>Ga0210040_10007587_pt1 | contig 13102 bp, 17 predicted proteins | sample CryGeyCG12114_NA_FD_185462 | JGI IMG/M metagenome (GOLD analysis project Ga0210040, IMG submission 185462) | Groundwater microbial communities from aquifer - Crystal Geyser CG19_WC_8/21/14_NA (SPAdes) (version 2) | ecosystem: Environmental > Aquatic > Deep subsurface > Groundwater | place: USA... | reverse complement strand
AGCTGTCGCTGCGCCAGATGCGCACCGGCCTTGCAGATCGAGTGGGTCCCGAAGACCTGGCCGCGCTGGACGTCCTGCTCGACGAGTCACGTCCCGAGAGCGTGCACCGCCGGGACGACCTCACCGTCCGCGCCACCCGCTTCGGCTGGATCGCTCGCCGGCCCTGACACGCCGAGCCCACCACCGACCCCCGAGGAGGAGCACCGTGGACGCGAGCGGCACACCGGCTCAGCACGTCGACGTCACGGCCCTGCTGGCCGGGCAGCCGGCCGGGGTCCTGTGGTCGTCGACGTCGCAGCTGCAGAGCAACGTCGTCGCGCTGCCCGCGGGTGGCACCGTGGCGGAGCACGTCGAGGACGCACTCGACGTGCTCCTCGTGGTCGTCGCCGGAGGCGGACGCCTCACCTCGAGCCGGCCGGGCGGCGCGTCGTCGTCGGAGGACGTCAGCGCGCCCGCGGTCTGCCTGCTTCCGGCAGGGACCCGGCGGTCCCTGCTCGCGGGGCCGGCCGGGATGGTCGTCGTCACCGCGCACCGGGCACGCCCGCCGTTCATGCCGGGACGCCGTTGACGGGTCCCCGTCCCGTCGCCGGACCCTCGGCTGCCGGCGCCTACGGCGCGAACTGCGAGCGCAGCACGCGCTCGGTGAGCGTGTCGGCGGCGTCGAACAGCACCGTCGCGGTGCGCTCGGGCGCCTCACGCACCACGACGCGCGAGGTCCGCTGCTCGACCTGCCCGTCGGGGCTGACGGCGACCGGCCGGTGCTCGGCGTCGAGCACCTCCACCTCGATCCCGGACGCCCGCGCGACGAGCGCCCCCGGCCAGCGCTGGGGCCGCAGCGCGCAGATCGGCGTCACCGGCAGCACGCCACTGGACAGCGGCACCACCGGCCCTCCGGCCGAGCGGTTGTAGGCGGTGGAGCCGGCCGGGGTGGCGACGATGAGGCCGTCCCCGACCAGCTGCGGCAGCCGTACGACCCCGTCGACGAGCAGGCGCAGCCGGGCGCTCTGCGAGGACGTCCGGCGCAGGGCGACCTCGTTGTAGGCGAGCACGGGCGGCTGGACCTGCCCGTCGATGCCGGTGGCGGTCATGCTCAGGGGCACGATCCGCTGCTGCACGGCGGCAGCCAGCCGGCGCTCGAGGTCCCCGCCGCCGGTCCAGGCGTTGAGCAGGAACCCCGTCGTCCCCCGGTGGAGCCCGAAGACGGGCACGTCGCGTCCGGCCGCCGCCAGCAGGTGCAGTGCGTGCAGGAGCGTGCCGTCACCGCCGACGGTGACGAGCACGTCGGCCTGCTCGAGCGGCACCCAGGTCCGCGACCGCGACAACTCCTCCAGCGCCGCCTGCGCCGCGACGGCCGGTCCGGCGAGGACCGCGAGGCGGGGGGACGGCGGCAGCACCGCAGCCGTCGGGGCGACGCGGGACAGGGTCACGGCCCTGGGCGTGCCCCGTCCGGCTCCCGCCCCACCACCGCATCGCTCAGGACTGTGCGGGTAGGCCGACGCTCCCTGACCCTCCCCCTCGCAAGGAGCCCACGTGAGCACCGACGACAGCCACGTCCTCGCCCAGGCCGTCCACGACCTCGGCGCCGCCCTCTGGTTCGGCGGCGCCGTCATGGGCGTCGCCGGCGTCAACAAGGCGGGCAACGACCTGCGCGACCCGATCGACAAGGTGCGCGTGGCGGAGTCGGCCTGGCAGCGCTTCGCCCCGGTCGAGTGGGCGGGCATCGCCGCCGTCCTCGCCGCCGGCTCGCAGCTGAGCCGGGCGAGCACGGGCCGGCTCGCCACCCAGCACGGGTGGGCGCGCGCCGGTGGGACCAAGGCCGCCGTGGCCGTCGCGGGCGCTGCCGCGACGGCCTTCGCCGCCTACAGCGGTCGCAAGATCGGCCAGCTGACGGAGCAGGCTGCGAAGAGCGGCCGCCCCGTCGACGTCCAGGACGCCTCGAAGCCCTCCGCGCAGACCCCGCCCGAGCTCGCCAGCTGGCAGCAGCGGCAGCGGGTGGCGCAGGTCCTCGTCCCGCTGGCCAGCGGGGCCAACATCGTCCTGAACTCCTACCTGGTGCAGACCTACCGTCCTGGCGCGACAGCTCGCGGCCTGGTCCGGAAGGTGCTGCCGGGCTGAGGCCGCGTCCTCGCAGCGGGCTCCGCAGCGCCGGCACGGCGCGGGCGGTGATCGCCGTCTCACCTCGAGATCACCTCGCGTGGTGATCTCCGGGCGAGAGTGGGTACAGGGCGCGCCACGACAACATCAGGAGGAGCGCGTGACGACGAGCCCGGGACAGGTCGCAGGAGCGACGCAGCAGGCCGCCGGACAGACGGCCACGACGGCGAAGGACGAGGCTTCGCAGGTCGGTCAGGTGGCGGCGTCCGCCGCCACCGACGTCGCGAGCACGGCCAAGCAGCAGGCAGGCCAGGTGGCCGGCGAGGCCGTCAACCAGCTGAAGCTGCTGACCGACGACGCCCGCAGCCAGGCCTCGCAGCAGGCCAGCAACGCGACGGACAAGCTCAGCACCACCGTGCGATCGCTCGCCGGCGAGATGCGCGACCTCGGCCAGGGCAAGGGTGACGCCAACGGCACCATCGCCGGGCTGGTGCAGCAGCTCGCCGACCGGGGCGAGCAGCTCGCCGACCAGATCTCCGCGCAGGGCCCCGGCGGGCTCGTGCAGGACCTGCGCCGCTTCGCGGCCCGCAGGCCCGGCACCTTCCTGCTCGGTGCGCTCGCCGCAGGCGTCGTGACGGGGCGCCTGGTCAAGGGAGCCACCGCCGACAGCACTCCGAGCCGGTCGTCCGCCGGCACCGGGTACGGCGCGACGCCGTACTCCGAGTCCTCGGACCTGTCGCTGACGGCGTCGCCGCCGATCGCGCCGGTGATCCCGGTGACGACGCAGGAGACCGACTACCTGGGCGACGTGCCCGTCGCCCACAGCGACGACAGCGGGATCCTCGACGACCCGACCGACGAGGCGTTCGGACCGGTCTCCGGTGACGACCGGCTGCGGGCCGAGGGCGGGCTCGACGACCTCGGCTCGGGCCGCGGCACGGGGCTGCGATGACCGAGCGCGACGTCAGCGCCGTCCGCGTCGAGCAGACCGGCGGCAGCATCGGCGCAGGGGCCGACGTCACCCAGCACAGCGTCGGTGAGCTGGTCAAGGAGGTCACCCAGGACCTGACCAAGCTGTTCAACCAGGAGCTGGCCCTGGCCAAGCTCGAGCTGAGCAACGAGGCCAAGAAGGCCGGCAAGACCGCCGGTGCCTACGGCGGTGCCGGTGTGGCCGGCTACTTCGCGGTGCTGTTCGCCTCGCTGACGCTCATGTTCGCGCTGGCGAGCCTGTTCGACAGCTACGTGTGGGCGGCGCTGGCCGTGACCGTCCTGTGGGCGATCGTCGGAGCGGTCCTCTACAGCAAGGCCAAGAAGACCGCCGCAGAGCTCAACCCCAAGCCAGAGATGACCGTGCAGACCCTCAAGGAGGACGCGCAGTGGGCCAAGACCCGGAAGAGCTGAGGGCCGAGATCGCGCGCACCCGCGCGGAGCTCGGTCAGGACCTCGACGTGCTCGTCGAGAAGGTCACCCCGTCGAAGGTCGTCGAGCGCAAGGTCGACGCCACGAAGGAAGCAGTGGTGGGCGTGAAGGACAAGATCATGGGCTCGGCCTCGTCCGCGAAGGACTCGGTCATGGGCAGCGCCGGGTCGGGCCGGAGCACGTCCGCCGGCTCCGTCAGCGGTGCCGGCTCCGGTGTCGGTGGCTCCGTCAGCAGCGCCGGCTCCTCGGTCGCCGGCTCGGTGAGCAGCGCCGGCCACACCGTCGCGGACCGGGCCAGCAGCGCCGGTCACAGCGTGGCCGACGCCGCATCGCACGCCCCCGCGACGGTGAAGCAGAAGGCGTCCGGCAACCCGTTCGCCGCCGGCGTCATCGCCTTCGGTCTCGGCTGGCTCGCGTCGAGCCTGCTGCCTGCCAGCAGGATCGAGCAGCAGGGCGCGGACAAGCTCAAGGACGCCGCGCAGTCGGTCGCCGAGCCGGTCAAGCAGGGCCTCACGACCGCGGCCAACGAGGTCAAGGACAACCTCGCACCGGCCGCCCAGGAGGCGGTGCAGGCGGTCACGCAGGAGGCGAGCGACGCCGCCACCACCGTCAAGGAGCAGGCGGGCCAGGCCTCGTCGCAGGTCAAGGACCAGGCGAGCGGCTCGGCGAGCACCGTGAAGGACACCGCCACGAGCGCCGCCAAGGACGCGAAGGACTCGGCGACCAGCTCTGGCCAGCCGAGCACGCCGTCGTCGGCCGGTGCGCCGACGGTCGCGATCGTCGTGGAGGAGGACGTCGTCCTGCCGGGCGACACCGCCGGCACCTCCTCCGACTACACGAGCGGCCGCGTGCCGCCACGTCCGACGATCTAGTCGTCGCCGTACGACCAGGGCCCGTCCACCGCGAGGTGGGCGGGCCCTCGTCGTGCGCCGGCGGGTGGAGCCGATCACCCGCGCGGGTGCACTCGTCCCCACTGCCGTGCCGAGGCACGGCCAGCCGGTCAAGCGGGGCCGGACCTCGTCCGAACGGACAGCATGCGCAAGTCGGTGGGAGAGGCACGCCGGGCTGCCGGCCGGCTGTTCCTCGCCTACACCCTGGCGAGCCTGCTCCCGCTGCTCGCCCTCGCCGGTGCCCTCGTGCAGGACCTCCGCCGGGAGGCCGTCGCCCGTGGGCTCGACCAGGGGCGCGCGCAGTCGGCCGTCGTCGAGGAGATGGCGATCGCACCGGCCCTGTCCGGTGCGGACCTGCGGCAGGGACTGTCGCTGCCGGAGCGGGAGATGCTGCAGGACGCCACCGACCTGGCCGTGTTCCGGGGCTCCCTCGTCCGCCTGCGGCTGCGGGACTTCGACGGCAGCGTCGTCTACAGCGACGACGGCACCACCGTCGACGGCGCGGCGGTGGACGGCCGGGCGTTCCGCTCCGCCGCGCACGGTGGCCTCGACGTCACCATCGAGCCCGACCCCGTCGACGGCTCGGGCAAGGTCATCCGCACGCTGCAGCCCGTCGTCGCCACGGCCAGCGGCCGTGCCGTCGGGGTGCTCGAGCTGTACCTGCCCTACGACGAGATCGAGGCCCAGTCGGCCCGCCAGCTCGCCGACACCTACGTCCGCCTCGCCTGGGGCCTCGGCCTGCTGTGGCTGGTCCTCGCGGTCATCTCCTGGTCGTCCTCGCGCAGCCTGCGCCGGCAGGCCCTGCTGCGAGAGCACCAGGCGCTGCACGACTCGCTCACCGGCCTGCCCAACCGGGCGGCGTTCCTCGCCGCGGTCGACCGGCTGCTCGGGGAGGGTCGGCGCGCGACCGTCGTCCTGCTCGACCTCGACGGCTTCAAGGGCGTCAACGACACCTACGGGCACGCCGCCGGGGACGCGCTGCTCACCGAGGTGGCGGTCCGCCTGCGCGGGCAGCTGCGCCCGGGCGAGGTGGCGGCGCGCCTCGGCGGCGACGAGTTCGCGCTGCTGCTCGGCGGCGCTCCCGACCGGGTCGAGCTCTGCGGGCGGCTCGACGGGCTGGTCAGCGTGCTCTGCGCCGCTGTCGAGCTCGACGGGATGCGCGTCAGCGTGGGCGCCAGCACCGGGACGGCGCAGGCGCCTGCGCAGGGCAGTTCGGTCGACCGGCTCATGCGCGCGGCGGACGAGGCGATGTACCGGTGCAAGCGCACGCGCCGTGGGGCTGGGCCCGCCGTGCCCGACCAGCACGCAAGCCGGAACGCGCTCCTGCCGGAGGAGGTACCCGCATGAACCGCCGACGCAGGACCGCAGTCGCAGGGGTGCTGCTCGCGCTCACCGGCCTGCTCGCCGGCTGCTCGCCGAGCAGCGCCGCCGCACCGCCCCGGGCGCAGGCGGCGCGGACGCCGCTCGACCAGGCCCTGCACGACCTGCTGCCGGGCGACCTGAGAGCGAGCGGCACCCTGCGCGTCGGCACCGACGCGTCGTACGCGCCCGCCAGCTCGTTCGCCCAGGACGGCCGGACCATCGTCGGGTTCGAGCCCGACCTGCTGGCGGCCGTCGGACGGGTCCTGGGCATCGACGTGGAGCTGGTGCCGCTGCCCTTCGACGGGCTGCTCGACGACGTGCAGACCTACCGCATCGACATCGCCATGTCGGCGATCACCGACACGCCCGAGCGCCAGGCCACGGCCGACTTCGTCAACTACTTCTCCGCCGGGACCTCGATCGTGGTGCGCCGCGGCAATCCGGAGGGCGTGCTCGAGCTCCGTGACCTGTGCGGCAGCACGGTGGCACTGGAGCGCGGCACGGTGCAGGTCGACCTGGTGGCCCGCGTGCAGAGCCGCTGCGGGGACCGGCCGGTCGTCGTCCACCGGCTGCCCGACAACGCGCAGGCACTGCTGGAGCTGCGCACGGGCCGGGCCGTCGCCGTCCTGAGCGACTACCCGCCCGCCGCGGAGCTCGCGAACGGCGTCCGCACCCGTGCCTACTTCCAGCTGGCCGCCGACACGCAGTACGAGCCCGGGCTGTACGGCGCTGCCGTCGCGAAGGACCGGCCCCGGCTGCGCGACGCCGTGCACGCCGCGTTCGAGCGGCTGATGGCCTCCGGCGAGTACGACCGCATCCTGCGCCACTGGGAGGTCGAGCAGGGTGCGGTGAATCGGCCGTCCATCAACGCCGCCGCCACCGCGTAGCGGCGCACCTCTCGCACCACCTGCTCCCCCGGCAGCGGCGCCGACCGCGTCGACGCCGTCGTCGACCCTCGCGACGACGTGGACCCCGCGGTCCTGCAGCGCGTGCGCGAGCCTGCCGGCCAAGCACACCCGCGACGAAGGCCGAGCTGGTGGGTCTGACGCGCCGCCTCGAGCGCGCGGCGCTGCTGGCACCCCCACCGGCGGTCGACGCCGGCGGGCGCATGCTGGGGATCCGAGCCCGTCAGACCGGCAGCTGCGCCCGCACGTCGCGGGTCATCCGCCGCTCGACGACGAACGACAGGAAGGGCACCGTCCCGGCGAGGGCGACGAGCAGGGTCCGCGCCACCGACCAGCCGGCGCGGCGGGCGAGGTCGACGGTCATGCCGAGGTACACGACGTAGAGGAAGCCGTGGACGGGGCTGATGGTCTGGCTCATCCGTGGCTGGCCGCCGAGGTAGCGCAGCGGCACGGCGACGAGCAGGAAGACGACCAGCACGACGCCGACGACGTTGGCGAGGACCCGGTAGCGCCGCAGGGCCGCGTTCACGCGCCGGTCACCGCCGGCCCTGCTCGGCGAGCCAGGCCAGGTGGCGGTTGTAGGCGGCCAGCTCGTCGTCGTCGTCCTCGGCCGGCGGCGGTGCCTGCCGCGAGACGACGGCCGGCAGGGCGTCGTCCGCCTCGCGGTCCTCGACCCGACTCGGGTCGCGCTCGTCGAGCACGAGCTTGAACCACAGGAACACGGCGAAGCAGGAGAACAGCCACCACTGGACGGCGTAGCCGTAGTGCTGCCAGGCGCGGCCGTCGCTCCCGCCCTTGTCCCACTGCCACAGGCCGATGCGGGCGAGCGCGAGGACCGCAGCGAGGAACAGTGCGTGCAGCCCCAGCCACCGCGGGGTGAGGAAGGGGCGCACGTCCTCAGGGTAGCGACGGCGAGCAGGCCGTGCCTGCGCGCGCGGTGTGACCCGCACCGGCCAGGGGCAGGGCCTGGCGCATGCTGCCTCGCACCGGCCCGGACGCGCCGTGGCCTGCCAGCCTGTGGGTCGTCCGTCACGGTGAGAGCGCCGGCAACGTCGCCCGCGACGCCGCGGAGGCCGCTGGCCACGAACGGCTGGAGCTCACGCACCGCGACGTCGACGTGCCGCTGTCCGACCTCGGTCGGCGGCAGGCGGCGGCGCTCGGCCGGTGGACGGCGCAGCAGCCGGACGGCGAGCGGCCGACGGTGGTCTGGTCCTCGCCCTACGTCCGCGCCCGGCAGTCGGCCGAGATCGCCCTGGGCACCGCCGGCCTCGACCTGCCGGTCGTCGTCGACGAGCGGCTGCGCGAGCGCGAGTTCGGCGTGCTCGACGGGCTCACCCGCAAGGGCATCACGGCGCAGTACCCGGAGGAGTCCGAGCGCCGGGCCTCGATCGGCAAGTTCTACCACCGGCCGCCCGGCGGCGAGTCCTGGGTCGACGTCGCCCAGCGGCTGCGCGCGGTGCTCGACGAGATCCGCATGGACGCCCGTGGCGAGCGGGTGCTGCTCGTGGCCCACCAGGTCGTCGTGCTGCTCGTGCGCTACGTCGTCGAGGGGATGGACGAGGCGACCGTCCTCGGCATCGACCGAGAGGGCGAGGTCGCGAACTGCTCGGTCACGGCGTACCAGCACGACGCCGAGGTCGGACGCCTGCGCCTGCTCCGCTACAACGAGGTCGCCCCGCTCGAGGAGCAGGACGAGCCGGTCACCGCCGAGCCGGACGCGCCCGTTGCCCGCCGCTGAGCCGCACGACGACGTCCGCGTCGTCACGACGCAGCTGCTGCGCTCGTGGGCGCCGCAGGAGCCCGACGAGGGCGGCGACAAGCACAGCCGCGGCACGGTGGCGGTCGTCGGCGGCAGCACGGCCACGCCCGGCGCCGTGCTGCTGGCCGGGCTGGCCGCCCTGCGCGTCGGCGCCGGACGACTGCAGGTCGTCACCGTCGACACCACGTCGGTCGCGCTCGCCGTGTCGCTGCCCGAGGCCATGGTCTCGGGCCTGCCGGCCGACGAGCACGGCTCGGTGGACGCCGACGCCACCGACCAGCTCGTCGACGCGCTCGCGGGCGCCGGGACGGTCGTGTTCGGCCCCGGCCTGTCCGGCGACGGGGTCCCGACGCTGCTGCGACGGCTGCTCCCCCGGCTCGGCGACGACGTGTCCCTGGTCCTCGACGCGGTGGCTCTGACGGCCCTCGCCTCGGCGCCGGAGCTGCTCGAGCCGCTCGCGTCCCGCACGGTCCTCACGCCCAACTCGGGCGAGCTCGCCGCGCTGCTCGACGGCGAGCAGCTCGAGCAGCGCGCGGCGTGCGCCGCCGTCGTGCAGCGGTACGGCGCGGTCGTGTGCGGACGCGGCTGGGTGGTGTGCCCGGACGGACGCACCTGGCGGGACGAGGCCGGCGGCATCGGCCTCGGCACCTCCGGCTCCGGCGACGTGCTCGCCGGGCTCGTCGGCGGGATGCTGGCCCGCGGCGCCGAGCCGGCGCAGGCGGCGGTGTGGGGCCAGTACCTCCACGCAGCAGCCGGGGACCGCCTCGCCGCCTCGCTCGGGCGCCTCGGCTTCCTCGCGCGCGAGCTGCTCGACGAGGTGCCGCGGGTGCTGACGACGCTGCGACCGTGACGAGGGTGACCGGTGTGACCACGGACGCTGGTGCTGACCGCGACCGGTGGGTAGGACGTCTCGCGACCACGACCTGCCCCGAGAGGACGCCCATGAGCGAGCAGCCCGCAACGAGTGCCGGCACGACACGCGCCGCCGGAGAGGGCCTGGAGGACCAGGCGCTGGAGTCGCAGGTCGCCGAGCAGACCGACAGCAACCTCGAGGTCGAGGGTGCCTTCGAGCGCGAGGCGGACGGCGCGGCCACCGACAAGGAGGCCGCCAAGGCCACCGGCGACGACCTCGCCTGAGCTCCGTCCCACCGGACCCCGCTCCCGACGTCGGTGAGCGGGGTCCTGCGCTCTCCGGGGCCTGAGCCGTTGCCCGGTACCGCGCCCGCTGTCGTCCAGCGCTCGAGGCGGCCGCGGAGCTGTGTGCGCACGTCGCCTTCGCCGTCGACGAGCGCCCGGCTCATCGGCGTGTGGGGCGCGAGCTGCTGGCGCTCCCGACGACCTGCCGCGCCGGACACGGGCGTGCGAGCGGCCCTGCCACGAGGTGCTCGCCTGAGTGCGCGGCGGACTAGGGCGTCACCGTCGCCTGGGCGAAGTGCTCCAGGTGCACCTCGAGGAACAGCCCCTTCGCGCGGAAGGCCTCGACCCCGTCGCCGTCGCGGCCGGAGCAGGAGACCCACACCTTGCGGCCGTCGCGCTCGTCGACACGTCCGCGGACCGTGTAGGGGACACCGACGAGGACGGGCTTGAGGTACTCCACCTCCAGCATGCGGGTGACGCCGGGGATGCCCTCGAGGTAGAGCAGGAAGCCGAGCACGTCGTCGACCACGGTCGCCACCGCTCCCCCGTGGGCGATGCCCGGCGCGCCGCCGTGGCGCCGCTCGAAGACGTGGTCGGCGACGACCTCGTCGCCCTCTCGGCGCACCACGAGGTGGAAGCCCTGCTCGGCGTCCGGACCGCAGCCCAGGCACGTCGGGTAGTGCGGCGGCAGGGGCCCGTCGTCGCCGAGGCGGTCCACGACCCTGCGCAGGTGCTCGCCGACGCTGCCGTCGGCCGGCTCAGACACCGAGGGACCGTCCGATGATCTCCTTCATGACCTCGGTCGTCCCCCCGTCGACCGTCTGCACACGCGCGTCGAGGTAGGCGTTGGCGACCGGGTGCTCGAGCATGTCGCCGTAGCCGCCGTGCAGCTGCACGCAGGTGTCGACCACCCGCCCCTGCAGCTCGGTCGTCCACCACTCGGCCATCGCCGCGTCCTGCACCGACAACCGTCCGGCGTCGTGCGGGCGAACGGCCGTTCAGCACCGCGTGGCCGGCCGCGGCGCGACATCGGAGGATCCACAGCATCGGAGTGCTGTGGATCCTGCGATGTTCGCCTCAGCCGCCCAGCACCTGCACGTCGAGCCGGCCGTCGGCGTACTGCTTGCGCAGCACCTTCTTGTCGAACTTGCCGACGCTGGTCTTCGGCACGGCGTCGACGAAGGTCCAGCGCTCGGGCAGCCACCAGCGGGCCACCTTGTCGCCGAGGAAGGACTGGAGCTCCTCCGGCGTGGCCTGCGCGTCCGGGCGCAGGACGACGCAGGCGAGCGGCCGCTCGTCCCACTTGTCGTCGGGCACCGCGACGACCGCTGCCTCGAACACCGACGGGTGGCCCATCAGCGTCCCCTCGAGCTCGACGGAGCTGATCCACTCGCCGCCGGACTTGATGACGTCCTTGCTGCGGTCGGTGATCTGCGTGGAGCCGTTCGGCAGGCAGGTGGCGACGTCACCGGTGCGCAGCCAGCCGTCCACGAACTTGTCGGGGTCGGCGTCACGGTGGTAGGCGCCGGTGACCCACGGGCCGCGCACCTGCATCTCGCCGACGGCCTCGCCGTCCCACGGCAGGACCGTGCCCTGGTCGTCGACGAGCCGCATCTCGACGCCCGCCATCACCCGGCCGGTCCTGCCGCGCCAGGTCCACTCCTGCGAGGCCGGCGCGCCCTTCGGCACGTGGGAGATCGACGCGACCGGTGAGGTCTCGGTCATGCCCCACGCCTGCACGATGTGGACGCCGTGGTCGCGCTCGAAGCGCTGCATGAGTGCGAGCGGCACGGCCGACCCACCGCAGGTCACGAGCCGCAGGGAGCTGAGGTCGGTCTCGTGCGCGTCGACGTACGACAGCAGGTCGTTCCAGATCGTCGGCACGGCACCGGCCAGCGTCGGGCGCAGCTCGCTGATCATCCGTGCGAGCGGCTCGGCCTGCAGGAACCGCCCCGGCAGGACGAAGTCGGTGCCGGCCATCCAGCCGGCGTACGGCAGCCCCCAGGCGTTGGCGTGGAACATCGGCACGACCGGCAGGACGCTGTCGTGCTCGGTCAGCCCGAGGACGTTGCCGCTGATGTTCGCGGCCGAGTGGAGCCAGGTCGAGCGGTGGCTGTAGACGACGCCCTTCGGGTTGCCGGTGGTGCCGCTCGTGTAGCACATCGCCATCGGCGAGCGCTCGTCCAGCTCGGGCCAGTCGTACGTCGCCGGCGACGCCGCCAGCAGGTCCTCGTAGCGGGAGACGGGCACGTCGCCGAGCCCGCTGGTGTCGCCGTCACCCACGAGCACGTAGTGCTCGACCGTCGGGATCTGGTCGGCCACCTCGGCCAGCAGCGGCAGCACCGTCCCGTCGACGATGACGACCCTGTCCTGCCCGTGGTCGATGACGTACGCCAGCTGCTCGGGGAACAGCCGCAGGTTGAGGGTGTGCAGCACGGCGCCCATCGACGGGACGGCGAAGTAGGCCTCCAGGTGCTCCTGGGTGTTCCACAGGAAGGTCCCGACGCGGTCGCCCTGCTGGACGCCCAGACCGGCCAGCGCCCCGGCCAGACGGGCGGCCCGCTCGCCGACCTCGGCGTACGTCACCTCGCGGACGCGATCACCGTCGAACGTGCGCACCCGGCTGTCGGCGTACACCGTCTGCCCGTGGCGCAGCAGGCTGGAGATCGTGAGCTGCGCGTCCTGCATGGTGCTCACGACGGGGGTGCGGACGGGGACTGCCATGCTGCCTCCTGGTGCGTGTGGTCCACCTCACGGCGCAGCCTGCCGCACGACGGGCCTGCGCGACCAGTCCGCGCGGCGACGTACCGTGGTGGTGTGGCGACACGACCTGCGCGAGGACGTTCGTGAGCGGCTGGCGACGGTGCGACCGGTGCCGGAAGGTGCGGACCACCGACGACTTCGACGGTGAGGCGACGACGTGCACCGTCTGCCTGACGGCGCCGGTGCCGTCGACGCCGCGCAAGCGGACGACGACGGTCACCCGCAGCCAGACCTCACCCCGGCCGCCGGCCACTCCGGCCGAGCCGGCGGTCCGCCGCCCCCTGCTGGGGTCGGTGGGCAGCGGTGACCTGGAGGTGCGCGAGCGCCGTGCCCGCCGCGCCGCGTCGGAGGCGCTCGCGCAGTCCCATCCCGAGGAGTTCGCGCTCCTCATGCGCGACGCCCGCGCGGCAGAGGGGCTGCGCCCGCTCGGCAACGGCAGCACCCCGTCGCCCGACGGCGCACCGCCCGCCGACGCGCCGCCGCCCTCCGACGGCGACTGATCCCGCTGCTATCGTCTTGGTCGCGCGCCGCTAGCTCAACTGGCAGAGCAGCGGACTCTTAATCCGCGGGTTCGGGGTTCGAGTCCCTGGCGGCGCACAGCGTGTGACCTGGCCGTTCTCCTCCCGGGGGGAGCGGCCAGCGTCGTCTCTGACAAGACCGCGCCGTGATCTTGTCTTCCGGACTCGTCGGACGCCGTCCCTGTGCGGGCTGAAGGCGGTTGGCGGCGTACTTCGCCTCGCTGACCATGCTGGACCCGCTCGCGGCGGTGCTCC
>Ga0210040_10007586_pt1 | contig 13102 bp, 10 predicted proteins | sample CryGeyCG12114_NA_FD_185462 | JGI IMG/M metagenome (GOLD analysis project Ga0210040, IMG submission 185462) | Groundwater microbial communities from aquifer - Crystal Geyser CG19_WC_8/21/14_NA (SPAdes) (version 2) | ecosystem: Environmental > Aquatic > Deep subsurface > Groundwater | place: USA... | reverse complement strand
GATGCCGCCAGAGCACCTAGCATGGTCGCGATGTCCTCCTCCCTTCCCCGCGCGCGACGGTGACGGCACCGGCCGGGGCCGCCGTCTCCCGCCAGATCGGCGCGGTGGCCATCGGGCTGGCCGTGCTGGGCGTGGCCTCCTTCGCCTTCATCTCGCTCAGCGGGCGGGCGCTGGGACCGGACGTCTTTGCTCCGCTGGGCACTCTGTGGGTCCTGATCAACGCCGCCGGCCCGGCCCTCTTCCAGCCCCTGGAGCAGGAACTGGGGCGCGGCATCTCGCACGCACGCGAGCTGGGCACGGGCGCCCGTCCACTGTTCGTCCGGGGCGCCGCACTGGCCGCGGTGACCCTGCTGGCGGCCGGGGTGTTCCTGGCCCTGGCGCACGGCCCGCTGGCCGACCGCGTCTTCCAGGGCCGGTCGATGCTGGTGCTGGCGCTCTTCGTCGGGTTGGCCGGGCTGGCCGCGGAGCACGTGACCCGGGGCGCCTTCGCCGGAGCCGGCGCCTTCGGCCGCTACGGCTGGCAGCTCGGCGTGGACGGCACCTTCCGGCTGGGCGGCGCCGTGCTCCTCATCGTCGTGGGCGTGCGTGCTGTGGGGCCCTACGCGCTGGTGCTGGCGGTGGCCCCGGTCATCGCGGTCGCCGTCACCGCAGCCCGGCTGGGCCCGGCTCTGCAGCCAGGCGCGCCGGAGACCACCCGACGAGTGGCCGGCGCACTGGGGCTGCTGACCGCCGGGTCGGTGCTGTCCCAGGTGGTGGTCAACGCCCCGGCCGTGATCGCCAACGTCCTGGCCGGGCCGGCCGAGCAGGCCCGCGCCGGCGTCTTCATCAGCGTCCTGGTGCTGGCCAGAGTCCCGCTGTTCCTCTTCGCCGCCATCCAGGCCGCGTTCCTGCCCGGGCTCGCGGCTCTGGCCGCCCGCGATGCCCGACGCGACTTCGTCCGCCAGGTCAGCACCATCGTCGGGCTGGTGACCGCCCTCGGTCTGGCCGGTCTGCTGACCGTGCTGACCATCGGCCCGTGGCTGGTGGAGCTCGTCTACGGACCGGACTACCAGACGACCCGGTCGGACCTGTGGCCCCTGGCCGCCGGCGCCGGGCTGTTCATGGTCGGTTCGGCGCTCGCCCAGACGCTCATCTCGCTGCGGGCGTACGCCGCGTCGCTCGCCGGGTGGCTCGCCGGAACGGTGGCCCTGGCGCTCGGCCTCACCCTGCAGCTGCGCCTGGAGCAGCGAGTCGGGCTGGCCTTCTTCCTCGGCACCGCGGTCGCCGTCGCGGTGCTCGGCGCCCTGCTGGTGCGCCGGGTGCGGGCTCCACTGCACCCACCGGTCGTCGGACAGGGGACCCACGGATGACTGTCACCGCCGTCGTGCTCGCCTACGGCGACCAGCCCTACGTCCTGGAGGTCGTCGACCGGCTGCTCGCCTCGACCGGCGTCGACGTGGAGGTGGTCGTGGTCGACAACGGCTGCACCAGCCCGGACCTGGCCCCGTTGCGGGACCAGCCGGGCGTGCGGCTGCTCGAGCCGGGCGCGAACACCGGTTTCACCGGCGGGTGCAACCTCGGGGCCGCCGCCAGCGACCGCCCGTTCCTGGTCTTCGTCAACTCCGATGCCGTGGTGGAGCCGACGGCGGTGGCCGAGCTGGTCCGGGTGGCCGGGCAGCCCGGCGTCGGTCTCGCGTCGGCCAGCCTGCGCCTGGCCGAGCAGCCGGAGCTGCTCAACAGCGCGGGCAACCCGGTGCACGTGCTGGGGCTGTCCTGGGCAGGACACCTGGGCGAGCCGGCTGCCGATCACCCCGACGAGCGGTCGATCACGAGCGCGACCGGAGCGGCCGTGGCGCTGCGCAGGGAGGTGTGGGACCTGCTGGGCGGGTTCACCGAGGCGTTCTTCGCCTACTGCGAGGACGCCGACCTGTCGCTGCGCACCTGGCAGCTCGGTCTGGACGTCCGGTACGTGCCCTCCGCCGTGGTGCTGCACCACTATGAGTTCAGCCGGAACACCGCCAAGTTCTACCTGCTGGAGCGCAACCGGCTGGCGATGGTGCTGAGCCTCTACCAGGCGCGCACGCTGCTGCTGCTCGCCCCGCCCCTCCTCGCCTTCGAGGTGGCCATGTGCGCTGTGGCCGCCGCAGGCGGCTGGCTGCCGGCGAAGCTCCGCGGCTACCGGTGGCTGCTGCAGCACCGGCAGTGGCTGCGGACGCACCGCCGCGAGGTGCAGGCCCGTCGGCGCTGTTCCGACCGCCAGCTGGCCGCCCTGCTCACGCCCCGGTTCGACCAGTCGGTCCTGCCGCTCCCCGTGGGCGGGACCCTGCTCAACGCCCTGCTGGCCGGCTACTGGCGAGGCGTCCGGTCGCTGCTCTGAACCGGCGCTGCGACCAGGGCGGGAGACTGCTGCTCCGCACCCTCGACCACGGCGTACCGCAGCGAGGCGTCCATGATGGCGACCTGCCGAGCCAGCTGCACCAGTCGGCCCTCCTGCTCGCGGAACCGCACGCTGGTGCTGCCGACCAGGTAGATCTGCACCAGCACCAGGCCGTACAGCAGCAGGTCGGACCCGCGGGTGACGCCCACGGCGTCAGCCAGCTCCTGCAGGCTGTCGGGGAACAGGACGGCGAGGACGCCGAGCACCACGGTGGCCAGCGCGAGGATCTTCCGCCGGGCCTGACCGCGCAGCGAGGACCGCGAGCGCAGCGAGAGCAGGACCGCTGCGACGAGCGCGGGGATCAGCAGGATCTGGATGATCACCGACGGCCCCACTCGGTCACCCGGTGGGCGGCCAGTTCGGCGAGGATGTTCACGCTGTTGAGCAACGGTTGTCCCTTCGCCCGGGAGTAGTCGGTGTAGAGGATGTGCACCGGGTGCTCCACGATCCGGTAGTCCGGCTGGGTGAGGTGCTCCTCCAGCTGCGACGCGTAGGCCATGCCGGCGTAGGACAGGCGGACGTCCGCAGCGACATGCCGGGCGACGATGCGCAGTCCGTTGTGGGCGTCGGTGAGCTCGACCCCGCCCCGCCGCCGCAGCAACTTCGCGGCACTGCGCAGGATGGTCCGGCGCAACCAGCTCATCTGGGTCGGCCCGCCCTCCTCGAGGAACCGGGAGCCGAGCACGACGTCATAGCCCTCACGGATCCGCTCGATCATGCCGAGCAGGTCGTGCAGCTGGTGCTGGCCGTCGGCGTCGAAGCAGGCGATGTACTGGGCATCGGTGAGCCGCAGCGCGGTCTCGAACCCGGTCTGCAGAGCACCACCGGCGCCGAGGTTGATCGGGTGGCTGACCCGGAAGGCCCCCACCCGGTCGATCTCGGCCGCGGACCCGTCGGTGCTGGCGTCGTCGACCGCGATGACGGTCAGGCCGGCGGCGACCAACTCGGCGATGACCCCGCCGACGACCGGCGCCTCGTTGTAGACGCGGACGACCACCACGGTGTCGTCCCACCGGCCGGCCGACGCGCTGCCGGGCCGGCGCTCGGCCGGAGCAGGAGCACCGTCGCGAACCGACGCCAGCCGACGCTCCGGTACGGCCGTCGTCTCGTGTCCGGCCACCAGCACCTCCATGTTCACCTGCACAGGATCGCCCGCTCGCACGGCGGGAAGTCCCCGACGCCACCTGGGACGCCGGATTGCTGACCACACCCGGCCACCACGTCCCACGTCCCACACCGACCACACTGTCGGGTCATGCGTACCGCATCCCATGGCGCTGCTCGACCACGGCCAGCAGCTCCTTGACCCGCTCGGCATCGCCGACCGGGCAGACCATCGTGACGTCGGCCGTGTGCACCACCACGCTGTCCCGGACGCCCACCAGGGCCACCAGGTGCTCCGGGTCGTCGGACAGCACCACGTTGCCGCTGCCGTCCAGCACCACGACCGCTCCGCTGGTGGCGTTCCCACTGTCGTCGGTGGCCAGCGTGTGCGCCAGCGCCGGCCAGGAACCGACGTCGAGCCAGTCGACGTCCAGGTCGACCACGGCCACCCGCCCCGGCTCGGTGGCCGCCGGCTCGAGCACGGCGTAGTCGATGCTGATCCTGGGCAACGTCGGGAAGACCTCCGCCAGCACGGCGTCCCGCTCGGATCCGGCCGGGGCGGCGATCACCCGGGCCAGGCCGGCAGCGGACTCGGGCAGGTGGTCGCGCAGCGCATCGAGCACCGTCTGCGCTCGCCAGACGAACATGCCGGAGTTCCACAGGTACTCCCCCGACGCGAGGTAGGCCTCGGCCGTCGCGCGGTCGGGCTTCTCCCGGAAGGAGACCGCGTCGGACGCGCCGGGCAGGCCGGTCGGCGCCCCCTTCTGCACGTAGCCGAAACCGGTCGCCGGCCAGGTGGGCGTGACGCCCAGCGTGACCAGGGCGCGCGGCTGCAGGGTGAGCAGGTCGTACGCCGTGCCCAGCGCCGCCGCGAAGCGGTGCACCGGCCGGATCACGTGGTCGGCGCTCACCACCGCGAGCTCGGCCTCCGCGTCGACGTCGACGACGAGCGCGGCCACCAGCCCCACCGCGTTGGCGGTGTCCCGGGGCACGGGCTCGAGAACGAGCCGGTCGGCCCGGAGTCGCGGCAGGACCGCCCGCACCGCATCGGCGTAGCCAGCCGCGGTGCAGACCCAGATCTGCTCGGCCGGCAACACCGCCTCGAGCCGGGAGAAGGCCTCGGTCAGCAGGCTGTGTGCCCCGCCGCCCTCCTCGGCGACCACGTCGAGGAGCTGCTTGGGGCGGGCGGCCCGGGACAACGGCCACAGCCGGGTACCGGTGCCACCGGCCATGATCACGGCGTGCCGCACGGGAGACCTCCGCACCGTCGGGGCGTCATCGGATCCGCCGTCGTCGTCGACGCGGCAGCTCGGCCGCGGACTGCTGGGGCCGAGCTCCGGCGCCCACCCGCCCGCTGGCGTAGGAGACCAGCATCCGGGCGCCGAGACCGGCGCGGAGCACCGCACGCAGCGGGGCGTGCCGCCGTCCCGGGTACTGCCCGGACAGGTAGCGCAACGCGCTGGTGTGGTGCACCCGCTGCATGCGGTGTGGCTCGCGCCGGGTCGCGTGTCCGCCCTCGTGGACGACCACCGCCGTCGGGACGTAGACGTGCAGGTAGCCGGCTCGGCCCAGCCGCGCCGCGAGGTCGACGTCCTCGAAGTACATGAAGTACCCGGGGTCGAAGCCGCCGACGGAGTGGAAGGCCGCCAGGTCCACCAGCAGGCAGGCACCGGACAGCCAGCCGGCCGGCCGCTCCCGCGGCGCCTCGCGCTCCCGGCGATAGCGCGCCGTCCAGGGGTTGCCCGGCCAGATCCACCCCAGGCAGGCGTGCCCGATCCCGGTGGCCAGGTCCGGCAGCTCGCGCGCCGAGGGGTAGAGCTCACCGTCCGGTGTGCGGATCGCCGGGCCCACCGTGGCGGCCTGCGGCCAGCGATCCGCTGCGGCGAGCAACTCATCGACGGCGCCGTCCTCGAACCGGATGTCGGGGTTGGCGACCACCGCCCACCCGGACCGGAGGTCGGCCAGGCCGGCGTTGGCGGCCGCTCCGTAGCCGAGGTTGCCGCCCATCGGCACGAGCCGGACGTCGGGGTTGGCCGCGGCCACGCGCTCGGCCGCGCCGTCGACCGACCCGTTGTCGGCCAGCACGACGTCGACCGGTCGGGTCGTCGAGGCCCGCAGGCTGTCCACGAAGCCGTCCAGTGCCGTACCCGGGGAGTACGTCACCACGACGACCCGGAGCGGATCGGTCACGTGGGACAGCCCAACCAGGCCCGGGGTCCGGGCGTCGTCACGGTCAGCACGCCCTCCAGCCCACCACAACAGACCCGACGACCGGACACCGGCCCGCTCCGTCCCATCGCTCAACCGCTGTTGCGACCGCTCACCCTGGTGCGGAGAGAACGGAGTGGTGCCGTGACGCGCCAGCTCAACGTCCCGTGGGTGAAGCGCAACTCGGCCTCCAGGTCGGACAGGCGCTGTCGTACCTCCGCCAGTTCGGCGGCGAGTTCGTCGACACGCGACTGGTCCGGGATGACGGCGGCCCGGTGCTCGGCGTCGATCAGCCGCATCCCGTAGTCGTCGCGTTCCCGCGCCGCGTTGGCCGCCACGGATCGTTGGTGGTCGAGTTGGACGACGAGTGCCTGGACGCGCGTCTGGAGCTCGGCGGCTGCCCGAGAAGCGTCATCACGCTGCCTCAGCGCGTCATCCAGGGCGGCATCGCCCTCGTGCAGTCCCTGCGGTGGGTCATCCGCCGTGGGCTCGTGCTCGGTCGAGGCCGACTCGGACATGGATCTCCCGTCAGCCACGCGCCGCGCGGCGTGCTCGATGGGTGGCGAGGGCAGACGTCATGAGCTGGAAGTACTCCGCCGGGTAATGGGCGCTGTCGTGCGCGGTCGAGGCGTCCAGGCATGCTCGCGAGAGTTGCTGCCGTTCTCCGGGAGAGCACTCGAGCGCACGACGGAGGCCGACCGTCAGGGCGTTGCCGCTGCTGGCCCGGCACAGCCAGCCGTTGACCCCGTCGTGGATGACCTCGGACAACCCGAAGACATCTGCCGCCATGGTCGGCAGGCCGAACGCCATGGCCTCGAGCACCGACCGCGGCAGCGACTCCAGGTCGGACGCACTGACCAGGACGTCGGCGGCGTGGTACCAGCGATAGGTGTCCCGCTGGATCGGGATCACGTGGACCTGGTCCGCCAGACCGAGGCCGTCGACGGCTTCCCGGACAGCGGCTGCATAGTTCGTCGACTGATCGCCGACCAGGACGAGCCTCGCATCGGGGAAGAGGACTGCCAGGCGCGCGAAGGCCAGGACCAGCGCCAGTTGCGACTTGCGCTCCTGGAAGACGCCCATGCACAGCAGCACCGTGTGCTGCGGCTCGAATCCCAGATCGGCACGCAACCGGTCGCGGTCGTGCTCGCGCCGGTACCGAGCGATCTCGGCGACGTCGACGCCGTAGTGGATGATCCGACCCCGGAGACCGGGGACCTCGTCGGCGAACATCCTCAACGTCGCCTCGGCCTCGAACACCGTGTTGGCTGACGCGAGGGCCCTCCGCCACCGGCGGTCGACCTCGGGGTGCAGGCCACGCTCGCCCCAGAGCAGGTCACTGAAGGCGTCGAGCTCGAACGACTCGTGGATGGCCCACACGACCGGGACGTCGGCCTCCAGCGCCGCATCCACCGGGGCGAACTCCCCCAGCGTGTTGACCAGCACCACGTCGGCACCCCAGGCGCGCAGGACCATCATCAGCTCGGAGACACGGCCGAGGTAGCGGCTCGGGTCCACCGGGTGATGGGTCGTGATGTGGACGCTGATCCCGGCCCGCCTCAGCTCGGCCTTGAGCGGACCGTCCTGGGGCGACACGACGAGCAGCTCGACCGGATGCTCCCGATGCAGCCGGAGCAGCAGTTCCTGGAGGTACAGCTCACCTCCGCCGAGGTTGAGCGAGTGGGTGAAGACGCACACTCGGGGACGGTCGCCCGGCACACGGCCGGCGGGCTCCTCCCCGCGCCACAGGACGTCCAGGGTCAGCTCGTCGACCTCGTCGACCGGCCCGACCCGATCCCGTACCTGCACGTGCACCAGCGGCGAGGTCCACACGTCGCCGCCCTCTGCCACAGCCCGGACGACCACCTCGAGGGTGGTCCCTCGCCAACGGTCCTGGACGGGCACGCTCCCGGAGAACCCGGCTCCGATGGCCGCCGGGTGCCCCGCGCCGCTGGACCGCACCACATCGGGACGGGGCACTCCCCGCCGGAGCACCACCGGTGGCTCCCCACCGATGTGGGCCTCGATCCGGTCGGCCGGCGAGCCGTCGAAGAGCACCCACCCGGAGAAGGAGATCACTCCCTGGACCACGCGCTCGTCCCGAGGACTGTCCAGCATGCCCACGACTCCCGTGCCTCCGGGAGCGGGCGCGGTGCCGAGCCCCGGGCTGACAGCCGAGACCGCGGGGCCGACCGTCCGTGTCCGAGCCCGCCGGTCGCTCCGTGCCTGCAGCGTCACGAGGCCGCGACGGGGGACTGGGGCGGTGTCAGGGCCGGGAGCCCGCCCACCCCGAGGCCGGCGATCGACCGCCAGGTCCTGCTCAGCCCGACCGGTACGTCGAGCGGGGTGAAGGGCAGCGCCGCACGGAGCAGGCCGATGTCCAGCACGATGGAGCGGACGTCGAAGTAGCGAGCGGACTTGAACTCGACGTGGATCGGTCGAGCCGTCTCCTCCTCGACGAGGCGGATCAGGTCCAGGATCGTGTACCCCATCCCGGAGCCGACGTTGAGGACACGCTGCTCGTCCCCGTTCTCGATGAGGCCCGCCACCACCTGGGCGACATCGTCGATGTACACGTAGTCGCGCACGTTCTGGCCGCTGCCGAACACCTGGAACGACTCGCCGGACACTGCGCAGCGCATCAGCCGAGCCACGATCCCCTGGCCCTTCGCCCACGGCTGGCCGGGACCGTAGGCATTCGCGACCCGCAGGATCCGGACGGGGATGCCGTAGAGGTCGGCGTACATCTGGAGGTACTTCTCGGCGGTCAGCTTCAGGATGCCGTAGGAACTGATCGGCGCGGGGAGGGTCTCCTCGTCCACCGGGGTCGTCACCACGTTGCCGTAGAGGGCTCCGCCGGATGACAGGAACGTCAACCCGACCGAGGGCCGGAGCCGGAGGAGCTCCAGGAGGCGGACGACCGGCGGCACCACCGCGGACACGTCGGCCGCAGGGTCGAGGTCGGACTCGATCGGCGAGGACGACCCGACGGCGTAGACGACGTGGTCGACCTCGCTCAGGTGACCGGCTATCACCGCCATCGACGACACGTCGCCCAGCACGACCGTGGCTCCCTCGAGGTACGGAGCCAGCTCAGGCTGCGGTGCCGAGCGGGTGACGACATCGACCTCGTTGCCCGCCTGGACCAGGGCTCGCACGACGTGGGCTCCGATGAACCCCGCGCCGAGCACCAGGATGCGTCTCGCCGACGTCGTGGCCGTGCCGTCGGTCATCCCCGACCTGCCCTCGTGGTGAACACGACAGGTACCCCCCCGTCAACGCTGGTTCGGCAGCACCGTACCGGACCGATCAGCCCCCGAACTCCACGGACTCGACTGTGACCTCGATCGGCACCAGGGGTCGGACGGCCGTTCCATCGTGCCCGCACGCTCCATGGGCAGGCATCCTCCTGCGAGACGGCCGATCCGTCGATGGGGCCCACAGCGACCGTTCCCGACCGCGGCGCGTCGGACCGACGAAGCGCGGCGCGACCGCAGCTGCGGCCGGCCGTCGACCACCAGCGCACTGCCGCCGACCGCGGGTCGCTCGAGCCGGTCGCACCCCTGTCGCGTCGACCACTGCGATACTCCCGCCATGGACGGCGTCTGGGAAGAACTCATATCGCTCAATCCGCGGGGGGTCGGCCGCTCCGGCGTGCTCGGCCCGGCCGCCGAACACCGAGCCACCGATGCGCACCCGATCGACTGGAGCGCCGAGGACTTCGAAGAAGCGTTGGTCCGGGACGTGTACCCCCTTCCGACGACGGCTGATCGCGAGGGCTATTACGGGCCGCACCACTTCAGCTACTGGGCCAGCGGCCATCGGGACTGGCGGTTGCTGGCAGAGGCGGCGGAACGACTCGGGACGCAGCCTCGCGACTACCTCGACTTCGGCTGCGCGACCGGACGAGTGCTGCGGCACGCGGCGCTGGATCAACGCACCCGCAGCGTGATGGGCTGCGACATCAACAGAGCCCACACCGACTGGATCGCCGAGCACCTGCCCCAGGACATCGTCGCGTTCCAGAACCACTCCATCCCCACGCTGCCGCTGCCCGACGACTCGCTCGACGTGGTCTCGGCCTATTCGGTCTTCACCCACATCGAGGTCTTCGAGACCACCTGGCTGATGGAACTGCGACGTGTCCTCCGCCCGGGAGGCATCGCCTGGGTCACGATCCAGAGTGATCTGACCTGGGACGCCATCGAGCCAGGCTGGCCTGTCTACGACGGCCTCGCGCCGTTCGACGACTTCGCTCCCTACCTCGACGAGCGGGGCACACTCCCCCAGCCGAGGACCGTCTTCCGCTACCGCGGTGACCGCTCGTACAGCAGCCACGTCTTCTACAGCCGCGACTACGTGCGCCAGGTGTGGGGTCGGATCTTCGACGTCGTCGAGCAACACCACCGACTGCCGGACTGGCAGGACGTGGTCGTCCTGCAGAAGCCGAGATAGCGCCCTCCGGTCCCGCCGTCGGTGTCGGCGGCGGGACCCGCGCCGCAGGGATCGACGTGGGCGGCGACACCGGGGAGACCGGCCGAGTCGTCCAGTCGCAGCGATCGACGTGACCGGTCCAGCTCCCCTGCGCACTGCCGGCTGACCGGACCTCCGCGTGGATGGTCAGGCCGCTGATGGCGTCGGCGACGAGGTGGCCCGCCGGCGGCCATCCCCGCGCTCGGGGCGGCGCACAGACGCAGAGATCATCGGGATCTGGCCCACCGGGCCGGTGCCTCGACCCCTCGCGTCGTTGCACGGGGCGCGCTCACGGTCCTGATAGCTTCTGGCCTCCGTCGGCTTATCGCGCGTGCCTCGGCCAGCGCCGAGTGGGAGGAACACTCCATGAGCAGTGACGGCCTCGATCCGTTGTCCGACGAGCTCCGGCGCTTCATCGACGAGGCTCCCCACGTGCGGCGGCCCCACGTGGACTTCCTCCGCAAAGCGGCGGGGTCTCTCGGACCCGACGCGATCGTCCTCGACGTGGGTTCGGGGGACGCACCGTACCGCGAGCTCTTCGCCGGGCTGAACTACCTGACGAACGACTGGGGCAACACCGAGCACACGCCCGATCACCCCGTCGACATCGTCTCTCCGGCGAACGCGATCCCGCTCGATGACGGGAGCGTCGATGCCGTCGTCTGTACGCAGGTGCTGGAGCACCTGGCCGAGCCCGGTCAGGCCCTGGACGAGTTCCGTCGGCTCCTGAAGCCCGGTGGCGGTCTGTGGCTCACGGCTCCTCTCACCTGGTACCTGCACGAGACCCCCTACGACTTCTACCGCTACACACCCTGGGGGCTCCGGTACCTGCTCGAGCGCTCCGGCTTCACCGACATCGAGATCGAACCGATGAACGACTCGATGACGACCGTGGCCGAGCTGCTGCGACATCTCCGATGGATCATCGGGCCGGCGGACGACGAGTTGGACGACCGCCGGGCGACGGCGGGGGACCTGCTCGCTCGCCTGGCGGAGACGGTGGAGTCCGTCGGCTACCTGGACTCGCAACGACTCCTGCCGATCAGCTTCTCAGCTCGCGCCGTCCGTCCGGTCGACCCGCCCGTGAACGCATCAGCGGCCGAAGCGCCGAGCACTCCTGTCACACAGACGGCGGCCACTGAGCAGCCGGACCTCCGACCCGCCGGCTACGACGTCTCCGTCGTCGTCACGGCACACGACGAAGGAACGCTCGCCCATCACACGGTGAGGTCGCTGGCCCGTGCGGTCGGGGCGGCGCACGAGCACGGCCTCTCCGTCGAGGTCATCTGCGTGCTCGACCGCGCCGACGAGCCGACGCGTGCGTACTTCGCCGACGTGGCCCACGACTCCGACCTGCTTGCGGGGATCTGTCCGGTCACCGTGTACGAAGTCGACTGCGGGGACCCGGGGCTGGCCCGGAACTCTGCGATCCAGCGCGCGCGGGGCAGCTATGTCACGGTCGTCGACTCCGACAACCTGGTGTCGCAGAACTGGTTGCACGAAGCGGTGTCCGCGCTGCGGGCACAGGGGGACGGCACCGTCGTGCACCCCGCATACCTGATCACCTTCGAGGCGAAGCACATCCTCTGGCCACAGGTCCCCAGCGACGACCCGGGGTACCAAGCCGGCGACTTCTACTCGTTCAACTACTGGGACACGATCTGCGCGGCACCGCGCGAGTTGTTCACGGCGCACCCGTACTCCCGTTCCGGTGCCGCCTTCGGTCCCGAGGACTGGCACTGGAACACCACGACCCTGGCTGCCGGCGCCACCCACCTCGTCGCGGCGGACACTGCGCTCTTCTACCGGGTCAAGCGCGCCGGCTCCCGCAACAACCAGCTCCTGCCGGAAGGACGGCCCCTCGACCGGACGCCACTCCTCACATCGCCGTCGTTGGCAGCACTCCGTGGCACCTCCCCGACGTTCGATCCGCCGTCGCTGCCTCCGGGCGTGCTGACCGAGACACTCCGGCAGGTGCTGTCCGAACCGCGCGACGGTGACAGTGCGACCGGCATCGCCGCCCTGCTGCGAACCTCGGTCGAGGAGCCGGCAGGCAGGGTGCCGCGGCGCAAGCGCAGGAACCGCAAGTCCCCGGTGAACCCGGACCACTACCGGACCGTCTACGAGGACCTGCGACACCTCTCCGACGACGAGCTGCTCGAGCACTACGACGTCCACGGTCGTGCCGAGAAGCGGATCCCTCGGCTGACGGCTGACGACCTCGACAGACTGCGGCCGGATCGGTTCATCGCCAGCCACTACCGGCTGCTGAAGGCGGACCTCGCTGGGCTGACCGAGGCCGAACTCGTCCGCCACTACCTCAGCCACGCCCACGTCGAGGATGAGCGAGCGAGGCTCAGCCAGGAAGAACTGGACGAGCTCCAGGACTTCGACGTCGAGGAATACCGCGCGCTGCACACGGACCTGGCCGCGCTGAGCGACGACGAACTCGTCGCTCACTACGTCCACAACGGGATCGCCGAAGGCCGCCGCGTGCGCCTGACCCCGGCCGAGCGTGCCCGCCGGAACGAGGGTCTGCCCCAACGCGTGCTCGATGAGTGGACGGCCGCCCACAGTCTCGACCCGCTGGTCCCGATCCCCACGGAACCAGTCCTCGCCGGTTACGACTGGTACCTCCCCCCGCCGCGCGGCGACGTCCGCAACGCGGTGTGGTGGCAGCTCGTGTCGAGGCTGCCCGAGCGGATCGACTTCATGTTCTTCGCCCCGTGGATACGGATGGGCGGAGGCGACGCCGTTCTCGCGCGGTACGCGAAGTTCGTCAGTGACCAGCGGCCGGCCGACCAGGTGGTCATGTTCACCACCGAGGGTGGGTCCACACGCCGGGACTGGCTCCCCGAGAACGTGGAACTCGTGGAGCTCCCGGACGTCGACGGGTACGCC
>Ga0210040_10007585_pt1 | contig 13103 bp, 17 predicted proteins | sample CryGeyCG12114_NA_FD_185462 | JGI IMG/M metagenome (GOLD analysis project Ga0210040, IMG submission 185462) | Groundwater microbial communities from aquifer - Crystal Geyser CG19_WC_8/21/14_NA (SPAdes) (version 2) | ecosystem: Environmental > Aquatic > Deep subsurface > Groundwater | place: USA... | reverse complement strand
CTGAGCAAGTCTTGTCGCTCAGTTGTAAGGGTAGCCGCCGTTGTAACCGTTGCTGTACTGACTGCCATTGACAGTGCCGTTCGCAAAGTTGTACGGGTTCGTGGCCGTGTATCCACGCTCTTCCTTGTTACCGTGGCCTGAGTAGCCAGCCCGTGGGGCCCACTGCTGTCCGTAGTTGCCATATCCTCCGCGCGTACCGTTGTGTGACTCTTGAGCAAGCCCGCCGTTGCGGTGATCTGGTATATGCGGCATGGCAGGCTGACCCTCACGACCGGACTCTGTCATGTTTCCGTAATAGCCGCCAAGGGAGGCCTGAGACCGATCAACTGGAAGTTGGGTGGAGGTTGAGGCAGCGGTAACGTGCTGCTGGCTGGCCTTGGACTCGAACTGCTTCTGTTCCAACGTCTTGTGCATGTTCTGTACAGTCTTCTGAAGCTCCTTGACGTTCAACTCCAACTCTGCCGCCTTTGTATCCTGTATGTGCAAGGCTCCCATAACATCGCCCTTGATGAAGTCGAAGAGCTCCTCGAGTTTCGTGTGGATGTTGTGGCCTTGCTCGGTCGTGCGATCGGCCTTCTCGTTCACAGAGTCAACCTGCATCTTGATGTCGTCCACGTGTTTCTCGATAGTAGACACGAGCTTGGCTTGTCTATGGTTCGCAGTAACGAGGATCTCCTTTCTCAGGGTTTCACCTTGATCCCAAAGTGACTTGCCCACGACATCCATGTGCTCGTTCGTCATGAAGAAGTGGTCATCGATGGACTTGGGCGGCACAAAAGGCGATATGGGAGGTCCAGCGGAGTCAAGCACTGGCGCAGAAGGCTGGACTGGGGTGCGCGCACCAGGGACCTTGTGGAGAGGGCTTGGTACCGCACTCGGGCAGTTGCGTCGAAAGTCGCCATTCGACTCGTCCCTACGAGGACTGACGCCATGCAGCATGTCGGTGAGCCTTGAGGATGACTGGTCAGGCTGCAGACGTCCAGCAGAGCCGTTCTCACGTGGGTACCCGTTGCGCTGTTCGTTGATGTGAAGCTCTTGCATCACTCGACCGGCGAGGCCCGAGTCGTCGTGCATCTGTGCCAACATCTGGTTCTCGTTGCCGTTGTTGACGAGGACACCAGTAGATGACTGTCTGTCAATGTCGTTCACGTCGCCTTGGAATATCATTTCGATCGAGCCGTTGTTGGAGTCTTCGCGAAATTTGAAGAGGTCTGCTCTCGAGGTAACAGTGCAGAGAAGGCGCTTGGTGTCAGACTGTAGCTATTGTTAGCGTTTGTTGAGCGAGGATAATAGGCAGGCAGTGGTGATAGGTAGAGAAGGCGAGGTGAAGGCAGCAGGCGGTCAAACAGCGGGTTGAGGCAAGAGCCATGCGAGCTGCCCCACTCGTCCGAGCAGGTGAGAGAAGTGGGACAGGCAGGAACGACAGTGCACTTACATTCTTGGAAGGAGTCTCGCCGTTCGCAAACATCTGGACAGAGCGATTGGATGGCGAATAGAAGCGTGGCGGCAGAAGGCTGTAGCGACGGCTGCTGCGGTTGCTCTGCACATAGTCATCGCTACGACGCTCCTCGCGAGACGACAGCAACGACTCCCTGCTCTCGCCCTCCAGCGGAGCACTGTGGGTGTCCTTCTGCTCGTCATAGTTGTCGGAATATCGCTCCTCGCTCCAGTACTTGGCCGGCATGTCCATAGGGCCAGCCAGGTTGCCACCCATGGGGGAGAACCTCAATGGAGATACCTTGCGCTCGCGGGGTGAGTCGTCTCGTGCCAAGGAAGACCACGGCAAGGGCTCGCCGGCAATAAGCTTCTGATACTCGTCGGCTGTGCACGGGTTATACTTAGTCGGGCTCTTGCCGGCGTACTCAGCGCTGTGATGCTGTGAAGGCGAGGGCGACAGGGCAAAGGCTGGGAACGGTACCAATCCGCTCTCCTTGAGGTCGGCCTCGTAAGTCTCGCGCAAATGATCAGTACCTGGCGCAGCTCGACGAAGGGGGCTTGCCGCGCGCGCTGCGACCTTGCTATTGGGAGGCGTGTCTTTTGCGGGCGGAGTGGGAGGGACCGCAGACTCAAAGGACGCGTTGACGTTAGACGGAATGAGCGGTGTACTCTCAGTTTCTGGTGACTGTTTGTTGACTCGAGGAGGTGATTTGCGGTTGGCTGCGCGAGTACGGCGCGCCGCACTAGTATGGTGACTCCGCGTGTAGGTGTCTGGGTTGAGTAGCTTCGTAGGCAGTGACTTGGACGTGTCTGAGCGAGGTGCTTTGGTCGGTGTGTCCATGTGACCTGATGGTTTGGTGGGCTTGACCGCCGCCTTCGTGGAATCCCGAGGCGCCTGACCGAATACTTGGGCAGCCTTTGATGGCATGGGCGGGACAGGCGTGTTAGATGATCTGCCAAATGTCGGGATGTTCACGCCAAAGAACTTCTTCTTTGGGCTCTTGATGGGCTCTTGCGACTCGAGCTTCTTCTCTTTCTCTGCCGTAGCGGCGCGACACTCCTCTCGTAGGTCTTGTTTCATGATGATCACCTCATCTTCTCTAGTCTCATCTACGATGGTCAGTCACCGTCTCTCAGTTGACTCCTCTCGGGCACTCACTCAAGAATGGTGTAGGAGGCACCTGACCGGTCATCTTGAACAAGTTCGGCTCTCTACGAGCCTCGATCTTGGCCCTCGACGTCCTCGCATCACCATCCAGCGTCTCTAGCTGAGCCTGCGTAGCAGCTGCATTGTGGTGGCTGCGGTCTGAATATCTTGAGCGATTGGTCGATCGACCGACGGTAGAGCCCTGGTTTGACTTGCAGGGCGAAGCGCGCGACTCCTCTATCAGGGCCGACAAGGCGTTTATCGCGGAAGTACGGCTCTTCTGAGAACCCGACTGCGGGAACGGAAGGTGCGAGCCGTCATGCTCTAAGGGGGACGTCAGTGGGCTAGTCACAGAACGGGCGCCCTGTTGAGTAGAAGATGAGGCGTTCCGGTTCTCTCCATGCTGATGGCGCTGCTGCTGTTGGTGCTGCTGGCGGCTACTAGTGCGAGGTGGGTGCGCAGGTTGAGCTACAGGCGCGTGTCGAGACTGAGGCGGGATACGAATGGGAGGGGGCCGCCTCTTCTGATCGTCGAAGGGGTCAGCCATGTTGCTGCTGAGTCTTCCGGTCGAGTGTTGTGTCGTAGACGCGAAAGGTTGTTGTGGGCGAGATTGCGGCTCTTGCGAGTAGCGGTCTTGCACGCGTCCAGAAATGCGTACGTATCAACGAGAATAACAATGCCCAACTAGTGAACAATTGTAACCTTCACGCTGAGTTAGTAACTGGTAGTTAGAAAGAGCAAAAAGTCAAGTGGAGGCAAGGCGGGCTGGCGTGGTTCCGTCAGAGTGCGGGCGAGAGAAAGTTTTGTGTTGGGCAAAAAACGCTGCTAAGGCAACACATCAAAACAACAAACGAACGCGTCCATCGTCTCATTGCACACCAGATGTTGGAAGATATTACGAAAGTGAAAGAGGCCGAAGGTGAAATTCACTGCGGATAGAAGATGTGCCTCTCACCACAGGCAACGTACTGGACAAGCGACAAGGAAATGAACAATTCATGTAGTAAAAAGTCCACTCATTTACATACTTAACCAGGCTGGTTGCGTGATTGACAGCTCATGGCCTTCTATTGTCTGAGCCAAATCTTAGGATTGTGCACTTGGCCATCACGCGCCGTCCTGCAAATGCTGCATATAAGGAAAAGAGAAAGAGCCAGTGATGAGGCCAGGAAGTAAACGGGAATCGATGTAGCTGGGCAAAAGTTGCTACTCGCAAATGGCGCCTGACGTCCGAAGAGGTATCCAGTAATTCGCGCCTTTCAAAGATCTTCAATCCAAAGCTCCCACATATGCTGCACACAGGTGCACCGCCTTCCATGTCCTCATAGGATCTGGCATTTCTTGTTTTTCTTCTTCTTCTCTGTATCGCGTGCTGAGGGTGGCTCGAGAGCTGCTACAATTGCCTGTGCTGATTTTAGTGACTGTGGCTCTTCACGGTCCTTCCCAGCCTTACCTCGTCAAACACGTCCTTAAGCTTGAATTGCGTCAGAGCTGAGCACTCGACGTACTTGACTGCGCCGAGCTCTCTTGCCATCCGCTCGCCGTCCTCGCGCTTGACGGGCGCCATCCTCTGCTTCGCCAGCTTGTCTTTTACCGACGTGTCCTCCCTCAAATCAACCTGCGTGCCAACGATCAGGCACGGCACCCCAGGACAGTGGTGATGCACCTCTGGAAACCACTTCTCGCGGACGTTCTCGAACGATGCTGGGGATGTTACCGAGAAGCATACGAGGAAGACATCCGTCTGGGGGTACGACAAGGGTCGCAAGCGATCGTAGTCTTCTTGTCCCGCGGTATCGAAAAGGCCGAGAGTGTAGGGTTCGTCACCGATCCTTCATCCGTCAGTAGCGGTTCGCCAGTCTCACACTCAAGTGAGCAGTCTCTCTCCAAAATTGTAGGTAGGGTGGATTAGCGAGCGGAACGGGAAGCTCACATGACGGTAACGGCGTAGTTGTCGAAGACTGTGGGAACGTATTCCGAGGGGAACTTGTTCGTGGTGTAGCTGATGAGGAGACATGTCTTGCCGACCGCACCGTCGCCGACGACGACGCACCTGCGGGAGGGTATTATTAGCGACCGAGTCTTTGCTGCTACCAGAGTAATAGAAGTTGGAACAGTGCACGCACTTGATTGTCGCAACCACCATGGTGAGGCGTATGTATGTTCAGCGGGAGATGTGGTAGTGAGGGATGGACTCGGTGGGCGGCGATGTTTGTTTCGAGACTGCAAACGCGACAAGATTTCAGGATCGTGTTGCCGGGGGTGGTAGAGATGCGGAGATAAAGCTATCGAGCTAGAGCTAGGTATGCTGCTATCCAAACGAGGGGTCGAAACGACTGGAGCGCGCCTAGGAAGCAGACCAGTCAGTCCTCGAGTCTTGACTGTGGTGGCATTGACAAGCGTGCGCCTGCATACCTCTGAGTCTATGTGCAGGCCCGCGGCGGCGCGCGTTACACTTGCTTGTCGGGACTGAAACTCGAAACGTTGGACTGGTCGAGACTCAAAGCCGCTGGCACTGGCGAACAATGGAGCGAGTGGAGGTGGAGGTGGTGGTGACGGCGACACAGGCGGCGGCGGACAAAGACACAGCAGGCGCAGCAGCAGCGGGCCGTGGACGCAGTAGCACAAGGCGCGGTGATTGAGGCGTGGGTAGAGGTGCGGTAGATGGGGTTGGAACTTGGAGGTTAGCGGCAACTTGAAGGCCACACCGAGCGCTAGGGCTGCAATCACCCTGCACCGGCTGTCGTTTTATTAGCTCCAAAACTGCCTTATTTGCAGCCTTTTGCTGGCCAGATTCCAGGCCGTGTCCACTGCGCGCAGAGCTTTATATTAATCCAACGCGTGGCAACCCCATTCAACTGCAACAATGCCGTGATCTCGGTCGGGTCTCCACGCCTTCAAGATACGACTGACAGACGCCGAAGCACTGCGTCTATAAACGCGCTGGCTGCATTCCAGCGCTGATCTTTCCAGCTATCGAGCTCGAACCCCAGATTTATACATGTCCGTGCACCCGATTGCACAATACAACGTGGCTCATATACCGGTATCGCACACATCCTTGCGTCTGTCTTAACAATAGAACTCGTATGGCAGACTGCCTCCTATGTGCGACGAGGGAGAACGGCAGACTGCGATTATCCGGCCTTGCACGCATCTGCAGTGAGCCTGCCAGTAATTATAGCAGCAAGATCTTTCGTGACGTTTGAGCTGCGCCCGCACCTGCAAGCCCACGATGATCTCAAGCTCTAAAACTATATACACATCGGGGAGTTCGCATTGAAAGACCCTGGATTCTCGATTCAAAGTAAACGACAAGCATGTGATGGTGTGGCCAATCATCTAGTCCCGGATTAATGCTTCGCCGATCAGGGTCCAAGCTCCGCTCGAGCAACTGCTGCTGCTTCGCAAGCTCCACAATCACGCGTCGGCGAGCGATGCATCAGACGACACCCATCGAAGAGCAATCGTGACACGCCCAGCTGCATCATAATGGAGGATCTCGAAGACGAACTAGATCTCCGATATCATCGAGGCCTGAAGCCTGATGTGTACTATAGGTGTCCAACACTCGAAGTACGCGTCCCGTAAAATCGGCTTGTGAAGTGTACTAAACATTGTCTAGTCGCTGGATGGTGCTCTGAGGAACGAGTTGGAGAAGAACGCGTCCAGCTTGATTCCCGTAGAGATCGTCACAGAATTTGTTTTCGCGACAGCGTCCACCATCACCATACCGGTTGTACATCAACCAGCCTTGGACGCGCTCATCGAGCCCGCGGACCACCTGCAGAGCATCACGGTAGACTATGCACTATGCCGCGACATTGACGGGAAAGACCGACTGAAGGTTCAGCGCGCAATTGCAAAGTAATACTGCAGATCAGTGCTCATGACATTGGCTCACGTGATACAGGTCGATCATCGAGGCAGTCCAGGAAGCCGACGGCTTCAAGTATTCCGAGCGCTCAGCGCAAAGCAAAGAGGGTGGTGATGGCGCGCGGCTGAAGTATGTGTGCCAAGACAGCCTCCAAAACAGCGACCGGAAGAACAACCTGAAGAAAGAGAAGCAAGTGGACAGTGAAGACAGCGAAGATCAACCGAAGAAGAAAGGACCTGCAGCGCTACCGACGTATGATTGTGGCGGTGCCATCCACATCAAGTTCTCCATCAAGCGAGATGCCATCAATGTGGTATACAAACACAATCCGATCCACAGCACTCCAACAAACGGCGAGAGGTACGTCACATGCTCCAAACATTCTCGCCATCATCGCAGCTGTCTATGCGACATTGCAACATGTGACTGTTGTACGTGCATGCTAATTACCATAGTAATCTGCCTCCTCTAGCAACAGACAATGACCCCGTCGCACGCACGTCCACAGCCAAGGCAACCAATGGAACCAAGGAACGGAAGCGGAGACGTAGCAAAAAAGCTGACGTTGATTTCGAGGATAACTACAGGGATCCTGATCTCGATATGTCGACATCACCTGAAGCGCCGAAAACTTCCGCCAAGAAGAAGCGCCAGAAAAATGTTACGTCAGCCTCTCCGGACCTTGGTCGTAAATCATCCACCAAAAAGAGCAAGAAAGGGAAAGAGCCAGTTTCGCCATCCGCGTCACGGAAAAAGGCTCAGATAAGAGAGCCATCTCCACCACCCAAGCCTATTGTAGGGAAGGCATGCATTCGATGTAGAGAGAAGAAGATCAAGTGCAACGAAGCCAAGCCCACGTGCAATCAGTGCCGACGAGGGCTTTGGACATGCCAATACGAGGTTCTCGGCACAAAGAAGAGGTCGAAGAACGGATGCGTTAACTGCAAAGCGAGGAAGCGCAAATGCACCGAGGAACGACCATCTTGCGCGCACTGCCTTAGGCTCGATGACGACTGCGAATACGCCGATTACTCATGACATGCGAAGGTCTAAAGTCGAAGAACAACATCATGACAAACGGAGGCGGCATGCGTCGAATGGAGACGAGGGTATCAATGCAAAGTGTATGCTAATACTTGTGTTACATGTCCAGCAGGTAAAGCATCTCTCCTTTCTTAGCATACGCGACTGACATGTGCATAGTCGGGACCCAAACAGACACGCTTGTTAGACTGGCTGCATCATGGAAATCCAACGCGGTTCCTAGGGACATGTCAAGCAGTATGACTAAGTTCTGGGTCAAGCACCAACCCGCGCCACGGGACCCCAAATCTCCAACGGTATACATACGGGGAGACAGCCACCTGTTGCAACGTTAGTTATAGTAAGTATCCTCAGCAATATAGCATTGACGTCACCCTAAGCGTCGTGGTCGACCACGCGCAGGTACCTACCGAATCAAACAATTCCATCAAATGACTGATCACCTTTGAGCCGCAAACTTCCCCACAATTCGCAAATCCGTCATTCGCACATTGACAACGCAGATATAGTATTCCCGGCATTCGTCTACGCGTGACGCGATAGCCGACGATCTCATTCGCCGCAATCCTGGCACAAACCCTGGATAAACGGCCCGCGACATACAACGGTCTCCCGTCGCCTCATCAATCCCAATCTACGTAACGCGTCGCGAGGTGATGGGTGGAAGATGGTCAAGTGTTTTCCAAGGATGGCCAAGTTGAGCAATTTTACCCACACAATTTCGTCGGTGCTTGGGCGTCCGTTCGCGTAGGCGATTGTGGAAGTACATAATGCAGGATTGCCCAGAATGAGGCTTGCAGTGTGCACCGCATTAGCTTGAAGACTGCGTATAGGTTTTGGTCACGATGCGCAACTTCGTTCTTCCTTTGCTGGCGACGGCCGCGCTGTCGCAAGCTTCAGGTATGTCGCGTGTGGAAGGTCTGGATGAACTTGGTACTGACGAAAATAGCTATTCCGAGCGAAGAAAACCTGTCAAAACGAGCAACGATCTCCTGGGACGAGGCGTATACGAAAGCCACAGCTGCGCTTGCGAAGCTATCACAGAACGACAAGATCGGCATTGTGACCGGTGTAGGATGGCAAGGAGGCAACTGCGTGGGTAACACCAAGGCGGCCAGCTCGATTGGGTACCCTTCGCTATGTTTGCAAGGTAAGCACAAGAAGCGCAGAGACTGGAGATATCGACCAGATTGAAATCTGTCATGATCAACATCACTAAACCCTTCCTGGACTCGTCTTACACTATGTACAAAGTACTACAAAGCGACAATAGCGTACCGGTTCTCGATAAGCCACGATCTGTCTCAAGATTGTTGTGCAATAGCGAAAAAGATATACCGGGGACCCCCAGGCTCGACCATCACAACATTACAGTTTCCCGCACACTTGAAATATATTGTCTTGAGCTTGAGATGGGTCGCGAGCTTGCGTGGGGGCTGGTACCATCTCTTCTCACACCTCCAACCGGACCAACGAGTTCCTGGATGATCGTCCAGGAGACAATGCATCCTTTTCCACTAGTACACTACATGCGATCGCTACTGACGCGTCTTTTAGACGGCCCCTTGGGCGTCCGCTACGTCCAAGGCGCCACTGCCTTCTCCGCCGCCATCCATGCCGCCAGCACCTGGGACACCGCTCTCGTCCGCGAACGCGGCCTCTTCCTCGGCACCGAATCCAAGACTCTCGGTGTACACGTCCAACTGGGTCCTTCCGCAGGCCCGCTCGGCAAGTTCGCCCAAGGCGGTCGCAACTGGGAAGGTTTTGGCTCGGATCCGTACCTCCAGGGCATCATGATGGCGCAAACGATTGAGGGCATGCAGGAAGCTGGTGTCCAGGCTACGGCAAAGCACTTCATTGCCAACGAGCAGGAACTGAACCGCGAGACGATGAGCGAAGATGTGCCGGACCGTGTGCTGCGGGAGCTGTATTTGTGGCCATTCATGGATGCGGTGAAGAGTAATGTTGCGGCGTTCATGTGCAGCTACAACAAGATCAATGGGACATGGGCGTGTGAGAGCGATTTTGTTATGAACAAGTTGCTCAAAGACGAACTTGGCTTCCGAGGTTACGTCATGTCGGACTGGAATGGTATGTGATGTGTTACAAACTATGAGGCTCCTGCTGACATCTGGCAGCGCAACACAGCACAACCGGCAGCGCAAACGGCGGCTTGGACATGACCATGCCAGGCACGGATTTCGACAAGAAGAACATCTACTGGGGCCCACAGCTGCAGAGTGCGATCAACAACCGCCAAGTTCAACAGTCCAGGCTGGATGACATGGTTAAGAGAATTCTGGCGTCGTGGTACCTTTTGGGCCAGGACAAGGGCTACCCAACTGCTACGTTCAACAGCTGGAGAATTGGCAGTAAGGACGTTGGGGGAACCCACCGGACGAATGTGAGGGCTATGGCTAGGGACGGTATCGTTTTGCTGAAGAACACCGACGCTGCGCTGCCCCTGAGTAAGCCAAAGAGTATCGCGGTCATTGGCCTTGACAGTATCGTTGCGCCGAAGGGAGCGAACGCTTGTGTGGATCGTGGATGCAATGACGGAACACTTGTGAGTACTATCCCTGGCACATCCCGGTTTGCTTGTTCCTGAAGGACTTCGCAACATTTTCAGGACGCTTCTGCAGTCTCGATAGTGTTGCGAGGGCCTTCACGATCAGCTCAGACAGAATGTCCCGTGTCTTTTCTGATTGCGCATGGCTGATTGTTTCAGGCGATGGGTTGGGGCAGCGGCTCCGTCGAGTTTCCATATCTCATCGCGCCTCTCGATGCGATTAAGACCAAGGCGCAAGCAGATGGGACGACTATCACCTCCTCACCGAATGACAACGCCTCTCAAGGAGCCAATGCAGCGAAGAACGCTGATGTTGCAATCGTTTGCATCAATGCTGATGGCGGTGAAGGCTACATCACCGTGGAAGGTAAGCAAGCCTGTCTATCTTCAGAGCACTATCAGCAAATGACTTGAACTCTTTATACCATTTTGTATACCTTCAGCTAACCACATCACAGGCCACGCAGGTGATCGCAAAGACCTCAACGCGTGGCACAACGGCAACGACCTCGTAAAGCAAGTCGCAGCCGCCAACAAAAAGACAATCGTCGTCGTCCACTCCGTCGGCCCTATCCTAATGGAAGAATGGATCGAGAACCCAAATGTCAGTATATCACTCTACGTGCATGAAGCCACATACTAACCCCCACAGGTCGTAGCCGTCGTCTGGGCCGGCCTGCCAGGCCAAGAATCCGGCAACGGCCTCGTCGATATCCTGTACGGAGCTGCCTCCCCATCCGGCAAACTCCCCTACACCATCGCCAAAAAGGCCGAAGACTACGGCACCACCATCGCCCGTGGCGACGACAAGGCCTGGGACCTCTTCATCGACTACCGCCGCTTCGACAAGAACAACATCACTCCGCGCTTCGAGTTTGGTTTCGGGCTTAGCTACACTAACTTCACCTACTCGGACCTGACTGTTGAGGGCACGCCGTCTGCGGGTCCAGCAACAGGCACAAAGGGTCCGGGTGGCCCGGCGGATCTGTGGGAAACGGTTGCGACTGTGACTGCGAAGATTGCTAACTCGGGCGGTGTCGTGGGCGCTGAGGTACCACAGCTATACATTGGATACCCAGCCAGTACGGGCGAGCCACCCAAGCAACTCAGGGGTTTCGCGAAGCTGAAGCTTGAGGCTGGCGCGAGTGGGACAGCAACGTTCAAGCTTAGAAGGAGGGATCTGAGTATCTGGGAGAATGGCAAGTGGAGCGTGCCGACGGGCGAGTTTGGAGTGTTTGTGGGGGCGAGTAGTAGGGATACGAGGTTGACGGGGAAGATTGTTGTGTAGACGACGAGTAGGTTCGGAGGGGTGTGGGGTTGGGAATGAAGAGGGAGAATTGGGTGAGGGTAGTCACGGTGTGGTATCGTGGTTTGTGGGACGGTGGTCGTGTGTTGGATTTTTTTGTATATATGCTCAATATGATCTTGCTTGAAGTACTATACCAGCGGTGGACTCGATGTCGACATTCATCGATACTCAATGGTCAGGCGCCTTGTCTAGTTCTCAAGATCTTAAGGCGCTCTTTAACGTCCTTTCATGCCCGAGTTCTGGTCTATGCACATCACATGTGAAGGTGCGAATACCTTCATCATGAGCTGTGCGATACTACATGAAGCTACTAAACTATGCCTTTTCTTCAAACTGTACATCTCGTCACAATTACCCATAGCGGTCCAAGTGGGCCTATGCATTAGCACCACGCTCGAAGGGCGCATTTGACAGACAAGTCAATCAATTCGGAAATATGTAGCATTTTAAAGGTTTTGATATGATGATAAGATTTCTCCGTGGAATGACGAGTCTTCGCACGCAAGACTGCCGTCACGCCCAATCTACAGGGGCGCGTATGGAGCGGAGAAGATTTCATGGTGGGGCTGAAAAAAAGAATCACGTTGCTTCCGCGTGCACGTCTAGACGGAAAGCGTAATGATGGAGGTCGCTCCTGTCCAATGGCATGTGGTGACATTCGAGATTTGCAAATGCCCAGGTGCGTCATGGTGTTCTGCCCGATGACACGCTAACGCTATCAAATTGTGTTCCCCGCCGCCGCCGGCGTGAAGATAACCCCAAGACTCACAAAACCCACAACCCAACAAGTCGCTCTACCTGCACTGCTACTACACAACACTCACAGGGTCCTTCATACCCGCCCTCTTCTGACCTCTCCCGGCTTCTACTACCGCGCTTATGCGTGCTGCTCCCTCCGTCTTCACTTCCCAGGTACGTCTGCTTCGCCGGTCCTTATCTTGACGCCTCACCGCATTTCACCGCACACCAGCTGGTGTGCTTGGTGGCAGCGATGCGTCTCCTACGTTTTTCAACGCTCTACCAATATCGTGGCCATGGCTAACTGATTGCTGCAGGACTACATCTCAGGTATGCTGCTGCCCGAAGATCGGCGTGTCGCGAGCGTCAAACTGACTCCGCTGGCAGACCACCTGTGGAAGGCCTCAGTAAACTGAAAGCCTACACAAACCACCGCTATACCGCCTATCGCTACCGTCTACCTCTCCCCTCAATATGCTGTCGCAAATCCTCAAGCCCTCCGCCATCCGGTCCGCGAGTGTCCTGGGCCAAGTGACAAAGAACCGCATACAAGCCCGCTACTTGGCCTCGGTGCAGTCAAACACTGCCCGCGCCATTCCTACTCCCCAGCGCAAGTCCACACCCATCTCGACTGAGAGGGCTACATTCACGATCAAGGTGCGTACACAATGTAGAAACTTCACGATCCTTTACTCACAGCTTATAGAATGGCCCGATCTTCACCGGCAAGTCCTTCGGCGCGAAGACCAACATCTCCGGCGAAGCAGTCTTCACCACCTCCCTCGTTGGCTACCCAGAGTCCATGACCGACCCCTCCTACCGCGGACAGATCCTCGTCTTCACCCAGCCACTGATCGGCAACTACGGCGTCCCCTCCGCTGCCCGCGATGAGCATGGCTTGCTCCGATATTTTGAGTCGCCTAACATTCAGGCGTCTGGAATCGTCGTCCAGGACTACGCTCTGAAGCACAGCCACTGGACT
>Ga0210040_10007584_pt1 | contig 13104 bp, 11 predicted proteins | sample CryGeyCG12114_NA_FD_185462 | JGI IMG/M metagenome (GOLD analysis project Ga0210040, IMG submission 185462) | Groundwater microbial communities from aquifer - Crystal Geyser CG19_WC_8/21/14_NA (SPAdes) (version 2) | ecosystem: Environmental > Aquatic > Deep subsurface > Groundwater | place: USA... | reverse complement strand
CCGCAGATGTCGCAGCGCGAGGGCGGCTACACGCGCACGACGAAGATCGGCCCCCGCAAGGGCGACAACGCCCCCATGGTCGTCATCGAGCTGGTGACCGAGCCGGTCTCGGCGCGCCAGGACGTCATCCGCGAGGCGACCGCCGCCACCGGTCGCGCCTCGCGCGACGCCGACGCGGCCCGGGCGAGCGCCGCCGGCTCGGCCGGCGTGCCGGCCGAGCAGCTCGACGACGCCGACGCGGCCGCCGTCTCCGAGGCGCGCGCCGAGGACTCGGCCGCGCAGGCGGAGGACGCGGCCGGCCGCGCCGACACCGAGGGCGCGGGCGACGCGACCGCGGACGCCGAGGTGGCCGCGGGCGACGCGGAGACCCTCGCGCCCGGCTCGGGCGACGCGCAGGACGCCGACGCGGCGGCCGACGCCGCCGACGAGGTCACCACGGCGGCCGAGGACGCCGAGAAGGACAGCAGCAGCTGACCGAGGACCGCGCGCCAGAGCCCGTCGCCCCTGCCGGAGGCGGCGGGCTCTCGGCGTCCGGGCCGGGGGAGGGGCAGCTTCGCGTCCGCCTCGACCTGGCCTACGACGGGGCGGACTTCGCCGGGTGGGCCGCCCAGCCGGGGCTGCGGACGGTCGAGGGCGAGCTGTCGGGGGCGCTCGGGCGCGTGCTCCGGGGACCGGCGCCGCGGGTCGTCGTGGCCGGGCGGACGGACGCCGGCGTCTCGGCGCGGGGGCAGGTCGTGCACGTGGACGTGCCCCTCGCGGCGTGGTCGGCCCTCCCCGGCCGGGCGGCCGCGCGGGCGGACCCCCCGGCGCCCGCCGACGCGCTCCTGCGGCGCCTGGCCGGGGTCCTGCCCGAGGACGTCGTGGTGCGGGCCGCCCGTCCCGCCCCGCCCGGCTTCGACGCCCGGTTCGGGGCGCTGCGGCGCCGCTACGCCTACCGGGTGGTCGACGACCCCGGGTCGCGGGACCCCCTGCGCCGCCGCGAGGTGCTCGTCGTGCGCCGCCGCCTCGACGAGGCGGCCATGGCGCGGGCGGCCGCCCCGCTGCTCGGCGAGCACGACTGGCTGCCCTTCTGCCGCCCGCGCCCCGGAGCCAGCACCGTGCGGACGCTGCTGCGCCTCGACTGGTCGCGCGGGCACGACGGCGTGCTGGTGGCCCACGTCGAGGCCGACGCCTTCTGCCACCACATGGTGCGCTCCCTGGTGGGCGCCGGCCTGGCCGTGGGCGAGGGGCGCCGGGACGAGGGGTGGCCCGCGCGCGTGCTCGCCGCGGGGGTGCGCGACCCGGCGGTGGCCGTCGTGCCCGCGCAGGGGCTCGTGCTGGAGGAGGTCGTCTACCCGCCGGAGGCGGAGCTGGCAGCGCAGTCGCGCCGCGCGCGGGTGCACCGCGGGAGGCCGGGCGCGCGACCGGGCTCGGCGGGTGGCAGGGTCGAGGCATGAGCACGACACCTGACGACTCCAGCGCCGTGGGCGACGACGTCTACCAGCCGGACGGCGGCGGGGTGGGCGACGCCGCGGTGGAGCCCGACATCCGCGACTACGACGACGAGAACAGCCTCGGGACGCTGACCCAGGACCAGACGCTCGACCAGGGGTACTCCCCGCCCGAGCGCCCCCGCGAGATGGGGCGGTTCGGCGAGACGCTGGAGGAGCAGCGCCAGGGCGAGAGCCTCGACCAGCGGCTCGCCGAGGAGGTCCCGGACCCGGCCATGGCGGTGCCCGACCCGCTGGCCGAGGACCCGGGCCCCGTGCGCGAGGACGGCGAGATGTCGACCGGTGACGCCGACGACGTCGCCGAGCCGCCGCTGCCCGGGAGCGAGGCCGACCTGGACACGGACGGGGAGCTCCTCGACGACCAGGTGGGCGACGTCCGCGCGGGGCGGCTCGTGGCCCCCTCGGGCGGCATCGGGCCCGACACCGAGAAGGACGAGATCGCCCGGGACGCCGGCATCGCCGGCGGGGCGGCCGGGGCCGAGGAGGCCGCCGTGCACGTCGTGGACGAAGACGACGCCACCTCCTGACCCGCGTCCGCGGCGCGCCCGCGCCGACGAAGCTCGAGAACCGGGTGTCCCCGGGGCCGGTGCCCCGGGGACACTCGCGCGCATGGGCCACGTCGAGCTGAACCGGGTGAGCCACGCGCTCCCCGACGGGCGACCGCTGCTGCACGAGGTGTCCTTCCGCGTCGGGGAGGGCTCCACCACCGCCCTCGTCGGCCCGAACGGCATCGGCAAGACGACGCTGCTGCGGGTCGTGACCGGCGACCTCGTCCCCGACGGCGGCGCGACGACCCGCTCCGGCGGCGTCGCGGTGCTGAGCCAGGACGTCGGGCGGGCCGGCCCGCCCGCGGGGGAGGGGCGGACGGTCCGCGACCTGCTCGTGGAGACCTCGCCGGCCCGGCTGCGCGACGCGCTGCTGGAGCTGGACGCCGCCGAGCTGGCCGTGATGGAGGTCGACGACGAGCCGAGCCAGATGCGGTACGCGCAGGCCCTCGTGGACGCGGGCGAGGCCGGGGCCTACGAGGTGGAGGTCGCCTGGGACGCGCTGACCCGCTCGGCCCTCGGCCTGCCGTACGAGCGGTGCCGGTGGCGCTCGCTCGAGCAGCTGTCGGGCGGCCAGGCCAAGCGGCTGGCCGTGGAGGCGCTCCTGGAGGGGCCGGAGGACGTGCTGGTGCTCGACGAGCCGGACAACTCGCTCGACGTCCCCACGAAGCGCTGGCTCGAGGCGGCGCTGGTGGCCACGCCGAAGACCGTGCTGTTCGTCAGCCACGACCGGGAGCTGCTGGCCCGGACGGCCTCCTCGGTCGTCACGCTCGAGCCGGGCCCCCGCGGGGCCGTGGCGTGGGTCCACGGGGCCGGCTTCGGCACCTGGCACGCGGCGCGGGAGGCGCGCACGGCGCGGCTGGAGGAGCTGCGGCGCCGCTGGGACGAGGAGCACGCCCAGCTCCGAGCGCTCGTCGTGTCGCTGCGCCAGAAGGCCACCTCCCACGACGGCATGTCCTCGCGGTACCAGGCCGCCCTCACCCGCCTGGCCCGCTTCGAGGACGAGGGCCCCCCGCCCGAGCCGCCCCAGCAGCGGGCGCTGCGGCTGCGCCTGCGTGGCGGACGCACCGGGCGGCGCGCCGTCGTGCTCGAGCAGCTGGCCGTCCCGGACCTCCTGCTCCCCGCCGACGCCGAGATTTGGTTCGGCGACCGCGTGGCCCTGCTCGGGCCCAACGGGTCGGGCAAGTCCTCCCTCCTGCAGCTGATCGCGGCGGGCGGCACCGACCCCGGGCCGGAGCACGCGCCCGCCACGTCCGACGTCCCGCTGGAGCGGGTGCCGCACACCGGCGCCGCCCGCCTGGGCGCTCGCGTGCGGCCCGGGTGGTTCTCCCAGCGCCACCGCGGCGTCGACGTCGTCGGGGGGGACGGCGCCGCGGGGAGGGGTCCCACGCTGCTGGAGGTGCTGCACCGCGGGGACGGCGCCCGCTCCGGCCTGGGGCGCGAGGCGGCGAGCCGGGCCCTGGACCGGTACGGCCTCGCCCGGGCCGCCGAGCAGACGACCGCCGAGCTCTCCGGCGGGCAGCGGGCGCGCTTCCGCGTGCTGCTGCTGGAGCTCTCCGGGGCGACGCTGCTGCTGCTCGACGAGCCCACCGACGACCTCGACCTGGAGTCGGCAGAGGCGCTCGAGGCCGCGCTGGCGGACTTCGAGGGGACCGTCGTCGCGGTGACCCACGACCGCTGGTTCGCCCGAGGCTTCGACCGCTTCCTGGTGCTCGGACCGGACGGGCGCCTCGTGGAGGTGCCCGAGCCGGTCTGGGACCCGCTGCCGGCGGGGTGAGCCCCCAGGGGCGCGCGCCGGGGCCGCTTTGACCGGTGCGGCGCGTCTCTCGTACAGTCGGCCGCGAGTTCCGGGACGTGCCATGCCCTGCGGCGGCCACGTCCGCCTCGTCGGGCGCCGACCGCGGTGGTGACCACCGCGCCACGCGCACGACGAGCCCCGGACGACGCAGCCCGGACCAGGCCGTGGACGACCCCGACAGGACGAAGGCAACGACCGTGCGCACGTTCTCCCCCAAGCCCGCCGACGTCGAGCGCCGCTGGCACGTCATCGACGCCAGCGACGTCGTGCTCGGCCGGCTCGCCACCCACACCGCCTCGCTGCTGCGGGGCAAGCACAAGACCGTGTTCGCCCCGCACGTGGACACCGGCGACTTCGTCGTCATCGTGAACGCGGACAAGGTGGCGCTCACCGGCAGCAAGCGCGAGCAGAAGATCGCCTACCGCCACTCCGGCTACCCCGGCGGCCTCACGGCGACCTCCTACACCGAGCTCCTCGAGAAGAACCCCGAGAAGGCCGTCGAGAAGGCCGTCCGGGGCATGCTCCCCAAGAACAGCCTCGGGCGGGCCATGATCAAGAAGCTCAAGGTCTACACGGGCCCGTCGCACCCCCACGGCGCCCAGCAGCCGCAGCCCTTCCAGATCACCCAGGTCGCGCAGTAGCCCCCTCGCGCCCGGCCCCCGAACCCGCTCCCGAGGAGAACCCGTGACCGTCCAGACCGACAGCACCGACTACCAGGAGGGCGGCCTCGACACGAACGTCGAGACCGACGCCCCCAGCAGCTACACCAGCGAGTCCGCCGCCACCGTCGGCGGCGGCCAGAGCATCGTGGCCCCGGCCATGGCCACCGGCCGTCGCAAGCAGGCCGTGGCGCGCGTGCGCATCTTCCCCGGCTCGGGCCAGTACCTCGTGAACGGGCGCGACCTCGCCGCGTACTTCCCGAACAAGGTGCACCAGCAGCTGGTCAACGACCCCTTCACGGTCACCGAGCTGCAGGGCCGCTTCGACGTCGTCGCCCGCATCGACGGCGGCGGACCCTCCGGCCAGGCCGGCGCCCTGCGCCTCGGCATCGCCCGCTCGCTCAACGCGGTCGACGTCGAGGCCAACCGCGCCGTGCTGAAGAAGGCCGGCTTCCTCACCCGCGACGCGCGGGTCAAGGAGCGCAAGAAGGCCGGGCTGAAGAAGGCCCGCAAGGCGCCCCAGTACTCCAAGCGCTGAGCCGGCGCCGGGGCACCCCGGCACCGCGACGCGTCGCACCGAAGCCCCGGGGCCTGCGCCCCGGGGCTTCGGCGCGCAGGGGCCCCGCCGGCCGCCCGCCACCGCGCGGCCGCACCGGTCCCGCCGCCTCGTGCTCCCGGGGCCGTCCCACCACCGACCACCACGGAGGACCAGTGGCCAGGCTCTTCGGCACCGACGGGGTGCGGGGCGTCGCGAACGTCGCCGTCACCGCCGAGCTGGCGCTGGACCTGTCGGTCGCGGCGGCGCACGTGCTCGCCGACCTCGGGGCCTTCGCCGGGCACCGCCCGCGCGCCGTGGTCGGGCGCGACCCGAGGGCGTCCGGGGAGTTCCTCGCGGCGGCGGTGATCGCCGGGCTCGCGAGCGCCGGCGTGGACGTCGACGACGTGGGCGTCGTCCCCACGCCCGCCGTCGCCTCGATCGTCGCGGCGTCCGGGGCGGACCTGGGCGCGGTGCTCTCGGCCTCGCACAACCCGATGGCCGACAACGGCATCAAGTTCTTCACGCGGGGCGGGCACAAGCTGCCCGACGACGTGGAGGACGCGATCGAGCGGCGCGTCGGCGAGGCGTGGGCCCGCCCCACCGGCCCGGGCGTCGGCCGGGTGCGGCGGGACGAGGACTCGGGGCCCGCCTGGGCGCGCGCCCTGGGCGCGGCGGTGCCGCACCGCCTCGACGGCCTGCGCGTGGTGGTGGACTGCGCCCACGGCGCCGCCAGCGCGCTCGGGCCGCTCGCCCTGGCCTCCGCCGGCGCCGACGTCGTCGTCATCGGCGCCTCGCCGGACGGCACCAACATCAACGACGGCGTCGGCTCCACGCACCCGCAGGCCCTGCAGGCCGCCGTCGTCGAGCACGGCGCCGACGCCGGCGTCGCCTACGACGGCGACGCGGACCGATGCCTGGCCGTGGACGGCACCGGCGCGCTCGTGGACGGCGACCAGATCATGGGGGTGCTCGCCCTCGGGCTGGCCGAGCGCGGCGAGCTGCGCCACGACGTCCTGGTCACCACGGTGATGAGCAACCTCGGCCTCGTCCGAGCCATGGAGGACGCCGGCGTCCGCTGCGTCCAGACCGCGGTCGGCGACCGCTACGTGCTCGAGGAGATGCGTCGCGGCGGCTACGTCCTCGGCGGCGAGCAGTCCGGGCACGTGCTGCTGCTGGACCACGCGACCACGGGCGACGGGGTGCTGACGTCGCTGCACCTGCTGTCGCGCCTCGCGGAGACCGGGCGCTCCCTCGCGGACCTCGCGGGCGCCATCCCGCGCCTGCCGCAGGTCCTGGTCAACGTGCCGGGCGTCGACCGCTCGGCGGCGGGCACGGACCCGGGCGTGCGCGACGCCGTGACGGCGGCGGAGGCCGAGCTCGGGGAGACCGGCCGGGTGCTGCTGCGCCCCTCCGGCACCGAGCCGCTGGTGCGGGTGATGGTCGAGGCGCCCAGCGCCGCGGCCGCCCAGGCGGTGGCCGACCGCCTGGCCGACGTCGTCCGCCACCGCCTGGCGCTGCGCGAGGACTGACCGGACCGGCGGCGTCGCGGCCCGCGGCCGGGTCTGCGGCGCGGGAATGCGGTGGACCGCGCGGGGGCGGTCGGGCGATGGTGCGCCCGTGAGCGACCTGCGCGTGCTGGAGACCGCCTCCCAGGACCCCTCCTTCCTCGGGGGGCGCTTCGAGGACTGGTTCACGGCCCTGGAGGCCGGGCTGGGCCACGGCCTGCCGACGGCGTCGGTGTGGCCGCGGGCCGAGGCGCGCGGCATCGTCGCCGAGCCGCTGCCGTGGGAGGAGATGCGGGTCCTCGCGGCGCTGGACGGGGACGGGAGGGTCGTCGGCGCCGGGTACGTCGACGTGCCGCTGCGCGACAACCGCGACCTCGTCCAGGCCGAGCTCGCCGTGCCGGGCGAGCACCGCGGCCGGGGGGTGGGCACGGCGCTCGTGCGAGCGGTCTGCGACGTCGCCGACCGGCTCGGGCGGGGCCGCGTGCTGGGGGAGGTCGCGCTCCCGCACGGGGGCGAGCGCGCGACGTGGCCCGGGGCCGCCGCGACGTCGCGCTGGGGCTTCACGCTCGGCGTCGCGGACGTCCGGCGGGAGATGCCCGTGCCGCCCGGCGCCGCGGCGTCCGCCCGGCTGGCGTCGCTGGGCGCCGCGGCGCTCCCGCGCGCCCGCGGCTACCGCTGGGAGGTGCTGCGGGGTGCGCCCTCCGGTGCCGACGCCGAGGCCGTGGCGGGCCTGTCGTCGCGGATGCTCGCCGAGGCCCCGCAGGACGACCTGAAGATCGAGGCCGAGGACGTCGACGCCGACCGGGTCCTCGCCGGGCACGCGCGCGGCGAGCGGCTGGGCCGGCGGACCTGGACGGCGCTGGCCCGGCGCGACGACGGCGCCGTCGCCGCCTACTCGGTGCTGCACCGCAGCGACCACGAGCCCGACGTGCTGCGGCAGGAGGACACCCTCGTCCTGCCCGAGCACCGCGGGCACCGGCTCGGGCTGCTGCTCAAGCTGGCCGCGCTCGACGCGGCGCTGGCCGACGGCCGCACGGAGGGCTGGGCCGACGGGCTGCGCGCCGTCCGCACGTGGAACGCCGCCTCGAACGCCCCGATGGTCGCGGTGAACGAGGCCATGGGCTTCGTCCCCGTCGAGGACCTGCTCGAGGTCCAGGCCGACGTCGTCGCCGTGCGCGCCGCCGTCGGGCGCGGCTGAGGCGGCGCCCCGCGGCCGCGGGGCGCCGCGCCGGCCTCGCGGCGCCGACCGCGCCCTCAGACCTTGCGCAGCCGGACCCGGCGGACGGTGTGGTCGACGTCCTTGGTGAGGACGAGGGAGGCGCGACCGCGCGTCGGCAGGACGTTCTCGACGAGGTTCGGCTCGTTGACCGCCCCCCAGATCTGCAGGGCCAGGTCGGTCGCCTGCTCGTCCGTGAGGCTCGCGAAGCGGCGGAAGTAGGACTCCGGGCGGCTGAACGCGGTCTCGCGGAGGCGCAGGAAGCGCTCGACGTACCAGCGCCGGACGTCGGTGGTCCTGGCGTCGACGTAGATGGTGAAGTCGAAGAAGTCGCCCACCGCGAGGCCCTGGCGCCCGTCGGCGCGCGGTCGGGCCGGCTGCAGGACGTTGAGCCCCTCGACGAGCAGCACGTCGGGGCGGCGGACGACGACCTCGGCGCCGGGGACGATGTCGTAGACGAGGTGGCTGTAGAGGGGGGCGCGGACCTCCTCCGCGCCCGACTTCACGGCCTGCACGAAGCGCAGCAGCGCCCGGCGGTCGTAGGACTCGGGGTAGCCCTTGCGCTGCAGCAGCCCCCGCCGCTCCAGCTCGGCGTTGGGGTGCAGGAAGCCGTCGGTGGTCACGAGCTCGACGCGGGGGGTGCTGGGCCATCGGGCGAGCAGCTCGCGCAGCACCCGGGCGGTCGTGGACTTGCCCACGGCCACCGACCCGGCCACGCCGACGACGAAGGGCGTGGGCGCTGTCCGCTCGCCGAGGAAGTCCGCGCGCGCGGCGTGCAGCGCCCGGGCGGCGCCGACGTAGAGCTCGACGAGCCGCGACAGCGGCAGGTAGACCTCCTGCACCTCGGCCAGGTCGATCGGCTCGCCCAGGCCGCTCAGGCTCTCCAGGTCCTCCTGGGTGAGCTGCAGCGGCGTCGAGGGCGCGAGGGCGCTCCAGGCGTCGCGGTCGAGCTCGACGTACGGGGAGGAGTCGGCGGCCACGGGGGCCGATGGTGCCAGGCGCCCGGGCGGGCGCCCGCGCCGCGCCCGGTCCGGGAGCGCGCCGGGGCTCCACCGGTCGGGTGCCCGCGGGTGCGTCGCGGGCGGTGGCCGGAGCGGCGCACCTACGCTGGCCGGCATGTGCGGGATCGTGGGGTACGTCGGGGCGCCGGGCACGGGGAAGGCGCTGGAGGTCGTCGTGGACGGCCTCGCCCGCCTGGAGTACCGGGGCTACGACTCCGCGGGCGTGGCCCTCGTGGGCGCCGACGGGCTGGCGACGCGCAAGAGGGCGGGCAAGCTGGCCAACCTGCGGGCGCTGCTCGAGGCCGCGCCGATGGAGGAGGCCACCACCGGGATCGGGCACACCCGCTGGGCCACCCACGGCGGGCCGACCGACGTCAACGCCCACCCGCACCTGGCGGGGGCCGGCGAGGACGAGGTCGCCGTCATCCACAACGGCATCATCGAGAACTTCGCCGCGCTGCGCGCCGAGCTCGAGGCGGAGGGCGCCCGGCTGGCCTCCGAGACCGACACCGAGGTGGCCGCGCACGTGCTCGCCGGCCAGCTCGTCGCCGTGCGCGGCGAGGGCCTGGCGGGCGGCGCCGGGCTGGCCGAGGCGCTGCGCCGCACGTGCCGCCGCCTCGAGGGCGCCTTCACGCTGCTCGCCGTGCGGGCGGGCGACCCGAGCACGGTCGTGGGCGCGCGGCGCAGCTCGCCGCTCGTCGTCGGGCTCGGGGACGGCGAGACCTTCCTCGGCTCCGACGTCGCGGCGTTCATCTCCCGCACGCGCTCGGCGCTGGCCCTCGGCCAGGACGAGGTCGTCACCATCACGGCGGACGGCGCCTCCATCACCACCTTCGACGGCGAGCCGGTCGAGGGCTCGCCCTTCCACGTGGACTGGGACGTCGAGGCGGCGGAGAAGGGCGGCTACCCCTCGTTCATGGCGAAGGAGATCGACGAGCAGCCGCGCGCCGTCGCGGACACGCTCCTGGGCCGCAGCGACGCCGAGGGCCGCCTGGTCCTCGACGAGGTGCGCATCGCCACCGACGAGCTCGCCGCCGTGGACAAGGTCGTCGTCATCTCCTGCGGCACGTCGGCCTACGCGGGGCAGGTGGCCAAGTACGCGATCGAGCACTGGTGCCGGATCCCCGTCGAGGTGGAGTACGCGCACGAGTTCCGCTACCGCGACCCCGTCGTCGACGAGCGCACCCTGGTGGTGTCCATCTCCCAGTCGGGGGAGACGATGGACACCCTCATGGCCGTGCGCCACGCCCGCGAGCTCGGCGCCCGCACGGTCGCCATCTGCAACACCAACGGGGCCACCATCCCCCGCGAGTCCGACGCGGTCCTCTACACGCACGCGGGCCCGGAGGTCGCCGTCGCCTCGACGAAGGCCTTCCTCGCGCAGATCACCGCCTGCTACCTGCTGGGTCTCTACCTCGGCTCGCTGCGGGGGACGGCGTCCCCCGAGCTGGTCAAGGGGGTCCTCGACGAGCTGCACGCCATGCCGGCGAAGGTCCAGACGGTGCTCGACGGCCTCGACCGCGTGCGGGAGGTCGCCCGCTTCATGGCCGACTCGCGCTCGGTGCTCTTCCTCGGTCGCCACGTGGGCTACCCGGTGGCGCTCGAGGGCGCCCTGAAGCTCAAGGAGCTCGCCTACATCCACGCCGAGGGCTTCGCCGCCGGCGAGCTCAAGCACGGGCCGATCGCGCTCATCGAGGCAGGGCAGCCCGTGTTCGTCGTCGTGCCGCCGCCGAGCAGCCCGCACGGCCTGCACGGCAAGGTCGTGTCCAACATCCAGGAGATCCGCGCCCGTGGCGCCCGCACCCTCGTCATCGCCGAGGAGGGCGACGAGGGGGTCGTGCCCTACGCGGAGGAGGTCATCCGCGTGCCGGCGTGCCCGCCGCTCCTGATGCCCCTGCTGACCGTCGTCCCGCTGCAGGTCTTCGCCGCCGAGCTGGCCACGGCGAAGGGGCTGGACGTCGACCAGCCGCGCAACCTCGCCAAGTCCGTCACGGTCGAGTGAGCCGTCGGTGACGGGCGGCCCGCTCGCCGGCGGGGTCGTGGGCGTGGGCGTCGACGTGGTCGGCCTCGAGCGCTTCGCGGCCGTGATGGCGCGCGGGCCGGCCCTGCGCGCCCGGCTGTTCGACCCCGACGAGGTGGACCTCCCGGCGCGCTCGCTGGCGGCCCGCTTCGCCGCCAAGGAAGCGCTCGCGAAGGCGCTGGGGGCGCCGCCGGGCCTGCGGTGGCGCGACGCGCGGGTGCACCGGGGCCCGCACGGCGCCCCGTCGTTCGAGCTGCGCGGCACCGTCGCCGCGCGGGCGGCCGCCCTCGGGGTCGCCGCCGTCCACCTCTCCCTCAGCCACGACGCCGGCATCGCCACGGCCTTCGTCGTGGCGGAGCGCGCCGCTCCCGCCCCTCCCGGCGAGCCCGTCCCGCCGCCGCCCACCCCGGCCGAGGAGGCCCCGTGACCACCGCCCACGACGTCGAGGCCGTCCGCGCCGCCGAGCACGCCGCCGCCGCCGACCTGCCCGAGGGCCTCACGACCCTCGTGGGACGGGCCAGCGCCGCCCTCGCCCACGTCGTCACCCAGCAGCTGCGGGGAGCCTGCGGGCGCGTGTACGGCTCCCGGCTGGTGCTGCTGGTCGGGTCGGGCACCAACGGGGGCGACGCGCTGCACGCCGGCGCGCTGCTGGCGCGCCGCGGCGCGGCGGTGACCGCGCTGCTGGCCTCGGAGCGGGCGCACGCGCCGGGGCTGGCGGCGCTGCGCGCGGCCGGCGGCCGCGTGGTCGAGGACGGCGCCGGCGAACGGGGGCTGGCCGCCGTCGCCGGGGCCGACGTCGTCGTGGACGGGCTGCTCGGCGTGGGGGGCCGCCCCGGGCTGGAGGGGGCCGCCTCGGCGCTCGCGGGCGCGGCGGCGCGGTCCGGCGCCGTCGTGGTGGCCGTGGACGTGCCCAGCGGCGTCGACGTCACCACGGGCGCCCTGCCGCCGCCGGCCGAGGGGGCCGGGGCGTCGGCGGTCCGCGCCGACGTGACCGTCACGTTCGGCACGGCCAAGCCCTGCCTGCTGCTGCCGCCGGCGTCGGCGCTCGCGGGGCGCGTCGTCGTCGCGCCGATCGGGCTGGCGGCCGACGACCTCGGGGCGCCCGTCGTCGAACGCCTCGGCGCGGCCGGCCTCGCGGCGCGCTGGCCGCGCCCGGACGGCGAGAGCGACAAGTACTCCCGCGGCGTCCTCGGCGTGGTCGCCGGGGGAGCCCTGTACACCGGGGCCGCGGTGCTGTCCACGGGCGCCGCCGTGCGCGCCGGCGCCGGGATGGTCCGCTACCTCGGCCCTCCGCCGCCGACCGACCTCGTGCGCGCCCGCTGGCCGGAGGTCGTGCCCGGGCCCGGCCGGGTGCAGGCGTGGCTGCTGGGACCCGGCGTCGACCCCGACGACGAGGGCCAGGGCGAGCACGTGCGCGAGGCCCTCGCCCAGGACGTCCCGTGCGTCGTGGACGCCGGGGCGCTGCCCGCGCTCGTGCACGCGCTGGAGGAGGGCGAGCGGGGTGCCGCCGGCACGCTCGTCGTGCCGCACGCCGGGGAGCTGGTGCGCTTCCTGGGGCTGCTCGGGCACGAGTGCACCCGCGAGGAGGTGCAGGCGCGCCCGCTGGAGCACGCCCGTCGTGCGGCCGACCTCTCCGGCGTCGTCGTGCTGCTCAAGGGCTCGACCACGCTCGTCGTCGCCCCGGGGACCGACGCGTCGCGCGCGCCGGTGCGCGCGCAGGCGGACGGCACGCCCTGGCTCGCCACCGCCGGCAGCGGCGACGTCCTCGCCGGCGTCGTCGGGGCGCTGGCCGCGCTCGGCCTCGACGAGCGGGACGCCGGCTCCGTCGGATCGGCCGTGCACGGCCTCGCCGCGCACGCCGCCTCCGGGGGCGGCCCGCTGCACGCCGAGGCCGTCCTGCACGCGCTGCCCGAGGTCGTCACGGCGCTGCTCGAGGACGTGCCCCGCCCCTGAGACGAGCGCGCGCCGGCGCCCTGCGGCCACGGGGGGCGGGGGGGCGACGCGGCCCGGGCTGCCCGTGCCCGCCCGTCGGCGGTGCGAGACTGGACGGCGATGACCGAGCACGCCGGACCCCGCCCCGGACCGTCCACCGCGACCGGTGACGTCCTGCCCGCGCGGGCGGTCGTCGACCTGGACGCGGTGGCCGCCAACACCGGCGTCCTGCGCGAGCGCGCCGGGGGCGCAGCGGTGATGGCCGTCGTCAAGGCGGACGGCTACGGGCACGGGATGGTCCCCGCGGCCCTCGCCGCGCTCGCGGGCGGGGCCACCTGGCTCGGCGTCGCGCACCTCGCCGAGGCGCTCGAGCTGCGCGCCGCCGGCATCCGCGCGCCCG
>Ga0210040_10007583_pt1 | contig 13104 bp, 9 predicted proteins | sample CryGeyCG12114_NA_FD_185462 | JGI IMG/M metagenome (GOLD analysis project Ga0210040, IMG submission 185462) | Groundwater microbial communities from aquifer - Crystal Geyser CG19_WC_8/21/14_NA (SPAdes) (version 2) | ecosystem: Environmental > Aquatic > Deep subsurface > Groundwater | place: USA... | reverse complement strand
CCGGAAAATTCCAAGCCCGGAATAAAAGAACCTTTGGGGGTAGCACTGTACAGGCCCTGCATCGCAAAAATATCGGCAAAATTAAGCCCAATGGCCTTTACAGCAACGCATACCTCATCGGGTTGGGTCGGTTCCAAACTTTCATTTAGTAGTTTTAAGTTTTTAATGGAACCCGCTTGGGGCATGCGATACACCTGGCGTTCTAACATAAGCTACCCTCTAATTTAATTGTAGTTTTATTTGCTATTTATAGCAAAACGAGGCAGCTAGAGATATGTTCCTGGATGCGCGCTAAAAGCTTAAGCTGACTTGGTAGAGAAAACTGGTATTGGCTATTTATTTTATAGGCTTAAAAATTTCCAAGATAACCTGATTCTATTTTGCTTTGTGGTGGTGTCGTCCTGGAAGAACGTATTGAAAAAGCTTGGTAATTTAAGTTATCGGCCTTTACGGGCACTAGGCGGTTTAAGCGCGAGTTTAAATAATGTTTGTCTCGAAATATATTGATTCACAATAGATTAAATATAACCTTTATTTTAAAAGTAGTGAAGCCGGGTGGCAAATAAACATACCATTCTAATTCATTATTCACGCTGAACCATTGCGCAGCATAATAGATAGACCATTATTTCAAAAACGGGTTCCTTAAGTTTCATCAACCCGGTTACCACAGTTCTTCCCCTAAGCTTTGGAAATATAATGCTTAAAAGCGCCTGTCGATAAGCCTAATCGAAACACAAATATTTGTCGCAAATCACCCCCTTAAATGTCGTTTTTGCACTGCTGTAATCTGGCTGGCTACCTGTATGTTTGTATGAAATATTTAAACAAATAAGTAACTATGGAAAAGATACAAAATAACGGACAAAAAATTACGCCTTTCTTGTGGTTCGATGGCAACGCCGAAGAGGCCATTAATCTCTATACTTCAATATTCAAAAATTCCCGCATTAACAGCTTGGTGCGTTACGGCGAAGCCGGCCCGGGACCCAAAGGAACCGTTATGACCGCCGCCTTCGAACTGGACGGACAACAATTTGTAGCTTTAAACGGTGGATCAGCCTTTAAATTTACGGAAGCCATTTCGTTTGTGGTAAGCTGCGACACGCAAGCCGAAATAGATTATATGTGGGAGAAGCTGTCGGCGGGCGGCGAACCCGGCCGGTGTGGCTGGCTAAAAGATAAATTTGGCTTGTCGTGGCAAATTGTGCCGCCAATTTTGAGTCAGTTGCTACAAGACAAAGATGCCGGGAAATCGCAACGCGTAATGGCGGCCATGATGCAAATGGATAAAATTGACATTGGTCGGTTGCAAAAGGCTGCTGCCCCGGAACCTTCGGTGTCGGAATAACTAGCGAGAAATAATGCTTATAAATATTTAAATTAATGCAGTATAAAAAGCATTTTAGCACTGAGATAGACGGATACCTACAGGCAGTTCCGGAAACCATACGCTCAACCCTCGAAAACGTGCGGCAAGCCATTAAAGCGGCCGTACCTCATCAGGCCGAAGAAATTATTAGCTACCTGATGCCTACTTATAAATACCTGGGGCCACTGGTGTACTTTGCTGCCTTAAAAAAACACCTTTCTTTGTACGTAGCCAGTAAAAAGGTTATAGAACAACTCCGCACCGAACTACAGGCTTATAAAACTGGCGGCATTAAACCCTGATTTACCGGGAGCCTGGGCAAAAAAAGGCCGGTATATAAAACCGGCCGAGGTAATGAGTAACTTGCTTAGGCTATAATAGAGTTCTAAAAGATTGTTTTTTGCCAAACCAAGCCTGGGTTTAATTATGCTGCTTGCCGTCTGAGCACAAAGCCATAAACAATAAGCCCGATTCCGGCGGCAAAAGCCAAGTTCTGTTTATCTTTATTCGAGAGAGACTTCAGAAAATCCACTCCGTTTTTCCCCGGATTAGATATAATAGCCATTAAATCGGAAGGATTTGTAAATAAACTCTTGAGGGTTTTAGTTGCCTGATTAATTGTTTGATTAGCTGTTTCTGTTGTTTCCATGATTAATTTGTTTTAGAAAGGATTAGTACGGTAGTAGTGGCGTTAAGATGTTAGACCTAAGTATAAATTCCCGGTTTTGGATTAAAAATCAGTAATATTTACGCAAAAACTGCTGTTTGCTTTACCAAAGAAGCATCTCAGATAGGTACAACAATCTAAAGTAACAAGCTTTAAAAATTGATTTTCTCTGGCGAGGGTTATTGTTATGAGCCGATGCCGACGGCAGACTTGAAAAAATGAAGTGCCTTTTGCTTTTTCCCGGCAATAGAAAACCCGGCTTTTAAAATAACCATCACTTACGGCGATCAGGATATTGTTAGGGAAAATAAAAGATATGTATAGCAAAGGTATCCCACCGGACCAAATGTTATTATCCCGGCCAGCGGCCACCTAAGTAAGTGGAAAGTTTTAAGTAATAAGTTTTAAGTTGGTAATTAGTTGATAATAAATTATTTGAACAATTTGTGTGTTAAACTAGTTTTGTCTCTTTACCTACCTTGGTCTCATAATAAAAAAGCATTCGTAAAAATTCTCTCAGACCATTACCAAATATAAAACTGATTCTGTGGTTAATGGCGCAGCAAATAATCTTATGAAATAAAGCCTGATCAACCACCATAGCCATCCTGTTTATAACTTAATGCCAGAAAGGTTAGTATTACCTGAACTTCTAGCGCCTAAGCTTAGTTGTGCTATCTTTGCCTACCATTTTGTTTGCCATGACGAGTAAAAAATATTTTTCGCTTATCCTGATTCTAGGTTTCTTAACGGCCTTAGGGCCGTTTTCTATTGATATGTACCTGCCGGGGTTTCCGGCCATTGCTAAAGATTTGCGCACTACCGTAGCCGATGTGTCGCTTTCTTTGTCGAGCTTTTTTATTGGTATCTCGGCTGGGCAATTGCTGTATGGCCCTTTGCTGGACCGGTTTGGCCGTAAAAAGCCGCTTTATATTGGCTTAATAGTGTATTTGTTGTCGTCGCTGGCGTGTGCGTTTGCTACTTCTATCGAAGCTTTAATTTTACTGCGGTTTATCCAGGCGGTAGGTAGCTGTGCGGCAGCAGTAGGTTCGGTGGCCATGGTGCGCGATTTATTTCCGGTGCAAGACAGCGCTAAAGTATTCTCGTCGCTGATGCTGGTGGTGGGCGTGTCGCCCATGGTGGCGCCTACCGTGGGCGGTTACGTTACGGCGGGTTTTGGTTGGGAAGCGGTGTTTCTGATTTTGGCCGGTATGGCCGCCATTATTATGGCTGCGGTTTATTTTGGCTTACCCGAGAGCAGTCCGCCCGATACCTCCATTTCTCTTAAACCCCGTCCTATTTTAACTAATTTTTATGCGGTAATCCGGGAACCGCAATTTTACACGTATGCTTTGTCGGGAGCGGTTTCTTTTGCCGGGTTGCTGGCCTACGTGGCGGGCTCGCCGTTGTTGTTTATGGAAATATTCCGGGTAAACGAAAAGCAATACGGCTGGATATTCGCTTTTCTCTCGATTGGTTTAATTGGCGCTAGCCAGGTAAACACTTTTTTACTCAAACGATACCGCAGTCAGCAAATTATTAAAGTAGCCCTGATTTGCCAGATGGCCATTGCTTTTGCTTTGTTAGGCGGCATGAGCCTGGGTTTATTGGGGTTATTCGGAACCATTGGGCTGCTGTTTCTTTTTTTAGGTAGCTTGGGTTTTACGTTCCCGAATGCCTCGGCCTTGGCTATGGCGGCTTTCTCTAAAAATGCCGGCAGTGCCTCGGCTTTAATGGGCGCTTCCCAAATGGGTATTGGTGCTCTGGCAACGGTGGCTTTAAGTTTATTCCATAGTCGTACTGCTTTGCCCATGGCCGGCATTATGGCTCTTTCTTCTTCGCTGGCCTTTATTATTCTGGTACTCGGCCGTAAAGGAATTCCGGCGGATGCCGACTTGGAACCCGCAGCAGGATCGGTGGTGCTACATTAAAACTATTTTGTTGGGTGGTTGGTGGCTATTCGTGGTTGGTAGCGGTACACCGACCACTTACCAGTAACCTGCGTTTGGTGCTAAAATCTAATAAGCTCTGTCTGGCCTTTTTAGAGCGAACGAACAGCTGTCAAATTGTTTTGAATTGGCAAGCAGACTTATACTATCATACCAGAATTTTGCTTACAAATACTTCTGGTACAAATTATATAACACGCGTTTATCCGATTCGGTTAGGGTCGTATTTACTTCTTTCTGAATAAAATGCAATTTAAAAGCCCGAATAGCAGCATCTATATTTTTAATATCGTAGCCAATAATGCGTAAAGCTTCGGTAAAGTTAAAATAGGCGGGCAGCGCACTTGCTTGGGCCATGATATCTTGCGTAATGGTACTATCAGGTAATGCTGCCTGGGCCGGAATAGCCGTACTATCGGCTACAGGTACATTTTCTAAAACCTCCGCATCGTACCAAAAACCAAAACCATGCTGGGCTAGTTTTTGCCAAGGGAAAGTAGGGTTCGGGTCGACTTTCCGGGTAGGGGCAATATCGGCGTGACCAATAAAATTAGCGGTGGGAATACTATGCGTTTTCTTTAAAATGGCCAGTAGTTTCAAGAGGCTGTTAATCTGGGCTTCGGCAAAAGGTTCGGCTCCATTATTATCTAACTCAATGCCAAGCGAGGAAGAATTAATATCGGTATTATTGCCCCATTTACCCACACCGCCGTGCCAGGCCCGCAAATAATCGTTCAGCATGTGGTACACCTTGCCGTCGCGGCCAATTACATAATGCGCACTTACCTGCGTGCGCGGCAACGTAAAGGTTTTAAGAGTTTGCTCGGTAGAGTGCTGCTCGGTATGATGAATAATAACAAAATTAGGTTTTCGCAAATTAAAATTAGTGGTGCCCACCCAGGTATCGCCCATCAATAAGCTGTCGGCACCGGGTGTTACCAGGGGAGCAGTCCGGAGGGTGCGGGCATAGGCTTTGGCCTGCTTTTTATACGATTTATTGGTGGCGGCATAGGGGTTAGGGCTGCATGAAGCTATTCCCCACACAGCGGCAAGAAGCAAACAAATACGGGGAATAGGCTGTTTCATCTAAGCAAACTTTACTGCTTAAAAATAAGCATTATGTTACTGGTAATAAAACAAAAATAGTAATGGCGTTCAGGACAAAATAGAAGTATAAAATTTTTATTATTCAGATGAAGCGATGCTTGTAGCCCGGATAAAGTATCTTAAGGCTGCCTTTTTTCAGAAAGCTCCTGTCGTAAACTTAAATTAATCTGGGTTTATCTAACAGAATTTCTTATCTAACTTATGGAGATAGGTTGCCATTAGCTCCTTGGCATTCTAAAACAACCGTTCCTATTTTGCTACCTTACATACCTGTTATAAAATCGGACAGAACTTGTATCGAAACCGGACATAATAGTTTAAATACTGTTTGTGTTTTATATGTACTGTGTTGATAGATAAGTGTTTGTAAAAATGGCATTTTTATTATTCAACTAAATACAAAAGTGATTGAGTACTTCTGCTTTTTATTTTATTAAACAGCCTTTGTTTATGTTTCACAACTATCTCAAAATTGCCTTCCGGAATTTACTGCGGTATAAAGCATTTTCGTTTATCAATATCTTTGGCTTGGCGCTGGGCATGACCTGTAGTATTTTAATTATGCTTTGGGTGAAAGATGAAATGAGTTACAATAAATTTCATGCGAATTTAGATAACCTGTACCGGGTTATCGAAGACCAGCATTATCCTGGCGGCGAAGATTTGGTATTGGAAAATTCGCCGGGTCCATTGGCCGATGCCCTGAAAAAGGAATTCCCCGAGATTACCCATGCCACCAACATTAGCTGGAAAATGCAGGTGCTTTTTGCCAATGGTGATAATACCTTTAAAGAAAGTGGCGCGTACGTAAGCCCGGATTTTCTGCAAATGTTTTCGTTCCCGTTAGTAAAAGGAGATGCCAAAACCGCCTTAAATCAGCCCAACTCCGTGATAATAGATGAAACTCTAGCTGATAAATATTTTGGCAGCACCGATGTAATTGGCCGAATAATTAAGATTAACAACGAGAGCAGTTACAAGGTAACCGGCGTGATGCAGGACGTGCCCAAAAATTCTTCGTTGCAGTTTAGCTTTTTAATGCCGGTAGTGGATTTTAAAAGCCAACCCGGTAACGAATGGCTGAAGAAGTGGGGCAGCAATGGCATCCGGACCATGGTAATGTTGCGCCCTGATGCCGATAAAGACGCGGTAAATGCCAAAATAGAGAATTTTCTTAAAAAGAAAAATCCGGATGGCACTATCGATATTTTTCTGCAGCCTATAGCCGATATGCACCTGTATGGCTATTTTAAACCCGGCCGCATGGCGGATGGCGGAATCAGATACGTGAAATTATTTTCGGTTGTAGCGGTATTTATACTGGTTATTGCCTGCATCAACTTCATGAATTTATCTACGGCCCGTTCCGCGAAACGCGCCAAAGAAGTAGGGGTGCGAAAAGTTATTGGAGCCGTTCGTTCCGTCTTAATGGGCCAGTTTATCGGCGAATCTATTTTAATTTCGGTTTTAGCTATTTTTATTGCTATGGGTTTAACCCAGTTATTCTTGCCGGTTTTTAATGACTTAACGGGCAAAGCCATTAAGCTCCAGTTGGCTGACCCGGTATTTTTAGGTTCCCTGTTATTAATTGCGTTAGTTACCGGGGTGTTGGCCGGCAGCTATCCGGCTATTTTCTTATCTTCTTTTAAACCAGTAAGCGTGCTAAAAGGCACCCTTAAGTTTAGCAACAAAGTAATTTTATTCCGCAAGGGCTTAGTCGTATTTCAGTTTGGCTTGTCGGCTGTTTTAATAATTGGCACTGTGGTGGTATACCGGCAGGTAGAATTTATGCGCAAAAAGGATATCGGCCTAAACCGCGAAAATGTAGCTTATATCACCTTGGAAGGCGATTTAGTTAAACAAGCCGAATCTTTTAAATATGAATTAGCCCAGGCTCCCGGCATTAAAGCCGTGGGAGCAGCCAGCCAGACCCCGATTATGGTGGGTAATAATGGTGGTGGCATTGAGTGGAAAGGCAAAGATCCGAATAAAGATATTTTGTTCAGTTTCCTGCAAACGGATTACAATTTCCTGCATACCATGGATATTAAATTGAAAGACGGCCGGTTTTTCTCCAAAGAATTTGGAGCTGATTCGGTAAAAGTAGTCGTAAACGAAGAAGCCGTACGTTTAATGGGCCTGAAAGAACCTTTGGGCGAGAAAATTAAAGTTGGTGATACGGAGGTAAATATTATTGGAGTCGTAAAAGATTTCAATGTAAAAGAGTTACAAGCTCCTATGCAACCATTGCTGATGTTCCTGGGCTTGGAAAATGCCCGTTATGTAATGGTGCGTACGAAACCGGGCCAAACCGAACAAGCCATTGTCAGTTTAGAAAAGCTTTCCAAAAAATATAACCCTAATTACCCCGTTGATTATCATTTTCTGGACGAAGATTTTGAAAACATGTTTAGGAGTGAACAAGTAATCGGGAAATTAGCCAATTATTTTGCCGGCATTGCCATTCTTATTTCCGCTTTAGGTTTGTTTGGTTTAGCTATGTTTACCGCCGAGCAGCGCACGAAAGAAATAGGTATTCGCAAAGTATTAGGCGCATCGGCCGGAGGTATTGTAGCTATGCTCTCCAAAGATTTCTTAAAACTGGTATTAATTGCCAATATTATAGCTTGGCCCCTGGGTTGGTATCTCATGCATAACTGGTTACAGGATTATGCTTACCGGGTGGAGATAAACTGGTGGATATTCGTTGTGGCCGGACTGGCGACTTTGTTAATTGCCTTGCTTACCGTTAGTTTCCAGGCAATACGGGCAGCCGTCACCAATCCGGTAAAATCGATCCGGAGCGAGTAATACCACTTCGTATTAATACTATTCCATAGCAATCTTAAACTTACCAACTTAGCAAACCTAAATCCGTCATTGTGGAAGAATCTTCTGAGTAGGTAACCCAAAAGATTCTTCCAGAATGACGGGCTTGGGCTGTTTGGCTATGGAATCCTTTATTTACTATTTGGTATAAGCTAGTACTTAAATCAGATTGGTTAAAGTACCAGAAATTTGATGATGCAATGGAATTGAAGGTCGTATTCTTTTTATCTATATTTCTATTTTTAGCTTGCATACAACGTTCCGGTTTTGTGGTTGGCCGGTAGACTGATTCACAGAATCATGTCGAGCGGAACGACCTTGATGAACTGATGCTAACCAGCACCCAGAAAACAACCGGCTACCATAAAGCTATTGTTAGTACGCTTTCTTCTTTATTTTTCAGTCAATCTCCCATTCACACCAGAAGTCAAAACCTTTATTTCTAAGTTCTTTCCGTTGTTTCTCTGTTAACTCTAATATGATATAATTTTCATGAGTTATTGTTACAAAGAACTCTTTTTCATTGCTCAAGAAGGAAATGTCTTCCAAGTTAAAGTTAAGCCAGTCAGCATACTTTTTTGATTTAATAAAGTTTTTAACTTGGTCAGTAAGCTTAAATTTTAAATAGTTTCCAGAATTAATTTTATTACTTCTTTTTCCCTTTTCAACTATGTTGTCGGCTAAATTTTCTATTTCCGGTGCTAGTTGTTGGTCTGAATAAAGAATATTGAATTTTATCTCGTCAGCTTTTTGAAAGGCATAATCAAGTAAATATTGCCATTTAGCTTCATCATCCTTTTGAAAGGAGTCATAACAATAAAACTTTAGGCTTTCTTCTCTCACTCTTTTAAATGCTTGCTAACTATCGTATCAACGAACCTATTGAGTTTATACAATCAATATAAGAATATAAACGTAATAAGCAGAAGCTAAAAATTAACTTCTGCTTATATATAAATTAGTTTACAAGAAGATTAGTAATATTTTCCGGAATCGAAAAAGACAGCTTACTTTAATATTATATTTTAATGGCATTAATAAAATTGAAAGAAAGAACAAGGTAAGCTCAGTCAGTACCTGTACGTTGCGGTAGGCCGATATCTTATTTTGCGGCTTCGTATTTGGTTTTAAATTTCTCGTAGAGGTATTTTTGTTTATCGGTGAGGTTAAGCTGGCGGCCTTGGATGTAGGCGCGGGTTACGTTGTTGGTACGCATATCCAGCAAGTCGCCAGCCGAAACCACCAAAGTAGCATCTTTGCCCGCTTCTACGGTGCCAACTTGCGCCTCGATGCCTAATATTTTGGCTGTGTTGCCCGAGATAGCCATTAAAGCTTGTTCTTTGGTTAAGCCGTGCGCTACTGCCGTGCCGGCAATAAAAGGTAAGTTGCGTACCCCGTGCAGGCTGGCATTATAATCCAGACCGTATAATATACCGGCCTGTTGCAGCAAAAAAGGCGTTTTATAAGCTAAGTCGGTGTCGTCGCCGGCGGAAGCAGGCAAAGCGTGGATGCCCGAAATAATAACCGGAATATTGTTGTCGCGGAGGAAATCAGTGATGCGCCAGGCGTCGCGGCCACCCACCAGCACAATATTTTTAATGCCTTTTTGCTGCGCAAACCGCACTCCTTCTATTATTTCTTTAGTGTTATTGGCGTGCAGGTACAAGCGTTTAGTACCCTCGAACAAACCCCGCATGGCATTTAATTTTACGTTCATTTTATCGTAAGTACCATAGCGGTAAGCCGAGGCTTGCCCGAAGAGTTGTTCTAATTCCTGGATTAGTTTTTCGCGGTTACGCAAAGCTTCGGTGTAGGCAGGTGTAACATCGGTTTGCGTTTGAATTAGCAGAGGCGGCCAGGTCAGGTGCAGGCCATCATCAGCTTTCACCACGGCGTCTTCCCAGTTCCAGGCATCGAGTTGCATCACCGAAGAACTACCCGAAATAGTGCCGCCTAGGGGTGTGGCTTGTACCAGCAATACCCCGTTGGCCCGAATGGTAGGCAATACATCCGAGTCGGTGTTAAAGGCCACCATGGCCCGCACGTTCGGGTTAATAACGCCCACTTCCTGCTGGTCTAAAGTAGCCCGCACCGACTCGATTTCGTTTAAACCTAAAGTAGTATTGGGTTGAATTAAACCTGGATAAATGTGCTGCCCGGTTACGTCTACGCGCTCGAATGCCGCATTGGCCGGAGCCCCAGCCACGGGACCAGCGTAGGTTATTTTTCCTTTATCGAAAGCTACGGCTGCTTTTTCTATAACGGTGCCGTTGCCTACGTGTAAAGTAGCACCGGTGAGCAGAACCGGTTTATTTTGCGGCGGAGCTGGTGCGGGTACCTGGGCCCAGGCTTTAAAACTAAAAACAAAGGCGATTAACAAATATTTATATTTCATCGGGAATATCGGTTTAGGTAAAGTATATTTTACATAGAGGGGGCATTCAGCAATATTAGATTTACCACCCCTGCCCCTCCTAAAATAGGAGGAGAGCTATCAGATAATTTGGGAAACAACTAACAATCAGCAATCAACCATTCAACAATCAACAACTATTCTTCTACATCTTCGCAGTGTTGCACGGTGCTGCTGCGGCGAGCTACGGGTGCCGGTTGCGTAGGGGCACCAGTTTGGCGGGCATTCAGCATTTTCTGGATAATACGCTGGCGTTCCTGGTTTAACTCCTGACGCAGTTGCTGATCGGTTTCCAAATCAAAATAAGCAATGCCATCGACATAGGTTTTAGCGGGCTTAGCGTAGATGGAAAGCGGATGATCAGTCCAGAGTACCACGTCGGCATCTTTGCCGGGTTTAATACTGCCCATTTGTTTATCGAGGTGCAGCAATTTGGCCGGGTTTAAGGTTACCAGTTTTAGGGCTTCTTCTTCCGATAAGCCCCCGTACTTCACCGTCTTAGCCGCTTCCTGGTTCAGGCGGCGCGCCATTTCGGCATCGTCGGAATTAATAGCGGTTACCAGGCCTACTTTACTCATAATGGCGGCATTATACGGTATGGCATCTTTTACTTCCATTTTGTAAGCCCACCAATCCGAGAAAGTAGAAGCGCCGGCCCCGTGTTGTTGCATTTTATCAGCCACTTTATAACCTTCCAGAATGTGTGTAAACGTATTTACTTTAAAGCCCATCTGGTCGGCCACTTTTAACAGCATGTTTATTTCGGATTGCACGTACGAGTGGCAGGTAATAAACCGCTTGTTGTTTAATATTTCGGCGAGCGCTTCTAATTCCAAATCGCGGCGTGGTACCTCGGCACTGGCTTTGGCTTTGCCGGATAAGCGGTTGTAATTCTGGTGCGCAATTTGGTATTCTTTGGCCCGTTGGAAAGCATCGTAAAAAACCTGTTCTACGCCCATCCGGGTTTGCGGAAAACGCACTACGTTTTGAGTGTTGGAGCGTTTTACGTTTTCGCCCAATGCAAATTTAATGTAGTTATCGGCCCCTTTTATTTTAAGCGCTTCCGGCCCCAAGCCGTAACGCAGCTTTATAATAGCCGACTGACCGCCAATCGGATTAGCCGACCCGTGTAATAATTGAGATGCAACTACGCCACCCGCTAATTGCCGGTAAATATTTACATCTTCCGGATCTACTACATCGCCTACGCGTACTTCGGCCGTAACAGCCTGGGTACCTTCATTTACCGAGCCATCGATGGCAATGTGCGAATGTTCGTCGATAATGCCGGGCGTGAGGTGTTTGCCGGTGCCATCTACTACTTGCGCGCCGGTCGCGGGCAAATTCTTGCCAATGCGTTCTATTTTGCCGTTGCGCAGCAGTACATCGGTGTTTTCCAGTTTGCCTTCTTTCTCGTTCGTCCAAACGGTTGCATTTTTAATCAGCACGGTTCCGCCTTTAGGTAATTCTTTCCGGCCAAAAGCAGCAAACGGATAAATAAGCGGCCCTAAAACAATCGGCTCTTTTGTTTTTACCGAATCTTGCCGGGCCTGGGCAGTTAAAGCTTTCGATAATTTGGCGGTCCAGTTTACCTGAGAGGCGTCCGGTAGTTGTCCGGTGCCCCGGAAGCCTTTTTCGGGACCGGCGTACCAGCCACTCAGCCGTACCACGTTTCCTTTTTTCTTTTCGTCGGGGTTGTACGTTAATGTTACTAAGTCGCCCGTCAGGTTAATTTTGCCTTTTACTTTAGTTGTATCAGCAACTCCAGCCGTTTTAAAAAATACGCGGGCTTCGGGTTTATCGGGGTTGCCGGAAATATGCAAATTGATGGCTGGCTGTTGGCCTACCTGCAAGCTGTAAACTCCGCGTACATCAACTGGAATATCGCTGAGCTTAAAACGTTCGCCTTGTATCCAGTTTTCCAGAATAACATTATCTTCCTGAAATAAGGGCTTCGAAGTAATTAAGAAACTGGCCACCATGCCGGGCTGCAAAGCGCCTACTAGTTTTTCGGCTTTTAACAAGCGGGCAGGGGTGTAGGTAAGGGCTTTTAAGGCTTCTTTTTCGTTGAGGCCGTATTCAATGGCTTTGCGCAGGTTAGGGAAAAATTTCTTTTTATCTTTTAAATCGGCGGCGCTTAAGGCAAACGGTATGCCGGCTTTAACCAGCGTGGCCGGATTAGCGGGTGCCATTTCCCAGTGTTTTAGATCTTCCAGGGAAATGCGGGTAGCATCAAACGGATCTTCTACGTTGTAAGGCTCCGGAAAATTAAGCGGCAAGATAAGGGTGGCTTTGGTGGCTTTTACCTCCTTCAACATCTGGTACTCATCGCCGCGCCCTTTAATAATGTATTGCTGCCCAAATTCATCCCCTATTTTATCGGCTCGCAGTGCATTTAGTTTGTTTGTAACCTCAAATAACTGGGGTAAAGGGCGCGTATCGGTAAACGCTTTCAGCGATAAGTTCTGCTCTTTGCCGGTGGTTTTGCTATTCCAAACCGCATCGAGGTAAGTTTGGCGCAGCAAAGCAATAGCCCCCATGAGCGAGCCCGGGTAATCTTGGGTAGAAGAGCCCCGGTCGAAAGACAACCCAAATGCAGCCCGGTCGAGCAAAACTACTTCGTTTTCGCGCTTTTCGCCCAAGCTTACCAGAGCAGCGGTGCCCCGGGCAATCCCGTCGGGATGCAAAGCCAGTACCGTACTAAAGCCTTGCTTGCGGTAGTCTTCGGCAGTTTTGGTGTCTACTTTAAATATTTCGGCGGCATTAT
>Ga0210040_10007582_pt1 | contig 13105 bp, 10 predicted proteins | sample CryGeyCG12114_NA_FD_185462 | JGI IMG/M metagenome (GOLD analysis project Ga0210040, IMG submission 185462) | Groundwater microbial communities from aquifer - Crystal Geyser CG19_WC_8/21/14_NA (SPAdes) (version 2) | ecosystem: Environmental > Aquatic > Deep subsurface > Groundwater | place: USA... | reverse complement strand
AATAAAATATATTAACGTTAATAACATCTGGTATTCACAATTTGTTTCGTGTTTGCACTACAAATCATAATGACTGAAAGCACAACCTGTATTTGAAACAACACTGATATAACGTATAGATACAGCAACGTAAATAACGTATATATAGCCACGCAAATGACGTATAGATATAGCAACGCAAATACCGTATAGATATAAAAACTCAATAGCAGAGCAATACCTCACCATAGATTGACAGGGTGAGTAAACTGCGTAGCAAGAAGGCTCTTCTCATTCGCTTCACACCACACATACTCCCTTGGTTTCGTTTGGATTCTCGATAAGCTTTTTGGGAATTTTTCCCCTTTTTTTGACTTTGATCAATGATTTTAGAAAAACTATTGCATATATTTTTAAAAACTTCATTTTCGTCACTCATTGAACAATTCTCTTTCTTGTGGTACCGAATTTGTCAGTTAACATATTGCCATCTTTTCAAAATCGTGATAACGGGAACAAAAATCAGCTTTGCAAATCCGCTCTGCCTCACTCTCTACCTGTACTAGAGTAATTTTATAAGAGAACTACGTTCTCTAATAAATTTGCAAAAAAATACTGCATATATAGTACTTGGGAGCCTGACATGGCAACAAAAAATACTATAATAGCAGTACTTGGTCTCATAAGGGTTAACGAAAGATTGCTCAGGCATTGCTTGCATGAGCTTTCTACACTATATTCATTATTTATCTGAGTGGATGGGTTAAATTGTCCCAAGTTATGACCGTAGTCACGACAATTTTTTAACCTCATCCCTATTTTGTCCTTGTTTTTCCCAGCGTTTTTTGAAATCAAAAAGGGTATGATTTCGTTAAACTGTATTTTCTCAACCATATTTAACTCTGTACTCAGTGAACGAAGTGAATTTTTTCTGACTAGGACAAAAATAAAGACAGTTCGACGACAAATTCCTTTTTTGCCTTTAGTTTTGTTTACTAAAAATTTTTCATTCAAAATATGTTAATTTTAAATCAGATAAGCGTTTAACATGATATTGGACTTATTCGTGTGTGGACGAATGAAAGTGATCATAATAATAGCCGGGGTCACGACAATTGTAAAACATATTCTTAATTCTGCTTCATTCAACTTGCCTCAGTGATTCCAACATATGTAACTCCATCTGGTGTTAGAAACCAACCACACAGTTCAAATAAAGCAAAAAATGTCTCCTTTCTTCCCTAATCCAGGCATGGTACGGAATACTCATCATTCTTCTTTGTGTGTTCGAACACGAATCATCACAGAATTTTTCTGTTATTTTCAAAAATTATTTTTTTGAATTTACAGTATTCTTTTATCCAGAAAACAACCGTATTTATTATATATTTATATTATTTGTACTTTTACTTGTGTTCAGATCTATTTTCGCATTGTATTTAATGCTGATTTCTAATATAGGTTTGCAATTTTCCTTTTGTTACTTTAATCCAGATAATGCAAAAGAGAAAAAGCAGTCATTCCCACGATTCCAATGTGGAATCTCGATATCGAGGTCGAAAAAGACATCGAAATCATCGATATGACAGTAGAAGAGAAATTTCTTCTCATTCTATTGATCAAAGACGATATCGACGGTATTGGGATGATGCGGATTCAAGATCTGGATACGATCACTATCATTGTCCAAGCTAAGGATCTAGGACTGAATCAACAGGACGTCAGGCTTCAGTAACAAAATCTGTCAGCAATTCAGAACTAAAGGATTCTTTTTCAAAGCTGACCAGAGTCGTTACTGCATTGCCCACTAAAACGACTCTGTTGACTTCTGCTGTGGGAAATCTGGGATCAAAAAGACACTCATCGGTGTCCACTGCTTCGAGTGTATCTCGGGCTAGTGTGTTATCTAGTCCAATTTCGGTTCGCCGTTCTGTATTTAATGATTTACCATCTCCCAAAGATGTGATAGCTGGATCAACAAAATCCAATGCTAATAGAACAGAAATGAGTGACCGTAAATTGGACTCTGATATTGATATTGACGAGGAAGACTTGCAAATTCTGGGTAGTGCGCCACCTGAGGTTGGCATTTTTGGAAAAAATGTACATGCGGAATAAGCCCAGCGATGGGACAATATTTGCAAGAAAGGTCTAGATTCCACAACACTGGAATCTCTTATGCGTGACCAGAAGATCCCAGAAAACTGCAAACTGCTTGTTCCACCAATTCTTAATCCGGAAATTGAAGCTGCATCATCTGAATATTGCACGAAAAAGCTCGGCAGCTTCAGGGCTTGCAGAAGAAAATGGGTCTGTATTTAGCGGCAATCGGTGATGTTTTAACCAACATTTTGTCCACCCCAAAGGATGGTAGGCTGGATAGACAATTTATTTTGCCAGGGAGCTGCTCAGCTGCGAATATTTTGCTTTCGGCATACTATGATATCTCCTTGCATCGAAAACAAACAATTACTCCTAAGCAAGGAGTATTATCAAAACTGGCCCCCAATCAGCCTATTGACTGTTTTCTGTTTGGCTCTGAGTTGAAGGAAAAGATAAAGTCAGCTGAGGAACCTAAAAAAATCAGGGAAAGTTTGATAAAGCCTGCACATTCCAGCAAACCCAAGTCTTCTAAAGCCAGTGGAAAGACCGATTCCAAGAAACAGTCTTTAAACTACAGGCGCCCGTTCAATTACCGGAAGTCGACGTACAATCGGAGGAGATTGACCAGGCACAACAAGAACACGTCTGGGACGAGGAGGAAATAATTGAGGTGAAGTCAGGTGGCAAATTAAATTCATTTCTTAAAGAATGGATGAATATCACCAATGATACGTTCGCGATTTAATGCATTAAGGGATATAAAATTCCCTTTAAATCCATTCCACCAACTAGCGCTTTTCCTCAACAAGAATTAAATGCGTTAGACGCATCTACATCAGACGTTAGTCCTGGGTTAAAACTAATAGATAAATGTTGGATTCAGGAGTAGTATGTTCTTGTTCTCATACAGAAGGAGAGTTTATTTCTCCAATTTTTCTTGTTCCCAAAGCGGATGGCAGTAAGCGTTTCATCCTCAATCTTAAGAAACTTAACTGTTATGTTGATCATGAGCATTTTAAGATCGAGGATATGAGAGTTGTTAAACGACTGGTTGAATTTGGAAGTAATTTTGCATCTATCGACATTCAAGATGCCTATTGGCACGTTCCAATTCACTCATCTCACAGGAAATATTTGCGTTTCAATTTTCAAGATCAACTTTATGAGTTTATGTGCCTTCCATTTGGATTAAGTTCTGCTCCGCGGGCTTTCACTAAGCTAATGAAACCAGTAGTTTCGTTACTGCGGCAACAGGGCCTTATGTCAGTTATATATTTGGATGATTTACTGCTTTTAGCATCCACTTGGGTTTCTTGCAACCTTAATGTGCAAAAGACAATACAACTTTTGAATTTCCTTGGGTTTACAATAAAAAAATGTAAATCTTGTTTATTTTCATCCCAGAAGATAACATTCCTGGGTTTCGAATTGAATTCTATTAATGGTACCATAAGATTACCGCTAAATAAACACTAAAAAGATCGTGGAATCCGGAAAGAATGTTTTAGAAACCAATAATTTATCTATTTTGGTCTCCTCTAAATTTTTGGATACAATCATTGCTGCTTGCCTCTCTATTTATTATGGAATGTTTCACACGAAAATAATGGAACGCGATAAGTTTATTTGTTTAAGCCGCGGAAATTCAGACTACAATGGTCTCATGGAATTGTCACCAGAATCCAAGAAAGATATTTTATGGTGGATCAATATTTGTGACTTCCCTGAGGTTACATCGCCAATACGAGTTCCTAATTTTAACTGCGTAACATTTTCAGACGCGTCTAAATCTGGATGGGGAGGATCTTGTTCTGGCCTTCGGGCTCGTGGTTGGTGGAATGAGGAAGAGGCAATGTAAAGCATTAACTACCTCGAGTTGATTGCGGCTTGTTATGCTCAATTATCTTTTACTAAAGGCGAAAAAGGTCTGTCAATACTTTTTCGTATCGACAATACAACTTTATATTTCATATATAAATAGATTTGGAGAGGTACAGTATCCCAAACTAAATTATATTGCAAGAAAGATTTGGATGTACTGCGAGGAGCATGGTCACTATGTGTATGCTGCATACATCAACACGAGAGATAATTTTGTTGCAGACGCTGAGTCCCAATCTCAGGAGTATAATTCTGAGTGGACAATTGACGACTCTTGCTTCCATCGTATTATTCGGCATTTCAATTACCATCCTTCAATTGATTTGTTTGCCTCACATTCTAATCAAAAATTGAATTTGTATGTGTCGTGGCGACCTGATCCTTTTGCTTATGAAGTAGACGCATTTTTTTTATTTTGGAAAAATTGGAAACTGTACTGTTTTTCACCATTTTCCTTAATCGCCCGAGTTCTGCAGAAAATGCGGAATGAAAATGTTCAGGGAATTATCGTAGTACCTTATTGTCCCGCCCAACCGTGGTGGCCACTATGTATTCAACTGAGCCAAGGCAGAATGCTTAAATTAACATTTAATGAACATTTACTTCATTTTAACAGGGAACTTCATCCCATGAGGCACAGCCTTATCCTGGTGGCAAGTCTTTTGTTCGCCAATCTTTCTTAGTGCGTGGGAGCCCTGTTGACACTGTTGAAGTACTATTAGCATCATTATCGTCTGGAACGAGGAAACAATACAATTCCTCTCTACATAGTTGGTGGACGTTTTCGTTGTCAAAAACATTTGATCCATATGATGTTAATATTACTTCAGTGTTGAGTTACCTGCAAAATCAATTCGAGGAAGGTATGTCTATAGCATAATGAATACCAGAAGGGCTGCGCTGTCTCTGCTTAATCCGGATATTGGCACCAACCTTCTTGTTTGAAGAGGAGTTTTTCGTTCCCGTCCACCTTAGCCAAGATAAACTTTAACATGGGATCCTGCGGTAGTGCTGCGTTTCCTGGAAACATTATATCCCTTGGAACAGCTATCATTGCAGCAGTTAATTTTTAAGACCCTTGGCTTATTAGCTCTAGCAACAGCCCACAGAGCACAGACCTTTGCAAGTATAGTCAGAAATGATATAACTCAAGCAGGCTCATGTGTTCAGATATTTATTTCCAGCTTGAATAAGAATCAGCCGTGGATTATATTGCCTTTCTTTCTTACAGAACTACCAAGACTTTGTGCAGCGTCATCATTACTTGCTTATTTAAAAGTAACTGATTCCCTTATAGATAACAGTGATACTTCGTGCAAGCTGTTTAAGTCTCGAGTCTAACCAAGGATCACAAAGCAGTCGGTGTGCAGACTATTTCGAGGTGGATAAAAAGTGTTCTAAAGTTGGCAGGCATTAATACTGAAAATTTTAAAGCTCATAGCACTCGCCACGCGAGTACTTCGCGTGGCGAGCCGCGTTGAAGCAGGGAGTTTCTGTGGACGTCATCAGGGCAAGGGCTGGCTGGTCAGCAGAGTCAAATGCTTTTGCTCGTTTTTATAATAGACCTGTGGATAATAGTCTATCTTTTGCAAATGAATGGGTGTGCAAAAGAAGTGCCCTAATGTTTTCTGAAAAAAAAATTTTGAAACAGTATAATATAGAAAACTGTTAACGTTTTTGCTGTTGTCACGGATACTCACTTTTTTGAAATTCGGGGGGCACTTCTTTTACTCGACTATTCAAATGCAGTATTATCAGTTATTTAGCTAAATCAATAGGGGTATTCACGAGCACCGGGGTAACGGGGTATAAGGGTATTAGGGTAACTTTCCTCCATTTAAATACATTACAAAAAGTTACCCTAATACCCTTATACCCCGTTACCCCGGCGCTCGTGAATACCCCTAATATCTTTTCTTCCTTATCTATGGATTTTAATTTTGTTTCTTGATTCATATTATAGTAATAAATAACTATAATATACACATGCTATCTATGGTTTCGCCTTACTTTGAACGTCACATATGTTGTTATCACTGAGGCAAGTTGAATGAAGCAGAATTATAAGATTAAACGACTCACCTGAGGATGTTTAATCCCAATTCTGCGAATGAAAACTTGCCGATAAAATAAATACTTTTATTAAAATAATTATTTTTTCCAAACTTGCTCGTTTAAATTACAATTTTTTTTTGCCAAAGGCAAGACTGTGAATTGACCGAAGCAGAAAAACTGAAAAATTGGTTCCTAAGGGAAAACAAAGAACGCACTCAGGAGTTGATCAATCAACAGATTCTCCACAATGGGGACCTGAAAGAACAAACCACCCAACAAAACTAAACAAAATTATCCTACTTTGATTCTACCACTACTTTAATAGAATAATTGAATAATTTAAAACACAACACTTTTTATATACTTTTATTTGTGTAATTATATTTGACGTTCATATTTTTAAATACTATTATCATTGATCTCTCATGTAAATGAATGGACTAAGCTTTTTCAACATAGAAAAATAAGTTTCCATACTATATCTTCTCTCCAAAGCAAAGTTATTTATGCACTTAGGGAGAGTTTATTTAATTTGTTGACGCATTCAAAACCCCTGGTTGGGCTCAGCCAAGTTGTTGAGTAAGTTTTTAATAATTTAATTATACTGTTATTTTATCCGAATAAATGATGATTCTATACCGTCAGAAGGGGATCGGCTGGGAACTTTGAACTGAACACAACTGATTTTTTTACCTCCAATTAAATTAAAATTTTCGTAAAATTAGAGTCATAAATAATTTATGAAGAGCCTTTTCTTGCTAAATTGCATTCATAGCTGAAAAGTGATCTTGGAAATCCAAACTACTCTCACCTTTGCCAAGTTAATACGAAATAAAAAGGTCACCAGTTCTCACAAAAAACTAGCGGGCTTTCTGCGTGTATTAACTGGGCCTATAACTCAGGCAAGTTAAAAACAAACCACAAAGTACACTAACGAGTTTCTGAAAACATTCTCTCACAATTCGATTCCCTTTTTACTTGCAAAATGGCTCCAACCAACTGAAAATCAAATTGGTGCAACAAATCGGAACTAAATAAAAGTCAAAATGAGGAGAAAGACCGAAACAAGAGAGAGCTGCAGATCACTCTTAGTGATTCAATATCAAGCCAAGAAGCCATTAAGGACACATTGAACCTAATCAATCAAACCATGACATAAATGAAATGGACCCTACAGCAAAACAATAAACAAATTATGCAGCTCCAAACACAACTGAACGAGGTTAAAAAAGACAACATGTCATTAAATGTCGCCGTGTCTAAAGTCGAAAACTCGCAGTCCTGGGCAGAGAAAGAGCTAATAATCTATGGAGTACCTGAAGAAGACGATAAAAATCTGGAAAATAAGATCACAAGACCTATTTGCAAACAAACTAAATGTCCACACAGAAATTGACTTAGTGTACAGACTAGGAAAAAAATCGGCAGGGAAACAAAGACCGGTCAAAGTCCAACTTGTTAGAGTCCGAAAGAAGAAACAAATCCTGAAAAACCGAGCAAAACTGAAAGAGACAAAAGTTTACTTAAACAAGGACCTGTCCCCAGTAGAACGTGAAAATGAAGCCAAACCACGAAGAAAAGCTCAAGAACTTACAGCGGAGGGAAAAGATGCAAAAGTTAGAGCAAACTCAATCTGGATTGGAGACGAAGAACACAATCTAGTGAATGAAAGACTGATGATCCAACCTAAAAGAGACAGAAGACAATTTTGAAATACTGGCCGGCCCACGCGTACTCATCACCCTCAAAGGAAGTTTCCTAAAATTGGAACAAATTGGTTATAGAGGCACGCAGTCGATTTTGACGTACAATACATGAAATGTAAGCGCTTGACGAGCTGAGTCCGGCAAAGTTACTATTATTAGGTGCAAAAGCATATTTAACGAGTAATCAACCATTAAAGTTGACAATTAACATTGTGAAATGTAAGGAAAACCATTGTAATTATCGGTAGCTATAGTAATAGTGAGCAATTTTCTTTATCTTCGTCTCCGTCTATGTATTCTACAAGGTATAGGGCTTCCCATAAACCTAATTTAAAAAAAACGGAATCAGTAAAACGGATCGAAGAGGGACGCTGAAGAGACTTTTGCTACACACAACCCCTCGTTTGAAAAAAACTGGAATGGCCCGCCGGAAATCACGGAACCCAAGGCCTTCCCAGCTCCCTTCTGCACTCGGGCCTGTGCTCAAAAAGCCACCCCCACTCCCCTCACACCCCCCTGGGCCAGATTAGAAATTATCTTCAGGTATGGGCGGAGCTCCTACATATCGGGCGGAGCCTTTTCGCGTCGCAGATCCCACATGCCGCGTGATTATGGGCGCTTCGCGCCCACCGCGGCACGTTTGCCTTCTTGTTTATAATTTACCAGTAAAAGTGCCCCGTTCCACGAACGGATGGAATCTACACTAACTAAGACAAATATTTCGGCCCTTTTAGATATACCATACAAATTTAAGTGAATTGTCCAGGACTGATTTAACATTTTCAAGCACTACATAGTTCAGCACTAGTTTAGCAATTTCATGCACTGATTTGCATTTTCTAGGACTGAATTACATGGTCCAGGACTGATTCACATTGTTTTAATATTATTTCTGATTGAGATTAAATTTCGAATATTCCTTATGGAAATTAACATGGGAAAAATTTGGAAATTAAGAGGATCCCCTTTGACATTTTTCGATTTTCACAATTTGTAACGGTTAGGATTTACATGGAAACCTAAATTACTCAAAAAATTAAAAACTTAATTGTCAATTATCTCGTTAACTAAGCTTCAAACGGCTTAGACTCAAATGTAAGGGCACTCCGCCGGGAATCCTCCGGGAATTAAAAAAAAATATTTTGAGGAAAATCGGTTCATAATTGCGACCGCTATCCTTTCTGAACCGCAAAATCAAGACCGTCATTATATTGATAGCTTTCATACCGTATTATTTTTCACCTCTCGAAGAAAGCCAATCCATTTAGTCAAAGTCTCCAAATGCACATCCAATTCATCTCCGATGACTTGCCTCTCGGGGTTGTAAAGCATTATATATCCCATAGCAACAACAAATCATGCATCAATGTTTTGTATGTTAATTAGCTAATTAAGTCGTTAATTATTCGTTAAATATGCTTTTGCACCCAATAAAAGTAATTTTGCCGGACTCAGCTTGTCAAGCGCTCTCATTTAATGTATTGTACGTCAAAATCGGCTGCGTGCGGTATTTACCAACTTAAGCCTTAAAATTCTTTATTATAATGTAAATAATATCTTAAACAAACCGCATGACCTCTTTGACGAAATCAATTTGATTGATGCTGATATTTGCTGTTTCTTGGAAACTCATCACATGTCTCCTTTTACTTTGTATAATTAAGATAATAATTACGAAAAAATGGAAGTCTTAAGGACCAAGGACTGCACTGCTGGCAGAACCAAAGGAGGTTTTTACATGTTTTGGAGAAAAGATCTGGGGATTGAAGCTATTGTCATATCTGACTACATTGTTTTGCTAAATTTTGAATTCAAGGGGCGTAAGACACTTTTGTATTATGTATACTTTCCACCTTATCAATATTTTGATAACAATTGTTCAGATTTCTTTGATTTGATTGAAAAAGACTTATACGGTGGGAAAAATGTCAAGGTTATGAGGGACTTGAATTGCCATATGGGCGAAGAAAACACTTACGACCAAAACCGATACTCAAAAGATAAAACAATCAACAAACGGGGAAGGATCATCTTAGAAGCTGTCAGAACTCTGGGACTACAGATTGGAAATGGAACATGTGAAGGAGACAAAAACGGAGAGGTTACCTTCACCCACCGTAACGGAAAAAGTCAAAGTGTAGTGGATTATTTGCTATTCAACTCTGATGTAGGCACCAACTTCAAAGTTTTAAACCTCACTCACTTTGACCCTTTCCCAATCCTGGCTACACATGGCGAGTCCCACGACGTGATCCCGATGGATGTACCAAGCAAAAAATATTTACAGTGCTACTCCTCCGATCTTCAGCGTTTAACCTTTCAGATGGACTGGGAAAATAACCTGAGTCAACTCAATATTTACTCATCCGAAATTCAAGAATTGGATGCAATTCTCAAATCCTCTGCTTTACAAGCAACAGAAACAGCCCAAATTTTTAAGTTGCATAGCAACAAAAGGAAAATAAAAGGACCTAATTGGTTTGACAAACAATGCCAAGAAGCGAAAACTGAAAAAATAAAAAATTAAGATATTTCAGAAACTCTCATTCAGAAAGAAAACTAATGAGACTAAAAGAATACAAAAGTTCTAACGATAGATACAAACTTATGTGTAAGGAGAAAAAAAGCAGCAATGATAAAGAAGAAAACAATTTCAACCATATACGAGACAGTAGAACTTTTTGGGAAGCTATTAAAGGATGTCGACCCGAACAAGTAAACGACCACATCTCCAAAGAAGACTGGATAAGACACTACTCTGAAACATTTAATGATGATAAAGAAGAAACTAAAATAAAAATAGTTGATAGACTGGACGAAAATATTGATTCAGAAATTAATGAACAAGAAGTTACGTTTGCCAAGAAGAATCTAAAATCCAAAAAGGCACCGGGAATAGATCAAATACCGAACGAGATCTGGAAAGACAGTCCTCCTAGGGCTACAAAATTAATGACAAGTCTCTTCAATAATTGTTACAATGCCGGAAAAATACCCATCAGCTGGTGTGAGTCAGTCATTACTCCAATCTTTAAGAAAAGATGCGAATCGCTACCAACCATCTATCGGTCTATCAGCCTACTTCCGACAATTTTGAAACTATTCACGACAATACTTTCTTTCAGACTTCGAAATTTTCTCGACAATTCCGAAGAATTTGACGAGTACCAAGCTGGTTTTAGGCCCAATAAAAGCTGCCAAAAACATATATTCTGCCTCAATTCAATCCTGCAATCCAGACTAAGACGAAAAGGAAATAAACTGTATGCGTGCTTTTTCGACTTCTCACAGGCTTTTAACTCCGCTCCGCACTCAAGACTTTGGCAAAAAATGCACCAAATTGGACTATCTTCTAAATTTATTCAACTTGTGAAAGCAATATATGAAAACTCTACAGCCTGTGTGAAGACTGTTGATGGTGAGACTGAAAAATTGCAGATTAAAAAAGGAGCTCCACAAAAGGAATCATTAAGTCCTTCTTTGTTTAATATCTACATAAATGATCTCATCTCAAAGTTCTATTCGGCAGGGCTTATCGGTGTCTCCATGGGCTGCAGAATAAAACATGCCGTGATCTACGCAGATGACGTTGTTTTACTATCCCACAATAGAACCAACCTACAACAGAAGCTAAATATTCTAAGTGAGTTCGCGCTGGAAAACAAGATGAAAGTCAACCTCACAAAAACAAAAAATTGTTATTTTCCAAAGAGGAGGCAAAACAGGGAGAAACGATGTATTTTTCTACAACAAAAATCCTGTCGATGTTGTCCATTCTTACACATATCTTGGTGTTCCCTTCCAAACAACTGGAATTTTCAAAGGAGCCGCTGGACATTTTCAAGCAAAAGGCTATGCAGCTGTAGGTGCTGCAATAAATAGAATAAAAAAATTCAAAGTATGCAATCTGGAATCCGTAAAACGAATTTTCTCCTCACTGGTCCGTTCTACAACAACCTACGTAACAGGAACATGGGGTCATTTATATGCAGAAGAAATCGAGAAGGTTCAGATGTCTTTCTTCAAACGTTTTGTAAAAATTAAAAAAATACTCCCAACTACATGACAAGACTTGAACTAGGGTTAACTCACTCAAAAGTTTTAGTGCTGGAAGAGCAGCTGAGACTTCTTCATAGAATCTTATGCAAGCCTAACGGAGACTTGACTAAAGACTGCCTACTACATCTCCATAAATTTGGACCAAAAGAAGAAAAGTACAACTGGCAGAAGCAGCTGAAGCAATCGCTAAAGGTTTCAAACGCAGAAGCCTTGATTGATTTCCTCGACGTGAAATACTTGAAAGAAAATTTCTCCAGAATCCTTGAAGAACATTCAAAGTCCCTTTATAGCCATGACATTTGTCGAGCAAATAGAACTTCTTTCTGCCCTTACGTATACTCGGGAGAAGAAATAGGGGTATGGAGAACGGAAAAATATTTTTCACTCGGTCTTCCAAAAAACATACTGGCCAAAATCTTATATAATATGGAGCTTAAATTTTGTATGTTATTTTCTTAACATGCACTTTTCTTTTCGCGCCACTTTTTTTCACATGTTAAAATGTTTACCTTTGCCATGATTTGTGCAAAAAACTACAATTTTTCCAAAAAGATTAAACAATGAAACATGTCAATTTTTAATTATAGAGTAAAATAGGACTATTTATTTTTTATTTTACATTCTTAAATCGCTGCAATTAAATTATCGAAAATTTACTATTTTGAATTCGTAAATTGCAAGTCATCTGACAACAGCTACAAACGAATCAAACATAGAGTATATACAAACGCAAATTGTGTGAGCGACGTGCAGGTGGTGCAAGTCCTGCAAGTATTTTATTGCTTCGCAACTTCGCACATACATAGCAAAACAAGTAGGATTTAGGATTTGTGAAGTAAATGCATTTTTAATATCTATCAGTGGCGTTCATCTCAACCAATCATTTTACTTAAATGCCAATTACCCTATATAATTGACTAAGCCGAGATAGGGAATTTAGCATGAGTATTACATGACATTTTGGCAGAAATGCGACCAATAGGGATTAAACCTGGGGTTTTTGCAGAAATGCGACCCTTTGGGATTTAAATGAGAGTTTGGCAGAAATGCAACCCATTGGGATTTAACATGGGATTTTTGCAGAAATGGGACCCTTTGGGATTTAACATGAGAGTTTGGCAGAAATGCGACCCATTGGGATTTAACATGGGATTTTTGCAGAAATGCGACCGATTGGGATTTAACATGAGATTTGGGCAGAAATGCGACCCATTGGAATTTAACATGAGATTTTGACAAGAAAGCGACCAATAGGGATTAAACATGGGGTTTTTGCAGAAATGCGATCCTTTGGGATTTAACATGAGCTTTTGACAGAAATG
>Ga0210040_10007581_pt1 | contig 13105 bp, 10 predicted proteins | sample CryGeyCG12114_NA_FD_185462 | JGI IMG/M metagenome (GOLD analysis project Ga0210040, IMG submission 185462) | Groundwater microbial communities from aquifer - Crystal Geyser CG19_WC_8/21/14_NA (SPAdes) (version 2) | ecosystem: Environmental > Aquatic > Deep subsurface > Groundwater | place: USA... | reverse complement strand
CCCCGGCCGTCGGCGGCGAGGCGGGCGCTGTGCACGTACTCCTCGCGGATCCGCGAGACCAGGAACACCTCGTAGTCCATGGCCAGGCCGAACAGGATCCCCATCAGCAGGATGGGCAGGAAGCTGATCACCGGGGCGGTCTCGCGGACGTTGAACAGCGTCCCGAACCAGCCCCGCTCGAAGACCAGGGCGGTCGCGCCGAAGGCGGCCCCCACGCTGAGCAGGTAGCCCAGGGTCGCCTTCAGGGGGACGGCGACGGAGCGGAACACCATGGCCAGCAGCACCAGGGACAGCCCGACCACGAGGATGCCGAAGGGCAGCAGCGCCGAGCCGAGCCGGTCCGAGACGTCGATGGCCACCGCGGTGAAGCCGGTGACGTAGGTCGGGACGCCGTACTCGTCGGCGAAGTGCGGGGCGAGGCCGCGGATCTGGCGGACCAGCGCCTTGGTCTCGTCGCTGTCGGGCGCCGTGGTCGGGATCACCTGGATGATGCCGGTGTCCGCGTCCTGGTTGGGCGTGGCGAGCGGCACGCTGGCCACCCCCGGCAGGGCGCGCAGCTCGTCGGCGATCCCGTCCATCACCCCGAGCGGGTCGTCGGAGCCGACGATCGTGGCCGAGACGATCAGCGCCCCGTTGTAGCCGGGTCCGAAGTGGTCGCTGACCAGGTCGTAGGTCACCCGGGCGGGCGTCCCCGGGTCGGCGGTGCCGTTGTTGGGCAGGGCGATCCGCAGGTCCTGCGCGGGCCAGGCCAGCACGCCGAGCCCGGCCACCACGACCAGCACGGTGATGATCGGCACCTTCGTGACCAGCCGGACCCAGCGCCGGGCGAGGCCGAGCCGGGCCGGAGCGGGGCCGCCCGCTGCCCGAGCGGTCCGTCGCGCCGTCCGGGCGGTCCCTCGCGGGGTCCGGGCGGCCCTCGGGGCGCGCGGTCGGAGCCGCTCCCCGGCGAAGCCGAGCAGGGCGGGCAGCAGGGTGAGGGCGATCAGCACGGCGATGGCCACGCCGACCGCCGCGGCCACGCCCATCGTGGTCAGGAAGGGGATCCGGGCCACGGCGAGGCCGCAGAGGGCGATCATCACCGTCATCCCGGCGAAGACCACGGCCGAGCCGGAGGTGGCCACCGAGCGGGCGACCGACTCCTCGGCGTCCATCCCGTCGCGGAGCTGGTCGCGGTGCCGGGAGGTGATGAACAGCGCGTAGTCGATGCCCACGGCGAGCCCGAGCATCAGGGCCAGCAGCGGGGTGGTGGAGGAGACGGTGGCCACACCGGTGGCGGCGAAGATCAGCACCATGGTCAGGGCCACCCCGAGCAGCGCGGTGAGCAGCGGCATGCCGGCGGCGCGCAGCGAGCCGAGGGTGATGAACAGCACGACCAGGGCGATCACCACGCCGAGGCCCTCGACCAGGCTGACCCCGGGCGAGCTGTTGTTGAACGCCTCCCCGCCGATCGAGGCCTGCGAGCCCGGGACGGAGCGCTGCAGGGCGGTGGTCTCGGCGCCCAGCACGTCGTAGGTGGCGGGCACGATGTCGACCCCGGGCACCGAGAAGCGGACCGAGACGATCGCCGCCCGGCGGTCCGCGGAGATGACGCCCTTGGCGTACTTGTCGAACGGCGAGGTGGCCTCGTCGACCTGCGGCAGGTCGTCGATCCGCCGGACGCTGGCCTCGATGGCCCGCCGGGCGGCCGCGCTGCGCACGCTCTGGCCCTCGGGGGTGACCAGCACCAGCTGCGCGGTGGTGCCGCCGGCCTGGGGGAAGGTGCGGTCGAGGGAGTCCAGTGCGGTCTGGGACTCGGTGCCGGGCACGGAGAACTTCTCGTCGAACGAGCCGCCGATGGCCAGGGCCAGGCCGCCGAGCAGGAACAGCGCGCCCAGCCAGGCGGCGAGGACGGCCCGGCGGCGGCGGTAGGCCGCGCGACCGAGGCCGTACAGGAACGAGGACATCGCTCTCCTTGACGCCGAGGACGACGGCCCCTGCGACCCCCTCCGATGCACTAATGTATCCGATACGTCCACGTATCCGAGCCGCGCTGCTGGCGCCCAGCCGGGGTCCGCTGGACGCGGCGCGACGGCCGGCCCTGCAGTAGGGTCCGGCTGGACGGAGCCGTCCACCGCTGGGCCGGGCTGGAGGAGGTCAGAGACGTGACCGCACAGGTGCGGACGCCGGTGCTCGGCGTCGAGCCGGGTCCGGTCAGCGCCCGACGGGCCCAGACCCGCGAGCGGCTGATGGCCGCGGCCGGCACGGTCTTCGCCGAGCGCGGGGTGATCGGGGCCAGCGTGGAGGAGATCTGCGAGGCGGCCGGCTTCACCCGCGGGGCCTTCTACTCCAACTTCACCGACAAGGACGCGCTGGTGCTGGCGCTGATCGAGGCCGGCGCCCAGACCCAGTACGCGGCGGCCGAGGACGCGCTGACCGCGATGGCGGCCACCTCGCCCGGACTGGCGCCCGAGGAGATCGTCTCCCGCACCCTCAGCCGCTTCGACGCGCTGGGCCGGTCCAGCCGCGAGGGGGTGCTCGTCCAGCAGGAGCTGCTGCTGCACGCCGCCCGCGTCCCGGCCCTGCGCGCTCCCTACGCCGCCTTCGTGGCCGCCTGCACCCGGCGGCTCAGCGGGCTGATCACCGAAGCCCTGGAGGCGGCCGGCCTGGAGCTCGTGCTGCCCTTCGACCCGGCTCTGGACCTGCTGATCGCCGCGCACGACCACACCCAGCGGCAGTCCCTGTTCGCCACGGCGGCCGACGAGACGGCCGAGGACGCCCGGACGGGGCCGACCGCGCTGCACACGATGGTGCTGGCCCTGACCCGCAGCACCCGTCCGGCGGGCGCTGACGGCCCGACCGCCGTGCTGCCGGCCGGCGGCGATGGCGCCGGAACTCACCGCGCCGAGCCCTAGGCTGCTGCCATGCACATCCTCGTCGTGGACGACGACCAAGCCGTCCGGGACTCGCTCAAGCGCTCCCTGGAGTACAACGGGTACGAGGTGAGCACCGCCGAGGACGGGGTGCAGGCCCTCGCCCGGCTGGCGGCGGTCCGGCCCGACGCGGTGGTGATGGACGTGATGATGCCCCGGCTCGACGGGCTGGAGGCGACCCGGATGCTGCGCTCGGCCGGCAACGACGTGCCCATCCTGGTGCTGACGGCCCGCGACCGGGTGGGCGACCGCGTCGACGGCCTGGACGCCGGCGGGGACGACTACATGGCCAAGCCGTTCGCGCTCGACGAGCTGCTGGCCCGGCTCCGGGCCCTGGTCCGGCGCGCCGGCACCGGGGCGGAGTCGGCCGACCCGTCCGCCCGCAGCCTGGCCTTCGCCGACCTGGTGCTGAACACCCAGACGCGCGAGGTGCTGCGCGGCAGCCGCCCGATCAGCCTGACCCGGACCGAGTTCGCCCTCCTGGAGGCGTTCCTGCAGCACCCGCGCCGGGTGCTCGAGCGCAGCTGGCTGCTCAACGAGGTGTGGGGCTTCGACTTCCCCACCACCGCCAACTCGCTCGAGGTCTACATCGGCTACCTGCGCCGCAAGACCGAGGTGGGCGAGGAGCCGCGGCTGATCCACACCGTCCGCGGCGTGGGCTACGTGCTGCGCGAGACGCCCCCGTGATCCCGGCCGGCAGCGGCGGCAGCGGCGGCAGCGGTCGGGCCCGGGAGGCGAGGAGTTGCGTGCGCCGCTGAGGCTGCTGGACCGGGTGGCCGCGTGGCTGCGCGGGGTCACCCTGCAGCGCCGGGTCTTCTACCTGACCACCGTGGCCGTGGCCCTGGCCGTGGCCGCCACCGGGACGGCCGCCTACCTGACCCTGCGGGTCTCGCTCTACCAGGCGCTGGACGACGAGCTGATCAGCGTGACCAGCACGCTGACCGTGCCGGTGGCCCAGGACATCACCAACCTGGGCGGGCTGACCGAGCGGGCCCTGCGGGCCGGTGACGTCAGCGTCGCCGCCGTCCGCGCGGACGGGGCCGTCTTCTACGTCCCCGACGAGCGCGACCACCTGCAGCTCAGCGCCGACGAGCTGGCCGTGGCCCGGATGCAGGGCGGCGCCTCCGCCCGCTCCGGCCGCTCCGACACCGGCGAGCAGTACCGGATCGTCGCCCTGCCCATCACCCAGCTGGGGAACTACGCGCTGGTCCTCGGCCGTCCGCTCGCCCCCACCCAGGCGACCCTGCGCTCCCTGCTGCTCGCCCTGGCCCTCTTCGGCGGCGGGGGTGTGCTGCTGGCCGCCCTGGCCGGGGCGTCCATCGCCCGCTCCGGCCTGCGCCCGGTGCGCGAGCTGGCCGCGGCCGTCGAGCACGTCACCGAGACCGACGACCTGCAGCCGGTCCGGGTCACCGCCACCGGCGACCTGGCCATGCTGGCCGACGCGTTCAACGAGATGCTGAGCTCGGTGCGCTCGTCGCGGGACCGGCAGCGCCAGCTGATCGCCGACGCCGGCCACGAGCTGCGCACCCCCCTGACCAGCCTGCGGACCAACATCGAGCTGCTCTCGGCCGACGCCACCACCGGCATGCTCACCCAGGCCGACCGGGTGGAGATCCTGGCCGACGTGAACGCGCAGCTGCGGGAGTTCACGGCGCTGATCGGGGACCTGGTGCACCTGGCCCGCGAGGACGCCGTCGCCGCGGCTCCGGAGCCGATCGACTTCCGGACGGTGATCAACTCCGCCCTGGAGCGGGTGCGGCGGCGACGGTCCGGCATCGACTTCGACGTCGAGCTCAACCCGTTCTGGGTGGTCGGGGAGTCCGACACCCTGGAGCGGGCGGTGACCAACCTGCTCGACAACGCGGTCAAGTGGAGCCCGCCGGGCGGCACCGTCCGGGTGCAGCTGGAGGGCGGCCGGCTGCGGGTGGCCGACGAGGGACCCGGCATCGCCGAGGCCGACCTGCCGCACGTCTTCGACCGCTTCTTCCGCGCCGAGACCTCCCGCGGCACACCGGGCACCGGGCTCGGCCTCTCGATCGTCGCCCAGGCCGTGGCCCGGCACGGCGGCTGGGTGCGGGCCGGGCGCTCCGCCCAGGGCGGCGCCGAGTTCACCATCCAGCTGCCCGGCGCGACCACCGCGGAAGGACTGGCCGCACTGACCGGCCCGGCCACCGTGGCAGTGCCCCCCGGGGCCGGGTCTGGCGGGGCCGGCTCCGGCGGTGGCGGGGCGGGTGCGGGTCGGCCCGCCGACCCGTCCGCACCAGTCGGTTGAGGGCCTGATCCCGCAAGCCGCGAGGTCCGACCCATCCGGGCGGCGTGCGGCCCCGAACCCCAGGCAGAGCAACACGGGTCGGGGGACCGCAGCAGGTGCAGCACCCCCTCCCTGCTCGCCGTGACCCGAGGTTCACGCCGGACGTCGACGTACCTGACGCCGCCCGCGTGCTCTCCTGCTCTCCTTGTGTGCTCCGCGCACCGAGGGCGCCACTGGTCGCGGGTCCCCGGAGCGCACACCCTCAGAACGAGGAGCAGCATGTTCGGAAAGAATGTCGTGGTTGACATGATCAACCGCAGCGCCGAGAACGAGGCCGACCGTCGCAAGTTCCTGAAGACGGCCGGCGTCGCGGGTCTCGGTGTCGTCGGCACCGCCGCCCTGTCCGGGGCCGGTCTGCCGACCGCCTCCGCCGACACCGCCGGTGGTCCCAGCGACGCGGCGATCCTCAACTTCGCCCTCAACCTGGAGTACCTCGAGGCGGAGTTCTACCTCAACGCCTACTACGGCTGGGGCGTCCCCACCGCGGCGACCGACGGTGTCGGAACCCGCGGCAAGGTGACCGGCGGTGGCCGCAAGGTCAACTTCAAGAGCCGCGCGATCGCCAACTACGCCCGCGAGATCGCCGGCGACGAGTCGAACCACGTCCTGTTCCTGCGCAAGGCGCTGGGCTCGGCCGCGGTCGCCCGTCCCGCCATCGACCTCAAGGCCAGCTTCACCGCCGCGGCCCGGGCCGCCGGTCTGATCAGCAAGACCCAGACCTTCGACCCGTTCGCCAACGAGAACAACTTCCTGCTCGCGGCGTTCATCTTCGAGGACGTCGGCGTGACCGCGTACAAGGGTGCGGCCCCGCTGATCGACAACAAGACCTACCTGGACGCCGCAGCCGGCATCCTGGCGGTCGAGGCGTACCACGCCGGCATCGTCCGGACCTCGCTCTACAGCAAGGGCCTGTACAGCGCGGTGGAGAGGATCTCCGACGCCCGGGACAGCCTGGACGGCAAGGCCGACAAGGACCGCGGCATCGGGTCCTCCCGCACCGCCAACCTGGTCCCGGCGGACAAGAACAGCATCGCCTACAGCCGGACCCCCGGCCAGGTGCTGAACATCGTCTACCTGAACCCGGCCAAGGTCAGCAAGGGCGGCTTCTTCCCGTCCGGCCTGAACGGCGCGGTCAAGACCAGCGACGACAACGCCTGAGCGATCGGGTGAGGTCTTCCTGACCTGCACGACCTGAGGAGGCCGGACCGGGGACGGCGTGTGCACGCGCCGTCCCGGGTCCGGCCTTCCCGCACGTCACCGTTCGGACCCCGGGTGCCGGGGCCCGGTGACAGGATGGACCGCGACGAGCGGGGTCGCCCGCCGGGACCCCGGTGGGGGCGACGAGCAGGAGGAGTGGCCGTGACGCTGACCACGGCGCCCTCGCGGCCGGCCACGCTGCTCAGCCGGACCCGCCTGCTCGGACCGGCCTTCGTCGCCGCCGTCGCCTACGTCGACCCGGGCAACGTGGCCACCAACACCAGCGCGGGCGCGACCTACCGCTACCTGCTGCTCTGGGTGCTGGTCGGCGCCACCGCGATGGCCGGCCTGGTCCAGTACCTGTCGGCCAAGGTCGGCTGGCTGACCGGTGAGTCGCTGCCCGCACTCGTCGGCGCCCGGACGAGCCGGCCGGTCCGTCTCGCCTACTGGGCCCAGGCCGAGCTGGTGGCCACGGCCACCGACGTGGCCGAGATCGTCGGCGGCGCCCTGGCCCTGCAGCTGCTGTTCGACCTGCCGCTCACCGTGGGGGCGGTGGTCACGGCCGCGGTCTCCACCGGCCTGCTCTACGTGCAGCGGCACGGCCAGTCGACCTTCGAGCGCGTCATCACCGGGCTGCTCGCCGTGGTCACCGTCGGGTTCCTGGCCGGCCTGGTCGTGGACCCGCCCGACCCCGCCGCCGCTGCCGTCGGCCTGGTGCCGCGGCTGGCGGGCACCGACAGCGCCCTGCTCGCCGTGGGCATGCTCGGCGCCACCGTGATGCCGCACGCGGTCTACCTGCACTCGGCCCTGGTCCGCGACCGGCACGGCCGGGCCGACGCGGTGCGGGCCCGCTCGGTGCTCAGCGTGATCAAGGCGGACGTGGTGCTGGCCATGCTGGTGGCCGGCAGCGTCAACATCGGCATGCTGCTGCTCTCGGCCAGCTCCCTGTCCGGGCTGCAGCTGGAGGGACTCACCGCGGTGCACGCGGCGGTCGGGAGGCAGCTCGGCCACGTGGTGGCCACCATGTTCGCGCTGGCCCTGCTGGCGTCCGGGCTGGCCTCGACCTCGGTCGGCGGCTACGCGGGCTCGGTGGTCATGGCCGGCCTGCTGCACCGGCGGATCCCGCTGCTGTGGCGCCGGGTGGCGACCACGGTGCCCGCCCTGGTCCTCCTCGGCGTCGGCCTCGACCCCACCCGGCTGCTCATCCTGTCCCAGGTGGTGCTGTCCTTCGGCATCCCCTTCGCGCTGGTCCCGCTGGTCCGGATCGCCCGCGACCGCCGGCTGATGGCCCTGGTGCCCACCCACCCCGCCACCATCGCCGTCGCCTGGGTGGTGTCCGGCGCCATCGTGGTCCTCAACGGCGTCCTCGTTGTGCTGCTGGTGTTGCACTGAGCTCCGCTCGCGCGGCGAGCAGGCTGACGCTCTCGTCCCCGTCAGACGGTTGGGCGCTCCGCCCCTACCGAGCTCCGCGAGCGTCGAGGGTCGGGCGCTCTCGTCTGCAGGAGCCCGGGCGGGACACGCTCTTCGTCCCGCCCGGGCGACGAAGACGAGAGCACAAGCCCGCCCGCGCGAGCGGAGCCAGATAAGTCAAGATCTTCCGCGCGTTGCATAGGGGGTGTGGGTGGGCAGGGTCATCCGGGGGGCGTGCCGGGGGCGGCGGGCGGCGCCGCCCATCATGGCCAGCAGGACCTGCACCCGGAAGCGGTGTCCGCGGTAGGGCTCCAGCACCTCCAGGCAGGCGTCGTCGTCCAGCGCCTCCCCGGTCAGCGCCCAGGTGATGTTCTTGCCCACGTGGTAGTCCCCCACGCTCCAGGCGTCCGGGTCGCCGTGGGCGCGCTGGCGCACCTCCGCCGACGTCCACGGCCCGACCCCGGGCAGGCTCCGCAGCGCCCGGTCGGCCTCGGCGTGGGGGACCTGCAGCGTCCGCTCCAGCGCGGTGGCGCGGGCGGCCGTCCGGACCAGCGTCCGGCTGCGGCGCTCCTCCACCCCGGCGGCCAGGAAGGTCCAGCTGGGCACCCGCGTCCAGACCTCGGGTCGGGGCGGCACCCGCATCTCGTACGCCGCCGAGGCCGGGTCACCCGCGGGACCGGGCGCCACCTCGCCGAACTCGCTCACCAGCAGCCGCCAGGCCCGGAAGGCCTCCTTGCCCGTCACCACCTGCTCGATGCAGGCGGGGGCCAGCGCCTCGTAGACGGCCTCGGAGCGTCCCACCCGGTAGTGCCCGTGGCGGCGGTGCGCGTCCACCAGCATCCGGTGCTCCGGGCGCGGCTCGAAGCCGGCGACGTCGTCGTCCTCGCCGAGCAGCCGCGGCAGCTGGTCCAGCGCCCACTCGGCCCCCTCGCCCCAGGCCCGGGCCGAGACCTCGGCGCCCCGCACGACCAGCGAGGTGAGGGCCGGCCCGACCGGCGTCCGGGTGGCCCGCAGGTGCAGGTCGCCCAGCTTGCGGTTCGTGGGGTCGCCCGCCCCGCGCCGGTGCAGGCCGAGCACCGGCTCCAGGGCCACCGGCCGGTCCAGGCGGAGCACCCGGCTCAGCGCGGTCGTCACCGGGACGCCCCGGCGGGGAGGTCCCGGTCCGCCTTCACCGGTGGCACCACGGCCGGACGGGAGAGCGCATGGGTGCCGTCGGCGCGCACGGTGAAGCCGCAGTGCTCCAGCACCGCCCGGGACGCCGGCCCACCCGGTTCGGCGTCGGCCAGCAGCGTCACGGCCCCGTCCCGCCAGGCCAGCTCGACCAGCGCCCGGCAGGCCCGCGTCGCCACGCCCCGGCCCCGCACCGCGGGCACCACCGCGTAGCCGATCTCGACCTCGGCCGGCCCGTCGGGGGCGGGCGGCCCGAGGAAGCCGACGTCACCGACGACCACGCCGTCGAGCAGGACCTGGTGCACCCACCACCGCGGCGCTGCCGTCAGCGGCCGGGGCGCCACCGCCTCGTGCGCGGCGAGGGTCATGGCCAGCGTGGAGAGCGTCTCCGGCAGCGGGTGCTCCGGGTGCCAGCGGGCGGTCACCGACGGCTCGAGCGGGAGGCCGGTGAGCAGCCGGCGGGCGGCGGCCAGCGGCCAGGGGACGAGCGCCACCTCGTCCCGGGCCGTCACCGCAGCACCCCGGGAGGCGCTGACGGGGCCCCACCGCGAGCCCACGGCGAGCAGGGCCGTGCGGGCCGTCGTCGGCTAGATTGTGAGCCGTCCAGCCTGCTGCTCCGCCCCCGTCCGGGCGAGCCGGAGGCCGACGGACGCGCAGAGGGGCGCTGCGTGCAGCCGGGCGCAGTCGCAGCCGGCGGCGAGAAGCTCACGACGGAAGACTAGGCGGAGAACGTGGCCCACACCCATTCCCGAGCGGCTGGTCCAGGGGGGACGACCTCCCTGGGTCTGGTCGACGCGGACGAGCTGCGCCGGCACCGGCGCGCCCTCCGGGTGCTGGTGGTGGTGCTGATCCCGCTGGTCATCTGGACGGTCGCCGGGCTCGTCCTGATGTGGCCCGGTGACATCTCCCGCTCGGTCAACCCGGAGGTCGCCGGCTACAGCGTGCCGGGCGTCACCTACCCGGAGGCGACGATCAGCGGCATCGAGTCGGTCTCCTGCGAGGGCCTGTCCGGCTCCACGCCCGGGGTGAGCGACAGCCGCTGCGCGAACATCTCGGCCGTGCTGACGCAGGGCGACGACAAGGGCCTCTCGGTCACCGTCCCGCTCACCGACGCGATCTTCAGCTCCGGCACGAAGGTCGGCCAGGTGGTCAAGCTCGTCCGGGTGCCGCCGGCGGACGGCCAGCCGGCCCAGTACCAGTTCTCCGACTTCGACCGCAGCACCCCGCTCCTGCTGCTGACGCTGCTCTTCGCGGTGGTGGTGGTCGCGGTCGCCCGGTGGCGCGGCTTCGCCTCCCTGGTCGGGCTCGGCTTCGCCGGGTTCATCCTGGTCAAGTTCATGTTCCCGGCGCTGGTCGCCGGCTCCAACCCGGTCCTGGTCGGGCTGATCGGCTCCTCCGCCATCATGTTCGTCGTCCTCTACGCGGCGCACGGCTTCAGCGCCCGGACCACGACCGCCCTGGTGGGGACGCTGTTCGGGCTGATCCTGATCGCCCTGCTGGGCTGGGGCGCCACCCGCTGGACCCACCTCACCGGCGTCGCCGCCGAGGACGACTACGTGCTGGCCGCGGCCGCACCGAACCTGCGGCTGACGTCGGTGGTGATGTGCGGGATCATCGTGGCCGGCCTCGGGGTGCTCAACGACGTCACCATCACCCAGGCCTCCGCGGTGTGGGAGCTGGCCGACAGCGAGGGCCGCGACGGCCACTCGCCCCGCCGGCTGTTCTCCCGGGCCATGCGGATCGGCCGCGACCACATCGCCTCGACCGTCTACACCATCGCCTTCGCCACCGCCGGCGCCTCGCTCTCGGTCCTGCTGCTGATCGCGGTCTACGACCGGCCGCTGCTCCAGGTGCTGCAGACCGAGCAGTTCTCCGGGGAGATCGTCCGCACGCTGGTCGGCTCCATCGGGCTGGTGCTGGCCGTCCCGCTGACCACCGCGATCGGCGTGGCCGTGGTCCGGGCCAGCGGCGTCGGTGCGGGTGCGGGCTCGGGCTCTGGGTCGGTCCGGGGTCGGTCCGCCGTCGTCGAGGAGGAGTTCGAGGACCTGGAGCCGGCGCTCGGTGAGGCGCCCCGCGACCGCGACGGCGACGGGGGTGCCGACGAGGACGAGACCGCGCCGGACCGGGAGCAGGCTGCGGTCGCCGCCCGCGTGCCGGTCGCGTCCGATGCGGACGGCTCCGCCCCCGCAGCGACCACCAGCTCGACGACCACGTCGCCCGCTGCCCCGACCCCCGCTGCCCCCACGAGCAGCCCGGCAGGACGGGAGAGCGCGGTGGTCCGCGGCGGCGCGAGCCGTGCCACCCCCGGGCCTGCTCCCACCCCCGCGCCGACGGCGGACGACGCGGACACCCCGGCCGCGGCCGGCAAGCGGCGCTGGCGGCGTCCCAAGGTCGAGGACGACTTCGGCTTCGCCGACCTGCGCGACCCCGACGACACCGGGGCCGGCCCCGGTGGTCGCAGCCCGCGGTGAGCGCGTGAGAGCCGTCGTCTACGACGCGGTCGGCGCCGTCCCGGAGGTCCGGGAGGTGCCCCGGCCCTCGTGCCCGGTGGACGGGGTGCTGGTCGCGGTGCACGCGACGGGGGTCTGCCGCTCCGACTGGCACGCCTGGCGCGGGCACGACCCGGTCGCGCTGCCGCACGTACCCGGCCACGAGCTCGCCGGGGTGGTGGCCGAGGTCGGGCCGGCGGTGACCCGCTTCGCGGTGGGCGACCGGGTCACGACCCCGTTCGTGAACGGCTGCGGCCACTGCCCGGTCTGCGCCGCCGGCAACCCGCAGGTCTGCCCGGAGCAGACCCAGCCCGGCTTCACCGGGCCGGGCTCCTTCGCCGAGCTGGTGGCGCTGCACGCCGCCGACCTGAACCTGGTGCGGCTGCCCGACAGCGTGGGCCACGTCGAGGCCGCCGCCCTCGGCTGCCGCTTCGCCACCGCGTACCGGGCGCTGACCGTGCACGGTCGGCTGCAGCCCGGGGACTGGCTCGCCGTGCACGGCTGCGGCGGCGTCGGGCTCTCGGCCGTGGCCATCGGTGCCGCGCTCGGGGCCCGGGTGGTGGCCGTCGACGTCTCCGAGGCGGCCCTGGAGCGGGCCCTGGCCTGCGGAGCCGAGGCGGTCGTCCGGTCCGCCGACCCGGCGGAGGCCGTCCTCGCCCGCACCGGGGGTGGCGCCGCGGTCTCGGTGGACGCCTTCGGCTCGCCGGCCACCGCGGCCGCGTCCGTGCGCAGCCTGCGCCGCCGCGGCCGGCACGTCCAGGTCGGGCTGCTGCTCGACCCGGCCGGCACCGCCCTGCCGATGGACCGGGTGGTCGGCCACGAGCTCGAGCTCTACGGCTCGCACGGCATGGCGGCCGCGGACTACCCCGCGATGCTCGAGCTGGTCACCTCGGGCGCGGTCTCGCTGACGGCGCTGGTCGGCGCGGTGATCGGGCTCGACGAGGCCCCCGCCGCCCTGATGGCCATGGACCGGCTGGACGCCACCGCCGGCGGGATCACCGTGGTCGACCTCGCCGGCTGACGCTGGGTCGTGCGGGAGCGGTCAACGCCGCCGTCGTCGCCCACCCCGCTGGAGGCGGTCGAGCTGCTCCCGCACCTCCGCCACCCCCCAGACCATCTCGCGCAGCTCGGGCAGGTGCTCCCCGTAGTCCGGAGGGACGTGGCCCTCGGCGGCCCAGGTGTCGACGCAGGGGCAGCCCGGCCGGCACACGACCAGCCCGCCCTCGTAGTCGAGGTCGACCATCCGAGCCCACTTGTGCTCGTCGAGGGGGTGCTCGCAGCCGGTGTGCTCGGACATGGCACGACCCTAGGACCTCGCCCGTCCGCCCGGAGCAGGGTCAGGACGTCCGCGACGGGGGCAGCAGGGCGGCGATCTCGTCACGCTCGAAGAAGGCGGCGGACGCCCGGGCGGAGGGTGAGCCGAGGTCGGGGTCGGCACCCGCGTCGACCAGCACCCGGACCACGTCCTCGTCGCCCTTGAACACGGCGGCGGCGAGCGGGGTCTGGTGGCGGTCGTTCTCGGCGTCCACGTCGGCGCCGGCCCCGGCCAGCAGCCGGACCGCCTCGGCGTGGCCGTGGTAGGCGGCCAGCATCAGCAGGGTGTTGCCCTTCGCGTCGGC
>Ga0210040_10007580_pt1 | contig 13105 bp, 16 predicted proteins | sample CryGeyCG12114_NA_FD_185462 | JGI IMG/M metagenome (GOLD analysis project Ga0210040, IMG submission 185462) | Groundwater microbial communities from aquifer - Crystal Geyser CG19_WC_8/21/14_NA (SPAdes) (version 2) | ecosystem: Environmental > Aquatic > Deep subsurface > Groundwater | place: USA... | reverse complement strand
TCATGTAAAACGTATATATTCATTACTAAATACGTTCAAAGATGTCGGAATAAGTTGTTGTTTTCCTCTCTTTATTTTGTGTCCCGTCGGAAATACAATAAAAATACATACCATAAAGTTCATTACCAATCTCAATACATTTAAACAAATCATTTTGTGATATCCGGTCACAAAGTAAAAAAGTAGCATTGCTCTATAGTCCACAAATCCTTTGAAATTATAATTTTCGGAATTTTTCTAACTTATTAAAATTTTTGATTACTGATTTATGACACACTATTTGACCACAACAACCGTTCGGTCAACTTTTTAAGAGCTCTTTTCCATGTAGTACAAAAGTACAATATCTCAACATTTAGCCGTTTTTCTGAAATTTCGATAAGAGGACTTCCCCCGAAGCGTGTGCTGATTTCACAAGATAACTACATTCTCTAATACATTAAATACATTTTAGCCCGATTTCAACGACTGCTGTAATAGGTAAAAATAATAAAAAATGGCATTGTGGTCCGGTTTTAGAACTTGGGACACCTGAAAAATTTCTAAGTTTTTTCAAACACCATGTTGACCGACATTGCAACCTAACCTAACCTAAACTAAACATAGTGTTTGAAAAAACTCAGAAATTTTTCAGGTGTCCCAAGTTCTAAAACCGAACCATACACACCAGTTAAATGATTTGTGGGACGATATTTATAAATTAGACCAGGGGAGGTTTTGAACGGCGAGGAAATACTACAAATTACAAAATATTTTTAGACTTTGCTCATTTAATAAGTTTTTAAATTTCACAAATGTTGGTTATTTCATATTTTCGGACTTAGCAGAGCACTGAGAAAAACGAGCTACTCTCTCATTGTTATTGTCAAGTGTAGCTAGCCAGCAGCCATAAAGTGATCTCATACCGGCAAATACGGCAGATCGGAATTTTTTATATGCTCTGCTAGAGAAATATTTACTTTTTTGCAAAAGTTTTCCTTCGTTTTTAAAATTACGAAGATTTGTTAAATTTGACATACTTTGTTGGTCGCAATACATTTGAAAATGCCGACAAATATGAAAGGCTCCAGGGACGTTTCAGCTTGTGAATTAGATAGCGCAGAAGACAATATGAAACTTATTGTTTGGTCTGGAGGTATGCTAAACTCGTTTGTATTTTTAATTTTATTTTGTCAAGAAACCAGTAATACTATACTTGGTCTATAATTTTAGGGTGGGGCCTTCCATCTGTGGATCCATTGTCACTCCAAGCTTTGGTATGTTAGCGTTAGCGGGGTATGCAAATGTAAATCATTTTATTATAAATTATTGTTCTCATTTTACGAAACCTGTGCTTATAAATGTAGGCGACTGTAAGGTTTAGCGGAGTTCCTGTCAAAGTGTCCGAATGTAACAATCCTTGGTATGGTCAGATTCCTCAGTTTCATCGCATGGATAGAAAAGTTGTTGACTCAATAAGCGAGATATCTTCATACATTAAATCAAAGGTAACCCTTCAATTTTTTAACAAAATATTTAATGTTTGTAAAGACTAAAAAAAAATTAAGTCGTGATGAACTTCGTCTTGAAGAATTTCAATGCAGATTATGGTCTATCGTGCCACCAAAGCGCGGAAATAGTTGCTTACACTGAATATCTTAAAGAGGCCCTACACACTGCTTTACAATACTATTGGTATGTATTACCTAGTTTCGAAACTTTTTTTTGGTATTCTTTCAAAATTTAAGCATACTTCTTTTGTTGTTAGTTGGCTAGATGATGCTAATTTTAATGAAGTAGTCAGACCATTTTATGGCAGCAAACTTCCATGGCTTTACAAAATGTGGTATCCCGAAAGCTTGAAAAAGCAAGCCAAATCGTTGATAACTTCCATATATCCGGATGCAGAAGATCGCCCCGAGACTTGTGAGCCATACGTTCAAGAAAAGGCAAAAAAATGCATTCAGCTGCTCTCAGAAAAGCTTGGGACCAATGAATTCCTAATGGGCACTGCCTTACCTTCGACAATTGATGCCATTGCATTTAGTTACTTAGCTCCATTTTGGAAACTACCGTTACCACATAATCCAGTTTGTGAATACATTCGGAATACTTCCAACTTGGAGCGATACTTGGCCCGGATTTTAAGTCGATACTTCCCAGCAGGTTTGTAAAGTTTATATTCCTTTTGAAGTAATTTCCAATGGCAGATAAAAATGGGTCTGTATCTTAAATTTAAATTAGGGTGCAGGAACAGTAACAAAGTATTCCTGTAACCTGTCTTAAGTCATTGATTCCAATGCATTGTGTAGCCTAATCCTCCTTTTCTCAATTTTTACGTATGATATTATATGTTTTCAATGTTTTAAAGCAAAAATTCAAGGAACTCCAATCTCCAGCTCCAGATCAAGCACAGTTTACGACCAATATGGAGAAGTTATAGCATCAACAGATGATGGAAACAGCACTAGTAGTAACTACTCGCTGGGGCAAAAATTTGGAGCCTTGATTTTTGCTACTGTAGCAATGATTTTATATGGGTACAAAATTAATGTTGTGCGCTTTCCACGTCAACAAGCAGCTATTCAGGATCATGAAAACGATGAAGAATATTACGAAGACTCTTAATTTTCCTATCATAATCTTTTAGTAATCTCCATACTTTTGTACTTGATGCTGTCGTCAAAAAAGCTCACAATCAAAATGGCAGTAAACTTATGTTCAGCATGTCAGTCAGGCAACACTATATTGTTGTATATAATTTTGTACTGATTCTAACCTAATAGTCAATGGCAAGATTGTCAGGTACGACTTAAGACTCTTGAAAATAATTTATTATATTGTAGATTGTAGATTGTTAATCACAAAGTAAAATGGAATGATAGAAGCTTGAAAAATTTAGCTCTGGTTGTTCTCAACAACGATTCAACCATTTATTTCTCTTAAAAATTCGTTAAATGCTCTTGAAACGCATTCATTACAAAACAATACTTTGATTCAGACAATATTTTGTAAGTACAACATGATGTGTAGACCTGCCGCAAGTTTACAAGTCTCACAATGTTATATAGTTTCCTTTTCTAATTAACTTATCGTAAAGACTTTATTTATAATACAGTGTACAACACAAGTCCACTACTCACTAGCACTAAAAGTAAATACAAAAAAATCATGCGATGCGAGTGTGTCCTGAAAAAGCGTCGTAAATAAGTCAAGTAAAAAAGGAAACAGCGTAAGGACAAAGACAAAAAAAGTAGTACAAACAAATATTCAGAAGATAAAAAAGTATCACCACAAAACTAATCACTATCCACTTCCAAGGTCAACTTTTTCCTTTTTTTAGGCTGTTTAATTATGACTTCATCATCTTCGTCACTACTTTCTTCACTATCGTCTTTCAAATTAACTTTTCGAGCACGACCACTTCTGGTTCTAGATACGCTCACGGAATTGTTTGAATTGTTATTACTACAACTTGATGCAACAGACTTAGAAACTCCAGAGGTCCCAGTTGTTTGTGACCCTCCTGAAGACGATGTCGGGGAAGAAGGAATTTTTCTAACACTCATTACTCTTTTAGAGCTTCCGCGCAATTCCTTAGATTCACAAGCTTCTTCTGCCGCTGCTAATGACAGCAGTTCCTTGTACTTAAGTTTCTGTTTGTCAGTGACCCAACTTTGCACCTGAAAATCAGATAATACGTTTCAATGGTTCAAATCAATTTTCGGAATATTCAAATTGCAACAACCTTACATCCTGGCACGAAGCCAGAAACTGTCTGCCAGTTAAGGAAAAAATACCTGAAGCAACGCCGCCTGCATAGAGTCTTTAGCGAATATTCCGGAATTTGAAACCTGATCACGTAGTAGATCCAAGTGACCAAGAACACTTTCAACACTTGGAGTGACAGGGCCTGCCGGGCTAGCCGTTCCGCGTCCTCCTGCTGTAGCTCCTCTCTTACGTTTTACGGGTGAACCTGATGCCCTATGAAACAAAATGTGGGTTTGAGATTGGACGAGAAAAAAGGAGATAATGAAGACAAGTGGATTGTAAACTTAAAATTAAGATTTACTTGACTAAAAGAGTGGCCAAAATTTCTGCCACAGTTTCTTCATATTCCCCACACCAGCAGATTAATAGTGAAGTAACAAACCGGTCTTGGATCAAAGGTTTCCTACACAGACAAGGGCTTAGGATTTTTTCAGCAGGCCTGAGAAACAGAAATTAAAGAGTAAAAACTGATTTTGGCAACCTATAATGTGAATAACGTTAACACACAAAATTATAAATCTTACTTTTCGTTTTTCAACATAAGTAAAAGAGCAGTCAGAGCCTCTGCATGATGTCGATAGTCTAAGCTAGGAACGATGCTCAAAAAGTCTTCAATTGGAAAATGGTGCGCTAGGGCGATGGTCCAAACACAATGTTGCTCCCAAGTTTCCCATTCCAAAGTTTTAGCTAGTTTAAAACACATTTTTTAAAACTCGTTTATGTTCAATAATCAACACCATACATTCAACGCTTCAGCCGAAACAAATAACAATGAACTTACAAATGACAGTGGCGATATAATGAGCGTCGAAAATTACTAGATCACACTGGGCAATTCGCCACACAACGTCTTGCAACTGAAATCCGTCTAGTGAGGCCACTAATAACCGGAAAATATCTACTGCTCCCAAAACTTCAGTTTCATACCATCCAAAAACAGAAGGACAAAGAAAGCCCACTACAGCTGGCTCGATTTCAAAGCAACACTTCATATCTACCGTCAGCGCTTGTAGAAGACTCATATTTCGATACTGGGATAGATTTTGGTAAAGTTTTGGATACTTGTCGTCTTTACTAGTGACAGTCTCCCCTTGATTTTCCACCCTAAAGAAGAAATAATTAACCATGTATTTTAAATTAGAAAAATTACATTTTTGCCCAATTCCTTATGCTTAGCCTTTGGCATGTTTTTGTAGGGAGTACTTACGCCAGATAGAGCAGTACTAAAATTTTATATCCAGCACTAGGAACAGTCGCAATTATGTCTGTCAGAATTCTATAGAGATTTTTGGATTTTTGACTCTTCTCAGATCGTTTTAGTTTGAGCAGGGAATTTAAGATTTCACTCAAAGGAGAACATTCGTAATCCTCACTGTAAGAAAAGGAAAGCTTGCACGTTGGATAATAAAATCAACGATACTGTTTTTTTAAACTAAAAAGCTTACCTAACACTATCTGCATCCTCATCTATACATGACTTATTTAATTCAGACTTGAAAACGTAAGAAAGGCATTTCGAGACAGGTCCACTTTGTTCCTTATCGTAAGTTTGGGAACTCACTTCATCAATCACATCTTGTAAATTTTCCGACCTGAAGTAATTAATGCAAACCTCAAGTAACCAAAAACATGAACTAAAACGTACATAACTCTCGAGAAAATTTGAATGAATACTTACTGATCACTAGAGCTAGCATTGCTGGAATTTAGCATTGATTCCAAAGGGATTCTTAAATTAGCAGCCAGAGTTTGCACCAGTTCAAATATTTTTGAGCGTTCTGCTTCTTCCACACTGGTGCCCAGCGTCGGACTGTTTCTCATTGGAATAGATGCACTCAGCACTGTAAAATATAGATGATCAACATGAATCTTTCTTTTCATAGACGCACACCCGCACTCTTTTCCTCCACAGTAGTTATTAAAATACTTACAACTTTTTACTGGAATATTATCATTTTCCACGTCGTCTTCACCGTCACTATCATCACTAAATGCAGGTTCTGGTTCCGCCAGGGAAATCAAACTAGGAGACTCTGGATCTGAAGAACTTAATATTTTGATTTGAGGAGGATCAAAGGAAGAAGGAGTAAATGCAATAGAATTAGCAGCCACGTCGAATTTCAAATCAGGGGAGGATAAAATGGGAATTGCAGGCGAACCCCCGTTGCCAGGTAAGGGGTTTGGAGGAAAATTCACCATATCCTGGGACATTGGGTTCTGATTGTTGACTTTAATAACACTAGAATTAGTATGGATCCCATTTCCACCATTGTTATTCGGATGACAGAATAGCAAATTATTTTCTCCTTTAATATCGTTGTTCTCTAATGGAAATGACGAGGAGCGATTCAAAAGAACTGCTATGTTTTCTTGAACAGAGGTTCTCAAATCTGGTTCTAGCTTCGAATTTTCTAACAGAGGGTCTAAGGATGGAAGAACTTTCTTATCTAAAATTGTACGCAAGGCAGCACCGACTCCATTTTTAATCTTCTCTACGCCTTTCGGCCAGTATTCTTGAATAAGCTGAACAACGAAAAAATATTAGTGAGCAAAATGAAGTAGGAAGTTAACATAATATGATTTATTGCTTGCACGGTTTATTCTTACTCTTATTAGGAAATCCAGTAAAGTCGCTGTAATTGCTAAATGCGGTTTTATGCTATGATGCATCACCAAAATGCCCGGTTCTGAAGAAAAAGGCACGCATTGTAATTTTGAAATATTTTAAATCCATTCTAGATATTGTACCAACTGTACAAACGAGAATTCAGTTTACATTGAAGCCTTACCGATATTCATAATATTGTCCCTCACTGGATCAAAAACCAGCCAATCAAAAAATAAAGCTAATTTTGCATTGGCAGTAGCCGCTGGGTGAGTGCAAGTGGTAAGCAGCCAGCCGATAACGGCCCATCGAGGGAGGACATCTGAACACAAAATTTCATTCGGCGGATGAACAACTCCTACAATGAATCTTATGATATCAGCACGAAGTGATTGCGACTCCGGCGTAGATAAATACTGAAAAAGAATAACAAAAGTTAACAATAGCAGACATTGTGGACCATATGGTTTTACTTAACACTGCTAGATATTATCTCTCACCTGACGCTGAAACCAATCTTGGTATCGTTTATGAATGCCAAACTTCACTTGATGCGTTAGATAGAATATCTTTTTCTCCATATCAGGAGTCAGTCTTGACTGTAGATATTTTCTCGATGTTCTCATTGAGAGTAGCTGATTAACACCAGTTAAATGCGGACTCAGACTTTTAGGATTTTCATAAATATCATGCCAAATGGCTGCGATTTCAGGGATTTTGGAAACACACTGAAGTAGCCGAAGAAAGTCCCTTCCCATTCCCACATTAGTATTAAGGCAGCAGTCACCGAAATGATCTCGAATCAAAGTCACAACAAACTTTATCTGTGACAGCAAACATTATTTTTTTGTAGTAAGGCATTTTAATTCTTCAAATTAAAATGCTAAAGGTTCAAGAATGAAGGCAAGCGCTTACCTCCTTCTGCCTTAAATTAGCTAACTGAGTAGATGTATGATCCTCCAAAATTCTTAAATAAGTAAATATAGCTGACCCTATCAGTATAGGATATTTTTCTAGCCAGTTTCGATTCTCTGTAAATAGTTCCAGCATGTTTTCTGATAGCCAGAGATTCCGGTTAGATGTATCCCCTCCAGCAATTTGTCGCAACAAATTCCAACATAAAATATCCACTCCGACAACACTTTGCCTAACCAATTCCCTGAACAAGCAAAATACAGTTTTTTAAACAATCATAGCGATTAGATATAATATTTAATATTGGTAAAAAGTAATCAATTCAACTCAACACACCTGACAATCCATATTAATTGGTTTCTTGAGACATCAGTCAGCTTTGTGTACTTTTCTAAAGTGATTGGCCCCAAATTATCCAAAACTACTGCAAGGCTATCACGACTGACAAAGGTAAGGTCTCGAAAGCACTGTAAACAATACATAAATATAAATTATAACCTTTATTAGTCGTAAATAATTTTTTAATGCGTACAGTTTGTAAGGATAATAAACTTACTTTTGCAGCAGAATGAGGTTCAGTCAAAATAGTAGCCAAAAATCCAACGCAAATATCCTCGTGAGTTTTTTGGTCTCGACAAGCTGCCGTTTGCAGCGTGTCATGGGCTTCTCGTTCTGAAGCATTTCCAACCAATCTTGACAAGACTGCCCTGGTTTTGTCGAATTTCTAAAATAGACACAAACTCATGTACAAAAACTGCAAAATCAGGAAACCAACAAAATAATCCAAAGTGTGTTGGATAATTAAAGTCTCGTCAAATAATTTCCAGACTTGTTGAATATAAGTGGCATCATTATGATACACCGGAGGAAAAAATTGACAGACTAACATCAGTGAGAATGAATAGATCATGTGAATAGGTACAGGTGCAAACATGTTTTTAGTCATTTTTCGGTCAACTAAACTGATAAAATAGATTACAGTAGTGGTGGAGGCACTTCGTAATTCTACAAAAACGTTAACTTCAATGACAACTATACAGGAACAGAAGTTTCACAATTTGCAATTCAACGACGCAGCAGCCAGTACGTAAAAATATTGAAAACGTACAACAAAATAATTTTATAACTTTCCGTTCGGTATGGAACTTTCGGATCGGACTTTCAAAAACCTACGACTAGAAATATAAAAGCTGAATATGCGCCTCAAAATGTGCAGTTGAAAATCGGACCCAAAGAACAGCACCCTAAAACTATAGCAATGTATCGTTTTTAGATTTTTGTAGATTGCGCAAATTACGATATCCTGATATTTTTGCAAATTCCATTCTTTTTACTCTTTTTCTACCTACTTCGTCTAGATTGCAAGATAGACACGGCATCATTTAATTCATTCTGTTTTCAAATATAGACCTCATTATAAAATGTTAGACATGTGTATTGAATACCGAATTGATTTCAATTTGGAGTGCTATATTATTTCACGACCAAAATTTCATTTATTTATACCAAAGTTAAATTTTCATGAGATATTAAAATATCCTAAAGCACATATTATAGTGAGTCAGTGAGTGACTTCATCACTTCGATTCCAAATACAATATTTCTAATTAACCCAGAAAATGGTAAATGTTCATATATCTTTATTTTTGAAACTTAATTGTTGCTAGACAAGACGTATTGGCAAATGAGTAAAGCGATTTTTTAACTATTTCAAACATGCATTAAATAGACATTGCCAAAATACAAAATAAATTTAGCAAATCAGTTATCTGATACAAAGATTTGGAAATGGGGAAAGGGGACAAAAGTAAAAGCGCTTGAACAATAATTTTTTTATTCCAATATCATATTTTCTTCTTTGGTAAATCTGAGTCATATTTTATTGCACTTTCTTCTAATCACTTCACTCACCATATAGTAAGTTAGTAATCATGAAGAAGTAGAACATTTTCATTCTCAACACAAGAGCACACACACAGAAAAAAAAATTTCTGATAGCGTTCACTAATATTGGATTATGAATTTCGAAAAACATGTTCAATATTCTCTCCTTATTTAGCCTACTCCAGAGGAATCCAGAGTCCACATTCATCGCTATTTCATTACAATAGAAGCCTTAGACTCCAACTGTAACAAACTAACTGCACGAAAAAAACAATAATAATCCAGCAGTTTCGCTAATTTCCAAAATGGAGTGTCTTTCTGACTTAACGGGTGGAGTGATGATGATTACCAATCTGAAATTTGAGGAGGCTCACAAAGGAGGGGCATAAATACGTCTACCGTTGTTACAAAACTCGAGCCAAGTCAGTTGTTATCCAAACTTTTAAGCAACTTCTCCTTAGCTCTCGAAAAATAACCAATCTACTAGCCGTATATACGAAATAAAAACTAGCGCATGGCAGCCCATATTCTCCTGGCTCACTCTTTTTCGTTTTTCCATTCCAAAATCATCGTTCGTGGCCCACTCTAAATGAACCCTAGCTTTCAAATCCTATATCAACTAACTAAACTAACTATATAGCCTCGATCCCTCTGGTTGTGTACCAAACCTTTCTGTTCCACCAGAGCAACACATAACAGGCCAAACCTTACGCTAGTTTCTATCATCCAAAAACTTGTGTTCACAACCTACACTTTTATCACTCCCTACTATTCGATTAAACAACACATACAGCAACCCTGCCTCACTATCACTACTGTCACTTATGCACAGCCCAAACCTAGCTAACTGAATACAGTGATGCCGTTCTTCCCGGGTACACACTTGTAAACTCCGAAAGTACCCCTATGAACCCCCCATTTTTTTCATCCTAGTCGATTACTAAGTGGTCAAGGGACTTACCTCTTCTATTTCATCGCGACACTCTATCGCAGAGTGGTAAAAAAGGGGCTGAAAAGCGGATTTTTCTGACTGCATGTTGTACATGCATCCCGTCCGAGCACGTGTGATCAACTGAGCTCGCATCTCGTTGCAACAACCGAGTTCAGCACATACAATTTCCTTCACCATAATAACCCACCCGTGGACTTTCCCCAATACTGTGCAATGCATTTTAAGCGGCTCGTATGCGATATACTACACAGAGGGACTGACTATGCCGTTTTATAGGCAATTCTAGGCTTGCAGGTTTATATTAACTACAATTTTTGAGGGCAAAGTGTAGGTTGGCTAGACAGAATGGACTGTACTATAGAACTTTAGCTAATAGTTAGGATTTGACCAGCAAAATGCTTTGGTAGGTATGGGATAAATTTATTCCTTTCCTCTCTCATATATTTTTTAAAGCAAGTAGTCAGTCTCTATACCTAAATGTGTTAAAAGCTTGTGTTTTTCTTTGTGTATTTGTAGTTAGTTGGTGCAAAAAAAGCACAAGATGTGGAGATATGATCATTTTAAGCTTGCCGCATTTCATAGATTTATTGGGGATTAAAAAAGGATGAGTTTGGTGCGGCTCGGGCTTAAAAGGTTTGACTTTGAGCTGTTTGTGTTGAGAGGGGTTTAATTGGATGGGTTTGGGAATGTAGATTTTTGCAGAATTGCGTTTGTTTCGGTTTGCTAGACGGGCTAGTAGTGTGTATCGCAAATATTATGGACGGGCCTTTATTTTAAATTTAAATTTGAACGTTTAATGAATGGAAGGATGATGATTTGGAGCTCTTAATTTGGAGCAGAATTTAAAGTCTGGAAAAATATGTAAACAAGAAGGGGGATGTTTCGAGGTTTTAAAGAAAACAATGTAAATGGGTAATTTGTTTACGTTTAGATGGACAATCAAGTTATTACGTAAATCATTGCATTTTTGCAAACGATGCGTTTCTCTGCACTGTTTGCCTGACTTACAGCTGTGGTGTGCAATGTACTAACTCCACACAGCTCTGTACGACGAAGCCACAATATGCAATAGAGAACTGCGAATTTCTAGACTGATGAGAAGCAGAAAATGAAGTGTGTGGTGGGTGCATACAGAATGGATAAAATGTGTGTGAAAGAATACAGGATACTGCATGCCGTAGTTTTTAAAATAAACTTTGCTTGAAACTCAAGTTTTAAAGAAAAAACAATACAGGGCCCCAAGCCAAGAAAATAACACTTTTGAATGTAAACTCGATATGAACGACTATCTACGTTTTAGTGTCAACAAGTCGAATATGTATGCAAATTTTCGAGGTGGAGGAAAAAATAGTAAAAAAGCAATATTTGCATGGATTGTTGATTGTCCCCATTGAGATCTAATCTGACTCACTGCGTGAGTGAGAAGAGAATTTGAGAAAACAAGGCCTAGCTTCGTCTATAGCTCTAGTCTAGCATTGAACATGTTGCGATAGCCCATTTGTTTAATGAATTTACCTGGGAAAATAACGGTGTATGTATATACTGTGGAAGAAAAGCTTTATGAATAATTTGTTGAAGCAATATTTATCATCAATTTTATCATATGAGCGTGTGCATGTGCACACCGTGTATCTCACTAAATGCCATTTAATTTTTTATTTAAGGCTCCAAGTTAAATATCTGTCGAATATTTCAAGTCTGATTTCGGAGTTAAAAATAATCTGCTGCTGCTGTTATTTCTTTTTCGTTTATATATGTGTATTTAGCAGCGCAGAATTTTGGATGGATAACAAAGCCCGACCTCTGCGGTATGTACATTTATCTGCCACATTCGTTTGCCCTAATTTTGCAAACCAATTACCTACCACGCTCGACATTTTTCCGCCATGCAAGCTTCAACATCAACATGTCACGTTTTTGCACATACCGTACATTTACCCGCAACCGCGCAACACACATTCACAGTCGCGCTCCAACGCCGCGTGCCGCCAAGCTCTAAGTATTTACCCGCTATGCACGCACGCACTCCGCACTCGCACAATTCGAGCTCCAATTGAATTGTGCACGCTTTACATTACTTTCAGTCTTACTACTACTCCCTTTGCAAAACATTAACCTACCACGCGTGATCCGAATTTTTTTTTTTGAAATTTTATCACTAACAAAAAAACTTGAACAAAAAAATATTTTAATAAAAAATAAATTAGCAGGCTAAAATATAAAATAAATCGCTTGTGTATGTGTATGTAAAACTGATCGGAACACATATGGTTAAAACTTATTTGAACATACTGTTTTCGACTTATTTAATTTATTCTTTTTGTTCATTGCATTTCTTTAAGCTTAAAATCTTGTATTTTATTCAGCTTGTTTGATATCAGAGAGCGATTCAAACACGCGACCAAATTTTTGCACAGCCGAAGCGTGGACGCCGGTTGCAGCATTAGAATCTGTGTGCGAGCGTGCGTGACGAGTAAATGATTTGCAAAATCAGGAAAGACGTGCGTGGAGGGTAAGCGGGTCAATATCTGCGTTGCAATTTTTTGAATATAGTTCATTTCAGAGTAAATAAAAGGACCTAAGCGCCGATTTTTTAGGTCAAATTGACAAAAATCATTCCACCGACTGTTTTTTCACGGAAAACATATATTTTAATCGTTTTGAGATTTCCTGAGTAATATCCTCGGTATCATGTTCACGCACTCTCTTAATTGTGCCCGATTTCAAAAATTTTCGAAATTTCGAAAAACTTAAAACAGTATTTAAAAGTCTGTTTTTCATCGTAAAAAAATTATTTCAACTGGAAAGGCCCGCCGGAAATCGCCTTCGGCGATTACCGAACCCAAGGCCTTCCCAGCTCCCTTCTGCACTCGGGCCTGCGCTCGAAAAGCCTCCCCCACTCCCCCCACACCCCCCTCGGCCAGATTAGAAATAATCCTCCAATATTGGCGGAGCTCCTACATATCGGGCGGAGCCTTGTCGCGTCGCAGTTCTCGGTT
>Ga0210040_10007579_pt1 | contig 13106 bp, 15 predicted proteins | sample CryGeyCG12114_NA_FD_185462 | JGI IMG/M metagenome (GOLD analysis project Ga0210040, IMG submission 185462) | Groundwater microbial communities from aquifer - Crystal Geyser CG19_WC_8/21/14_NA (SPAdes) (version 2) | ecosystem: Environmental > Aquatic > Deep subsurface > Groundwater | place: USA... | reverse complement strand
ATCGCCGCACCCGTTTTGCAGGCGATGCTGTCGGAGGCCGTGCAAACCACCTTTAATGCGGTGACGGTGGACAGCGATACATCCACCAGCGACACGCTGATGCTGTTTGCCACCGGTGCAGCTGCTGCCCGTGGCGCGCCTAAGATCGAGGCGCAGGATGATCCGCGCTTGGCAGAATTCCGCGCCGCACTCGAGATGCTGCTCAAGACGCTTGCCCTGCAGGTGGTGCGCGATGGCGAAGGCGCGCGCAAGCAGGTGGAAATCACCGTCAACGGTGCCGAAAGCGACCGGTCCGCCAAGCGTATCGCGCTGTCGATCGCCAACTCGCCGCTGGTGAAAACCGCCGTTGCCGGCGAGGACGCGAATTGGGGCCGCGTGGTGATGGCGGTCGGCAAAGCCGGCGAACCGGCCGATCGCGATCGTCTGGCGATTTCCTTCGGCGATATCCGCGTGGCGCATCAGGGCGAGCGCGATCCCGCTTATTCGGAAGCCGCGACCTCGGCCTATATGAAAAACGACGAGATCCTGATCACCGTCGATATCAGCTTGGGCGAGGGGACAGCCACCGTGTGGACCTGTGACCTCACCAAGGAGTATGTCGCCATCAACGGCGACTACCGGTCTTAAGGACGGCTCGTGCCAGACCAGCTTTCCGACAGCGCACAGCATCTGGGCCTCGTGCGCCGCTTCGAAGCGGCGGGCTTTCGCGCCTGGCCGGCGAGCGATGTGACCTATGACGGCACCTGGGTGATCCGGTTGACGCCCGGCCATGACGGCAAGCGGCTGAATTCGGTCAATCCGCTCGACCCCGGCGATCTGCACGATCTCGACAACCGCATTGCCCAGGCAGGGAAGCGCTTTGCCGACGCTGGCCGGCCGTTGACCTTTCGGCTGTCACCGCTGGCCGGGGAAAAGCTCGAAGCGCATTTCGATGCGGCCGGCTGGGATACGATCGGCCCCTCGCTGGTGATGGCCATGGAGCTCGATGGCGACACGCCGGTTTGCGAGGCGCTCGACCAGATCCCGTTGCGCGACATGGACCGCTTCATCACCGCAGCACTCGAGGTTCATGGGCTTGGTCCGGCGCGCCGTCCCGGCCTCATGGACATCATTCGCGCCATTGAGCCGGAGGTCGGCTTGTTTGCGCTGGAAGCCGAGGATCATCCGCTGGCGTCGGCGATCTGCGTTCAGGATCGCGATCTGGCCGGCCTGTTCGAGGTTGCCACCAATGTGAAGGTCCGCAGCAAGGGCTATGGCCGCCGCGTCGTGTTGTCGGCGCTGAAATGGGCCAAGCTGCGCGGCGCCAGGCTCGCCTGGCTGCAGGTGGAGGCCAACAACGAGGTCGCCATCAAGCTTTACCGCTCCATCGGCTTCGAAGCCGTGTATGGCTACCATTATCGCCGCCCGGCGGGGGCCGCATGAGCGATCAGCTGAGCAAGACACTCGTTCTGGTGGTCGCTTGCGCGCTGGTGGATGCCGACAACCGCGTGCTGCTCGCGCAGCGGCCGGAAGGCAAGTCGCTGGCCGGCTTGTGGGAATTTCCCGGCGGCAAGGTGGAAGCCGGCGAAACGCCGGAAGCAGCGCTGGTGCGCGAATTGGAAGAAGAGCTCGGCATAGAAACCAAGGTTGCCTGCCTGGCGCCGCTCACTTTCGCCAGCCATTCCTATGACAGCTTCCACCTGCTGATGCCGCTTTATGTGTGCCGCCGCTATTGGGGCACGCCGCAGCCGCGCGAAGCGCAGGCGCTGAAATGGGTGCGCCCGACCAAGCTGCGCGAGTATCCCATGCCGCCCGCCGACGAGCCGCTGATCGCTCATCTCATCGATCTTCTTTGAGGTCTCCTTCCGCGTCGCTGCAAATGTAAGCTCCTTCCTGCTGTTAACGAGTTTTAATGGATTGCCCCGTTACAACTGGCTAAGCAATGGAAGGGTCCCCAAGGATGATCCGGCGATTTATCGCGGACAAGCGTGGTGCGTCGGTGGTCGAGTATGGTTTGATTATCGCCTGCTTGTCGCTGGCCATGATCGGCGGCTTCAGCAAGGCCAGCGACGCCTTGGCTTTTTTGTGGGGCAACAACAACAGCCGTTTGATTCAGGCGCTGTCCACCGACGAACCATCGCAATAATCACCGATCAGCGCTTCAGCGCTTCGGCGAGGGAGGCCGTGGCGCTGCCGCGCCGCGCGGGCTTAGCTTGCGATTCATGCGGCGCCCAGCCCGACAACCACACAATGGCAAAACTCGCGCGAATACGGCCGTCCGGGTCGGAATAGCGCTCGGCATAGATTTCGGCTGCGCGCAAAAAGAAGGCCCGAGTCAGCGGCTTGCGGCTGCGCGCCATCAGCGAATTGGTTGCGCCCATCGCCCGCAGATCGCGCATCAGCGCAAACAGATTGTCATAGCGCACCGTGATCATCTCCAGATCGGCGACAGGCAGCGCAAAGCCCGCGCGTTGCAGCAGCCCGCCGGCATCGCGCACATCCGCAAACGGCAGCACGCGCGGACTGGCGCCGCCGGCAATCTCGATTTCGGCTTGGAGCAGGCTGTCGCGCAGTTCCGCAAGCGTGCCAGCGCCGGGCAGGGCGGCCAGAAACAAGCCGTCGGGGCGCAAGGCACGGCGGATCTGGATCAGCGTGCCGGGAATGTCGTTGGCCTCGTGCAGGGCTAGAAGCGAAACGATCAGGTCGGTGCTTTCGGCCTCCAGCGGAACGGTTTCGGGCGCCGCGATCAGCGCATCGTCCTTGCCGGCGAAATCCACCGCCGCCTCCACGCGGCGCACCGCATCGACCTTGCCGCTGTTTTGCAGCACGGCAGCCGCATGCGGCGTCCCGGAAAACAGCGAAACCGCTTGCGCAAAGTGCCGCTCCACCGTTTGCAGCCGTTCGCCGAGGTCCTCCGCGCAGCGCGCCATCAGGAAGTCCGCGCCGTCCACGGCGTGGTGAAGCGCGCGGCGCTTGTGCTGTACGCTTAAAGCGGTATCGACAATCGGTTCCAACGCGGGCACCTTTGTGGGACGAGTTCAGGAGCGTCATTTACGTGCTTGTGCGGTCGCGGATCAAGTTCGGCACATTCCCCGCGACGGCAACCCGCGCTGCCGCCCGTTTGTTGTTTCCTCCCGTATGCCTGGCGTGCCAGTCGCAGGTGGCCGAGCCCGGCATGTTATGCGGCACCTGCTGGCCGTCTCTGCGCCTGACCGAACAGCCCTGGTGCCCGGTGATGGGCACGCCGCTCAGCCACGACATGGGCGAGGGCTTCCTGTCCGCCGAAGCGATCGCCACGCCGCCGCCTTTCGCGCGATTGCGCTCGGCCGCCATTCACACCGGTCTGGCGCGCCGTCTGGTGGGCGACCTGAAATATCGCGACCGCACCGATCTTGCGCCCTGGATGGCGCGCTGGATGATGCGAACCGGCGCGGATCTGGCTGACGAGGCCGATCTGGTGATGCCCGTGCCGCTGCATCGCCGCCGCTTTTTCCAGCGCCGCTACAACCAGTCCGCCGAACTCGCGCGCAATGTGGCCAGCCTCGCCGCGCGACCCTTCGCGCCGGATCTCGTGCAGCGCGTGAAAAGCGCGCAACAACAAGTCGGCCTGGGCGCAAAACAGCGGCAGGACAATGTGCGCGGCGCCTTTCGCGTCGATGCCAGGGCCAAAACAAAGCTGTCTGGCAAGCGCGTTCTGGTGATCGACGACGTGTACACCACCGGCGCAACCGTTGCGGCCGTGTCGCGGGTGCTCCGCCGCAATGGCGCGGTGGCCGTGGATGTGCTGACCTTTTCGCGCGTGCTGCCCGACGCGTTTGATCCCGACGATCTTGAATCGTGATGGCCGTCAGGGCTTTCAGCCGTCCATGCGGCTGTCTATATAGGCGGCTCAAGGATTTGACGCGGAGCGAACACCATGGCTGATGTTGTGATCTATACGCGGGTGGGCTGCGGTTATTGCACCGCCGCAAAGCGCCTGCTCGACAAGAAGGGCGCGAGCTACACCGAACATGATGCGAGCTTTTCGCCCGAACTGCGCCAGGAAATGATTACGCGCTCCGGCCGTTCGACCTTTCCGCAGATCTTCATCAACGACAAGCATGTCGGCGGGTCCGACGACATCCACGCGCTGGATTCGGCCGGCAAGCTGGACGCGATGCTGGCGGCCTGAGGACTGGTCATGTCGCGTTTCACCGCTGCCGCCGTGCAGATGCGCTCGGGAACAGATGTCGCCGACAATGTCGCGGCGATGGAAGACCTCGTGCGCCAAGCGGCGGCCAAGGGTGCGACTTACGTGCAAACGCCGGAAATGACGGGCGCGCTGATGCGCGACCGTGCGGCCTTGCGCGCGTCCCTGCGCGGTGAACACGACGATCCCGTTGCGCAAGCCGCTGCGCGGTTGGCGGGCGAACTCGGCATCACCCTGCATATCGGCTCCACCGCGATCGCGCTGGACGGTGGCAAGGTCGCCAACCGGGCCTTCCTGTTTGGCCCCGATGGCGCGCGGATCGCCACTTACGACAAGATCCACATGTTCGATGTCGATCTCGACCAAGGCGAAAGCTGGCGCGAATCCGCGACCTACCAGCCGGGCGATCAAAGCGTCGTGACCCAACTGCCCTTTGCCACGCTTGGGCTCGCTGTCTGCTACGATCTGCGCTTCCCGCAGCTGTTCCAGGCGCAGGCACTGGCCGGCGCCGATGTTCTTTCCGTGCCCGCCGCCTTCACGAAACAAACCGGCGAAGCGCATTGGCATGTGCTTTTGCGCGCCCGTGCCGTCGAAAACGGCGCTTTCGTCGTGGCGGCCGCGCAAGGCGGCACGCATCAGGATGGGCGCGAAACCTTTGGGCATTCCTTGATCATCGACCCTTGGGGCCGCGTGCTGGCGGAAGCGGACGGAAACACGCTGCAAGTGATCACGGCCAAGATCGACACGGATCTGTCGGTGCAGGCGCGGCGCAAGGTGCCCAACCTCAACAACGCTCGACCTTTCAAGGTTGCCGTTGTGCCGGCACCCAATGGAGCGCAGGCGGCGGAATGATTTCATTTTCGCTTCATTGCGCGGAAGGCCACGACTTCGAGGGCTGGTTCCGCAACGGGGCCGATTTCGACACGCAATCCGAGCGCGGCCTGGTGGCGTGCCCGGTTTGCGGCTCCGCCAAGGTCAACAAGGCCTTGATGGCGCCGGCCGTGTCCACCACCAAGCGGCGCGAAAAGCTCGCACTGGCCGCTGGCGCGGACCATGCGAAGGTGATGGCGCAGCTGCAGGAGCTCGCGCGCAAGGTGCGAGACAGCGGCGAAAATGTCGGCGACAAATTCGCCGAAGAAGCGCGCAAGATCCATTTCGGCGAAGCCGAATCGCGCGGCATCTATGGCGAAGCCACGCTGGACGAAGCCAAGGGCCTCGCCGAAGACGGTGTCGCCTTTCTGCCCTTGCCCAGCCTGCCCGAAGACCAGAACTAGCGTCCACCGTTCCCGCCCGGGTGATGCCCGCCGTCAGGCAGGCTGCCCCCGCATGGCTTCACATTCGTGAGTTGTCATTATATGGTTCATGTATGAACCGTATGGAGAGAACCGAATGGGCATCGTGAATATCGACGATGATCTGCATGATCAGTTGCGCAGGGCTTCCAAAGTGTCGCTGCGCTCCATCAATGCGCAGGCCGCCTATTGGATCAAGATCGGCATGCTTGCCGAAACCAATCCAACGCTGAGCTTTACCGAGATCATCAAGCGCGAACTGAGCTCCGCGGGTGTTTCGGCCCAGCCATTGGTTGCGAGCCAAGCATGACCAAACAGCCGCATGAACTTGCGCTGCTGTCGGAATCCGGCCGGTTGCTGGCGTCCGTCTTCGAAATGCTGGACCGGGTCGAACTCGCCGGACTTTCGACCCTCCAGATCAACGACATGGTGGAGCGTTTCATTGTCGATGATCTCCAGGCGCGGCCGGCGAGCAAGGGCCAATATGGCTACGGTTTCGTTCTGAATTCATCCGTGAACGACGTGGTTTGCCACGGCGTCCCATCGTCTTCGGTTCTGCTTCGCAGCGGCGATATCGTCAATCTCGACATCACGCTCGAGAAGAACGGCTTTATTGCCGATTCCAGCAAAACCTACCTTGTGGGCGATGTGAATGGCGCTGCCAGGCGGCTGGTTCAGACCGCTTACGATGCGCTCTGGATGGGTATTCGGGCCGTGCGCCCAGGCGCGCGTCTCGGAGACATCGGCTTTGCGATCGAACGCCACGCCAAGCGCAACGGCTATTCCGTGGTGCATGAGTTTTGCGGCCATGGCATCGGCCGCGAAATGCATGAGGACCCGCAGGTTCTGCATTTCGGGAAGCCGGGCACAGGCGTTGTTTTGCGCGAGGGCATGGTGTTCACGATCGAGCCGATGCTCAACCAAGGTCGCCGCAGCGTGAGAACCGAAGATGATGGCTGGACCGTCACCACGAAGGACGGCTCACTGTCTGCCCAGTTCGAGCACACCGTTGCCGTCACGGCGTCCGGCGTGTCGGTGCTGACGCTGCGCTCCGACGAGCTCGGCATGGTCCGAAAGATCAATCAGGTCGCGTAAAGGCTCCACCCTCGAACGCGTCGGGGTCCAAGCCGTCCACCGTCGCCATTTTCGGCCGCTCGGCCAGCACCATGTAGTTGACGTCCATGTCGCGCGAGCGGTCCCAGCGGTCGGTGAAGGGGCTGTACACCACGCCTTGGCGGTCGATCACCGACAGGCCGCCTTTGCTCAGGGCTGCTTCCAGTTCTTCCGGTCGCACCAGCTTGCCGAACTGGTGCGTGCCGCGCGGCAACCAGCGCAGCACATATTCCGCACCCACGATCGCCAAACCCAGCGCCTTCAAGGTGCGGTTGATGGTGGCCACGAACATGACGCCACCCGGCTTCACCATGTGGGAGCATTTGCCGATAAACAGGTCGACATCGGAGACGTGCTCGACCACTTCCATGTTGAGGATGACGTCGAACTGTTCGCCCGCGTCGGCCAAAGCTTCGGCCGTGGTGGCGCGGTAATCGATATCGAGCCCGCTGCCGGCTGCATGAAGCTTGGCGACCTCGATATTGGTTTCCGACGCATCGGCGCCGACAACTGTCGCGCCCAGCCGCGCCATCGGTTCGCACAACAGGCCGCCGCCGCAGCCGATATCGAGAATGCGCAAACCGTCAAACGGCTTGGCCGCATGCGGGTCGCGGCCAAAGCGCGTTGCGACCTCGTCGCGGATATAAGCCAGCCGCACCGGGTTGAACTTGTGGAGCGGGCGGAACTTGCCGTTCGGGTTCCACCATTCCGCGGCAAGCCGCGAAAAGCGTTCCACTTCGCCGCTGTCGATCGTCGTTCGCGCTGCATCCGCCATGTTTCATTCCCCGTTGGGCGTTTCCCAAGTCGGGCGCGACGGGTGCGAAGTCAAGGTCGCGCCATCAGGCATAACAGCGCGTCACTCCGATGTGGGCGGCTCGCAAGGGGGATGACAACCCTCGCCATGCAGAGCGTCGATGCGCTCGGCGGTGAGTTCCTGCAGGCGCCAAAGGTAGCGGTCGTGAATGCCCAGCGCTTCCAGACCGGCCACGGTGGCAAACAGATATTCCGCCATGGAGCCGCGAAAACCGCAGGCGGTGGCCAGCATGTCGGCGGTTTTTTCCTCGCTGAGATCGCCGACATAACGGCCGCTTTTGCGGTTCATGGCAAAGGTCAGGGCAGTGAGCCGACCGCCCTCCGTTTCCACGGTGACCCAGCGCGCCGGAAAGGCTGACGGCCGCATGCTCATCTCCCGGCGGATCAGCCGGTGCATGTTCTTTTCCAGCTCCTTGTCGGGAAGCCGGAACGCCACGCCGGTGCAGGAGCCGCCCCGATCAAGCGCCAGCATCAGGCCGGGCTGTTCGCGGTTGCCGCGAAAGCGATAATCCCAGCCCAGGCAAAAGGCGCGATGCCAGCCGCGCACACGCGCAATCCGCTGGTCCACGAAGTCGAAATCCGGGTTCCAGATCAAAGATCCGTAGGCAAACACCCAGAACCCGTCCTTTGGCGCCTGGGCGATCAGCTCGGCGACGATCTCGTCGTAATCGGCAGGGGTGGTCGGCCGCATGCCGGCAACGGGTTGAAATCCGGGATCGGCGATCTCGCGCTTGAGCTGCGCCACATGCGCTTGCGTCAAGCGCATGGTTTTTTGCTTGGATAGGCGGGGCACGAATCGTCCTGCTGCTTCTTGTCGTTAGGGATCGAACCCGCCGTTGCAAGCCGATTGCTTGCGCGGCGAAAGGGTTTTGGCTATGGAAACCGCGCATCGCCCGGGTTCATTCCCGCGGCATTCCAGTTTTTTTGAGCGCCAAGTACCTCTCCGGGATATGCGCGAAGTCTGAAGGCAGCAGAAACCGTGGCGCGCATCGTGATGAAATTCGGCGGAACCTCCGTCGCCGACATCGCCCGCATTCGCGTGGTGGCGCAACACGTCAAGCGCGAAGTCGATGCGGGCCATGAAGTGGCCGTCGTTGTTTCCGCCATGTCCGGCAAGACCAACGAGCTGGTCGCCTGGACGCGTGATGCGTCGCCCATGCATGACGCGCGCGAATATGATGCCGTGGTAGCATCGGGCGAACAGGTCACGGCCGGCCTTTTGGCGATCGCGCTTCAGCATATCGGCATCGATGCGCGCTCCTGGGCTGGCTGGCAGATCCCGATCCGCACCGATGGCTCGCATGGCGCGGCGCGCATTACCGAGATCGACGGCAGCGAGCTGGTGCGCCGTTTCGGCACCGGCCAGGTCGCCGTGATTGCCGGCTTCCAGGGGCTCGGCCCCGACAATCGCATTGCCACGCTTGGGCGCGGTGGGTCCGACACGAGTGCTGTGGCCATTGCCGCCGCCGTGAAGGCCGACCGTTGCGATATCTACACCGATGTCGACGGCGTTTACACGACCGACCCGCGCATCGAACCCAAGGCGCGCCGCTTGAACCGCATTTCGTTCGAGGAAATGCTGGAAATGGCGTCGCTCGGCGCCAAGGTTCTGCAGGTGCGCTCGGTTGAACTCGCCATGGTGCACAAGGTCCGCACCTTTGTGCGCTCCTCTTTTGAAGACCCCAATGCGCCCGGCATGGATGATCCCATCAACCCGCCCGGAACGCTCATTTGCGACGAGGATGAAATCGTGGAACAGCAGGTCGTGACCGGGATCGCCTATGCCCGCGACGAGGCGCAGATTTCGCTGCGGCGCGTGGCCGATCGCCCAGGCGTGGCAGCCGGCATTTTCATGCCGCTGGCGGAAGCCAACATCAATGTCGACATGATCGTCCAGAATATTTCCGAGGACGGATCGCGCACCGACATGACCTTCACCGTGCCGGCGGGTGATCTCGACAAGGTGCGGCTGGTGCTGGAAAAGATCCGGCAGGATGTCGGCATCGACGCCATCCAGTCGGAAGGCGGCATGGCCAAGATTTCCGTGGTGGGCATCGGCATGCGCTCCCATGCGGGCGTCGCCGCGTCCGCTTTCAAGGCGCTGTCGGATCGCGGCATCAACATTCGCGCGATCACCACATCGGAAATCAAGATTTCGATTCTGATTGATGCAGCCTATACGGAACTTGCGGTTCGTACGCTGCATTCCGTCTACGGGCTGGACAAGCAGTAGCTTAAGGACCAACCTTGGTTTGTAGATGATTGGAGTTTGCGGCAAACACCGCCAGCTCGTGGGGTGAAGTGATCGATGCCGAATCAGGCCGCAGGACCGCGAGTGCTTTTGAAGCGCCTGCGCGAGCTTATGGCCGAGCCGCTCGAGCCGCAGGAACGCCTTGACCGCATCGTGCGCGAGATCGCGCAGCAGATGGTGGCGGAAGTCTGCTCGCTTTACGTGCTGCGCTCCGATTCCGTGCTGGAACTCTACGCCACCGAAGGTTTGAACCCCGGCTCCGTCCATCTGGCACAGTTGCGGCTGGGGCAGGGGCTTGTCGGCACGATCGCCTCATCGGCGCGCGCTCTCAACCTGACAGACGCGCAACAGCATCCGGCCTTTGCGTATCTCCCGGAAACGGGCGAGGAGATCTACAAGTCCTTCCTCGGCGTGCCCGTGCTGCGGGCCGGGCGCACGCTTGGCGTTCTGGTGGTCCAGAACAAGACCATGCGCTCTTACCGCGAAGACGAGATCGAGGCGCTCGAAACCACCGCCATGGTGATTGCCGAGATGATCGCCACCGGCGATCTCCAGCGCCTGACCCGGCCCGGCCTCGAGCTCGACCTGACCAAGCCCGCAAGCTTTACCGGCCTGTCCTTCAACGAAGGGGTCGGCCTCGGCCATGTCGTGCTGCATGAGCCGCGCGTGGTGGTCACCAACCTGTTCAACGAAGACAGCGAAGAAGAGCTTGGCCGTTTGGGCATCTCGCTCGGCTCACTGCGGCTGTCGATCGACGACATGCTGTCGCGCCGCGATGTGGCGTTCGAAGGCGAGCATCGCGCCGTGCTCGAAGCCTACCGCATGTTTGCCCATGACCGCGGCTGGGTGCGGCGCCTGGAAGAAGCGGTGCGCAACGGTCTGACCGCCGAAGCTGCCGTGGAAAAGGTGCAAAGCGACATGCGCGCGCGCATGCAGCACATGACCGATCCGTATCTGCGCGACCGGATGAGCGATTTCGACGATCTCGCCAACCGTTTGCTGCGCCAGCTGGTGGGACGCAGCAGTGAAAGCATGAGCGAAGCCATGCCGCGCGATGCGGTGATCGTGGCGCGCTCCATGGGGGCGGCCGAGCTTCTCGATTATCCGCGCGACCGGTTGCGCGGTCTTGTTCTGGAAGACGGCGCTGTCACCAGCCACGTGGTGATTGTGGCGCGCGCGATGGGCATTCCCGTCGCCGGTCAGGTCAAGGGCGCGGTGTCCATGGCCGAAAACGGTGACGCCATCATCGTAGATGGCGAAGAAGGCCAGGTTCACCTGCGTCCACAGCCCGATGTGGAAGCCGCTTTTGCCGAAAAGGTCCGCTTCCGCGCCCGTCGCCAGGAGCTTTACCGCGAGCTGCGCGACCGTCCCTCCGTGTCGCGCGACGGCGTGCATGTCGATCTCCTGATGAATGCGGGCCTCGCCGTCGATCTGCCCCAGCTGGCGGATTCGGGTGCGGCCGGCATCGGTCTGTTTCGCACCGAGCTGCAATTCATGGTGGCCGCGACCTTCCCGCGCGCCGAAGCGCAGGAGCGGCTGTATCGCGACGTGCTGGATGCCGCCAAAAACAAGCCGGTGACGTTCCGCACCATCGATATCGGCGGCGACAAGGTGCTGCCTTACTTCAAGGGCGCGGTGAACGAGGACAATCCCGCACTGGGCTGGCGCGCAATCCGGCTGACGCTCGACCGTCCAGGCCTGTTGCGCACGCAGATGCGCGCGCTGCTCAAGGCCGCTGGCGGTCGCGAACTGCGCTTGATGCTGCCCATGGTCACCGAAATCGATGAGATCCTGCGCGCCAAGGAGCTGCTTGACCGCGAAGTGCAGCATCTCAGCCGCTTCGCCCATCATCTGCCGGAGCGCTTGAAGCTCGGCGCAATGCTGGAAGTGCCATCCCTGTTGTGGCAACTCGACGAGCTGATGGCCGCCGTCGACTTCGTGTCGGTCGGCTCCAACGACCTGTTCCAGTTCATCACCGCCACCGATCGCGGCAGCGCGCTTTTGTCGGACCGCTTCGATCCCTTGTCGCCGCCCTTCCTGCGGGCGCTGAAGCAGGTGGTGGATGCGGGAAACCGCGCCAAAACACCGGTGACCTTGTGCGGCGAACTCGCCAGCCGGCCGATTTCGGCCATGGCCTTGATCGGGCTCGGCTTCCGATCCATCTCCATGTCGCCGGCGGCGATCGGCCCGGTGAAGGCGATGTTGTGCGAGCTGCCGCTGACGCAGCTTGAAACCTGCCTGTCCGGCCTGCTCGCCCGCCCCAATGCCGGCCGCTCCTTGCGCCCGGACTTGCAGGCCTTTGCCGCCCAGCACGGCGTGCCGCTTTGACTTTGGACTGACCATGATCACTTTGCCTTCCGAGCGCATGGACCAGATGCTGCGCCGTTTCGATTTCGTCGAAGCGCAGATGTCGGCTGGTCCGGACGCCGAAACCTATGTGAAGCTCGCGTCCGAATATTCCGAACTGCAGGATATTTCGGCCAAGATCCGCGAGCTGAACGCGGCAAAGGCCGAGCGCGACGACCTCGAGGCGATGCTGGGCGACCCGGAAATGCGCGCGCTGGCGGAAGCCGACATTCCGGACCTCGACGCGCGCATCGAACAGCTCCAATCCGACATCCAGATCCTGCTTCTGCCGCGCGATGCGGCGGACGCCAAGAACGCGATCCTCGAAATCCGCGCCGGCACCGGCGGCGACGAGGCGGCGATCTTTGCCGGCGATCTGTTTCGCATGTATGAGCGCTATGCCTCGACCCAAGGCTGGAAGGTCGAACTTGTTTCGGCCAGCGAAGGGGAAGCCGGCGGCTACAAGGAAATCATCGCCACCGTTTCCGGCAAGGGCGTGTTCTCCAAGCTGAAATTCGAATCCGGCGTTCACCGCGTCCAGCGTGTGCCGGCCACCGAAGCCAGCGGGCGCATCCACACTTCGGCTGCCACCGTCGCCGTGCTGCCGGAAGCTGAGGAGGTCGACATCGAGATCCGCAATGAGGACATTCGCATCGACACGATGCGTGCCTCCGGCGCGGGCGGCCAGCACGTCAACACCACGGATTCGGCCGTGCGCATCACCCATATTCCTTCGGGCATCGTGGTGGTGCAGGCGGAAAAATCGCAGCACCAGAACCGCGCCCGCGCCATGCAGATCCTGCGTGCGCGGTTGTTTGACGCCGAGCGCAACAAGCTCGCCGACGAACGTTCCGAAGCGCGCCGCCTGCAGGTCGGTTCGGGCGATCGCTCGGAGCGCATCCGCACCTATAATTTCCCGCAAGGCCGCATCACCGACCACCGCATCAACCTGACGCTTTACAAGCTCGACCGCGTTGTGGAAGGCGATCTTGACGAGTTGGTCGATGCCCTGATTACCGATCACCAGTCGAAACTGCTTTTGGCGATCGGCGATGCCTGATTGCCGGTTATGACGAGCGCTGCAACGGCCGCGCTGCGCGCCCTTCGCGATCGTTTTCGTATC
>Ga0210040_10007578_pt1 | contig 13106 bp, 7 predicted proteins | sample CryGeyCG12114_NA_FD_185462 | JGI IMG/M metagenome (GOLD analysis project Ga0210040, IMG submission 185462) | Groundwater microbial communities from aquifer - Crystal Geyser CG19_WC_8/21/14_NA (SPAdes) (version 2) | ecosystem: Environmental > Aquatic > Deep subsurface > Groundwater | place: USA... | reverse complement strand
ATATTTAATAGCTAATTGCTTTTCAATTTTTCTTTAAAAAAAATTGAAATTAAACCAAAATAAACGTTTAGTATAGCAATTTTTGGTTAGTTTAATTTCAAAACCGTAACCGCGTTTACGGTTAATTTTTCTACGGTTTTTACGTTTAGTAAGCAAATGAAATTAAACGCGCGTTTAAACGTTTTTTAAACGTTTAATTTGTAAACGAGCCAAGTCTAAATGAAATAATACTAGCTAAGCTACTGAATCCGATTCAATCATATTTAACAATTGACTAAAAAAGAAATGGATACAACCTGATATGCGTCATGAATTTTAAGTTCCATAATGTGTAGGCGAATAAATATGCAGCAATTTTTTTCAAATCCGACAAAGTTTTTTATTTTCTTTTTGACAGTAGTAAAAAAAGGGTGGTTCCCACCAACATGAATATATAAATCAATCAATCAGTCTTCTCTTCAAGTCGTTGAAATGAATAAGCATTGTGTCTCAAGCATCTTGTTGGAACCATTTTGATTTTGTATGCAGCTCAGCACTATCTTTTCCTATGAATGTGACGGGAAAAAATCATATATGCAGCAGACGGGGCTTTAAATGTTGCACCATAGGTAGCTGGCACACAATGTTGGTTGCAGGGGATATTTATTTCTCAAAAGAGCTACAATTTTAAGCCCCGTCGTATACACACACACACCCACTCTTCATCATATTGGTCTGTTGTGCATAAAATAGTACACATATGGCAGTAACACAACATATTTCAACGTGAATGACACTGTTGACAAAAGGAAGCAAACAGCCTTGGCAGCTGATGATGATACATGTTTTCCAGTCGGCTACTCCTCTAGTATGTGGTCTAAACGAAACATTTAACACTCGAAAAAGGAAGTAAATCAAGCATTCAACCTTTTTTAGGCATTAAATGTATTTTGCTATAATGCATGTGTGCATAACACTGGGTTTTTGTTTTCGCAAGTGTTTGGTATTGTATTTCTCTATTTATCTGTGAATAACGCAATAATTATTTTCAAAATGTATATGCATAATTTTGACTTATTTTGATTAACAAAACTGTAAAACAGCATTGATTTTTTTAAGGTTTGAAGGTTTAGGTTTCTAAGGTTTGGATTTTTTTCCAAACAAAAAAGTTACCTAAAACCTAGGTGTTTAAAAAAAACATAATGCTGTTAACGGTAAACCACATACTGCTCGAGGACTGATGTAGGGCATAAAGTTTGAGATGGTAAAATTGTAGCACACTTGTATGTATAAGCCATGGGGACAAAATAATCCCTACATTTGTGAACGCAATTCAAAATCATTCATTCATTTGCGCTATTCTTCCTGGTCTGCATTTGATCTGGTAAAGACTACCCGCATGGTTCTATCAACTCCAGCACAATAGTTCAATCATTCCCAGCTTGATTTGTTTTCTATACACACAGTGGCAAGTAAGTCAACATAAACGAGCAAGGAAACTGGATTTAGTGAGAAGAAAAGAAAATCCGATTCATTTGAAATACAAATTTCCGACCTAGAAGAGTTTCTAATAGGATTCTAATTCACTATAGTATATATTGTTTGCCGCAGTCTTTAATCTACACCAGGCAACATTAATATTACTTAAAGCTGGTGGAACACACAATGACTTTCACTTTCATCATCAGATTGATGTTGTGCGGTCCATTTAATCAATTTTTAATGCTCAGGATTTGTCTATTCAAACATAATAGGATTTACTATAGCATGTAAACTGCCATTTTCAAACTTTCCACATGCCGTCTGGTTTAGTTTTACAAGTTTATATTAATGTCTACATATTTAGCCAGTTTTAATTTACTATTACAGCATATACGTATTTGTCTACCCAGTAACAAATTTCCGTGCGATTAAAAGCAAGCTTTAAAAATGCTGTAGGCAACATTCTTTCAACTTGCTGTCATAAATAATGAACTGATACGTAAAGGGTCTTTGAAGCCTGTTCATTTGCTCAAATTATGCGCATTAGTGACTTTTAGACGTTCCGTGAAGTATTGCATTCATTATAGAAAATAAGTTACATTAGCGCTTCCTCCCCCGCTCTCCCTTTGTAAAGTTCAAGCCCTGCACACTTGCTTAGTTTGTATCATAGTGAGACGGAACTCTCTGGAGAAACCAAGTAATAACTTACAATTGTTAGCTATATACGATATGTGACAGTCCTGCTGCAACCCGCATCTATAAATATGATCAAAATGACAGGAATAGGAATGGCTGTGAATGATTGCATTTTTGAAAAGGCACAGACGGACTCACCAACCCAAAAATAGAGTCACTCCTACATGCATAAATTATTATGGGTGGTGTCACTAATGTGTAGTCAGTGAAAAAATTGTCGAATCATTTTCCCCAAAGTTGTACTCAATAGTTCATTTAATGCCATATTACCGTAGACTTGTAGCCTTTGTGAGATAAACGAGAAAATAACAGGGGAAAATATCATTATGCTTGCATTAATGCTAATAATACTGTACAAGGATTTGGAAAAGCAGTAAGCTCATCCCTGTTTGCTCAACAAAGGATCCATAAATGGACTAAATATAGTCTATCAGTAGTTAGTTAGTTAGTGAGCAAAGTATATAATAAATATTCCCTTTCAAAAATATACACTAACTAACTAACTGGGCAGTTAAAATAACAAAATCTGCTGAATAAATTTTAGGCTCTATGGCTCGTGATTTAATCCCAGGAAAACACAGAAGCGAATAAAAATTACGCTTATAATGATTCACTAGGGCTCTCTATTATCATAAGAACAGGGAAGGGGCACAGAAAATTTTCTTGCATTTCCCATAGGACTCTCTCACTTTTTTGGGCACACGTCTCATCTACTGTTTTCAAAAACGCACCGTACGTTTTAGCTCCCACTAGTGAATAGCCATAGCTGTAGTAGTCCTGCACTTTCCAAATATAATAATACCATCCCCACGTGTCGGTCTCACAGTTAGACACTAGCAATGGTGATGATGTTACTAACTATGCCCATTGTTAGTATTATCATCGTTATCGTTATGGTCTGCTCTCTTTATTATTAGCTCACACAGTGTGTAATAGCATGATGAACTTGATTGGATTTATTTTTCTCCCAACTGTAACATTCTATATGTGATGACCGGGTGCTAGAATTACGGTAGAGTGCATCTGGTTCATAAGTGGTTTCATTGTTTCAACTAGCGTGTGTGCAATATATATTTCGTGTGAGTTGTTCCCTCTAATAAAGCATGGGAATTGGTAAGCATAATAATATGTTATATGCTTTCAAAGTGGGAAAAAATCGATTGACAAAAAATTTGGGATCTAAAACTTTTATCATTCACTCGCTGACTGTATATTTGAGTAGGAAATGCAAATGGTTCTAGTCGTTGCACATTTGAAATTTTGCACATGATCAAGTTGCAATCTTTGGGAAAGAAAACTTTGCAGTTGACGTTTGATTTGCTCATTCACTCTGTGAGCTGGGAAAATGTTTGTCGATCAGGAAAGGATCAACCTCTCTCAATTTTTATTATTATGTGATTCTCATCGTGTTCCCTCCATGCAATATTTCAATGTATGTAGGGTATAGGCTTGTGTGTGAGAAAAATTGGTTCAAATACTTGAATTCTTTCTCCGGGGACTTGCACCATATTCTTTGTTATTTAAATGCAGGCGCAACTTTTTACAAACATTTTTTTAGTTTTCATATTGCATTTGGTAAGTTGGTATTGACGTGTTTTTTATGATTTCATTATTAAGGGTTACTGTAATTCGTCATGTTCAACCCATTATCATATTTCTCATTTCATACATCAGACACTGACTGGGTTTGAGAGTCGCAAAGTGCTTCAAACTTTGACAAGTGTATATGGATTTTTACTCACTCAAAATGTGTGAAGACAACTTTCTATGTAGTTTTTGTGCTCGCATCAAAGGGGATGACAAAAACTGCACAAAATGGAAAAGTGAGAATTGAGATTTTTTGCATTATGCACAGTATAGAATCTACTGTATTTTGATCCATACGGATATTTTATGCAAAATTTTCATGGGCAACTCTGTGCAATAAGCTACAGCAATGGCTGAGAGATATATTATGTATACCTGACTGACTATGAGTGCGATTATACTATTTCCTCACAGTATAATCTTGAGCAAATAGTGCGATTCGTTTTCACTGTAAAATGGTAATGATTTCATAAAAAGAAGGGGCTCTGAAAAGGCTTTTGAAAACATTGTCCCTAATTGTATTATTGCTTTGAGCCTGTTCATTATTTTTTATTCTCCTCATTGAGCCAAAAATAAATTTAGGTCATCATTTGTTCCCTCACCTTTGTCAAATCCTAGTTTTGCTGTCAACTTGTTTGCCAAAACTTTACTCGTGCATTAAATGATTGCTCATAAAAGGCTGTATTTTTCCTCACTTTCAGGTTATATGTAAACAAAACTGTGTGTGCGGTTAAAATTGTGTGAGCAAGAGTAAACCTGTAATCATGAATGTGTATTTATTATGTGAACACCGTTTTTGAAAAAAACGGATCGAACAAATTGTTCATTTATGCTGCTCTAATATTTAAATTGTGTACATTAAGGGAGCCAATTCAATGAACTTTGTTATTTCAATATTTTCTATCTGCTCAAAAACAAGGTGCACACAATAGGCTTTGTACATTAGTGGCTGTGAACTTCCGTACCTGTCCAAGTCTTTTTCATGCTTAATGTAATAATGAGGGAAAGGAGAAGTGAACACTCTTTTTTGTCGAACCTGTAACATATTATTAATGGAGGAGCAATTATCGAGCGACTGGCACAATATGCATGAGTGCTGATAAATGCATGGTGTGGAACAGTATGACATACGAATTTATAATGAGGGAGCCTGACATTAGTACTGGGAAATGAAATAATAATAGAATTAGTGGGCAAATTCCAAAATGACAATGCGGACTGAGTGAAATAATGTTCTGACAGACTGATGTAAAGATTTCCTCTATATATGTCTCCCGTGGTTTGAATATCTATTTTTTCGTCTATAGTATTATTTATACAAGAAAATGGAGTCCCTCAATTTTTCGTATTCAAAGTGTCATGTAATTTGTGTGTAACTTTTTTGTGTGAATTTAGAAATTAAAAGAGTGCATATAGTTTCTGGTTTTTGGTTACTCACGAGCCCTGGCTTTTGTACGACGCAAAATGGCAAACTTTGAGCTAATCATTGTAATTACGATGATGACTAACACGTTATTCATAGAATTGTGAATTTCGTGTTAGTTTTGCTGGGGAAAATAAGTTGAATCATTGTATTACGGTGAATGAACCGCTAATAGGTGTAGGTGCCATTACGAAATAATAATACGCAAGGACTTGGGGATTCTTTAGGGCAAATGCGGCAAGTAAAAAAGTTCTTCAATACTTCATGAAGAAGGCGATGGCGGCATTTTACTTTGGCCCACTTAAAAGTATTAGTGTGTGAGTGAGTACACGTCTCGTCAAATATATAGTACATCATATGGAGCACTTAAAACGATAGGAAAATATGATTTGATGAAGCCAGAACACGCAATGGCCAAAAATATGTTTGCATGCATACCAGGAAAATTTTGCTAAGAAAATTGATCAGCATTCCTTTTATAAAACGTTGTTTATAGTTGGTTCGTAATACGCTTGTTTGAAAAACAAACTCTTGCGTCTAGTGAGGAATTTTTTAATCTATGCATATTATCATTTGCAAGGCATAATTTGACAAATACATAAATCTTAGCTCCTTTGAAGTAGCAAGTAGTACAAAGTCATACAGCATACAATATCTATGGATATTTGCAAAAAAAAGCTATCTTAGTTTACAAGCCGTGTGATGCGCCCACTTCAAAACGACAATATCCCAAAAGCAGTCAACACCAAACCCGCTGTGTCTTTTCGCACATTTGTAAGGCAAGATAGCATATTAAAAAGAAAACTTTTGCTTCTAATCTTCATCACATGGGCATATCATATAAAGCCTTGGAAAACTAAAACTTGAAGATGGTTTGATAAGCTCCTTTTTTTCTGCAGATTAGATCGAACCTAGTCCCCAAACTGGCATAATTATGCACAAACTAATAACCAACTTAACTAGTTAGTTAGTTAGCTAGTAACACTAAGCTTTAAAAGGGAATGAAAGGATGGAACACTCGTTAGCACATTTTTGTCAGCTCCATTCTTCGAGTTTTTAAAAGTAGGAAGTCTGCTAAGGACATGGTGATAATGTGGTCTTCTTATAATAGTCTCCAATCTTTTGCAAAAGTGGCTCCTACTTATGAAATCCGTATTTTGCAGTCGTGTGCTTTAAAAGTCGATTAAACCTGTAGAAAAAACTTTTCAGTATGGCCATTCTATTCAAAAGCATTTGTTCATTTCGCTGCGTGTCACTAAAACTTGCTGTGTTTAAAAATGCGCATTTCATCGCTCACGGCTTAACCAACTAACTAACTAAATTCTGACAGACAATTGTCACGCATGTGTGGCCAAGAAATAAAAGTAGAGCACAAAGCAACATACGGTTGTGGTTTTTAGCGCCCTATCAGTTTGTCAGTCACTTTGACTGAACTCTTTTCTCCCAAACATTATTTCACTCTGGTCCATAAGTTCACAAATTACCGACATTTATCGAGTCAACCATCTCATTTCGTACTAGATTTATTATACTGTGAAAAATGTATATGTTTGTTTGTAGTTTGGTCCTAATGCTCAGCACGTTTACATAGGTGTAGCGTTGGGCTTTGTGCCAGATCATCATCTTTTTTCCTCCCTAATTTCCAACAACATCCGTTTGGTTAGAATTTGAACTCATACATTCTATGCATTAGGAAAATGGGTGGTCTAGAAAGCGCCTTTATCTGCTACAGATTGCTATTGCTTGTTTACAGTATGGAGCGTAAGCTTTTACATACTTTGTTTAAATTGCATGCATTCACTTTCTGGAAAATTTGGGTTCCGTTTAGCTGATAGGCTTAGATAATGTAACAACAATAAGACAAACAAAAAAAAATGGGGAAAAACATGAACTTCCTCAGGTGAGAAAATTACGAGCTGTGCAAATGGCATGCAAGAATATTACTACTGTAGCTATTGTATAGTATAGTATACACTAACTAAGTGTGAAGTAGTCATTTGCCATTAGAGTTATCACCTCACTTTGAGATTTGTCAGAGCCGTTAGCTATTTAGTTAGTTAGTTCGTTACAAGTAATATGTAAAAGGAGAGACCACAATAGTTTTTTTTCGTGGTGATTCATCAGTCCCAATTTTTCCATTTGCATGATTGACATGGTGCGGAAATGTGGATTTTTTCACTCGTTTGAGTTGGCTTCGTTGTTTGTGACACTTAAATGAAAAATTGGCTGACTGACTGCTTTTGTTATTACAAAAACAGTGACATGTGATTAGAAAAAAAGTGACGCCGACGGAAATATGTGTACAGAGGCCAAAGATCCCATTTAACCTTTTTTTGTATCGCTGAGTGAGTATGCAACTCATAAAGCTCACTTTGAGTTAATTAGTTGGGACATAAATGAGCATGTATTTTTCCTTTAAGAGATGGTAATGATTATGTAAAAAGTGTAATGGAAGGGTAAAATCTGTGTGATACGTGTTAATTCACCACATACAGCTTTATATGTAGCGGAGGTTGTTGGTGGGATGGTAGAAATGATGGAAAACTTAAAATTGAATAAAATATTTACAATGCTTTTGTAACTAACTAGCAAGGGTGTATTTTTATCCAGTATTTATCTTTATAATGCATGTCACTCTTGCATTCTGGCAGACTGGCATGTTTTTTCCACATCACTTATCCATGAATAGGTGAATTAGAGTGTACAAGATTTTGTCCCCGATTTGGGAAAAGATCAGAAAGCGTTCAAATATCTTTTTTGATGTTAAGTTCAGAAAATATCTTTTTTCAATCTTAAAATGCACAATTGACAATCCATGTTTTACTTTATCAAGATCCCGGTGTTAAACAGTAATACATATTGCTGTCTAAAACTTTCATACTCCATTAAGTTTTAAACCAGATTTGAGTAAGATACAATTATTGTATGGAATGAAAAACATTTTCCACATTTTTCATGAATTCCGGATAACAAGACAAGATTAAAGGTCAATTATTACTACATATTATATTAATGCAAACGCATTACCTATGAGAGCATTACATTTGTCTCGTTGTTTGCTTGTCAACATGTCAAATGTCACTTGTATTCAGCGCCCACACTATACTCATTTATATATAGCATGCGTGAACAATGGATACGAAGCAAACCACCAAGCAAATAGAAAAATTCCCTTAGGTTAAGTAATGCAGACAACTATGTGTTCTACAGAGAATGTGCATTCATTTATCCACTGAGAGAGCTCAAGTTCTCTATTCGTACACTTAACAAAAGGGAGCAGTCCATCATCTTTTGTATTCTTGTCAAAACAGTTTTCTCAAAAGTCTGCTACTCTATCTAAATTTTTTTCCCTTAGCTTTTAATGCCAGTACTGGAGTCTGGCGACAAAAAATCTACCAAGACGGTCTGTGATCTTGGAAAAATTTTTCTTGCCAAGATTCATGGGATGTAATAATAATATAATGGTAAAACTGTGGCAAAAAAGGTGCAGCACTTTGTCAACCCATGGAGACAACAAAAGAAAGGAAAGTGGAAGAAATGAGTTAATGAATCATCGTAATATCAATTCCCCTTAAGAATTTTATTCTACAGGACACAATGGGTTGTAAGTAATGTGTGCTTTGTCATTACGGGCTATAAGCAAGTTAAGGGATTGATTGAATTGGCAAACTTTTTCTCTCTTTTGTCAAATCACAGCTATATCTAGTTTGCTAATCTGCTTTTTGGGCTCTCCCTGCATTCTATGGAACGAGTAAACTTTGAAAATAAGAAATATGGAAGACAATTTCTTTCAGTTTGTTGTGTAGACGAACTATTAGCTTGTTCTCAAAGCAATACAGCATTAATGAGCTCACTCCTACTTTCATGCTCTACCACTGTGAGCCAGCAAGATTTATGGGCAAAATTTCCTTCCGTGGAGAATACCAAAGTTTCTTCCCCGAGTTCAGGTTTGCACCTTCTCTTTTTCAGGGTACACAATATTATTTTGTGTAGGAAGGACACTTTGTTGTGTTTCTTGAGTAAAATTACACGTGAAACAAGAAAGTGTATAGACTCACTTTTGTTCTGTGCTTTTAGTTGGTTAGTTAGTTTGCATGATGAAAAGGCTGTGTGAAACTTTAAAGCTCTGTAGAATTGTATATGCTTCCTTTTATCATTAATTTGCTAGGGATATAGATCGCAAGCGTTGCTAGAATACAGTAAGCTCTGTTATGTGTACAATGTGTTTTCTTCAACACTAATGGTGTTTAGGATGAGATGAAAACGTGTTCTCATTAGGACTGAAATGTTACAAATGATTTTCTGTTTGAATACGAAAACTGGTTATTTCAAGGATTGTCTTACGCTTACGCTCTGCACAATATAAATTGAGATTTGTGATACTAAAACGCGAATGAAGATGCATTCTTTTCAGTGGATTAAATAAGGTTCTAATTGGATAGAATGTCAGCTTATACTATACATTCGTACTATCTAAAACTAAATAACAGCAGTTCATAGTAAAATCTTAATGCTACGTATGGGCTTCCCATTTTTGCACGAATATGTGGAAAAGTGTGAAGAAAAAAGTGTAAAAAATTTTGCTCCCAACAAAGTAACCCAGAATTGTGGCTTATTACTTATTAACAAGACCAGGTAGCCGTTGCGAGCAGACCTTTCATAAATTCTCAAGCGAATGGAAAAACTGTTATGTAAAGTGAGTTTCAGAAGCTCTTTCTGTGCGTAGCCGACACATGCCATCATTATGATTATCACGTTTTTATTAATGTTATTAATTTAGACTAGAGCTCATAAGGTCCGCTTATTAATTCATAGGGCCAGTCAGTACATCTGGCAAGCTTAATAACTATACAAGGGCCCCAAACTTCTCAAGATGAACAAACTTTGAACAAAGTAGGTATAGTTTAGCAACAAAATGATACATGTAAGGATTTACACAACATACTTTTTGAAACGCTCTATAAGTTGATAGTCTACATAATATTCTAACGGTTATTTTTTTAAGATTCCACGAAACTAGTGATCGCAACCATATACTGATTTGCATCTAAAGAACTGTAAACGGATACTGAATTATGTGTGGAGCTCCCTTGCTTTGGAAGTTTAAGCCGTGAAAATCTTAATGAACGAGATAATTAAAGTTGGCTAAACACTGCTAAATCAGAGCTGGACAACAATGTGTTATGAGCTGGGCATAGAATTTCAGCGGAACTTTTCGTTCTTTTAGTTAGAATGTGTAAAAATATTTGGTCGACGGGGACTGATCAATGAAACGTTTGAGGTAGAGCAAATATTTTTTGATCATGCCTAGCATAGACACAATTTGTACGCAATAATATATTTTTTAATCCTCACGATTTTGAGTAACCTGATATCTAAATTCTATCTGCTCGTAAAACGGGCACTTTTACTTGTGTGTATTGCAAGTTTGTTATGTCCCAACTCATGAATGACTTGAAAATCTTCCACAATACTCAAAACAAATAACAATAATAATAATCTTACTTTTTTTTCACTAAACAATATGTACCAGCACAATCTGTTAGAGAATTCAAATTTTTCCGTGCTCATGTTGTTGAAAAGAAAATTCAATTTATTAGAGTGATGTGGTATGTGTACTCGCTGGCTGTGCCCGTGAAATGGGCGGCTACGAATTCACATAGCAAAATTCTATGTTCTATTCCCTCTTTTATACTTTTCTCTTTGAAAATACAAATACTTTTATGCCCATGCTATCTGAAGCGGCAAAGGATTCTAGGGAGTTCACAGCCCTAGCAAAAAAACAGGAGGCTCGACTTATGGTACAAGTCAAGAACGCTAGGAGCACTGGGAGATAGATGGGTAACTTACAGTGCTTACATTTATAGTTCTCTATATATGGATGAATTCCATTTACATTAACATGAATATGCATGTTGTTCCGCAACAGCAGATGAAACAAACTCGAGTTTTTGGCTCCCCGTTTCACGTATTAGTTCTATCAAGAGAGCATGTACGATAGTTTATGTTTTAAAGAGGTCATAAACTTTCCCCTTGTTGGCAGACTTTTACTGATGAAATGTGAACTTTGCAGGTTTCATAGTTATATTTGTTGCACAAGCTTTGACTGTGGAGTAGACACAAACTTTGGGATGTGTTTTTCACTTGTTACAATTTATTAATTTGCACAAACCGTGTAAGCTGTAACTATAGTTAGTTTAATTTGTGTACACATGCCTCTTGCGTTTATAAATCCTGGAGTAATTATCACTACTTTGGTCGGTTTACGGGTGAATGAAAACTGCGACAAAAATTTCATTACAGCATGCTGCTCGTTAAATATCAATGATTTTTTACAAGACCATACTAGCATTCGTTTTATGGGCGGTTATTACACAGTTAATTTACTTTTTTATGGCTTCTGGTAAACAACTCATTGCATTTTTATTCACTTCTCATGTAATCCGCGCTATCCTGGGAATTATGGAATGCACTGGAAAGTGTAAATGAATTGAATTGGGTAGCTAGTCATAAAATGGATTCCGTGGCCCAAGGTAAATACACAGAACAATATTATGCTTTGTTTGTACATGTACAAAAGGTTGGGACTGCTCACGCTCTTTGAAAATAAGTCAAAAAACACTTTGGTGAAATTGTAGGACAAGATGTAGAAAGAAATAATACATTTTATGCGTTAAAATGGGGAAAGACGTCGTATTTCATTTTCAAGATCCCTCTATGGCACAAGTAGTTTCAGTTTGTGTGTCAAAAAAGTAATGTTCATCTCTGTCACATTACGGAGGGCCAATGTGACCATTTTTAAGATAATCCAAAAAGGAACGACATATGGTGGTCGTAATATTGCAGTCATATATTTCTTCTCCATTTCTTTCACCATGAGAGTGTTCGTTGGGTGCCAAGGAAAATGGCAAAAATATAGTCACACTACTCCTGCTGCTGGGTCGGTACACATTACTTACTTACTGTGCAGACTGTAGCTACCCTATAATTTTCTTTTGCCGTGCTTGAGCACGCAAGTATGAATAAAAGTTATTTGCACATGAAACTTTGCATTCTTTGCTTTTCCACTAGGTTTAGTGTGTTCATTCACTGCAGGTAAAAATTTTCCACATAATCTTTCCTTTCACTAAAAGTGTAAATAGTTTACCAAGTGTGAATGATCCTATAATTTGTGAATTTGTGTCGGCCAAAACTTTACTTATTATTAATGTGAGAGAGAATATGGTTTGAATATTTGCGCCATTCAAGTTTGTACAAGACACGATCGTTTTTTTTTTTACTATCGCTTCCATTACAAATTCAAGATTGGAAAAACGCACTGCATAAGGTTTGTTGGTTGCCAAATCAATTCAGGTAAGCACTGAAACGGACGTAAACTTTGATGCAGTACGTAACCATATATTTTTCACTTTAGGACTACTTGTGAACTCATAAAATGTTATTGAACAGTAATATCCCTTTTTTATTTCGTTCCACATACTTTTCAATTCCAAAAGTGGCTATTGCTATGTTATACTTTTCTCGGGGAATAGTATTGCTTCTTTTGCTCAGTTTTTTGGATCCGGAAAAGTGATTCTCAAATGCCTGTCTTGACTGTCTCGATGCTGTGAGCATTTACAGCTTTCTTCATTGTGACAGTTTCCATTAACAACTTAATGGGAGGTGCAAATGCATGACAGTTTCCAAGAAGAAGAAGAAAGATGGCTTTCTATGCAGATATTATTATTATTATTTCGCTCTACCATTGCCGCTGTATATTTAGCACAGAATGGTTCACTAAAATACTAGTGGTAAGCAAAGTGACATTTTTTATCCAATCCACAACTTTATTCCGTTCTTTCCAATATATCTGATTTTCAGTGTCGTCCCACTTTATTATTTCGCGTCAATATCATTTGGTGTCATTTTTTGCCATTTCAATTTCAAGAGTGACGTGACT
>Ga0210040_10007577_pt1 | contig 13107 bp, 9 predicted proteins | sample CryGeyCG12114_NA_FD_185462 | JGI IMG/M metagenome (GOLD analysis project Ga0210040, IMG submission 185462) | Groundwater microbial communities from aquifer - Crystal Geyser CG19_WC_8/21/14_NA (SPAdes) (version 2) | ecosystem: Environmental > Aquatic > Deep subsurface > Groundwater | place: USA... | reverse complement strand
TGAAAGTCAAAAATAGTGTGGATTCTGGTGTTAAACAATGCATATTAGTACAGTACGTGCAAACATACGGGTTGTAAACTTTTTATATTTGTTGGACAATTTTACTAAAAACACAAATATAGATTTGTTTGAAATAAAAATGACAAGTTTCTTTTAAAATCTGGAAAACTAAAAATACGTTGTAATCTTAAAAATCTTTCAAATTGTTGTAAATATAGTCACATTCATGAGAGTATTTCAATCCCGCTTTCAAATGGAATCGATTGGATGGACCATTATGTTGTTCTACAGCAGATGCAATGGGCAATCCATTCACACCCATTTGCTTCATAAGAAATTGGGTGGCGAATTTTGCTAAACTTTTCCCTCTGTGTTCTTTGCTTGTATACAACATTCCCAGCAATCCCGTGGCATTTAACATGATTGAGCTAACAGTTTGGGAATTCATATACACACCGGAGGATGGCAAAGATTCCAACATTTTCTTTGTGTATTCTTTTGTACCGGGTCTAGTGTATGCCCAATTGTTTACAATATAGTTCAAACCTTCCTGATCGTCTAAAGGTTTCAATTTGCATCCCACTGGCAATGCTCTGCAATTAATTAGTCTATATTTAGTCACTAATTCTAATAATTATTGCAATGGTATCATATATAAGCAAAGTTAATTGTTAAATCATACGGGATTTCCAACTGAGCCGCTTCTTGGGCAGATAGGCAATACAAATAGTTGGGATTGCAGATTGAAGAGTTCCTTTTGTAGATTGTGCTGATTTCTAAAATCATTGGAGAAATCAAACGATCAACAGCAGAGAATAAATATCTTTTGCTCCAGTCTATCATTGAAGAGTTTATGAATGCGTGTTTTAGTTCCTCGGTGACAACGAAGTCAAATGGGACGGATATAATGATGTCTTGGTCAAAATCCTAATATGCAACATAATTTTTATTAATGAAAGATATAAGTTCGATTAGGGAATATTTGGGGTATTAAGTAAGTATGCAAACTTTTGATTTTACCTCTCTCAGATATTTGAGCACAAAAACTGACTTTTCGGATAGCTCTCCTTTGTACGCATAAATATGAATGTCATTTGGAGAAGTTCGCTTTAAATTCGCCATGTTGAATACCTAAGATTAAAAATTCAAGGGTTTCATTGTTCTTTATACTAGTGCGGACAATTTATTAATTGTTGATTAGAACATATTGGAAACTGTAGTACAAATTAAAACTTACGTGAGCATGACGGGATATTCTTGGAGCTAAGATTTGTAAAACTTTGTCCAAAGAAGAAATTTGAATTTCTAAAAATTGGTCCACAAAGTACTTCTTATTAGAAATTGGCGTATTTTCATTTTGGATATGAGATCCATTTTGTTCTTTCATCAATTCTAACTGATCAGGCCTCATTTTTATTTGCGATAAATTGGCTTAATACACGAAATAACTGCGGCGGTTAGTTAGTTACTTACGAGCTAACGGAAAACTGAGACTGAACTTGGAATTTTTCCTTAGGATCATTCTTGTTCTTATACTTATGATAGCTAACAAAAAAACTAGTTTTCAAAAAAATCCATGACGGGGAAATCAGCAAAACCTAACCTGCATGCATAAGCACGTTTCATGTAATTTCAAGGTGAAAAAATCAAGGGCAAAGTTGCGGTCAAGTATTTAAGATAAAAATCTTAGGTATGATCATGCCATATGCCATATCAAATTTAGACTAAAAAAAAATATTTTATTAAATGCTCATGACTTGTAAATTTATTGCTTACATTCTGATATCTATCCAATTAAAAAAATACAGTTCAATGCACTGTTATGATGTCACGACTTGAAAACGATTGCGATTTAATTACACATATGGAGCTTGACAAAATATCAATGATGTACTTGAAAGTTTGCAGAATGTTTTGTATGTCCCAGTTTACAGTCATGCCGAAAACTCAGATTCTTAAGCTCTCAATTTCAACTTTTGCTGAATTTATAATGAAGCAAATCCAGACACCACGCACAAAGAGCTTAAAGAAGTGTGCAACTATAAATTTAACAATAATGTATTTCTCAGCAGAGAGTAAACAGAATGACAGTTCAGAGAAGCAAATGTAATCGTCTTTGAATAATATTTAAAACTGTGTATTAATTCAACTATAAACAAATTGAAAAAAAAATCCCAAACAGGCTGAAGTTGGATTATCTAAATAATAAATGAGATTAAAAATATCAGGCTTGAATTCATTCAGTAGGAATTTGCTATTTACTTGCAGTACCAGAATAATTTTTGCAACTATAGTTTGTTGTTTTTGCCTTACCACTGCTGTTTTGATAAAAAAATCACTCAATTTTCGGCATTTCACTCAAATACGCAAAGCAATATAATGCTAACATACATTTCCATTGCATTGTGTTTCTCCTTAGCGCTGCAAAATGCAATTTGTGAGAACATTACTCAGCAAGTAAAATTAGTAATTGGAAAAAATTTCAGCCAGATAAAAATTGAAAATAAAACGTCCACGAGTGCTCCAGTGATTTTAAAAAGCCAGCCAGTACAAAAAGAAAATGAAATTCAGGATTCTGCTTTTCGGCCCCCGAGTGCCATCAGGTGTTGCATCAAATCAACATTGCTATTTCCTTGCAAATACTACATAAGCTATTTTCAACTGAACTGTTTGTTTAATTCGTAGCCTTGATGCAGGAAAAAGTTTTGGATTTGAATTTCCTATCCCATATCATAATTTTCGATACTCAAAATTTCTAAGCGGGACAATTCCGGTTAAAAAACATGTAGAGGAAACTTTTACTTATCAAGGTTCACCATTTTGCGAATATTGGTTGCTTTGCTTTATATTTTAATTTATCATTTCGTTGCATCCTTTCTCATTATATTCGCTAAAATAGTAAAACGACAGAGGGATCCTTTGGAATTCCGAGTTGGGTCAGAAGAGCCATATTTTTTAAGTGGTAACAAACCCAATGAAATAGATACTTCAGTCTCGGTAAACTTACTATTGTGCAGTGGCGACGCCAGGATATTTTCGCCTGCCCGCTAAATGACAAAATAAGCATCGCTAATGGAGCAAAAAATATACATGCAATTTCAGCCGAAATATCATTCTATCTAGTGTAAACTTCCAAAAAATCTTGCCCGCTATAGCAGGCGTTAGCGGGGTCCTGGCGTCGCCACTGCTATTGTGCTGTGTAAATGATTCGATAATATTATTAAAGATGAATTTTATGCAGAAAATGTTTGATTTAGGAGGAGGATAAGTTGACAAAACTGAAAAAAGAACTTGTAGCAGAGCAAGCTGAAACATTTGAGAGACAGGAAAAAATGTGGACAAATAAGGTCCCTGTGGAACTATTTTTTTTACCTCCTCCAAGTAGATTAGCTGCTGATGACGCATTTTAGACATTATAAAATTTTTATAATTTTCAGATAGCCACAATGAATGATACGGTGAAAAAAATGCATTCAAATACTACTTCACGAATTTCTGAATTTGAAACAAAACTGGATACAGTGAGTTGAAATTTTCAAATTCTGAAAAATTTCACCATGTTAGCAAAGACAGTATGTATTTAGCCTGTCTGCTGTGGTCAATTTTTTAGCTCATCCAAACTGTCCATGAAAATTCAAGGAGAGATGAATTGATGAACCAACATAACAATCGAATGAGACAAATCTTAGATACATTGAGAATTCAAGTATTATCACGAAAAAATGCCTTGTTTTCGGTTCATAAATGATGTTTACTTTATAACGCATTCAAAATTTATAATTATAAGGTATCCAACATTTCAGCCGATTTCCAAAATCATCAAAAGGAAGAAATTGAGAGAAATGCTACAATTTTGACCAGGTTGCAGAGTTTGCAGCTACAAGTGAGCTATTTACTCAATCATGTTTTTAGACAGTTTTTGAAAAATGTTGCAATTAAAAATTATTCTTGATCAGATAACAAACGCTACAAAGACAAATCAACTTCAAGATTCTTTAATATTGTCCGCGCATGGAAGCATACTAAGTATGGAAAAAACCGTTGGACAGAATACTGCCAAGGTTTGCACTTCATGCTTTATACTTTTTTCATCAAGTTATAAATTATGTATTAATCCAAATATGAACTTTTTTCAAGATTAATGATGTGCTAACAGCGGGTAAGTCTTGTTAAGCTTCATTTTGCGTGAATATAACATATACGTTAAATTGTATACACTGATCAGATCACTGATTTATATATTTTCTATAGATGGACCCTTCTGGACCGAACAAAGTAACATATCTCTGGTTTCCCACAACTTTTAAAAACAAAAAGACATGCACATTTCCAAGAAATGAATTTTTGAGTAAACCAATGATCGTTTACGATTTTAATTTCTTTGTAAACATATAGTGAAGGGATGTGGAGGTGTACTGATTGGAGAAGCCGGACTCATTGCTTACAAATTCCGACAACCGTACAGCAACAGTGAGAGATGTATTTGGACAGTACGAGCCAACCGCAGATCTCGTGTGTCCCTTCAATTGATAGAAGCTGAGTTTCAAAACAAAAGCAATTCAGATTTTATCACCGTTACGGAATTCGTAGATGGTCATCCAGCCGCCCTACTGACTAGTAGTAGAATGTACGAAAATGTATTATTCATGCTTCTTATCTAGGCAGCGCTTTCGTCTAAAGCGGTAACGGGGATGATTCGGCGTATATTCCTGGCGGCGGTGGTGTCAGTTGAGCATTCTCCTTAGCCAGGGCATTTGAAACGGTTCATTAACGTAGATTGTTATAAATACAAAATTCTACAAGAAAAGTTTTTTTATTACAAAATTTAGAGAAGCTGGGGACAAATCGATACACGAGTTCCAGGGCCCCTTGATATTTATTACATTCTACTCGGACACTGCCTTAACAGGGAATGGATTTTTGCTAAAATTTAACGGCTTAGGGAATAAAACGGATCCAACGGATGTTACGGCTACCAGATATTCCCACTTTCATTTCACTACTACTATTGGATTGTTGTCTTTTCCCGCCAATCGAAAAGAGCTGTATGAACCATTCCAATTGGCTACTTTCGTGGTCAATCCCCAGTCAAATAAGTTGCTCAGAGTGAAAGTCAAATACACGGATCTGGAAAAAGAAGCTAATTGTGGATATGATTCGCTGAGTTTTTATGGGTCTGTTACGGCATCTGTAGCTTTGACTAACAGGTGAATTTAAAACGAGGGAATACATCAGCGATCTACCATAACTTAAATGTGTACAGTGTGCCTTTTTAAGATTGCTTTGCATTTGCAGATATTGCGATCAATCTGAAAATTTCAATGGGGGTGCCCTCCAAAGTGTGGATGGAACTTTCATCGTTGTTTTTCGATCCGATGGGTCCCACCAATTCAAGGGATTTGAATTCTCATGGGAAAATAATGAGAGGATACCTGTCTCTTAAAATTGCTACTGTTCTCGTCGAGACATTTTTATTGCGGTTTCAATATGAACCTAACAACATAACATGACAATGTCCATACTATCCAAAATTACCCAATTTTGACTCGTTTACATTTTTATCAAAGTATATTAAGAATTGTTTAATATTTAAATAATGAACAAAAATAAAATAACACATTTAAGCTATTTAATTTTTACGCTTTCGAAAGCTATTGTGATTATAAACACATGAAATATCGTGAATGCGGTATTAAAGCTCTTGCCAAACGATGTATCACCGTACATCACTCCTCTGTCAAGATGTCTACGAAATAATATATAGCACCAGTTATATAATACCGGGTTTACTGTACAGTACAAGCATTCTTCTGATTAGTTATCACGCTGGCACATAGCGAAACATTTATGCACCTATTTTATTTCCTGAATCTACGAACAAGAATATTAATGGACCAATAACATATGATCCATCCAATGGTTGCCAAAAAACCATTGTACACACGTGGATGATCCATTCCCCAGCCTCGACTCACAATAGATCGCAACGATTCTGAAGCTAAAGTGCATGGAAGTAAATAGCTGAAATACTGGATGGCTTCTGGCATAGCTTCTAAAGGCCACAATACTCCTGTGAATAAAGAGCATAAAGGACTTAAAATCTTTCCACTGTAATCTATCTATTGCCTTGGAAACGTTTTAATGTTGGTTGCCTAGCAACTGAAGTACGGGAAGTTGTAAAAATTTTCCCAATGCATATTCTTCACTAAAAACTTACCAGCCAAAATCACATTGGGAAGAAAGAATCCTAATGAAAGTAAAACTGCTTCAATGGCTTCCGAGCAAATTGTTGCCGACAAAAATCCTATGCATAAAGAGAAATGAATAAAGTATAAAGTAAGTGTGAAAGAATTGTCGAAGCTGAAACTATACGCTTGGCAAATAGAGAAATTGTCGTTCAAGTTACCCATAGAAATCCCACTGAGACCAATGAGAAGACAAATGAGGGCAGCCCAAATGATTGAGCCTTTAACATGAATGCCGAAAATGGCTACTACGACGAAAAGAGAAATAGTCGCTTGAAAACACAATACAGTCCCTTCACTTATTAAATATGAAATCATGACTTCTGTTTCTCGGGCTCCGGCCACTAAAGACCGACCCAATGTGCCAGCTTTTCGATCCATTATGTATAAGAGTCCACTGGTGACCAATGGGAAGAAAAAAAGAATTCTAAAGTGCACAATAAAAAATTTGCTATTCAGCTCAAATTTCACCCATTGATATTGGTAGTAAAAAGGAATTGAATAGGAATCTTACGCTAGCAATAAGCTGACAGCTAAAAACTCTCGAAAATCTGTATCTTCTTTGCCGTAAAACGGAGTGCGGAACTGTAAAAAAATACGAACAATGTAAATTATTTTCATTCCTTTGTGTTTGTAATGTTAAATTTTTTTTTTTCAACTCACTTTCAAAGGTTTCTGTTTTGAAGATGGGTCAATATTACAAGAACGCAAAATTGTGTTGATAAACTCTTCATAGGTCTCAAAAAATATTCGTTGCAAGCTCCGACCAATCAAATTATCTAAAACACCGCAATTATACATACGTTCATTGTTGATCCAATGGTAATGGAATGCAATAAACATTTATTATGACACCCTACTTGACATATCCATCTCAAACGAGAACTGGGATCCGTCTGATTTGGAACCATTGGCTCCAGAACCTCCACCGTATGTGTTTTGGGAATAATTTTCGGGAACTACCATGTATCCCCAAATAGCTCCATTTTCGAGAGCTTTTCTGGCTTCAGCTTCCGTATCATAGTGATGCTATAACATGACAAAAAAAAGATTAAAAAATTCAGATGGACCGGGAATAATATCGAGTATATTTGGGAAGTGATGCTACATACTTTTATAATATCATCTTCTGGTATCAGTTTGATAAAAGTACAACTCAAGTTGCCCCCTCCACATTTGTTCGTAGCAGTAAGACATTCACTAAAATTGCGAATTTCATTGTTCACTATTCCAAAATGTAGACTTTTGGGATCATTTCCAATTGCCATACATATTACGGTCATTTGAATTCCTGGGAGAAGGAAGACGAATCCAAGAAACCTTGAAAAAATTAAGCATAAACTCGTAAAAACTCTAAATGAAAGCAATCTTGCGTCTTGCATTCTGCCATGTAAAAGTATATGCATGCAAGTAATTAGAACAGTGCATTGTTTTAAAATGGTTCTTACAGAATATTCCGAAACATGAAGATAGCATTTTTGTTGGCCAAAGATGCGATTCGGGAGATTGAGAGGTCTGTGACTTCTCTAATCAGTCCTTGAACAAATCCTTGCTCTTGAACAGATTGAGAATCATTTTTGGTCATATCATGATGAAAAACCACTCCATTGCTACCTGGCGGTTTCGAATGCGGCTCAAATTCATTGCTTGACACTTGAGATAGTGAGGGAGATTCATTTTCTGAGTCTCCTTTTTTTTCCTCTTGTAGGCATAGTTTCAGTACAATGTCTTCCAATAAATTTGCTTTGTACTGAACTAGCAATGCTGCCGGGGAGTCTTCTACTAACAAATGGCCATTTCTCATCAGACCGACCTAAAGCAAGATACAATAGGATTAAAAATACTTCACGCATAGCTAAAACTAAAATACAATTAAAAATACAATTAGCTTTTATATTAGTGACAGCAAATGGCGATAATTTAGTACGTACTGTCATACTTATATTTACACCTATAAAACATGTTCACGAAAAGCCTAAAAAGTGCAAACGAGCGTCACTAGACAAAGCGTAAGTAAAATCATCCAGACCCAGGCAGTTGAATTTTCTGATGCTGATGCAGATGCAACCAGTGCATTCTAAATTATTTAAATAGGTTACGCAATGCAACTGGAAACATGAATAATTCATTTAACATGCACTAAATCATATGGACGCAAAAATAGTGGATTCAATTGGTCAATATGAGCATGCTAGCCTACCCTATAGTATGTAATCCCATTAGTACAAGTCTAACTAGCCTTGCTAAAACATGACTTTGAATCAGGCATTAAGAACCCACTTTTTCATGAAATTAGGAGTCTGAGCATGCAAGCAACCTACTGACACTATACAATAAATACTTTTGCAAAAAACTCACCCTATTGCATGTTCTTGCTTCTTCAATATAATGTGTAGTAATGATCACAGTAGTTTTTGCAGTAGAAACCAGTTTGCTTAGGTAATCCCATATGCTGGAAAAAATAAAAACGTGGCTGGTCAGTGAGTACAAAAAAAGGTGATTACGAACATGAGACCTAAATGTGGGTGAAAAACTTATCCAAATGAGAAAAGAGGAATCTAACGAGACCGCATTTGTTGTTACTAGCTGAAGGGTAGTGAATTAGATATAATTACTATTCATTATGCTTCAGAAAATGTTGTATGTGTAAATTGCATATAGATCAAAAAATGGGCGTCTGATTACGTGACCAATATGAATACATGTGTATGTATGTCCAACGTTTAGCTGCACGGAAAAAATTATTAAAACGAAAATTGTTAAACGATTATACACATAGCGTGTCAATTAAAACCAAATCGGAACTAAGGAGGAACAAATTTTGCATTGTTTTTGTAATTGGAATGAAATTAGTATTCTCAATGAAAATTTGTCTTACTTTTTTCTCAACAATGGATCCACGCCAACTGTAGGTTCATCCAGAATCAGCAAAGGTGGCTCATGGATCAATGCCGCTGCAAATGAGACTCTTCTTTGTTGCCCTCCACTGCAAAAATAAACATTTACATATTATATATTTTAAAATTCCTTGTCCCCAAACTAATTATAACTACCGTGGAAAAATGAATTTTACCTCAAAGTTCCTATGCGCCTATCCATGTAGGGTAATTTGAGAAAATCGACCAGAAAATTAATTCGGTCACTAATAACCATACTGTCCATCCCATACATTTTTCCATAGTATGTGAGAATCTCTTTGATAGTAAATACTTCGTACAGGGAAGTGTCCTAAATTGCAAAATGTTAGTAATGTCATTTAGTTGGACAATACAAAAGATTGCACTTCAAAGTCAGATCTTTTCTCTCATTTTCATTCTATTGTTGGATTTTGCATATGATTTATGAAAGGAGTAAAGTTTTCGTTTACCTGTGGCATATATCCCACATTTTTGCCTGGAACTCCACTCTCCGGGCTTCCGGTAGGTGCCCCAAAAATGTTGATATAGCCTCTATTTAATTTAAGGAGTCCCACACAGCATGATAGAATGGTGGTTTTTCCGCAACCACTGGAGCCAAGTAGCCCATAACTAATAATACAAGTGCACAATCAAACAAGAGTTTTTAAAAACGCATCTAATCTTTGAGAAGCAAGAAAAGTTTTTGGGAAAATTTAGAAAAATCTTACATGGATCCTTCTGCCACAGTCATATTCAAATTTCGAAGTACAGGGGGACCTGAACCATATCTTTTTGTTGCACCGCGTATTAAAATGGCTGCATTGTTTGTTGGCAAAGGATCTTTGTTAACAAACTTTCCACTCCTGCCGATATTTTGAATATTTGTGTCATGCATTTCAATTCGAGTGTTCTGTGGACTGTCATGCTCATATGCAGAATTGACATCTCTGTTGGCACCGAAAAAACCCAATCAGTTGTTTATCAATTTTATGTGTTAAAAATTTTAATTCCATCCATTTTTGTTTCAAACGGAGCCAATGTCGGAATCATGCATAAATTATTTAAAACTATTTAGAAATTCATTAATGTATTGAAAAGTCATGATGCTAATATTTAGTTACCCATTTTCAGTGCTCCCAAAGGAATTATCCGCATCTGAATCCATGTTAAATGTCATCAAACAAAAAATCTATTAAAGTTAACTACAAAATTACAAATAAAACACAAGCATCAGTATTTTTATAAACAATAAAACTTGAGCAATAAACAGACTGCACTTTACAAAATGAATGAAACCAAAAGACACCTTGCTGTATGCTTCTATACTAACTAACTAACTAGTAATGTGAAAGAATTTTTTTGCAAAAACAAAACAGGTTCTTTTTCGCGAATCCAAAGGTTAAACAGAACATACTATAATGCACGTTTACGTTTGTCAAAAGATTTATGCACGTTGTACATTTGCATAAATGTTGTTCGCAATGAAGGTCTCAATTTAAGGTAGCGCTGGATAAGTCTTTAAGGATAATTTTCTGTCCAGTCATACGCTCAAAAAGTTTGGACCATGTTACCTACTAGCATATCCAAACCTGCAAGAGCAATCATTTATCTCTATTTTCAATTTATTACATTCTTTTTAAGATTGTTCCAGCAAAATACAATTATCTACTTTACTTACAGTACAGTAGTATACCAAACGTGAATAGTTTATTTCTGATTTCAATTTTTTCTAGCGCAAGAGCATCGATAGTGTTATCAATTTTTCAGAATGCGTTGACTTCTTTGACTTACAGCATAAAGGCCAATGTCAAATGAGTGTCAAATTATAATAACTGATTAGGTTATAGTGTTCACTGCTTGCTTGGCCTCATGATTCGAGGTTAGTGAGCCATAAAATTTTGCTTTGCAAGGATATGTAGGCATTTTTGTTGTTTTTGACAGGATGCAAGAAAGTGAAATCGAATGAAATTCACACAATACCAGCCGTAGGAAGTGAGTATACAATGCATGATTGTACTGCTGCAGAAACTGGCAAACCAAATAGGGCAGAAGCGCAGTGAGAGTTGTATTGGACCATCATTGGGTTTGTCAAGAAACAAGTTTTTTTCTGATGACGTAGCTTTGCTGCAAACTTCTTTATTGTTTTGTGAGCGAATATAACATAAACAGTACAGTAAGACATATTGTACACACGTATGCAATCTTTTCTTGTGTATCTGTGTGTACAATGAAGATATTCAGAATGTAAAAAATCGAAATGCAAAAAGACCTTAGTCAATTTGGCCTACATAAATCTATATTGTAGTCATTTAAACAATAAAATGGTGAGCTTATTTTTTAGTTAGCTGAGTTCATTAAAAATAGTATTAATTTTGAATTCAGTTTCGGACTCATGAATTGAATGTTAGCTCAACGTGACTAAAAGCCTATAATTTTCTTCATTTCAACATACTTAAGAAATTTATAAATGCATTGCATTGTCTTTTTTTCGAAATCATATAGAGTGAAAATAAAATTTCTTATTTACAATTGGAATACAAACTTGACTTGCTATCATTTCTTCTCCAAAATTTGTGAATCCGGTCCAGCTGGCTAGTAAACAATGTATGCATCTATTTTTGGACCTTAAGTTATGCAAGTTTGAGTATATAAATTATCAGTTAATTTTTGCACTGGCAGAGGATGTAAACTTGAATTTGAGATTGGGAAACAGAATGTGTTTTGCCGTATTATGATGACACTCACTTTGTTTGCAGAGTTTGCATCCAGTAAATCCCTTCGTTACTTATAGTTTTTGGACATCCGGAATATAATGTTTAGAAGGGCACATTATCTTTTAAAAATGCTAAGGAAGAGAACAAAGATAATTTAGCATATAAATACTACATAGCATTTGAATGGATGCGGCATTTTTAGCGGAGTAAATACGGAAAATCATCATTGAAATGAAGTCTTTTCCAAAGTGTGTGCCATATTTGGTACTTTTAGTTGCATGCGTGCATGGGGCAAATGTGGCTACAGGAGCCGCAAAAAGTCGCCAAATCCGAGGTCTTTTTGGCTCTGAAAAGGTATTTCTGAACAAACAGATGATTTGCCGCAAAATATGATGTCAAAAATAATTATCAATTTTGTATTTCAAGTTATCCGGTTTGAATACTTTGTCAGCTCCGTTCGAAAAACTGTTAGAAGCTGAAAAATCGGCAAGAGAAAAATTACAATCATCTGTCTCAAAATTGGTGGAGCGGGTTGGTTATTTTTTTTAAGCTTTGAGTGTCGGCTCATATCACACACACGCTTTTCCTTTTTTACTAAATATTTTTTCTTTTGCAGGTTAAACAAACTGCCACGGCTAGTAAGTTTAATTGCTAAAAACAAAACTTGTCCGTTACGTTTTAACACGCTTACACATCTCATTTGTATATTTAATTTACAGTCAATCCTGACGAAGAAAACCAATGGACTCAGTCAAGTAAGAAAGGAAATGTATGCATATGCATACATGCAAGAAATCGGCGTGAAAAATAGGATTTAAGTAAATGTGAATGAATGAATGTTATAGTTGACACATGTGGAGGGGTCTTGGAGGCCCAATCCGGGTTTATCAAGTACAAGCTAAATAAGAAATATGAAGACAATGAGAGGTGTGTGTGGACCATTAGATCCAACCTGAGATCCAAAATCAAAGTTCAATTGACTCAATCTAATTTGAAATCAGACAATATGGACCATGTATCCGTTTTAGAATTGGATTCCGACGAAAGTACAGAATCTATGAAATCCACCAAGTGAGTAAAAACATGTAAATATTTATATGCACATGAATTGAATTGAATCAAGGGATAACTTCACATTAATTTACAGGCTCCGTGAAGGAGTTCGATACATTTTCAATGGACCCATCATATTTGTTGTATTCTATACGGATGGTTCCAAAAACCGTGGAGGATTCTTGTTCAATTTTGAAG
>Ga0210040_10007576_pt1 | contig 13109 bp, 13 predicted proteins | sample CryGeyCG12114_NA_FD_185462 | JGI IMG/M metagenome (GOLD analysis project Ga0210040, IMG submission 185462) | Groundwater microbial communities from aquifer - Crystal Geyser CG19_WC_8/21/14_NA (SPAdes) (version 2) | ecosystem: Environmental > Aquatic > Deep subsurface > Groundwater | place: USA... | reverse complement strand
TTCCTAACCTGTCCGCCAAACACCTGCCTCGCCACTCTCCTTAGGTCCTTAATCGACACCTCCTCGATCTTCCTGCACATTTCCTTCACGCCGACTTTCCTGCCATGGACCTGGACTTGTCGACCCAGATCTTCTAGCTCAACCATGCGCGACTCGAGGTTCATGAGTAGGGATGAGCGAAGTTGGTTCTTTGCGCGCTGGACTTCGCCTTCTTTGAGTGCGGCGTAGCCTGTTTCGTCGCCGAGGGATTTGAGTTCGCGGCACATGACTTCGAGCATTTGCGCGACTTGGCCTGGCGCACATGATGATGCGATGCCGAAGAGGCCGCTGTCGGTGTAGCTGTGGTTGAACGCTACGCAGGACTCGACCCAGCCGTGCTGGTTAAGCACGTTGGTGTAGAGGCGCGAGTACATGCCTTTTCCTGGGCCGCCGGCGCTGAAGGAGCCGCCGCCGCCGAGGAGTGTCTGGAGTGTAGCGAGGGCGTAGATGTCTGGCGAGGAAATGGGGAGGGCTTCGAAGGCGAGGTGGATGTGCGAGAGGCGCGGGAGCATCGGGTTTAGCGGTGGTGGGATGGGCGGGAGCGTGAGGAAGCCGCCGGTGTAGTGGGAGGCTAACGACGTGTCGATTGGAGGGAAGTTTAGGTCGAAGGAGGTGTTTACGGTGGCGTTGGATGTTGCGGATGTGGAGAGGTTTTTGAAGAAGGGTATTTTGGACAGGAGCTTCGAGGTTTGAGGCGATGCACCGGTGGGTGTGGGGTGGTCTGCTGTGAAGATCTGTTGTGGTGCGGATCTGGAGGCTGAGCTGTCTCCGTCCAGACCTACAAGTGATGGGCCTTGACCAGCTGCCATGTCGCCAAAGTACTGCTCTGATAGGCGGACGGCTTCGTTGTGGTCGACACCAGCGAAGGCGACGACTATCCGGTCGGGCTTGTAGAACTCTTTGCGGTATGCTTCGACCACGTCGCGATTTATGAAGGATAACCGCTCTTTTGGACATAACAGTGGATTGCCCAAGGTGTTATCCTTGTACGCTGCCATATGCACGAGTTCAGGTAGAATGAGCTCCGGCTTGCTCCATATCTCGCCAATCTCATAGTCGGCGGTCTCGAGCTGCTGCTGTACCTCTTCTTCGGTTATGAGCGGGTCGCGGATCGTTTCGGCGAGCACACCGACGGTGGTGGCTACGGAGGAGTTGAAGGTCGCAGACTGGTACATGAGCGACTCTCGCGAAGATGCGCACTGTATGTTTCCTCCTAATGACTCCATCTTCTCCACCATCTGGTCGCCCGTCGTGCCGCGAGTGGACTTGAACGCCAGTCGGTCGACAATGTGACTGACTCCTCGTAACGCATCGTTCTCGTATCTTGATCCGGCATCCACGTATACTCCTATCCCCGAAAAGTGGCCTGGTAGGGCCTCGGTTGCGACACGGATGCCATTAGGAAGTGTGGTAATCTGGTCGAGTTCGACAGGGTCCTTCTCTTCCGCAACCGCCGTAGCCAGTCCTCTCCTACCGCTGCATGTTGCTGATTGTGTGATTGACGATGAGGCCTGGGAGAGTCCTCGGGACAGTGGCCGGATAGTGCGCGGCCGTAACATGTCTTTGGGTGTGGTTGTGATACCCACCGATCACGGTCAAATCGCGACTTCCGACAAAATTTCGGCATGACGAAGCACGTCACGTGTGCCTGTACCACTCCACCGGAAACACGAGCATGTCGAACAGATCAAGCGCCCCACACGCCGGGCTCTCCTGGACAACGCATAAAGTCAATTCTCGTATAGTCAGCCCTACCGACTCTGCTGATACACCTGGGCGGAATCGGAGACTGAGTTCGGGTCGAGAGGCAAGAATAGAGCGGCGGCTGCTCGAACGTCAGCGCCGTCGCTTGCGGTTTGGCAGGCATTGGCGACCATCTTGATACCATTGAGATCAGCAGAACCCAGAGGCCCCACCACGCGCGGAAAGCTGATAATCCTCTTCCACCAGCAGCATCTTTTCACCGGCGATTGTACCCTCGTGCACATGTTGTGCTGCACGTGCACCGTAACTTACGACCTGTACTTGGCCTCCAACGGCCGGTCTAGGGTACTAGAGCGCGCAACTCCAACGGATTACTCCTCAGTCGTTTGCTTGGCGGCATCACCACTGCAGTCCTGATCGCCCTCGCGGCTCCACTTCGCTGCTCACCTATACTCGAGCATTGTACTTCGTATTTGGGCGTGTAAACGGGCTGTCCGTGCTGCGTTCCCCTGTCAAACGTTGTCGAAACTCCATTCACACAGCCGCCGGGGTAATAAGCCTCGGGTTTGCACAGCTGCATCCTCGTCTTCGCCGCTGCTGTTATGTACACAGCGCCAGCACCTGCCGCCCCAACGACTGCCGCCACTGCGATATCTACCATATCCTCTACCAGCCGGCCATCAGGACGGCGAGGCTTGAGCTTTCTCCGGAGCCTGCACCTGCACTCGAGCGGCGCCTCAGAAGACGACCCACGTGAGGACGCCAGGCCCTCCAAAACACGGCCACGCGCGTCAACCCACACCCCACCTGCCTCGCCTTCCCTGGCGACTGCCTTGCACCACCCTCGTCCTCCTTCGCGCAGACAGACCGACACCGACAACCGCCCTCAGCCCTCGTCCACCGATTCTCCGCCAGCTTCGCCCGCAAGCATGACTAGGAACCGTGCTGAGACGGCTGCACCGCAGCTCACGGTGCGCAACAATACGGGGCCGACACCGGCATCAACACCAGGGTTATCGACCGTGGAAGTGCAGGAGAATGTGGCAGACAGTAGTGCGCCGGCCGTGAAGCATCTGCCATCGATTCGCTTCATCCCCCACCAGGACCCCAGAGCTGGTAGACCTTCGCTGCAGTTTCCGACCATCACCCGTACTCTCCCCGACGAGACATCGGTCATTCGAGTTGGCCGGTACTCAGAGCGTGACACCGTACCCGAGAACCCACCGAGCATGCCCTCTGCAGCGGCCGTGGGGTTCAAGTCCAAAGTTGTGAGCAGGAAACACTGTGAGCTATGGTGCAAGGACAGCAACTGGTACATCAAGGACGTGAAGAGCTCGTCAGGGACTTTCCTCAACCACATCAGGCTTAGCCAGCCGAATGTCGAATCGAAGCCGTTCCGTATAAAGGATGGCGATATCATCCAGCTCGGAATAGATTTCCGAGGCGGAGAAGAGATGATCTTCCGGTGCGTGAAGATCCGCGTCGAGTGCAACCGCGGGTGGCAACAGGGATTGAACAAGTTCAAGTAGGTATGGCTGATCCGTGTTGTGACCTGGGAGCTGACCGTTGTAGCAAACAAACACACCAAAGGCTGCGGAACCTCGCCAAAAGCAAAGCAGATGGCGACAGTGCATCGACACACACTTCAGAGTGCGCCATCTGCTTGATGTCAATAGCAGTAAGTTGTGCCCACTCGAATGCTCTGCCTCTGCTTACCATAACCCTCAGCCTTGCCAATCTTTGTTCGTTGCACCCTGCTCGCACGTCTGGCACTACAAGTGCATCCGTCCCATTCTGAACGGGCCAACGTGGCCAAACTTCCTATGCCCAAACTGTAGAGCGGTAGCCGATCTCGAAGAGGATGCGGAGGATCCAGCCGACTACGAAGATTGGGAAGAGGACGTGGAGCAAGAGAATGGCGACTCAACAGCCAAAGTGGAAAATGGAGAAGGCGATCACCACGGCACTCCACGCACGTCGGCGATTCCTATGAACGCACAAGCTCCGGTGAATGGAACCAGCGAGGATGATGGTGGTGTTAGCCTGAGCGAACTCCAGCAACAAATGACCAACATCAGCATTGCGGACTCATTGAATGGTATTGCGAGCCAACCGCATACGACCCCACAAACACCAGAGCGCCGCCTTGAACCTCCGACATCGTCCGTAACACAGCCAGTGACCATCAATGTATCTGGGGCTAACGAGTATTCTGGTCTGTCCCCACTGTACCAAAGCACCCACGACGGACTGACGCCTGATCGCGTGCACGATGGTCCGATGACTCCAAGGAACGATGCTGGCCCATTTGTTTTGGACGGTAGTGCAGGCAGAGCAAGCGGAAGTCGACTTCGCGATGCATCACCCGGTTCAGATTCAGGGAGCACGAATAGTGGAACTCCAAGTCTTCCAAACGGGACTTCACAAAGTGGAGCGCCTACCCTGCCTCCCGTACGTTTTGATTAGACAGCTATCAGTCGTGGGGGTTTCTTCGTATGTTGTTTTGCATCTCCTGGCGCAACTAGATGTCACGGAGCTGACGAAAGTTACGGTCGGTCATTCAGGTGCAGTTTTGCAAACCTGGAACGGGGGAGATCATGTTGCAAGAGGTCAGGTAATCAGTTGTTGATATGGGTGAATCCACTATGTATTTGTCTTTTGTGTACGTTCCTACTGCTGGGCTTGTTGGCTCTCATGATGTCGAAGATGCATAGATAGCATTATATAGGTTTTCAACAAATGATTCCACATGTGGTTCCACAACAATCCCCTAAGCGCGTAGTGGTGAGGCTGCACAAGAGGGCAAATGGAAGGCGGCCGCCGGTCGAGCCTCCCGCATGGAGCAGGGAGCGCTAAATACGACATCCCGCAGCTGCCTTCCCTGCACCCTCAACTTCAACACAACGGTAGCCTTCCAGCCTGCTTGCCACTTCTTGCGCTCTCATTAGAATGCATGCTCTCTTTGCGTCATTGTCATTGCGCGTCATTTATCCCTCTTCCACACATAGCGTTTCCAGTGGCTTGGGCGAATCCTAGAAACCCACCGGCGCGGCCTGCCCTGCATCCCGCCACGCCGCCGAAGACAGGCCGATCGCCAATGCGATGAGCGACTCTGGGAACTTCAGAAACCTTCGCGACTCTCTTTACGGGAACCTAGTCGCCCTTGCTTGCGTCCCCAAGGTGGAGATCGATGGCGTCGAGACCGAACAGCTCGAGCGGCGCTTCTTTCCAGATGGTTCTGCCACAAAGGTTCTTACCTTCTCGAGACTGGAACGACTCTTCGCGTTGGTTGTCGCTACTGGACATGAGCAATTGCGCAGGGTGGAGCCTCGACAGTTGGCCCGTCAGCTCGGCGACAGAAATCTTCATGTTTACCTCGCCATACTCATCACGTCTAAGTGCGATCTCGAATCGTTGCTCTCGTTCACCACAAAGCTGCTCGTACCAAGAACCTGGACAGACGTTGAACATGAACTTGCGAGGCTCCCAGTCGAACACCGGAGCAGTCTGAGAGTCGTCCTAGGTGACGATGTAACGGCTGACATCTTCTTTCAAAAGCAACACGACTTCTTCGCACCCGTGATTGAGAAGAACAAAGAGATTAGGGGCCACTTCCGCCGTGTGCCTTATGTCAAGGAGAAGCTCATAGGGCAAGGGTCTTTCGGTAAGATCTACGAGGTTGTGGTACGTCTGCTTGCGATGCGCTCGTCACTCCACAGCACCCACTTGCGCTTGCTCTACTCCAACCACTAGAGGTTTGCTGACGTCTTCGCACCTATAGATCTCCCCGCATCACTTCAAGGACACGCACTCTATGTCCAATGACCGAGAGCTGGTCCTTGCCCGGAAAGACTTCGAGCTCAACGCAGAAGACCGAGCTCATGAAAAAGAACGAGATGTCTTGCGAGAAATTGTCCGAAACGCAAAGAAACACACCAACATCATGAAGAGCTTGGGAAGTCTTGAAAATGGCTTGACGTACTCACTCTTTATGCCTCTCGCTGATTGCGATCTCAAGCAATACATGGAACGAAATCCTACTCCACCCAGATCGCCTGTTGAAAAGGCGAAACTTGTTCAATGTGCTGTCGGTCTAGCTGGTGCCATCGTCTATCTCCACGAGGAATTGGAGTCACCCGTCTATGAGAAGTTATCATGCTTTCACATGGATTTGAAACCACAGAACATCCTGGTCGTTATCAATCCAGAGACAAAAGAAACATCCTGGATGCTATCGGACTTCAACATGTCTCGTGTAAAGATGAAGCGCAAGCCTGCCGATGAGCAAACGACCTTGAGAAGGAGTCTTACTTTCAGCGACAACGTCTACGAGATCAACAAGCTATTCAAACGTCGAATACCTGACGCTGGCGACGCTTCTACTGGTGAGTATACAATCGGTAGAAGAGGTATAGGCACGTACCTCTCACCAGAAGCTTGTATTGAAGGCTTCTTGCTTCAGGCCGAAAGTGATACCTGGTCTTTGGGTTGCGTGGTCAGCGTGGTCTTTACCTACCTGTACGGAGGTCAAGCGGCGGTCACCGAGTTCGCGAACCTGCGGTTCAAGAAGGGAGTTGATTGTTTTTTCAACTTCTCAGGCAACAACGAGCCGCACAAATTGAGCGATGCCCACATTAACGACGCGGTGAAGAGGTGGCACAAACAACTTCGGATGGATGTAAAGCAGAGAGATCCTGCAGAGGGTCTTATATTCGAGGACATGATAAAGTTCCTTGGGCGCAAAGTCTTGGTGGTTGATCCGAAACAACGTCGGGAGACAACAGCAGGGGAAATAAGAGAGCGGTTGATTGATGCTTTCAAAGCATACCGAAACATGGCTAGCGTAGGCCCTGCATCTCCCAGGAGTCCCAGATCCCGCTTCCGTATGTCAGGCTTTACCAGATTACCCTGGAGGCGACCGTCAGAAGGCGACGCACATTCACCACATTGGAGGATCCCACTGTCGGCTGCCGTGAAGAGATGTGCCTTTGGACCAAATGCTCAGCCATTGGTCTACATTACAGAAGACACCCTGACAGCTCACTCTCTCGAACATGTTCTGCTCTCGACCGATTCCGAGGACTTTGACGATGATCTCATGACCTATGGGCAAGCGAGTCCGGACGATAAAGCACGGCATTGGATTCCCGACGTCGGTGTCTCCTCCCACTACATACTTGCAGCTACGGACCATCACGAGTTCGATGTATGTTTTGCGCGTTCTACACTTGATAGTCTGTGCTAACTGGTTGTAGTGCTACTTCTATCACATCGCGCAGCCGGGCAACCACAACAGTAGACTGGAACTTGCTTTCCACTGGCAACTTCCAGCCCCAAGGATTGCGAAGCTTGCACTCTCTCCCGACGGCCAGTACGCCGCGTTTGTTTTGTTTCCTCCCGCAAGCAATCAGCGAAATGGCGCCTTGTACATTAGTCGATTAGACTGGTTCGGAGCTGCGCAAAGCGAAAAGTAGGTATCTACAGTTCACTTATTTCCTAGTGATCACTTGACTCACTGTTATTTCCAGCAAGCTGTTCTCCATCGTTTCGTCATCGTCCGAGTCAAGCTCAACCCCAAGTTCCCCACTTGGCCGGCCGATCCCACTCCCGTGTCCTGCGGATGACATATGCGAACTCACATTCTCTGAGACCAACGGTCTTTATGCGGTCGCAAAGCCCAGGCAGAGCGACAACATGACTGAGAACGTCATGCATGTTTATGCTTGGTCTTTGCAAGATGGCCAACGCACGGCGCTTGCGCCTAGCCCAATCAAACACGATGTGAGTACGTACTGTCAAGCGATAATCTCATACTAACGTTCAGATAGGGTAAAGATGATCTTCTTCGAGGTTTGTTCACGTGGTTCGCTCCGTACAATCAATCCTTGGCATTCGCGATAGTGTCGGAAGAGAAGAGAGTTATAGTTCGTGCTTGGGAACTCAACCGCTATACACAAAGCAACGCGCGGGGATACCGACTCCTCCAAATACTCCTCAATCCTGAGGACCAAGAGGTCTTGGCCTTTGGGACCAGAGAAGCGAACAACGAACTCCAGCTCCTCACCTTTCCTGTCGCCAATGCTAGAGAGGAACTCAAGATAAAACCCGAGAGGAAGCTAGAAGGAATGACGCATCAGAGTCGGTTTGTGGCCGCCATCAACACCCACTCAAAAGGTTCTCTCGCACAACGCAATCTATTGATAGCTGTCGTCGAGGGTCCCGCAATTCGTATCGTCCGCATCGGCCTCAATCCTCCATAGCCTTTCCCATCGTGCCCAGACCCTGCAACTCGACGAACTTGGGGTTCTTCTCGATGTCCGTATAACCTCTCTGGAGGCTTCGTGGTACATGGTTCTCCCTGGCCACGTCAGACTCATTTTCTGACTTTCTACCAAATTGCGGAAAGCCAGCCATCGCCCAGTACAGGAGCACCGTGGCGATAGTTGCACCCGCTGCAGTGACGAAATATATCCAGATTTGTGGCGAAGTCATCAAACGTTGCGTCTTCTGCTCCATCTCGAAGAACTCCATACCAAAAATGCCCTGGAACAGAATCAGCCTCAGGATCTGGTCACATGTCAAGCCAACGTACCGTTACGAGCGTCCAAGGCAGATATATGAGGGTGATCACTGTTATGAACACAGCCGATCTCGTCAGTATTATCATGCTCCCATTTTGCTCCTGCGTTACACCTTGGTTTCGGAAGGCGAGAGTATCCGCAAGAAGTGTGGCGGTGTTATTGCTGCGCTGTTGCAAGAACATCGCCGTTCTCGTGAACATTTGGGCATATCGTCTGGCGTTCCCCAAACGCGATGTGACTTGGAGCTGATCTGCCTCATGCACACAACCTTTGGCAACTAAAGTCTTACCCAAGCTCTCAAGTCCATCTACGACATCCTCGAAGTTCAGGAGGATCGCACGAATGGGAAGGAAACGACTCTCCAATGATCTCACTCTTCCAAGAGTATCGTAACTTACTCTCAGTGGCTTGTTGATGAAGGTTGAGGTCGTTGTATCCACCTGCTAGGGTCAGCCCAATGAGCTCAGTTACTCCGCCTTGATTGAGGCTTACAAGAGGAAGCAGTCGCTTCTCGTACTCAGCGATGTACTCCCTCCAGCGCATGAAGTAGGACGCATGGATAACGCCATGTAACCATAATGGACTCGACTGCAATAGATACTGGTGGTTCGAAAAGCTTTCTAGCACCCGTCGATATGCCGCTGAGTCGGGAGCGGCATTCACCAGGATGTACAAGGACGCCTTCTTTTGGATATCGAACTTGTGATAGACGCCCACTTGGCGTATCACCCATGGCTCATTTGGATGGCCCTTGTGCTCGGCATATCGAAATGTGTAGTAGATTTCTGCAGCATGTCAGCGCGGCGGGCTTGAGCGATCCTCATTAAAAACGCACGAATGGAGGTTGCAACTTCTCTTATGGACCAAGGTACACAAAAGCTCTGTTCTTCGTCGGTATTGCGGGAAAAGAAGCCCAGGGGAACTTCCAAGAAGCCAGGGTCAACATCATGATGGTCGACAAGCTTCCTCAGCATGGATTTCGTTATGTTCAGTCTCGACCAGGAGTTTTTCTGGCATATCGATCTGGTACTTCAATCAGCAGTTGGATGAATACGCAATGTTTCTCTCCTTACATCAGTCGGGAAGTGTACACATGCGCCGGATTGCCGAGGTAGTCTTCCACTGCTCCCAGGCTGGTACACTCTTTCCTTCTCACTGGGCTGTTCGGCTGCAGCTTGGCGGCAGCCGGTACGTCCACGATACGAACAGGCTCTGTAAGGCTGGCATCGGATTCGAAACAATGTTTCGACTCTTCCACGCGATTCCAGTACAGTTGCGAATTTGTCGTCAGCGCGTCTAGAGGATCCATCACAGTTGGCTCGATGCAGTTGCAGAAAATAACAAACTTGGCAATATATTCTACAGCGCAAACAAAACCCTATTGAAGTGGAGGACTTCAGCTGAAGAAGGAGAAGTGTCACACAATGACGCGGCTGTGCAGTTGTACGCCAAAAGGCGCGTCAGGCGAAATGCGTGCGCAGCCCCCCTGGTCCGTCCTCGTGTGCCTGGTGTGTCTGCCTATCAACCCCACAGCCAATCGCTACATCATCGCACGTCTGTCATTGATCAGCCTATCATCTTTTTGAGCGAGAAAGTCTTTCATACTGGAATTCTTCCTGGAGCACGTTAGCATTGAATGACACCCATTCAAACCATGGCGCGACTTACATCTGTTACCTCACGTGGGACACTAAGTATCCATTCATCCTCTTTCATCTGGAACCACTGTCAGCCGTGCCGCTCTCGGGATACAGACAGACGCGCTTACTCCGAACTGGAAGTTTCCTTTCCCAAACAGTTCTTCTAGAAGCCGTCGAAGCTTCTCTTCGTGCAGGTACCGCGACCTCGAATTCTGCGTTATCCATGCAGGCGCACTCTCATTTCTTCTGCTTCGCCGGAAAACCTGCGATCCTTCGCGTTAGCAATGCACACAGAAGTGACATGCTGCAGCCACGAGGCTCACTTTTTTGAATGGGCTAAAACACATCGCTGCAGCGGAATGAACTTGTTGCTATCATCCCACGGATAGGTGATGAAGTATGTGCTGGGAGCCTAACATGCTGGCTTTCACACTTATCTGTTCACCGGTGCATGAGCACAGCCGCTTGTGAGGGACAAGTCCCGCCGAGACGGGAGCGCTGCAGGGCGTTGATTGATTGGCCGATAAAGTATACACCGACCGCCGCATTAGGCAAGGTGGGAGGACAGCCACTGCCACCAATATGCCTTGCAGCTTCACAAGCCGGATACGGAGCGGAGGACGATGGCGCAAGGAGCTCCGCCTCAGCCTCATGACTGGGATACTTGGAGGACTCAGCCTAGGATATGACACCCCAGGCAAACCTCATCCGCGGGCTCCTGGATTAAATCCTTTTGCACAATTCACGGATGATCATTTGGTTGGCCTGAACTCTTCTCATTACACTGATCGACCATGCAGTCCCAAGCTGGTGACCGAAGGACGCAAGCTGAGTGGTTTCCCGATTGGCTACCTGCCTCAGCGGCTGCTCCCGCGAGGAACCATACCACAACAGACTACCTATTACCGGAAGGTCGAAACTCTGGAAATGAAAGCTACCGCCTTTCGGATGTGAGCCAGGGAGCGTCTAGCAACGGCAGCAAGATGAACGATGTCGAGGCAGCTGAAGCAGCAGAGCAAATCCCTTCAGCCTTGCCTGAAGATGAACTGGTCATCGAGCGCAATCGAGACAGAGCTGTCAAGTACGTCTATGATATTCGACATGTTAAACTTCTCGCGTTAACGTGATGCAGTCGACGTCTCGGAGGTATTCACATCTTTGTAGGTCAATGTTTGACATTTGCTTCTCGGCAAAGCATGATAGCTAACATCTACAGATGATCACTATCAGCGGCGTCCTTGGAGTCGGGCTCTATGTACGCGGTGGCACCATCCTCAGACTCGGCGGGCCTCTCGCAGTTCTTATGAGCTTTGCACTACTCGGTATCCTAGCGTGGGGTGTCATGCAGTGTATTGCTGAGATGCTGTGTAAGAACCACCATGAGTGAACTACATGTAGCACGTAAACTTACTCCGTACTAGGTATATGGCCCATATCAGGAGCACTGAGCGTCTACGTTACCGAGTTCGTGGATGTCGAGCTTGGTATAGCAGTCGGTGTTGCATACTGGTGAGCATCGAATCGGACCGTGCTTGGTAAATGTGTTGACGACCTCCAGGTTCACATATGCTATCTCGTTCGCCGCCCTGGTCGCTGCGACGGCAGGTATCGCGGAGTACTGGGAGACGCCGAAAGGTATACAAGGAGGCGTCTTGTTTTTCCTCGTACCTGCAATACTTGTTGTTCTCAATGCATTTGGCATCCAGGTACGACACATCTGGAATAGCTTGAGAGGTCTCCAATGCTGACATTTGCAGTTGTACGGCCTGATTGAAGTCATTGGCGGAACCCTCAAGCTCTGCTTCCTCGCCGTCATTATCGTTGTCATGATCGCACTCAATCAAGGTGCAGGATCGGAAGGCAAGATTGGCACATCGTATTACCCAGACACCGTCATCGTCCGCGACCTGGACGTAACGAACAGTTGGGCGCAAGCGTTCTTCATGAGCCTCTCCATCGCGGCTTTCGCCTACGTCGGTGTCGAAACCACTGCTGCGTCCGCCTTGGAAGCACGTGTGCCGGAGGAGAGAACCCCTACACAACCGCGAGCGATCGGAAGGACTGTCAAATTCTCCGCCGTATATATATCCTTCCTCGCTGGAGTCATGTACGTCTTGGCCGGCGTGCTCGTAACGCTCAACATCCCGTGGGACAACACGCGCCTCCCACGAATGAGCTGGGTAACTGGTCCCTCAGAAGAAGGCACCACCGCCGGTTCCACAGCATCCGCCTTCGTCCTTGTCGCCGAGGCAAGCAATGTTCCCGGACTAGCTGGTACTCTGAATGTCTTCCTGATGTTCACGGCACTAACCTGCGCCAACACCAATCTCTACATCGCGTCTCGCTCGCTCTTCAGTCTGACAAGAAGTCTAGACGGTGGACCAGGACAGCCTTGGTACGTCCGCCTCCTAGCATACTTTGGCAAAACAAACCATCGCAAAGTGCCCTTGCGGGCGATCGTAGCCTCGTGCATATTCGCTTGGATCCCTTTCCTCTACCTCGCGAGCGAACATGGTCCGGACACCAGCATCGGCACTATCCTCGATGTGTTGTCAGAAATGGGCTCGATTGGCGTTATTATCGTGTGGGCGTGCGAGTGCTGGGCGTATATCCGATTTTATAATTGGTATGTTGGCACTGGCGGGAAGGGAGGGATCATGCTGACGTGAAATAGTCTGGAGAATAACCGCGAGGCACTGTACAACGTGCCTCTCGTGCGCCGCTGGAATCGAGGCAGGAACAATATGCCAGACGACTTTCCGTACCGCAGTCACGGTCAGCCGATCACTGCGTATGCATCGCTCATTGCGTGCTTGTTTATCCTGGTTATTGCGAATGGAGCGAGTTTGTGGAAAGATTTCCATGTTCAGCCGTTTTTGTCGGCGTATCTTGCTGTAAGTTGCCACTGCTTCCTACATCCGAGCTCTCATAGTAGCATGGCAATTGCTGACTTACTCGTTAGCCGATCTGTTTCCTCGTGCTCTGGGTGTCGTTGAAGGTGCTGAGGAAGGGACAATGGCGGCTGGTGGAGCTAGCGAATGGGGAGGAGCTGGCGCGGAAGATGTTGAGGTTGCATGAGATTCGGTGGAGGAGTTCGGAGAATTCGGATGCGGCGAGGAAGGGGGTGCAGAATCTCTGGGGACTG
>Ga0210040_10007575_pt1 | contig 13109 bp, 13 predicted proteins | sample CryGeyCG12114_NA_FD_185462 | JGI IMG/M metagenome (GOLD analysis project Ga0210040, IMG submission 185462) | Groundwater microbial communities from aquifer - Crystal Geyser CG19_WC_8/21/14_NA (SPAdes) (version 2) | ecosystem: Environmental > Aquatic > Deep subsurface > Groundwater | place: USA... | reverse complement strand
GAGTAGGCCAGCCGGAAGCTGTTGTGCCCGCCCTCCAGCAGGAAGTCGGTGCCCGGGACGATCGCGACGCCCCGGGTGGCGGCCTCGGCGGTGATCCGGGCGACGTCGTGGCCCTCGTCCTCGGGCAGCGACACCCACAGGAAGTAGCCGCCCTCGGGACGGCGGAAGGTCGCCTGCGGCAGGTGCCGGCGCAGCGCGTCGTCCAGCAGCCCGACCCGCTCGGCGAGCGCCGTCTTCACCCGCTCCAGCGCGGCCGGGAACCGCTCGCCGCGCAGGTACTCGTAGACCGTGCCCTGGGCGACCATGTTCGGCGCGATGTAGGTGTTGGTGGCCCGCACCCGGATCTTCTCGATGATCGCCGGCGGCCCGACCAGGTAGCCGACCCGGATGCCCGGGCAGACGGTCTTGGAGAACGAGGACGCGTAGACGACGTGTTCGCTGTCGGCGCCGCCGTCCAGTTCCAGCATCCGCGGCAGCGGCTCGCCGCTGAACCGGATGTCGACGTACGGGTCGTCCTCGAACAGCACGAAGCCACCGCTGCGGGCCAGCTCCAGCAGCCGTTGCCGCTTGGCCAGCGACAGCGTGTAGCCGGCCGGGTTCTGGAAGTTGGGGATGACGTGGGCCAGCGTCGGCCGCAGCCCGCCGTCGAGCAGGGCGGCGACCTCGTCGACGGCGATCCCGTCCTCCTCCAGCGTCACCAGGTGCACGTCGGCGCCGCGCGAGCGCAGGCCGAGCAGGGTGCGGTCGTAGGTCGGCCGCTCGGTGATCACCGCGGCGCCCGCGGCGGCCAGCTCGTCGAAGAGGAACGCGTCGGCCTGCATCGAGCCGTTGGTGACCAGCACGTGGTCGACCGGGACGCCGTGCTTCGCAGCGATCCACTTCCGCAGCGGCACGTAGCCGACCGCCGTCCCGTAGCCGGTCAGCCCGGCCGGGTCGTTGTCGAACGCGGCGACGGCGGCCTGCTTGAGGCCCTCGACGTCGACGATGTCGGTGGACGGAGCGCCACGCGCGAAGGAGATCATCGTGGTCGCGGGGGAGGTCTGCACTGGGCCGCTCACCCCGCTGAGTCTGCCGTACCGCGCCACCCGGGGCTCAGCCCTCCACCGTCTCGGCAGCGGCCCGCACGGCGGCCAGCAGCGAGTCGCGTTCGTGCAACGTGGTGCGGGACCGGCCGCGGCTGGCGCCCAGCGCGATCTCTGCGGCGTCGATCGCCCGCCAGTCGGCCAGCAGCACCGGGTGTCCGCCACGGGCCCGGAGGGTGTCGACCCAGTCCTCGACCCCGCGTGGCTGCAGCACCCCGGCGGCGACGTCGGCCAGCAGCGAGGCGACGGTCTCCCGGGCGTCGTGCTTGTTGGTGCCCACGACCCCCGTCGGGCCGCGCTTGATCCAGCCGGCCACGTACTCGCCGAGGCTGGGCGCGCCGTCGCGCAGCACCCGGCCGGCCTCGTGCGGCACGGTGCCCTCGACCAGCGGCAGCCCGGGCAGGGCGTGCCCGCGGTAGCCCACCGAGCGCACGACCAGGTCGGCCGGGACGACGTCGGTCTCGCCGGTGCCCACAGCCCGGCCGTCGGCGTCGACCGTCGTCCGCTCCACCTCGACGCCGGTGACCCGGTCGGTGCCCAGCAGCCGTACCGGCCGGGCGTGGAACCGCAGCCGGACGCTGGCCTTGCCCGGCTCGGCGACGTGCCCGGCGTAGTCGGCGAGGGCAGCGAGGTTGCGGGCCACGTGCCGGTCCTCGGCGGCCAGCGCGTCGGTGGCCGGGTCCGGGGCGAGGTCGGCCGGGTCGACCAGGACGACGGCCTCGGCCAGGTGGCCCAGCTCGCGCAGCTCCTGGGTGGTGAAGCTGGCCTGGGCCGGGCCGCGGCGGCCGAGCACGGTGACCCGGTCGACGGGGGCGGCGGCCAGGGTGTCGAGCACGTGCTGGGGCATGTCGGTGGGGTGCAGCTCGGCGGGGGAGCGGGCCAGCACCCGGGCGACGTCCAGGGCCACGTTGCCCACCCCGACCACCACCACGTCGTGGGCCCGGGCGACCAGCTCCTCCACCCGTGCCCGGTCGGCGTCCGGGTGCCCGCAGTACCAGGCGACGACGTCGGTGGCCGGCAGGCTGCCGGGCAGCTCCTCGCCGGGGATGCCCAGTCGCCGGTCGCCGGCCGCGCCGTAGGTGTAGACGACGGCGTCGACGTGCCGGCGCAGCTCGGCCAGGTCCAGGTCGATGCCGATCTCCACGTTGCCGACGAAGCGCACCCGCTCGTGGTCCAGGGTGTGGTGCAGCGTCTCGCGCAGCGCCCGCATCTTGAGGTGGTCGGGGGCGATGCCGTGCCGCACCAGCCCGAACGGGGTGGGCAGCCGGTCGATCAGGTCGACGGCCACCGGGACGACGTCCTGCCCGGCCAGGGCGTCGGCGGCGTAGATGCCCGCCGGCCCGGCACCGACGATCGCCACCCGCAACGGACGTGCGGTGTCGGCCACGTCTCGCATCGTGCGCCCTGCGCAGGGGTACGCGCCAGAGCGATCGGCCGCCAGTTCGGTGGCCCCGTCCTCAGGAGCCCGCGTGTCCTTCGTCATCGTCGCCACCGTCACCCCGAAGCCCGGCCGCCGGGACGCCGTCCGCGCCGCGCTGCTCGCCGCCGTCCCCGCGGTGCACGAGGAGCCCGGCTGCGAGCGCTACTCCGTGCAGGAGGACGAGCAGGGCTTCGTCTTCGTCGAGCGCTGGGCCAGCGAGGAGGCGATGGACGTGCACGGCAAGGGGGCGAACTTCACCTCGATGATGGCCGCGATCTCCGACGACCTGGCCGGGCCGCTGGGCGTGCGGGTGCTGTCGCCGCTGCCGGCCGGCGACCCCGCCAAGGGTGAGCTCTAGTGGAGTGGTTCCGTCGGGGTCACCCCGACGGATCCACTCCACTCAGACGGCCTGGCAGGTCGGGCACCAGAAGAGGTTGCGGCCGACCATGACCTCGGTGCGCACCTCGGTGCCGCAGATCCGGCAGGGCAGCCCGGTGCGCCGGTAGACGTAGTGCGCATCGTCCCGGAGCGCCGGGCCGCGCCGGCGCTCCCGGTCGGCGCGCTCCGTGGTGACGATCCGGCCGGCCTTGACGCCGGCCCTCATCAGGACCACGAGGTCCGCCCACATCGCCGCCCACTCCTCGGCGGCGACGTCCTTCCCCGGCCGGAACGGGCTCAGCCGCTGCCGGAAGAGGATCTCCGCCCGGTAGACGTTCCCCACCCCGGCGAGCACGGCCTGGTCCATCAGCAGTGCCCCGATCGCCACCCGGCTCCGGGAGATGCGGGCGAACGCCTTCGCCGGGTCAGACCGCTTGCGCAGCGGGTCCGGGCCGAGCCGGTCGAGGATCAGCTGCACCTCGCCGTCGGTGATCAGCTCGCAGGCGGTGGCGCCGCGCAGGTCGGTCCACACGCCCTCGCCGTCCTCGCCCGGGCCCTCCCAGCGCATCCGCAGCGCGCCCCGCGGCTCTGGCGGCAGCCCGGTGCCGGAGGTGAACGTGCCGTAGAGGCCCAGGTGCACGTGCACGACGTCCGGTCCGAAGGCGGCGAACAGGTGCTTGCCGTAGGAGGTCACGTCGTCGAGCACCCGGCCGTCGAGCATCTCGGCCTGCCCGGCGAAGCGGCCCTGCGGACTGGTCACGTGGACCTCGCGGCCGGCGAACGCGGCCTGCTGCTCGCGGGCGAGCCGGAACAGGGTGTGGCCCTCAGGCACGGGCGGCTCGATCGAACATGGCACCAGCTTCACCTGCGCGGACGACGTCCGCCACGATGGGGCCCGTGACCGAGCTGACACCCCCGCTGGCCCGCGCCGCATGGGGCTCGCTGGAGACCGTGCACGTCGTCGCCTTCTTCGCCCCGCAGGTGCAGCAGGCCTACGACGCCATGGGCGTGCGCGGCGCCCGGGCCGGCTACTTCGCCGCCCGCGCCTCGGCGCTGGGCCCGATCGGCCCGGACGTCGTCACCGCGACCTTCTACGTCTTCTCGCCGGCGCTGGTCGCCCGGGTCGTGCCCCGGGTCTGGGAGGCCGCGCCGCCCGCGGCGTGGGCGGCGGCCCGGTCCGACGGCGTGGCCGCTGCGCTGCACGAGGTGCTCGGCGACCCCGACGTCACCGAGGCGGTCGAGCTGGCCCGCCGGGCGTGCGCCGGGCTGACCGTCGCCGGCCGTCCGCTGTACGCCGGGTGGAGCGCCGCCGCCTGGCCGGAGGACCCGCTGCTGCAGCTGTGGCACGCCGGCCTGCTGCTGCGCGAGCACCGCGGCGACGGCCACGTCACCGCGCTGATGGCCGCCGGCCTGGACCCCGTCGAGGCGCTGGTCACCGGTGGGCTGGCCTCGAACAGCACCGACTTCGTGCGCACCACCCGCGGCTGGACCGACGAGGAGTGGCTCGCCGGGGTGCAGCGCTGCCGGGACCGCGGCCTGGTGGACGACGGCGGCCTCAGCCCTGCTGGCGTCGAGCTGCGCCAGCAGGTGGAGCGGGCCACCGACGTCCTGGCGTTGCCGGGCTGGGCGCACCTGGGTGCCGAGGGCGCCGAGCGGCTGGTCGAGCTGCTCCGGCCGCTGCGGGTGCAGTTGTTCGACTCCGGCCTGCTGCCCGGCTGGATCCGCTCCCGCGGCTGACGACAGGGCCAAAGTCGCGACTTCGGCCCTGTCGTGACCTCCCGGGGCGCGGGAACGGCCATTCCCGCGCCGGGACTCACTGGCCGCGGGTGCGGTTGTAGCGGTCCAGGGCGACCTCGCGCTCGTGGGCGTGGTCGACGATCGGCTCGAGATAGCCGGCCGGCACACCACCGGGCGCCGTCCACGGCTCGTGCACGTGTTTCGGGTCGACGTCGCGCAGCTCGGGCACCCAGCGCTTCACGTAGACGCCGTCCGGGTCGAACTTCTTGCCCTGGGTGACCGGGTTGAACACGCGGTAGTACGGCGAGGCGTCGGTGCCGGTGCCCGCGACCCACTGCCAGCCGTGCTGGTTGCTGGCCAGGTCGCCGTCGACCAGGTGCCGCATGAAGTACCGGGCGCCGCGGGTCCACTCCTGGTGCAGGTCCTTGACCAGGAACGAGGCGACGATCATGCGCACCCGGTTGTGCACGTAGGCCTCACCGAGCAGCTGGCGCATCCCGGCGTCGACGATCGGGAAGCCGGTGCGGCCGGTCTCCCACGCCCGCACCAGCGCCTCGGCGTCCGGGCCGGAGTCGTAGCCCATCTGCTGCAGCTCCGGCTTGAGGTACTCCCGCGCCGAGTCGGGGCGGTGCCAGAGGACGTCGGCGTAGAAGTCCCGCCAGGCCAGTTCGTCGGTGTAGCGCCGCACCGCCTCGCCACCGTCGTCGGTCTGCGCGAGGTCGGCCAGCAGCGTGCGCGGGTGCACGCAGCCGTACTTCAGGTACGCCGACAGCCGGCTGGTGCCGTCCGCACCGGGGGTGTTGCGGCCCTCGGCGTAGCCGAGCAGCCGTTCGTCGCGGAACCGGGCCCAGGCGGCCAGGCCGGCGGTCTCCCCGGCGGGGGGCAGGTGCACGTCGGCCAGGTCGGGAGCCGGTGGCGGGTCGTCGGACCGGACGCCGGTCAGCCACGGCACCTGCTCCGGGCGCGCCGCCGGACCGCGCCAGCCGTGCTCGCGCCAGGCCCTGGCGAAGGGGGTGAAGACCTGGAACGGGGTGCCGTCGCGCTTGGTCACCCGGCCCGGCGCGACGAGGTACGGCGAGCCGGTGCGTACCAGCGGGACGTCGCCGAGTGCCTGCTCGACCGCGGTGTCCCGGCGGCGGCCGTAGGGGCCGGCGTCCGCCGCGACGTGCACGCTGACCGCGCCGACCTCGGCGGCCAGCTGCGGGATCACCTGGGCCGGATCGCCGCGGCGCAGCACGAGTGCCCCGCCGGTCTGCCCGTCCAGCTCGGTGAGGCAGTCGAGCAGGAACTGGCGCCGGGGATCGCCCGAGGGGCCGTAGAGGCGGTCGTCGAACACGAAGACCGGCAGGACGTCGCCGTCCTCGATCGCGGCCAGCAGTGCCGGGTGGTCGCCCAGCCGGAGGTCGCGACGGAACCAGAGCAGGGCGGTGGGCACCCGCCCGAGCCTAGGCAACCCGGTTGCGCACCGCAGATCAGCTGTTGGCGGTCTCCAGACCAAAGGTGGGCCGGTCGGCCTCGGCCACCAGGTCGAGGTCCTCGGGGTGGGCCAGCAGGTACTTGCGGATGAACGAGCAGTAGGGGAGCACGTGCAGCCGGCGCTCCCGGGCGGCGGCGAGGACGTCGCGCACCAGCACCGTGCCCAGGCCACGGCCGCCCAGCGAGGGGTCGATCTCGGTGTGCGGGAGGGTCATCACGCCGCCGTCGACGTGGTAGCTGGCCAGGCCGATGACGTGCTCGCCGTCGCGGATCTCGAAACGGCCCCGCTCGGGGACGTCGACCACGGTGATGTCCATCAGTGTTCTCCACCTCCCGCGCCTCCGGCGCCGTTGCCAGGGGCTCGTACGTGCTTCGACAAGGTAACGGTTACGGCACCTCGCCGCCCGCATGTGTTCCGACGAGTTCACCCATGGGGATGTTCCCGCGCCTCCCGGTGACGGCCAGCTAGCCTCGTTGCCGCACACCCCGGTCGGCAGCGCCTCGCGCTGCCGACGAGCCCCCGTAGCTCAGGGGATAGAGCATCGGTTTCCTAAACCGTGTGCCGCAGGTTCGAATCCTGCCGGGGGCACAGTGATCGAGGTGCCGAATCGCTGATTGCGTCCAACCGATACCGTGACGTCACGACGTTGGGTGACCGCAGGTCTCAGGACGAGCGCTCCCCATTGCCGTTCGCCGTCGTTGACCAGGGAGAGTTCCAGTGACTGCGTCTGCCATCGGCCGCCAGGCCGCGCCCGCGAGTTCGATCGGTCTGGCCAAGACGCCGACGGGGATCGCCGGTTTCGACGAGCTGACCGGTGGTGGCCTGCCTCTCGGGCGAGCGGCACTGGTCAGTGGCGGTCCTGGCGCCGGCAAGACGCTGTTCGGACTGGAGTTCCTGGTGCGTGGCGCCCAGGACTTCGATGAGCCGGGGGTCCTGCTCGCGTTCGAGGAGTCCGCCGACGACCTCGTCGACAACGCCGCGTCTCTCGGGTTCGACCTCCCCGCCCTGGAAGCATCGGGTCGCTTGGTGGTCGACGCGGTGCGGATCGACCCGGCGGAGTTCATCACCACCGGCGACTTCGACCTGGAGGGCGTGTTCATCCGCCTGGCCGCAGCCATCCAGCAGGTGGGCGCCAAGCGCGTGGTGCTGGACACCGTCGAGGTCCTGTTCGCGGCGCTGGATGACGAGGCCGTCGTCCGGGCCGAGTTCTCCCGGTTGCTGCGCTGGTTGAAGGACCAGCAGTTGACCACCGTGATCACCGGTGAGCGGGGGCGAGACGGGCAGCTGACCCGATTCGGCATCGAGGAGTACGTGTCGGACTGCGTGATCGTGCTCGACCACCGGGTTCGTGACGAGCTGGCCACCCGCCGGCTCCGCATCGTGAAGTACCGGGGTTCCTCGCACGGCACCAACGAGTACCCCTTCCTGATCCGCGACCGGGGCCTCTCGGTCTGGCCGCTGACCGCGGTCGCGCTGACCTATGGGGCATCCGAGGAGCGGGTGTCGCTGGGTGGCGTCGGACTGGACGAGATGGTCGGAGGCGGGGTGTTCCGGGGGTCGACCGTGCTCATCAGTGGGACGGCCGGGACCGGCAAGACGACGCTCGCTGCGCAGGCGGCCGACGCCGCCTGCGCCCGGGGCGAGAAGGTCCTGTTCGTCTCCTTCGAGGAGTCGCCGGCCCAGATCATCCGCAACATGCGGTCGGTCGGCATCGACCTCGGCCGGTGGGTGGACGCCGGCCTGCTCCGGCTCTGGGGTGAGCGGGCGACCGCCTTCGGTCTCGAGGCACACCTGGACGGCATCGAGCAGCTGCTCGACGAGACGGGTCCGTCGGTCGCCGTGCTGGACGCGATCGGCAGCCTCAGCCACGTCGGTGCCGGTGCCCAGGTGAGTTCGATGCTCGCCCGCGAGCTGGACATGCTGAAGTCCCGGGGGATCACGGCGGTGATCACCAGCCTGACGCACGAGGGGCCGGGTGAGCCCAGGGACGCGGGGATCTCCTCGTTGGTCGACACGTGGCTGTTGCTGCGCAACACCGAGAGCGACGGCGAGCGCAATCGCCTGTTGTTCGTCCTCAAGAGCCGCGGCACGGCGCACTCCAACCAGGTCCGCGAGTTCCTGCTCAGCGACGACGGAGTACGACTGCTGGACGTCGTCGTCGGCCCGTCCGGCATCCTCACCGGTTCCGGCCGGGCCAGGCAGCTCGCCGAGAGCGACGCTGCCGCAGCGGGACGAGGTGCCGAACTGCAGCGGGCCGAGCGTGTCTACCGCCGCCAGGCGGCGGAGGTGGAGGCAGAGATCGTGCTCCTGCGGGAGCGGCTGGCCAGTCAGCGGGAGCAGGTCGAGGGCCTGGCTGTCGAGGCGACGCGGGACGGCACCGCCAGGGCCGCGGTGCAGACCTCGGTCGCGCGGTTGCGCGAGCCCGCTCGGGATCGCGACCGGGACGACGCAGACGGGCGGGACGACTGACATGCGCGACCTGGACGCCGGCACGACTCCGGGGCACGAGGCGGACACGGAGCTGGACGAGAACGGGCCGCCCTACCAGCTCCGGCTGTACGTCGCCGGGCAGAGCCCCAAGTCCCTGCGCGCGGTGGAGAACCTCCGGCTGGTGTGCGAGGAGCACCTGGCCGGGCGGTACTCCGTCGAGCTCGTCGACCTGCTGGAGAACCCGCAACTGGCCCGAGGCGACGAGATCATCGCCGTCCCCACACTGGTGCGAAAGCTCCCGCATCCCATCCGCCGGATCATCGGTGACCTCTCCGACACCGAGAAGGTCCTCGTGGGCCTGCAGCTGCGCGGCGAGGACCGGCCCGGACCGTGACGGCCTCCGGCGGCACCCCGCACTGGCTGCTGACCCTCTATGTGAGTGGCGCGTCCTCGCGGTCGGCGCAGGCGCTGGCGACCGTGCGGCGCATCTGTGACGAGGAACTGTCCGGTCAGGTCGACCTGCAGGTCGTTGACGTCGCCGAGAACCCGGCTCGGGTGATCGCCGACAACGTCCTGGCGGTGCCGACGCTGGTCAAGCACACGCCCGCGCCAGTGCGGCGGCTGGTCGGCAACCTCGCCGACGTGGAACGGCTCCGCGCCGGCCTGGATCTGGGACCGCAGCGCCGGCCGGAGCCCATCCGCAGCCCCCAGGCGCTGGGGGGCGAGGGATGACGACGGAACCGGCCGGGCAGGTCACGGACCTGGATGCCGAAGCCCTGCGTCAGGAGCTGGAGGACCTCCGGCAGGCACTGGACGCCATCCGAGGCGGCGAGGTCGACGCGGTCGTCGTGGGCGGCCCGCAGGGTGAGCAGCTCTACACCCAGGTCAACGCCGACCGCCCCTACCGGGTCATCGTGGAGGAGATGGGCGACGGTGCGCTGACCGTCTCCGAGCGCGGGACGGTCCTGTACGCCAACCAACGCATGGCGCAACTGCTGCGACGTCCCCGCAGCGACCTGCTCGGCCTGGCGGTGACCGACCTGGTCGACCCCGCTGTCACCTCCCGGCTGGCCGAGCTGCTCACCGTTGGACCGGGCACCACGCGCCGCGCCGAGCTCGACCTGAGTTGTCCGGATGGGACGCAGGTGCCGGTGCTCGCCTCGGTGGCTGGGCTGGAACTCGACGGCGCTGTCGTCCGGTGCCTCATCGCCGCGGACCTCACCGAGCAGCGCCAGGCGGTCGCAGCGATCTCCCAGGCCCGCCAGGAGGTGCTGCGCCAGACGGCGGCGCTGGCCGAGGAACACCGGGTCAAGGAGTCCCTCCAGCGGGCGGTCCTCCCCGCTCGCCTGCCCGAAGGCCGGACGTTCGAACTGGCCGCCAGGTATCTGCCCGCGGACCAGCCTTCACTCGTGGGCGGGGACTGGTACGACGCCTTCGTCCTGCCCGACGGAGCGGTCGCGCTGGCCGTTGGCGACGTCGTCGGTCACGACCTGGACGCCGCGGCGACCATGGGGCAGATGCGCAACGCCCTGCGCGCCTATGCCCATGAGGGCGGCCCGCCGGCCTCGGTCCTCGGGCGGCTCAACCGGCTCGTCGACGGACTGGCCGACGGAGGGATGGCCACCGTGGCCTTCGGCGTGCTCGATCCCGCCGAAGGCACGTTCCGCTGGGCCGGCGCCGGTCACCCGCCGCCGCTGCTGATCCGGGCCGACGGCGCCCGGCTGCTGTCCCCTCCGGTCGGCATGATGCTGGGGGCGGACCCGGCAGCGTCCTATGCGGACGTCGTCGTACCGCTGGACGTCGGTGATCTCCTCGTCCTCTACAGCGACGGACTGATCGAGCGCCGCAACAGCGACCTCGACGCCGACCTCGGCGCTCTGGTGGCGGCGGCGCACGACCTGACCGGCACCTCGGCGGAGGCGGTGTGTTCAGCACTGCTGGCCCGGCTCGCGCCCACCGCCAGCCACGACGACGACATCTGCCTGCTGGTCGTGGGGTTGCCCGGCTGATCGTTGGTGCGAGCCTGCCGATCCGATGGCGCAGCGGCGGCCGGCCGCTCGACCCACGCGCGCGTCGTCCCGCCGGGATGGCCGTGCCGACCCCGGTGGTGGCCAGGCTCGGTCGGCTGCTGCGGAAGCAGCGGCCCCATGCGTCGTGGCAGACGTCCGAGCACGAGTGGGAGGGCCCCGAGATCAGGTTGGACCTCGCCGAGGTGGACTGCGGGACCTGCACGACAATGAGGGCATGGCAGCCTCCGACGCCGACGAGCGAGCACAGCGCACCGACCAGGAGCCCCGCCCGCTGACCGGCACCGAGCGCGCGCTCCTGGACGCCCTCCTCGCGCACGACTTCACCGGCGCCGCTGTGCTGCGCACGCAGGTCGACGCGGCGACCGCGACGACGGGGTGCACCTGCGGCTGCGGCACGATCGACCTGTACGTCGCCGCCAGTGCCCCGAACGCCGGGGTAGCCGGACCGGCGCCGGTCGAGGGCACCGTCCGTGGCCCCGACGGGCGGCCGACCGGCGGCGTCCTCCTCTTCGTCGAGGACGGCCGACTCGGCCGACTCGACATCACCTCACATGGCGACCCGCTGCCGGTGCCGGACCCGGCGCGCGTCACCTGGGGCCGCACCGCGTGGGCGGGGGAGGGGACCGTCCGCCGTCCGGCGCGCTACCGGCGCTGAGGCGGGTGGCCTGACCGCCCGCGGAGTCCGGCCGGCACGCGGAGGAGATCCAGTCCGTGCGCCGTCGTGGCGGTGGCCCTCGTCGTCGTCCTGGGAACCCCCGTTCGACTGCGCCGGCGGGCCGGGCTGCTGCGGTCGACCGCACCCTGAGCGACGCGCTGTGCACGTCACTCCAGCCCCCGCAGCACCACGGACCTGCAGGTCTGCACAGAAAGTCCTCAAGCACCCCGTTCACCCGGTCGATCTATGGGTTGTCAGGCAATGACCCACAGTGAGCGGAGCAACGAACGTGTCCACCCCGATGGCAAGCACCCCCCGCGGCGTCACCCGCGTCCTGATCCTCGCTGACGCCCCGGTCCTGCGCCGCGGGCTGATCGGCATGATCAACGAGACCGCCGGCATGCAGGCGGTGGGCACCCCCGGGGAGCCGCGCCGCGCACTGACCCTGGCCGAGTCCGCCCGCCCCGACGCCGTCGTCGTCGAGCTGGGCACCGGCCGGGCCGCCACCCTCAACGCCTGCCGCGACCTGCGCCGCCGCTTCCCCCAGATCGCGATCGTCGCGCTGGCCACCTCCGAGGACCCCGGTGTGGTCAACGAGGCGCTGGCGGCCGGTGTGCGCGGTTACCTGCTGATGAACACCTCCCCGACCCTGCTGGGCTGGGCCGTGCTGGCCGCCCGCGCCGGGCGCACCGTGGTCGACCCGCAGATCCGCCGCGGTGAGGGCGCCGGCGAGCCGGTCGGGCGGGAGCTGACCCCGGAGGTGCCGCTGACCCGCCGGGAGTCCGACGTGCTCGACGAGCTGCTGCAGGGCCAGTCCAACCGGACGATCGGCAAGAACCTGTTCATCTCCGAGGACACGGTGAAGTCCCACGTGAAGGCCATCCTGCGCAAGCTGGGTGCCCGCGACCGGGCGCACGCGGTCTCTCTGGTGCTCTCGGCCCGCAACCCCGGCTGCAGCTGCGGCGCCCACCGCCTCACCGACACCCCGGCCGACGCCCCCGCCGACGTCTGACCTGCGTCCCTCGCCCTGCCACCGAGCCGGCCCCGCCACGAGGCGGGGCCGGCTCGTCGGCGTCTCGGGCCGACGATCGACCCGCTGATCCCCCGTCCCGGCGCTACGGTTCGGCTCATGGTCGGCGTCCTGACCGCTGCGGTGCTCGTCGTGCTGCTGGTCGGCCTCGTCGCCTGGGCGATGTCGGTGCCCCAGCCCGCCGCCGGACGGTCCCTGCCCCCGTCGGAGCGGGCCTGGCAACAGCAGGCGGTGGCCGCCGCCCGGTGGGCCGCCGCCCACGACGAGGTGGACGGCGAGACCCGGGTGCTCCTGCGCCGCAGCTGCCCGGGGCTCGACGGCCGCCCCGAGGTGCTCGAGGAACGGGTCTTCGAGACCTTCTCCGCGCGCGACCCGATGTGGGAGGCACGCTTCACCGAGGCGATGTCCGGCGCGCGGTTCCGCTGCTCGTACCTCAACGCCGAGGACGACCACGGGCAGCTGCCGTAGGCCCCGGGGGCCGGCACCCGGGTGCACCGGCGGCTGCCGGCGACGTCCGTGCGCGTGCAGGACGTCGTCGTCGCCGACGGCTGGAGCGGCTCGAGCGCGAGGTGGTTCCCGTCCGAGCCCCGGGCGCGGTCGCCGCCGGGCAGGGACCATGGGGGAGTGACCGCAGCACCCGCCACCGTCGACGGCGTCTCCGCACTGGCCGACCTGCTCGCCGACGGCGGCGCCGTCGTCCTCTCCGGAGCCGGGCTGTCGACCGACTCCGGCATCCCCGACTACCGCGGGGCGACCGGGTCGCTGCGCCGGCACACGCCGATGACCTGGCAGACCTTCACCCGCGACCCCCGCGGCCGGCACCGGTACTGGGCACGCAGCTTCGTGGGCTGGCGGCAGATCGAGCGGGCC
>Ga0210040_10007574_pt1 | contig 13110 bp, 11 predicted proteins | sample CryGeyCG12114_NA_FD_185462 | JGI IMG/M metagenome (GOLD analysis project Ga0210040, IMG submission 185462) | Groundwater microbial communities from aquifer - Crystal Geyser CG19_WC_8/21/14_NA (SPAdes) (version 2) | ecosystem: Environmental > Aquatic > Deep subsurface > Groundwater | place: USA... | reverse complement strand
GGCTGTGATCTTTGAATAATGAATCTTCTTCTTCCGCTGCACGGGATTTTATGAACGCCCGAGATGGTGCTCTACGATTTGCTTGCAATCGGGGTCGCGTCTAAAGGTAGAAATGATTAATTATTAAGTACTGAAAGCAATTGTAAACAATTCGAAATTCATCTATGTAGGCCACAATTTTATTACCTTTGCCACCCCAACCAAAAGTGACCACGAGTCGCCACTATTTCCAGGAACATTTGGAGCTGTGCAAATATCCACAGGCGATACAGGAGAATCTAACTTCGGTATAGTCTCATCTTTTTTCTCAATTTTAGAATCTTCAGTAGCTTTAAATATATTCGTCGGAGATTTCAAAGCTTCTTCAGCTTTGGAGTCTGATGGCTCTAAAACTTCAGTGGAATCCTTCTCATTCTCTTTTTCTTCACCAGCTGGTTTATCTTCCTTTATATTTTTTGCATGCTTAGCCCCGGGCATCAGAGCTGCTGGGTTAATTTTTAACCCTAAAGCCAAGCTTTTCACTTTCCCCCCAACCTTCTGCATGGCTGGATCGGTAGATTTGTTCGTCAGAGATTTGATTTCAGAGTTAATTTTTCCTGAAGTATCCGTACTTTTCTTCACAGCTTTCTCTGATTTTGTTTCCTTATCAACAGAATTATCCGCAGGTTTCGATTTCTGGTTACCATCCAATTCATCGCCATCATTGTCTTCAAATAAACGCTTCGCTTCAGTGAAACTTTTTTTGGTTTCCAATTTCGTCTTGGGTTTGACAAATAAGTCTGAATCGGAATCGGAATCAAATATGGACTTTGCTTTCTCATTGACAGCTGTAGGAAGCTTTTTAGTTTCAGATCTCTTGCTGCTCTTTTCAGTTTCTGAAGATTCCAAAACTGGAGTTTTGTCATCATCTTGAAATAAGGACACTTTATTGGGTTTCGAGGCTTCAGCTTCTACTTTACTTTTTGGTTTCAAAGTTTTCTTTGTTGCAAACAAGTCCTCGTCACTATCCTCGTCGTTATTGAATATATTGGAGATTGAAGTAGAGCTATAAAACAAATATTTTACCATGAATTCTGCATGTTTATGTTAAGAATTTCGATATTAAGATAGGAGTTGTTACCGTTTCTCCTTTTTAACAGGCGGTGTATCTTCCACTTTTGCTTCATGAGAGATTAATCTGCTGGAACAAGACAAAATTAAAATATTGTTTAAATACTAAATAATATTATAATTATTTTTGTAAAATCGTATTCTCTAGAGGGACATTTTAACTTTCCACTTATACGAACTTACTTTTCTGCAGAATTAGAATGTTCGCCTTTTTTATTCCCTTCATTTTCAGTTTGTACTACTTTTTCGTCTGATTTGCTTTCTGTTATTTTTGTAACAAAGCTTTTAGTCTCTGTACTGTCTTTGCCTTCCTGTTCATTCGTTTCTAGCTCAACTTTTGGTGCCTTCTCATCTTCAGCATTTAAATCCATTTTGCTATTAGTATCCATTTTCTTTTCACTAGTATCCTCTTCGATATCATTATTATTGTTATTAGCATCTTCTTTCTCTTTACTCGCTGACCCAATAATTTTTTCAGGAACACTGCTACTCGCATCATCTACAATGACATCCGACATTTTGGCAGACTCAATTACTTTTTTTGATTCTTTAACCCTCCGAGTTGGTCTTTCTTCTTCAGAATCCGAATCAGAAGAATCATCAAATAATGATCTCGATTTACCCCGAGTTTTGGAAAATAGACGGGTGCCACTAGTAGCTCCAAATATAGGATTCACTGATTTCTTAGGAACAGGTTTATCACCACTAGTTGTATTTGATTTACTTGTACTAGGTTTCACAATTGTAGAAGAAAAGAGATCGTCATTCGAATCATCCGAGTCATCAAAAATGGATTTTGTAACTTTCTTCTGTGTCTGGATGCCACCACCACGTTTCTCTTGTGTTTTTGAACTTAGTTTCTTCACAACTGGGTCATCATCAAATACTGAATCGTTCTTCAGTACCGTAGGTTTAGGGATAGCGGGTTTTGAGGAAAATATATCATCGCTATCATCGTCATCACTAAATAGTGAATTAAATGCAACTTTTCTGCAATGTCAACAACAAAACAAATCCGTTAATCACAAATTAATCATACCCTCCCTCTTAATATTGCCTACACAATTATTTACTGACTTCTTTGTTAACACCGTTTGACTGTTCTTGGCTGATGCTTTATCTTTTTTGTCAAATAATGGACTAGGCTGACTAGGTTGCTGATTTTCGGCTACTGAATAGGATGGCTGTGAACGAGTCCCAGCAACAACTGTTTGTGTAGGCGGTATCAATTTCCCAGCAGACGATACATCATTTTTCGTCTTCTCTGGGATAACTTGTTTTGTACTACTCACTGTAGGAATGGATCCACCAAATACTGATACAGCACCTACAGGGATCTAAAAAAACACAAATTTTAGTTAGTTAGTTAGGAAATTACCAAGAAAAATTTGCATTTTGACTGTCATCATACGGTGAAAATTAAAAAATAACTAACCTTAGGCTTAGAAGTTGTACGCTGGTTCTCAGGTTTATCTTCTTGCTCTGCATAAAAAAATTGCAAGTATGAAATGATTATGCAAACGAGCCCAAGCTACTATTCTCACCACTAAAATCATATAGTCAAAAAAATTATGCTCACAAGAAAAACAAGTAAGTAAGTAAAGTGAGGACAGCAATGTAATCTAAAATAGCTTTGTGTATAAATGTCACCGGTAAAACTGTATTAAGATTCCTCTTGCAGTTCATCCTACAGACTCACCAATATTTGTATTTATGCTGGCGGACGGAATGTATGCAAAAAACTTTGGAATGCACAATAATTTTGAATGCTATTGCAATTTTATCCCAAGTCAATACTGATTAATAGATAACTATGGAATATGGAAAGATAACAAACAATGCAAGATATGCCATGTCCTACCTAGTCAGTATTCAATTTCATCCAGAGAAAGGTTCGATGTGAAAACAGGACTTTAAAACCATTATTATTCAAGCAGGAAATGTGAATGCTTATTCGTCGTATACTTACCATGAATTTGCCGACTAGTAGCGGAGCAGAAAAGTTGTTCACTTCTTGGCAGATTGTCAGCAAAAGCAGAGTTCAAGTTGCCCCTCTCCGCCTCGTCATTTATGAGCCTTTTAGTTTTATTATTAGAGTTTATTGGGACAGATGTAGGTGGCACAGTTTTTGCTTCAATTTCCTTCCTATGCAATAACGACCGTGTGGAATTTTCATCCAATTTATTGCTAGCAGAAGGTCCGCCCAAAATTTCAGCATTAATTGCTGCGTTTTTACCACGCTCAATATTACTTTCAGTTTGTATGTCACTTTTTTCAGAGGGGAATAATGGGGAAGCAGGCCGATGATTCACAACTGTCGGTTTTTCTGCAAAAATGTCATCTTCGTCGTCGTCATCCGCAAATAAGTTACCTGATAGGAATATAATACGAAAATGTGGTTTGCAAATGTCAGAAGTTTGAAATAAACACTACACTATTTTACTTTTAGCCTGTCTTAGTTGTATCTTAGTTTTATCTAAAAGTGATGATAAAACTAAGATAAGCAACCTTTAAACAACCTTTTTATTAGCTTTTGGCTTTCTAAAGTACTAGTAATAACAAGTACTAGTAGTAAAGTGCTAAAAAAGTCTATGCCGGTACCGTCATCAATAAGTAATTAAGTATGCAACTACTGGACACTCAAAACTGCGAATATTTGGCTAAAGAAAAGTAAGCGTACCTGGTACTCGTCTCACTATATCATCTTTGAAATCATTGGAATTGGAGGCGTAATTATCACGTTGTAGCGGAGGTGGGACACTATATGGTCGGTGAATGTCATTGAAAACAGATTGCTGAGGTTTGGGCTTCGACTGAAATTAATTTTGAAAGAAAATTAAATAGTAAACTCGACAATAATAACTTGAAACAATACATAGTTGTGAAATATACATAAGCGGAAAAACCTTACCACAAAATTCGTAGCATGAGGTGCACTATACGGATCGGTATTTCTTGATTTAGCTGTATCAATATTGTATTGGTCATTTATGTCTAATCTACGAGTTTTCTCACTTGGGATTATATCACTGTTATCACTTGAAGTGATTATTGAATCTTGAGGTTGAAAAACCTGGAATTAAATATATATTTATCAATCTGTACTTACTATGTATATGAAAGTATGATAGTTAGATAGTGACAACTAGCTCACAGTATTCTTAGAAGGCACTACTGTACCAGTAGGAGGGCTAGAAATTAAGGCGGAATTATCATAAGATACCTCCGATGAATCGTATGCTGAAATGGAGTTTTGTCCATATTCAGCAGTTCGGTCTACATATTTGTGTTCATTCAACAGGCCACAGTATTTGTTACTAAAAAATTTCGAAGTACCAATGATATGCGGCAATTTCAGTGCTTGATTATTGGCAGAGGAGGATCTACATCAAACAGTAGGACAGTTAGCTACAATTACAAAGATATAAGTTTTTTAAAATTCATATGGAGTTGAAAAGAAATGTTTGTGGGTACCTGATTGAGCGACTGTGCTCCTTTGATTTGATGCCAATCTGAATAGCTTCCTTCATTTTCGATATAAGTTCTGCTTCAAGCTCGGGTTTAGTTTTGGCTGTGACTCTATCTTCACTTGTCCTTTTTGAGTTCGCGTACTCTACTTGTTCTTGGAACTCTTGTACTCGATTTTCGACAAATCGATTGTTTGACAACATAAGGAACTGATTTGTCATGTTTGAAATTTTACAGTTTAGAAGCTTGACCTCTTTTGAAAGACCCTCGCATTCTGCCGTTATATCTTCAGAATTTTGTACCACAGTCTGAATAAATCGCATCACATTGGTTAATAAATAAACTGCAATATTAAAAGATTAGTAGATCTATTGCTTTTTACCTCTGATATTTGTTTCAGTCGTCTTAAAAGCGCATCATCACAGGCCAGTGTCCACGATGAGCTTCGAGCCATCAGCTCCTCCGTAGACGTGGACACGTTTTCTGTCTAAAATGTTAGAAATTATACAAATCCATTAATGATTGTACAGTTTCTTGATAAAGAAGCATTATTTCGCGTAACTCTCATAGTGATAATCTACGCTCAGAAGGAAAATAATATCTTATATTTTCCAATTTTGGGCGTGTTTATTTCTGGTCCTGTTGGGAGACCGTACACCCACGCGATCTCATTCAGCAACAAGAGTGCAAAAGGGTATCACAGAACAAGGGAACATAGTTTGGTGAATGAAAAATAATCTAAATCGTACCATTGTCAAAACTTATTGTTGTTCTTGGCTATATAACCCAGCGGGAAGATTCACTTTTTCTCCTCTTCCTTTTAAAATACATCACAGGCCCATCTGAATTGATTTCTTGGTTGCTCACAATGCAAATCTTATCATCAGAGTTTTCCGATTCGAAACCTACTTATCAAACCCATTGACTCAACGATCGAGTCCAGGAAATACCAGAAACAGACGGAATTTATGGAAATATTGGAAGTATTAAACAGGATTCGTCAAAAACTTTTCTATTTCCGTCAATAGTTCAAATGACTGAATGTTCCCGCTATTATCATCGGAATGTCTCACAGGTAGTACACGATGGATTCTCCCTCACCTTACCAAATCGGTTCAACCGGCCGCCATATTGAAAATAAAATAGAGTGAAACAAAATGGAATCATATTCCCTTTGTTGACGAATTTTCATTTTAAATGAATTTGAAATTTGAAATCATAAGCATGAAGCATTAGAAAGTAAACTAGGTATGGCATGGCTATTAATAGTAATATTGTTGTGTTGATTGATAACGTTCTAAATGGTTGCTGTTTAGATGCATTAGAGCTTATAAGTTAGAAAACAGGAAAAAATTAAAAGACTGTTTACCGCATGTTTGTATTAACTGTGTACTTTTATTATTTTTTCCTTGATTTTATAGCAGTAGGTAATGAGCTCAATAAGTTAGCTAGTGACCACTCACAGACAGGTGGCCATAACATTACATCTTCTACGAATTTAAATCTACGATACCTGTACTTTTTTCTTCACAATAATTCTATAGTTCAGAGTTTGAATAAATTAATTCCAACTTTCCGTTCTCGCATACTATTTTTCAACCTGGTACATTTATTCACAACATAAACCTCTTCCGTATCACAATAAATAACAGATGCATGCAACAATAAAAACATCGCGTAGCAGTCAGTTAGAAAAATTAATTATTGAAACAAGAAAGGGAAACATTTTTCCTATTCTCAGTAATAGACGTATTAAATACCAGCAGAGGACTTTACATCAAGAGTATCCAGTCCTTGTATTACAGTTAAAAGTTTTGCATTGTGTGTTTAAAAACAGGTGTCAAGTCTTAATTAAAGCTAGTCTCACAACTCATTTTAATTGATCGATAATAATTTAAAATCCACTAACATGTCATCTATTATATTAGCACCAATTTTCAAGGTACGTATGACATTCATTACATTTTCTTATAATCAGATCCAATTATCAGTTTATCTCTAAAACAAAACAATCTACGATACACTAAAAATCTCGGAGTTATCTTGTGTGCATTGTCGAACTGTTATCTTGCAAAGACAGATTAAAAACCCCTTCATAAATAACCACAATTGTAAGCTATTCACATTCATCGAAATAAATATCGAATCGTTCGACGCTCAGACGTACATACCGGTTTGGAACACATTTCGTTCAACAAGGGAAGAGTTGCCCACTAACTACCACATTTCTTGTATGATTCAGTTATCCCAATTATACTTATGAATATGAATATAACACACAAGATTTCTAAGTTACAATAAAACCTATGTGAAGACAAGAGATTATTTTTCAAACAGAGCACTGTAATAATTATTCATAAACTTTTGTGTGAAGGCGCAAAGACGTATGAATTACGGTGAGTAGTATTAAATCAATAGCACCATTTCTTTTGCAGTTTTATACGTCCCTGTAGGAAATACACATCTTCTCAATAAAGTGTAAAAGTTAGTGTCAGCAAGTATACTATGTAGATTTCACGTATATAAAATGACTTTGACGCGAATGATACCATAAGAATAAACACACACGTTACAAAGAGTGCAGCACAATATGAGACTTGAGATTTGGGAGCCTTAGCAGTATCTCTTCATAAATGTGAACTTTGGCCAGATAGCTCGTAAAATAGGACGTAGCCTTCACTAGTGACGATGTTGTGACTTGATATTGTTGACACCCTGCAAAAAATATTAACCAAATGATCAAACAACCCCAAAAACGAACAAGATTTTATTCAAAATCAATGCTTTCAAACTTACCTAGAGTCATTGTAGCAATGCCATTCCCCACTCTTTGGATGCTTGCAGTACGCAATATAATGACCAGAATAAGTTGAGCCGGAGTGATTAGAAATTCCATAAAGATTATAATTACAGTTCTGTCCACGGTTAGCTGCATAGCTGGACAAATCTAGTCCGTTCACCGGGAACTCGACCAGAGTGCTCAATTTCCCGCGGTATCGCTCCGTGGGGGAGAACCGTTTCAAGTGAACAACAAGGATGCGCGGGAACTTTTGGATAGAAAAGCTTTTGGTACACTTCCGCCGGCATTGGCATTTAGAGCAAGTGGGCTTCTCGTCTCCGTCGAGAACTTCCTCCTTCGTGAATAGGTCAAAACATTGGAATAGTTTTGTTTGGGACAGTCTTGATGGTAGAGGCAAAGAAAGATCCCAGAATGGGTCAAAAGTTACTGAGCAATGTCCACAGGTTGTACACTTGAGGGTTGACTTGAGTTGTCCGACGAATAAGTCCACAATTTTACTATCATCATATCGGAGGTAGCGTTTCCAGGCTTCGGCTGCCTTCTGGGAGTCACTATTATGTGAAAAATATAAAAATGACGCATTTAAATTCGTGCAAACCTCCATCAGTTTGTGATTTGAAGTATTGAAATCTTAACATACCTTAATGAGTCATCGATATCGGTATGAATGGGTGTAGGCTTGGATTTTACACGATTCACATCTTCATGCAACCCTTCCAACAAATAACGTAGGAACTCTTGAGCATCTTGCTGACTGTAACCCATGAAACGAGGGGCAAACCGTTGAATTTGTCCTTTGAAGTCTGAAGTGTCAACAACGTTTTGGTCTCTCCACATATCTTTGATTAAGTCCACAAATGCTGTAAATATCAAGATTCAACATTAGTTAGTCAATATTTTTGTAGGAAAACTTGAGATTATGCCAATGTTTTATTTTTTGCAACAGACTCAAACTCACCTCTAATCAGTTCACCCTTCATGCCAGAATTGGTTGTATTGATATCACTTTTATAGTTGTCTCTTAGTATATATTCTACTAAAGGTCTTGTGTTGCTCAAGCATTGGAGCACGGAGTTCATAAAACACTGCAAAAGAAAAGCATACAAATATTTGGTTCAGTTTCGTCTAGTAGTTGTGATTTCTTTGCGAAGCATGATACTGATATGCAATGACTTTTTGAGACATACCGTGTTTCCAATATTTCTAAGTCCGGTAAGTCCTGCCTTATCATTGTTACTATTGTCTCGAGCCCGGAACCTGCCAAGCTGCGGTGAAGATGATGAGTAGCCATCACTTTCCTAGAAAATCAAGTATCCCATTATTATTAAAGTGCTTTTTAACACATCGAATTATCCGCATGCATTTTAACATGGTCCACCTGCATTTACTAAATAACCAACTATAACGAACCCATTATCATACTGAAAAAAAGCCATGCATTGTAATGTTAGGTTACCAAAGCCAAACCAAACCTTTGACCGCATATAAAGAAGACCACAAGCCAAAACCGCATAATGTGAAGCAAATTCATCATGTAAATAAAAGAATAAAAAAACTCGTATTAAAGCATGAGTTAGTTAGTTTAAGTACTGTGCATGCCTGGGAAGCCATGTTATAGCATTTTATGTGCATATTTGGTACAGGGTTTTAGGAATGTGACTTGCCGAAATTGAGCAATGTCGAAAGTACGCGTGTCATAAATAATTAATGGAGAATTAGTTGAAGTAGGCATATGGAAGGTTTCCAGTATTTTAGTACAGTTGAAAGCAATTTCAAACATGTACATAATGCATACGAGTTAATTGAAACAATAAAAGAAATGCAAAATGATGCATACTTTGCCGACCATTTACAGTGTGCATTTATTGCCACAGACCGATCAGTGGAAATTTTATCCAGTTAGTTAGTTGTTGAATATAGTGGGACACAATAGATAGTAATACTTATCGGGAGATAAAGTATAAACAATTTCATTCTTGGAAACTAGACAATGGTTTCACTCGTACCACTGTCTCACTCAGCTAGTTATTAGCCAATCGGTTGTTGTGATAACTAACTAAAAGTAACCAATGGATAATGGAACAAATGTTGATAATTAGCCAAGGTAATTATCGAATGAAGGCGGTCATTAGTTGGTGGCAATCCGATTACAATGAGTAAGTAGTGAGCATACCAAAGGGGCAAATAGGATCAAGAGTAGACACAGACATGAATTGTAATAATTTCAAGGGCATGATATAATGGAATCATTAACTCTTGCCATTGCATAAACGAGCCACATTTGTTGCAAAAAAAATGTGCATGCACATTTCCCCTCAACTCGTTTTAATGCGTGTATTCAGAAGTTGTATCATAATAATAGAGTCCAACGGCAATGATTATTGCCGTCAATACTTAATTCATGCTTGACTAACTAACTAACTAACGCATTTAAAATTGAAGCAAACTATTTTTTGCATGAATGTGGGCTTTGTACATAGAAGGCTACTGTATGCATATTCAAGTTTTAGCAACTTACTAACTAGCCGTTGCCCAAAAAAGCAATCCCATGGAGCAATACACTGCATTCCTCCTTCAATTAAAATGTACAAGAAAATTTACCTCTAAAAGAGCTTCCTGAGCACAGGAGATATTAAAGCTCGCTTTTCTCCTCTTGTAGGGCTGAGGGAATGAAAAACTAACGTGAGCAAACTTGAGCTGCATTATTGGGCAAGTTTTTGTGTTTCTATTTTATCACAGCTGTCAGTTTGTAGCTATAACGAACTAACTTTCAATGTACACAAACACATAGCACTACTGCTGAAACTACCAAAAAAACTTGATTCAACTGAAACCCACATTTATGTTCTGTGGGGAAAAACCGAGAACACAAAAACAACAGAGTGTGCATTCCTGGAGTTGGCGGAAAATTTTTATAGGTTAGGTAGCACTGGCTGCGAATAAATTGCACAACTTGTTCTTTGGAATGCTTCGTACCGACTGAGCTCCTCTTTCAGTTCACTGCTAGTCACATTAGCTTTTATCACTGGAGAAGTATTCACGTACCACGTCATTTAGTTAGTTAGTTAGGGATATGTCACAATCTCAACTCTTTGGTACTTATACTAACTAACTGCAGGTAAGACGAGTTTTTCGCCACCGATTTTTTATGCTCCCACATGCAACTGTGCTTTCTGTAGGTAAGTAGGTAGATATTCATGATAATACCCCGAAACAAAATTCCAGTTTTTCTCAAACAAGATAACGTCACTTGTATAATGTATGCATGTACAAGAATCAAATGAAAAAATTTGGATAAGGCGATTCAACCTTGTCTACTATATTAGACTGTATTTTTTAAATTTTGACTGAGCCTATGTAAATAGTTTGAATGTTATTTTTGAGAATGTGGCAACAAACAAGCCAATCTTGTAGCTAGCTAGCTAAGAAATGAATTTGAAGGTTGGATCAATACTACATAAGATTTGTGACGTTATTCAAGGTTTTTACAGATGTACACTTTTTATCCAACACACCACTGCTAATACTTTTTGGGGAATGCATTTTGTGGAGGATATTTAGCAGAGTTGGTGTGAAATCCCATGTAGTTTAGTTATATTAACGTTATGCAAATGTTGCAGCTGCGCACGCATTATTGCAACAATGGTGGTCATTATGAACTGCATGTAGTTAGTTAGCTAGTTGAGTACACGATAAAAAAAGACCTTTGATTTTGAAAACTTTGTATATGCGAACTAACTAATGAAATTCTGGTTTCTTAAGTGAGTAATAGTTGATCTCCTTCAACAATTAGTACAACTGCGTATGCTATATGAAACTTGCGCTTCCTTCCTATTGACGTGTGGGTACACACATAGTGCGGAAGTATTGTGAAAATGTGTGAGCTTAATTTTTTCTGAATAAATTATGTTTCCGAGTCACTCACGTGTGTAGTTAAACTCATAAGCGCCTGCAGTAGTAAACAAACCAGTGGATGCAAAATATGTTCACAAGTTATGCGTGGAAATTGACAATTTAGAAAGGAGAGTTGGAATGTACAATGTGTTGTACACGGTACTGACTGAGAGCTTATCCAATCTTCAAGGACTGATTAGGTGGAAAAGAAGAGCAGTGCAATTAATTGTTATTTAACATTGAAATCTCTTTTGGTATCACCTAACTGCAGATTACTTGTCTTGTCGACATTAGGCAGTTTGAAATATGTCTTAAAAGCTGCTGAGCCAATGCAAGGACATTCTGATTTATAAAATTCGGAAATCTAACGAATTCGCTCCTTTGTTTCCTCTAAAACGCAAATAGTTTTTTATAAACCCATGAAATCCAGGATTATGAAAAGTTAAGGAAGGATAATAATATTTAGACTAATAGAATCAACTGGACAACCATTAAGATAATCTGTGGAAAACGTGAGAACGAATGCATACAGTTTATTATGAAGTACAGGCTATTTCGTGCACTCGAGAGATAGCTATCGTCCCAAGTTTTTGATTGATGCACGGTGGTGAAGGAACACAAAGGTCACCTTTTCAAAGGTCGGCATTTACATTGTTGGCAGTATTAGGATTAGTAACGTGCAATAATATCCTATCGCAATAAAGTTTTGCAAGAAACAGTGGATTTCCAATGCAGATTTTCTGCTCTCAAGCTCCTACATGCATTTCCATTCTGGTTCAATTTACCTCAGCCAGTGGTAGTGACGTACATTGGAAGTTGCAACAATTGTACTGTCTATCGACCTACCTGTTTTATTTTTTGCGAAACAACCCTAATCTCAGATTGTTTCCGAACCTCCTCCTTATAATGTATGTGTGCGCAAAGCAATAAATCTATCACTAAGACTCAATTTTAAATCAGAGATATCTAAAGTCAATCCTTAGAATCAATCTTTTTTGTTTCCAAATCTCTCCTATCTCACTAACCCACTATTACTATGTACATTTTGCATTTGCTTACAGACGCCGATCTATTGCTATATAATTTTTGCAGAAGCTTGTAATCCGATCATGGATCTTTAGGCAGAAGCAAGATAGCGAAATCTGTCTAACGAAACGAAATTTGCTCATCACCATCACGTTGCTCAATACAGACGGTCACATGCAAATTATAATAAAAGAGAAATAAGTACTCTCATGTTTCTTACTACAGAATGTGCATCACAGATTAACTAGAAGTAGAAAATCTGCGTCAGAGTTGGTTAGTTAGTTTCAAACATTGGGAAAACAAACTGGTGTGACCCGAAGTAGAGACGACACAAACTACAAGATTTATAATAGCGATTATGAATGATCAAACGAAAAAAATGTAGCCCAAACCGATTCATGATACAAACACGTGTAATTTTTTTCAACCAGGGAAATACTGATACCAAGTTCGTTTACTCGTGTTGTTAATTTGTACACAACAATAAATGTTATCAATATTACAAAGAAAACTTGAATGGACTAAACTTTTAACCTACACGTCATTTCACCTAATTACACAGATGCGCCGATGAATATTGAACCAGAACAGAAGGGATGATTTTTTGTCAAGTATGAAAACAATATGCAAATGGAGTGCAAAAACATTTCTACAGAAAGGCTAGATATTTTTGTTTGTAAACAAATGGATCCGTTGGAAATACTACGAATCTATATGTTTTGATATAATTTTTTTTAAATAAAAGTGGTATAGAGGCACGTGTTGCTGACCAAACCTAAATTGTCGGTTGATTTTCCATTTGTTAGGAAAAG
>Ga0210040_10007573_pt1 | contig 13112 bp, 14 predicted proteins | sample CryGeyCG12114_NA_FD_185462 | JGI IMG/M metagenome (GOLD analysis project Ga0210040, IMG submission 185462) | Groundwater microbial communities from aquifer - Crystal Geyser CG19_WC_8/21/14_NA (SPAdes) (version 2) | ecosystem: Environmental > Aquatic > Deep subsurface > Groundwater | place: USA... | reverse complement strand
GCTGATGGCCTGGAACGGGAAATACCTGATTAAGCTGGAGAAGGGGGATTTTGAGCAGACGTATAAGATAAGTGAGATGGATGTAATGGGTGACGAAGGCGCCAAAGAGCTGCTGGACGAGAAGTTTCTGGAAGCAGCAACAAACCGCTTCAACGACATGCGCGACGCGTTTGTGTCAACGGTGCGGCGGAACGGATAATGGCACTGCCTGGAACTCTCTGATTTCCTGATTCGCAACATTCAAGCCTAAACGTTATGTATGAGTCTGTTTAAAGTGTTAATCCGCAGAGTTGATATTTGCCTTTAACGGGCTAGCGCAGCAACCTAATCTTATACCTGTACAGCGTACCTTCCACATGCTTTTTTGATACCACTTTACCCATGCCCTTCTTTGTCATCAGAAGCCCGTCGTAGGATCCGTGATGACTGCCGTGGTGAAATTCATATACGATATTCTCCCGCTGATCAACCACCCTATAGGCAATGAGGACAATAGAAAGTATAACAAACAGCCCAAGGCCGATCCACACCCGGATATCGTACTTATAGAGCGCTATCAGTCTTTCTATCTCTTCCACAGCTATATATACATCAGGTGAAGAAAAGAAGTTAAGCTGAGCAGGATCCAACTTTTCACTTCAAAAGAAAGGGGCCCATCATTCGGTACAATTTAACCCGCTGCCTCCTTCCTTACACAGAACCGCATATAAAGAAAAAAGCCCGCTGTTAAGCGGGCTTTTTTCTTTATATGCGGTTCTGTGTGATTAACCGATCGCAACGCGCTTGAATTCACTCACTGTCATGCCTTTGCTTGTTTTGTCAAGCAGCTGGGCAATAGAAAGCGAAGAGTCTTTCACGAACTCCTGGTTCAGCAACGTATTGTCTTTGTAGAACTTGTTCAGCTTGCCCAGCGCAATTTTCTCCAGCATCGCCTCTGGCTTGCCTTCGGTACGCGCCTGCTCTTTACCGATTTCGATCTCACGCTCAATCGTGGCAGCATCCACGCCGTCTTTATCCACAGCGATCGGCTTCATGGCAGCAATTTGCATCGCCACGTCTTTACCAACTTCAGTTACCTCAGCGCCGCCCGTGTTCTTCAAGCCTACCAGCACGCCTAACTTACCGTTAGAGTGGTTGTAAGAAACCACCTTCTCAGCATTAACCGTCTCATAAGAAACCACGTCAACTTTCTCACCGATCTTACCCATCAGGTCTGTGATGTGGTCCTGCAGCGAACGTCCATCTGCCTGAGGCGTGGCCAGCAGTTCTTCTTTAGAGGCAGCCTTTGAAGAAACAGCGGTATTTAAAACAGTCTGAGCCAGGTTACGGAAGTCTTCCACTTTAGAAACTGGCTCTGTTTCGCACGCCAGCGCCACCACAATGCCTGTTGCGCCGTCTTCGCTTACCTGCGTCAGCACAATGCCTTCAGAAGTTACGTTGTCGGCACGCTTGCTTGCAATTTTCTGACCTTGCTTACGCAGGATATCTTTTGCTGCTTCAAAGTCGCCGTTTGCTTCTGTGAGCGCCTTCTTGCAATCCATCATACCTGCACCAGTTTCCTGGCGGAGTCTGTTAACATCTTGTGCTGTAATAGCCATTTTTTTATAATTAAGAATTACGAATTACGAATTACGAATCAAATTTAGCTGGGGTGTAGCGGGAGGATGGCGGCCATCATCCGAAGTTCGCCTGTCCTGCCTCTTCCTGGTTCCCCTAAAACAAACTGAACATTGAAGCAATATGCTCAATGTTCAGTTTGATATATTGCAATATAAACCTGGCGCTTATTGCTCGTCAGCTTCCTGCTTTGCCTTGATGCCTTCTTCTTCAGAACGCTTGCGCTCAGTTTCCTCCTTGTCTACTTTCCGCTCAGACAGACCTTCTTCAATAGCCTTGCCAACCAGCGTTACGATCAAAGAAACAGACTTTGACGCATCGTCGTTTGCAGGAATCGGGAAGTCTACCAGCTCTGGATTAGAATTGGTGTCGCAGATAGCGAATACTGGCAGGTTCAGTTTCTGAGCCTCTTTTACGGCGATGTGCTCACGCTTCACGTCCACTACAAACAGTGCAGCCGGCAGACGAGACAGGTCAGCGATACCACCCAATACGCGGTCAAGCTTCTCACGCTCGCGCGAAAGCATCAGCTTCTCACGCTTCGCAAGGGCCTTAGACTGCTCCGGGTCTTTCATCATCTTATCGATCGTCGACATTTTCTTCAGCGACTTACGCACGGTGGCGAAGTTAGTCAGCATGCCACCCAACCAACGGTCAGTTACGTAGGGCATCTTCAGGCGTTTCGCCTCTTCTGCCACAATTTCCTGTGCCTGCTTTTTGGTAGCTACGAATAAGATCTTACGACCAGACTTAGCGATGTTCTTGATAGCAGCCGTAGCTTCGTCAAGGGCAACCAGCGTCTTGTTCAGGTCGATGATGTGAATACCGTTTTTCTCCATGAAGATGTACGGAGCCATCTTCGGATCCCACTTGCGGGTAAGGTGGCCAAAATGAACACCTGCCTCAAGTAATTCTTTATAATTAGTACTTGCCATGTTGTTGATACACCTAAAATATTAACGTTTACTGAACTGGAATGAACGACGCGCTTTACGCTTACCGAACTTCTTACGCTCTACCATGCGAGGGTCACGCGTAACGAAGCCATCCTTACGTAGAGCCGATTTGGTCTCGGCATTTTCAACTACCAGTGCTTTAGAGATAGCAAGTCTAAGTGCTTCAGCCTGGCCGCTTACACCACCACCTTTTATATTGGCTTTTACATCGTATTTGCCAATAGAGTCCAAGGTCTTGAACGGCTGATTCACAATAGTTTGAAGTACTTCGCTCGGGAAGTAATTCTTGATATCTCTACCGTTAATAGTGATATTCCCTTGCCCAGGCGTCATGTACACACGCGCCACCGAGGTTTTTCTTCTACCAGATGTATTGATAACTTCCATTAAATTAAATATTGAGGGTTAGTTCTTTTGGTTGCTGTGCGGCAAAAGGATGCTCGCTTCCAGCAAATACATGCAGATTGCGGAACAGCTCGCTGCCCAATCTGTTTTTTGGCAACATGCCGCGCACGGCGCGCTCTACCAGCAGCGTCGACGACTTCGCTTTCAGCTCGCGTGGAGAAGTCCTGCGCTGACCCCCTGGGTAACCAGTGTGTGTCAGGTAGTACTTCTGGTCCCACTTGCGGCCAGTGAAGCGCGTGTCATCCGCGTTGATGATGATCACGTTGTCTCCGCAGTCAGTGTTCGGAGTGTACGTAGGCTTGTGCTTGCCTCTTAGAATCTTGGCAACTTCCGATGCCACACGACCTAAGCTTCCCTGTCCGGCATCAACAATCACCCAACCCTTGTTGGCGTTCTGCTTGTTGATGTGCAGGGTTTTATAACTTAAATGATCCATTTTTGGTGGTTGTAAGCGATTTATTTATTTAACTAATTCTATTCTCCAGTCTTTGAAAAATGGACACAAAGATAGAAGTTATTTATTTGATATACAACACCTCCCCTTAAAATACCGTGAATCAGCACATAAGCCCGGCTTCACTGTTATAAGCAGGAGCGCCAGTGGCGCTATATAGCGCGCCCAGCAGGAGAAACAGCAGGAGCGAAGGCAGTTAGCGGCCAGGGCTGCCGCCGCTCGGTAGCGCCTGCGCCCAAGTAAAACATCCGCCTCCTGATATCTTTCTGCTTTGGTCCTGCGTCTAAAGTCTTATTATATACCAACAGACAACATGAAAGCAATACTTGTAAAAGAGCCGGGCGGGCCGGAGCAACTGGTGCTGGGGGAGTATGCGAAACCCTTGCCGAACTCAGACGAACTGCTGGTGCGGGTGCATGCCACCGCCCTCAACCGTGCCGACACCTTACAGCGGCAGGGAAAGTACCCGCCGCCAAAAGATGCCAGCCCACTGCTGGGGCTGGAGGTTGCCGGCATCGTGGAAGAGGCAGGCTCAAACTGCACGCGATTTAAGAAGGGAGACAACGTCTTTGGCTTACTGCCCGGCGGGGGATATGCCGAGTATGCGGTTATCCATGAGTCGATGGCGCTGCCGATGCCGGCGCACCTGACAATGGAAGAAGCCGCTGCTATTCCGGAGGTATTCCTGACGGCATACCAGGCGCTGGTATGGCTCGCCAGGCTGCAGGCCGGAGAGCGGGTGCTGCTGCATGCCGGGGCAAGCGGCGTGGGCACGGCTGGCATCCAACTGGCGCGGGCGCTGCAGGCAGAGGTGCTGGTCACGGCTTCGGAGCAGAAACTGGAGGCCTGCCTCGCGTTAGGCGCGCACAAAGCGATTGATTACAAAGCAGGCGCTTTCGAAGACAAGGTGCTGGCCTTTACAGACGGCGAAGGCGTGGATGTGATTATAGACTTCATCGCGGGGCCATATTTTGACTCAAACATAGAATGCCTGCGCCTGGACGGGCGGCTGGTGCTGCTGGCTACGTTAGGCGGCGGGAAAGTGGAGGCGTTTGACCTGCGCAAACTACTGGCCAAGCGCCTGCACGTGATGGGTTCCACGCTGCGTTCCCGCACCCGCGGCTACCAGGCAAAGCTGACAGAGGAGATGTGGACCTTTGCCAGACCACACTTTGAGAGCGGCAGGATTAAACCGGTTGTGGATACAGTCTTTGACTGGCAGGAGGTGGCTGCGGCCCATCGCTACATGGAGCAGAACAAGAACATCGGCAAGATTGTGCTGCGGGTAAGTTAAGCGGAAAACAACTTTGCTATATAAAACAAGCATGCGAAGTCTGATTTCACATGCCTGTTTTATATAGCAAAGAGCAGAATTATCTAATTCGTTAATTTGTCCGAAGCTGCTTCACAAGCACGGCAAAGTCTTTTGGGTAAGGCGCCTCTGCTTTAACGGGCTGGCCGTTCAGGAGCACAAAGCCCAGGTTAAACGAGTGCAGCGCGAAGCGCTTAATAAGCGGCAGCTCCTCCGTCTCCTGCTTCAGGTTATAGCTCTTCTTGCGCTTGAGGCTGCTAAGGTACAGCTTCTCCCCGCCATATAGCTCGTCGTTCACAATCGGGGCCTGCAGGTAAGCGAGGTGTACCCGTATCTGGTGCATGCGGCCAGTTACCGGAAGGCACTCCACCAAAGCATGGCGGCTGTAGTTCTCGAGTGTGTTGAAGTACGTTTCAGCGGATTTCCCCTGCGGCGACAGCTTGGCTACACCTTTCGCGCTGGTGGCGATGGAACGGTTCACCAACTGCTCCTCAAACTTGTGCGTGCCCCACACTACCGCGTGATATACTTTATATACCTCGCGCGCCTCAAACTGCATGGCCAGGTGGCGGTACGCTGCTGCGTTTTTCGCAAACGCCAAACAACCCGATGTGTCTTTGTCCAGGCGGTGGCAGGCCTGCAGGTCTGGGTTGTACAGCCGGGCAAGCTTAAGCAGGTTGGTCGTATTGGGTGTGCGGTCTTCCAGCGTCGACAGGAAGGGCGGCTTGTTCACGACGATAAAATCCTCGTCTTCAAATATGATGAGGTCTTCAAAAACCGGGTATTTCATGTGATGCTTAACTTAAATCAGAGACGGCTCCGTGTGCTGCCGTGCATCCTGCAAAGTTACGCTTTTTTGATTGTTGATTGTCAGTTGCTAATTGTTAGGGTTAAATTGTTGAATGGCTGCATTGTTAGATTGTTGTATGGTTAAAGCCTCAGCTATATATGATTCGTAACCGGACTGAGCGAGATATAATATTCCAGAAGTGGAAAATCCTTGCTTATGTCTCTGCTTGATCAATCATCAAGCAACCAGCAGCTGACAATCAGTAATTTAGCAATTTAACAATTCAACTATTAAGCCCAAATTCAATCCTTTGCTTTCTGCAGTTTGAAGCGGATGGTGGTGCCTTTGCCTATTTCGCTTTTAACGGCGATAAAGGAGCGGTGCGCCTCTACAATGTGTTTGCATATGGCCAGCCCGAGGCCGGTGCTGGTGGTGTCGCGGGCGCGGCTTTTATCAATGCGGTAGAAGCGCTCGAAGATGCGGTTGATGTGTTCCAAGCCAATGCCTTTGCCGTCATCTTTTACGGTGATGGTGTATTTCTTGCGGCCCTCGTTGAAGTAGACCCAGATGTTGCCGCCCTTGTGGCCGTACTTAATGGCATTGTCCAGAAGGTTGGTAAACACCTGCCGGATGCGGTTGGGGTCCGCGAACAGCAGGACCTGCTCGCTTGGCGCAGTCTCTATATGAAACGTAATCTCGTGCTGCGCCGCCTTCTGCTCCAGTTGCTCAAACACCTCCCGCACCAGCGGCACCACGTCGAAGTTGCGTTTCTGCATTTTTACCACGCCTTTCTCAAACTGCGAGATGCTGATCAGGTCCTGCACCAGCGCATCCAGGCCGTCGAGGCTCTTGGCGGCTTTCTGCAAAAATTTATCCCGCACGTTCGGGTCGTCCATAGCGCCATCCAATAAGGTGTGGATAAAGCCCTGTGCGGCAAAAATGGGGGTTTTCAGCTCATGCGACACGTCCGCCAGGAACTCCCGGCGCATGTTCTGCAGTTGCTTCAGTTCGTCAATCTCCTGCTGCTTGCGTTCGGCAATCAGGTAAATGTCTTCCTTTATTTTTCGGAGCGGGTCGGCGGTGAAGGTGGATTTGCTTTCCACTTTTTTGAAGTCCTGCCGCTTTAGCTTCTCCAGGCTGGAGTACACATTCTTCACCTCCCGGAAAACCAGGGCCTCATAGGAAAAATAGATCAGCAGGAAGCAGCTGATAAATACCAGGATCAGCGCCGCTATCAGGCCATGCCACGAAAAGTAAGTGGCTAAAGCAAGAAAGGCGGTGAGCACGAATGCTACCGCCAGTGAGATGAAAAAGGCAAGCGTACGCGAGTTAAAATTCATGCACTAATCATTGTTGAACTTGTAGCCGACGCCTTTGATGGTTTTAATGTTCTCCTCTCCGATTTTCTCCCGTACTTTTCGCACGTGCACGTCCACGGTGCGTGCAATTACATATACATCGTTGCCCCACACATTGTTAAGCAGTTCCTCACGGCTATATACTTTATTGGGCGTGGCCGCCAGAAACGAAAGCAGCTCGAACTCCTTCTTGGGAAGGGTGATCTTCTTCTCTCCCTTGAACACGGCAAAGCTGGTGCGGTCTATGCGCAGGTCGCCGATCTCAATCACCTTGTTTTCCTCTTCCTGCAGCGCGTCGCGGCGGGTGAAGGCCGCCAGCCTGCTCAGCAGTGCGCGCGGTTTGATGGGCTTTGTGATAAAGTCGTCGGCGCCGGCTTCAAAGGCGGCCACCTCTGAGAACTCCTCGGAGCGGGCCGTCAGGAAAATGACGTGCGTATTGCGGAAATCCTCCATTTCCCGCAGTTGCCGGCAGGCGGCAATCCCGTCCAGCACCGGCATCATCACATCCATCAGAATGATGTCCGGTTTTACGGATTGCGCAATCTCTATGGCCTTTTTACCGTTATCTGCCTCTGACACCTCATATCCTTCACGCGTCAGGTTGTACTGTAGCATTTCCACGATATCCGGATCATCGTCTACTACTAATATTTTATAGTTTGTTGCAGTTTGCACGGTACAATAGCATTAGAGTTAAACGGGGAGCGGTACAGGCAGCTTAAAAGCATGAAGCGTCTCAACAGCAACTGAGGCGATCTGTTTGCTCCTGATGGCCTGCTGCGCTGCCTGTTTCCGGTGTAAATATATCATACCTGGCAGCAATTTGATATCTGTTAATCAAATCATAATATTTTGTTAACACAGGCAAATGCAGCAAAGGCAGAGTAAGCATCCGGATATATGGTTAAAACCCTGCTTCTTCTAATAAAGCAATGTAGCGTGAGTACCGGCGGCCATAGCAGGCAGCGCTTAATGTCTCCTGAAGCCTGCCCGGTCTACCGTCAGAAGTAAAAAAGCCGGCATGCATGCCGGCTTTTTTACTTCTGCGCTAACAGTTCTGATTTATGTTTCAGGTTCTTGTACTCGTAGAGGTTTACTTTTACGGTGCCTACAAACATCTCTGCCTGTATCAGCACCGGTATTTTGTTTTTGTCGTCGGAGAGGTAGACGGTAATTGCGTTCTCGCCTTTAAACATCTTGTTGTTCGGCATTTGAGGCACCAGCTTAATGGCCCTGATATCACCCGCCTTTGTGCTCACCACTTCCCGGCCTTTGTAGGTAACCTGCATGTCGAAGTTCTCCTCATCGAAGAAACCCTGCACATTTATCTTGTCACCCACGCGCATCTTGTCGTAATCGAAGGTGCGGAGGTAATAAAAGCCGCTCACAATATCCTGCGCATTATCCGGTACTTTGTAGTTCCCGGTCTCCTTTGGCTTGTTTTTCTTCTTTTTCTCTACAAAAGCAGTGTTCTTGAAATGGTTAAAGTCTACTGTCTCGTGTTTGCGGTAGTTAGATTCTTCAATGTTCCGGAAGGAGCGCTGCGGCACAATGGCGGCAGTGTCTATATATGACTGCCACGTGTCCCGGATCCTGATAAAGAGATCAAATGAACTGTTGGTCTTGCCGGTAACGGTGGCGCGGTAGCAGGGTCTGTTGTTTACGCGGTGTAGGGTAGGGGCTATGTCTATCACAGCCTCCGCCGCTGTGATAGGGCCGTAATGCACCTTATACTTCAGGACTTCTCCGGAAGAAAAACTCTCGTTCAGGACGCTTCGCATCCTATCTTTCGTGGCAAAGCCAGCTAAAATCAGTGTCAGTATAAGGAGCCCAGGGAAAAACTTCTTCATAAATGCCTTTGGTTGCAGATTAGATACAGATCTATCCTTTTTCCATTCAAGTTTTGTACCAACTGTGTCTCATTGGCATAAGTTAAACATACTTTTATTGCCAATCAATTCAACAACGAATAAAAAAGGGCGTTGTATATATACAACGCCCTTTCTGTTATTTAAGGTTCGGGAACAACGTTCATTCGGTTTCAGCGGCCGCGGCGGCTGAATCGTCCAGCGCTGCTGCTACTTTCTCCGGCTCGCCTTTTACAATGGCTCTGATTTTTCCTTCGATCTCTTCCATCAGCTCCGGGTTGTCGAGCAGGATCTGCTTCACACCGTCGCGTCCCTGGCCCAGCCTGTTTCCGTCGTAGGAGAACCAGGAACCGGATTTCTGCACAATGCTCAGGTCTACGCCCAGGTCCAGAATCTCCCCTACTTTAGAGATGCCTTCGCCATACATGATGTCGAATTCCACCACTTTGAAAGGAGGCGCCACTTTGTTCTTCACCACTTTCACGCGGGTACGGTTACCGGTAATGTTATCGGCACTTTCCTTGATCTGTCCAATACGGCGGATATCGAGGCGCACCGACGCGTAGAACTTCAGGGCGTTACCACCGGTGGTTGTCTCCGGGTTACCGAACATCACACCGATCTTCTCGCGCAGCTGGTTGATGAAGATACAGGTACAGCCGGTTTTGTTGATCGTACCGGTCAGCTTGCGGAGTGCCTGCGACATCAGACGCGCCTGCAGACCCATTTTGCTGTCACCCATGTCACCTTCCAGCTCGCCTTTCGGCACGAGGGCGGCAACAGAGTCAATTACGATAATATCTATAGCGCCTGAGCGAATCAGGTGGTCCGCAATCTCCAGGGCTTGCTCGCCGTTGTCAGGCTGGGAGATCAATAAGTTTTCTGTATCAATGCCGAGCTTCTGGGCGTATGCCTTGTCGAAAGCGTGCTCTGCATCGATAAATGCAGCCAGGCCGCCTTTCTTCTGTGCTTCGGCAATACAGTGCATAGTAAGTGTGGTTTTACCAGACGACTCCGGCCCGTAGATCTCTACGACACGGCCACGCGGTAAACCGCCGATACCCAAAGCAATATCAAGCCCAAGCGAGCCCGTGGATATAGCAGGTATGTCTTCTACCTTGTTATCGCTCAATTTCATAACGGTCCCTTTGCCGTATGTTTTGTCGAGCTTATCCATGGTTAGCTGTAGCGCTTTAAGTTTTTCGTTGCTTACACTCATGTGTTTATGTTATTTAGCTTTATATTGAAGGTGAAATTACTACTTTCGGAGCCAACTTGCAACAAAGCGAGCAGGAATTTTGCTAATTTTTTTAGTTGGTTGTTGCTGCCTATCCTTAACACCGCAAGCCTCACTTTTGTGCCATTCTCAACAGCTTTTTATGGGCTTGCGTAAGCTTGTATTTCTTTGTTTTCTGCTGATATATAGCCTCTTTGCGCAAGCGCAACTGACTAACAGCGCCTTACGCCAGCAGATACCTGTAAATGCGGCAGATGCTAATGAAATTAGGATTAGTGTTAGTGCCTTTGGCTTTTTTAAGAACAACGAGTACTTCAATAAGATTGCAGATGGCTACACTTTATTTGGCTATCAGCTCAACCCGAAACTCATTTATTACCCCGCCCCGTTTGTGCGCCTGGAGGCAGGCGCTTTCCTGTGGAGGGACTTTGGCAGCTCCGGCTACCATGACATTGCGCCGACGTTCACGGCCAAAATCCAGCGCGACGACTGGGCCCTACTTTTCGGCACGCTGGAGGGCAACCTGAACCACGGGTATATAGAGCCGCTGTACGATTTTGAGCGCGTGATAACGAATCGCCTCGAGAACGGCCTGCAGTACCGGCTGAATACGCACGCAGTGGCGCTCGACGCCTGGATCGATTGGAACAACATGTTATATAGGGGCGAGAACGACCAGGAGCGCATACACGGCGGAGCTGCGCTGAACCTGCTGCTGCTGGAGCGACAGGGCAGGGAAAACAGCTCCGACAGCCTGCGCCTGACGCTGCCGCTACAGTTCGTCGCGCAGCACAGAGGCGGCCAGATTGACGCCTCAGACCTGCCGCTCACCACGCTGGCCAATGCCGCCGTAGGGCTTGAACTGGAGAAGGTATATAGCCGCCGGGTATTACACCGGCTATATACCAGGAACTACCTCGTCGGTTTTAAGGATTTCTCAAACGAATACCAGGAACCTTACCGGCAGGGCACCGGCATATACCTGAATGCCGGCGCAGATACAAAGCCTTTGAACATGATGCTGAGCTACTGGCAGGGCGACGGCTATATAGCTGACTTGGGAGGCAGACTTTACCAGTCTGCCTCCACCACCTACAAATACCCGGACTACCTGCAGGAGGAGCGGCGCCTCTTGCTGTTGCGCCTGATGAAGGACGTTGAGATCATAGACCACCTCTACCTGACGTTGCGCCTGGAGCCCGTCATAGACCTGGATTATCCCAAACTAGAGTTCTCACACGGCTTTTACCTCACCTTCGACACCGAGTTTTTTGTGGCGAAGCCAACGAAGTAAAGACAGGTATATAGGCATGAGGAACTGCATACTCTAACCTGCGCTTAGTATATAGCTGATGAGGGAAATTTATATAGCTAATGGGGGAAATCAGGCCAGTGCTTCGGAGCTAGCCTGTTCCTCTTGCTGCGCCTGTTCAAAGTCCTGGCGGGTAAGGCCGTAGTAGCTTAGGTCCAGGAGTTCATAAGAATCTGCTCCCCGGTAGTCGTTGCGCAGTACGCCTTCCTTTAAAAAGCCATTAGCAAGCGCTAACTCCCCAAAGCTCTCGTTGGCATTGGTGCAGCGCATATAGACTTTGTTCATCCCGAGCGAATCGAAAGCAAACTGCAGTACAGCCTGCAGCGCTTCCTGTGCCATGTTCTTACTGTCGGGCCACTCTGTGAAGTAGAGCCCTACTTCTGCCTTCGGAATGCTGCGCTCCAGGTTCTTCAGGGCAATGTTACCTATATAGGTGTTCCCTTCTTTCTGCCACACACCGAAATCAAACGTGCGGCGGTTCTCCCACTCGGAGCGCAGCTGGCGCACCTGCGTACGGGCATCATCCAGCCCCCGCACACGGGCCAGGCGCCCCGCAAAAGCAGGGTTCAGGTAGTTTGTGTTTTCCTTCAGCAGGCGCATGAAATCGCTCTCGTCGCCTTCCTGGTAAGGCCTTAGCGTCAGGTGTGGCGTGTCGAGCTGCTCCTCATGGGAGTTGGGCAGGGTATTGTATAAAAAGCTCATCTGCTGCTGCTTTTATGGGTTTTGGAGCACATCCTCCCGGGATGTTCTACTTGTAGCATACGCGAACAGAGTGAAAACGTATTCGCAGCCCGTTCTGCTGTGCATGTTAACTGCGGCGGCGCTTTCACCGTTAGTATAAACTACTTACATACTAAGATAACCTAATAAAACTGAAAACAAAATGGGAAACAGACTTGAAGGAAAAGTGGCTATCGTAACGGGCGGAGGCTCCGGCATTGGTGAAGCCATCGCTAAGAAATTCGCTAAAGAAGGTGCCAGCGTAGTAGTGGCTGGCTTGCCCGAAGACCCCGTGGAAGACGTGGTAAAGGGCATACAGGAGCAGGGCGGCACAGCTGTTCCGTTCACGGGCGACTTGTCGTCGCTGGCAATTGCCAACAGCTGTGTGGATATTGCTGTGAAGCAGTACGGGAAGCTGGATATCCTGATCAACAATGCCGGCACGTTCCCGGAGACGAACATGCTGTCCGACTTTTCGGAGGAGGCTTTTGACTACCTGCTGAAGAACAACATCAAAACCACGTTTGCCATGAGCAAGGCCGCCCTGCCGGAACTGCAGAAAACAAAGGGCAACATTGTGACGGCCGGCTCTGAGTCCGGCATACTGGGAATTGCCCAGAACGCCCCCTATGGCGGCACCAAAGGCTTTAACCATGCCTTCACCAAAGGGCTGGCGGCGGAGCAGGCGCAGACGGGCGTACGCTGTAACGTTGTAGCGCCGGGCCCGATAGACACCGGCTGGACACACAAGGAAACCGGCCCGATGGACAGCAAGATGGAGCAGATGGTGACGCAGGGCACACTGATGGGGCGCAGAGGCACACCGGAGGAAGTGGCTAATGTTTACCTGTTCCTGGCATCGGACGAGGCGTCTTATATAACCGGCGCCGTTTACCCTGTAGATGGCGGCACTCTCATCGCCAAAGGTCCGGCGGGCGACCAGGCTGCGGCCAGTATGAAAAAACAACCGGAAGATGATCTGAACCTGGAGCATTCCAAAGACAGCCACACCTCGGTACGGAAGTAACATGTAATGTACAGAAAAGCCGACTGGCTTTTCTGTTTCTGCTTTAAAACGATATA
>Ga0210040_10007572_pt1 | contig 13112 bp, 6 predicted proteins | sample CryGeyCG12114_NA_FD_185462 | JGI IMG/M metagenome (GOLD analysis project Ga0210040, IMG submission 185462) | Groundwater microbial communities from aquifer - Crystal Geyser CG19_WC_8/21/14_NA (SPAdes) (version 2) | ecosystem: Environmental > Aquatic > Deep subsurface > Groundwater | place: USA... | reverse complement strand
AAGAAACGATTTTCATCTTTTCTGTTTTTGCATCTTTTTGCATTCTACTACAAACTCTGAAGTGAATACACCAAACACCACCAATACAAACATTTGTGCATTATCAATACAACCCGGCCCGTTTTCAATATCAAATACAACTAGCAGGCACCATAATAAATTAAAAACAGACGAAGATTAATATCTTGTTTTTATTTTCTCAAATTTTCTATTTGTGCTTTCACATTTTCCACATTTACATCATACTCAGGAAATTTTACACGATATTCGTCCCTATTTTCCTTTTTCATCCATCGCTTTTGGCGGCGCCTGTCACTAGCTTCTTTTTTCACCCGCTTACTTGTTTTCAAAGGTATTTTCACCTTAAGAGCCTCCTCCTCAGTCACCTTTAAAAAGTGAAAAATAGATTCAATTACTAAGCATTTTCAAAATATTGGCTATACTGGGGAGGTGACACTCCCCAGATGGCAAAGGAAAATTCGGCCATACTGGAGAGGTGACACTCCCCAGATAGCAAACGGAAATTGGACCATACTGGGGAGGTGACACTCCCCAGATTGCAAAGGCAAATTGGGCCATACTGGGGAGGTGGCACTTTCCAGATGGCAAACGGAAATTGGGCCATACTGGGGAGGTGACACTCCCCAGATGGCAAAGGCAAATTGGGCCATACTGGGGAGGTGACACTCCGCAGATGGCAAACGGAAATTAGGCCATACTGGGGAGGTGACACTCCCCAGATGGCAACAATGATTTTGCACGCTGGCCGGCGCCGCTAAAGGTTACATGGTCATTTTTTTCACCGATTCATAATAGCTAGAGCCAGTATGGCCCAATTTTCCTTTGCCATCTGGAGAGTGTCACCTTCCCAGTATGGCCCGATTTTCCTTTGCCATCTGGGGAGTGCCATCTCCCCAGTATGACCCACTTTTGCCAATGTCATCTGCATTTTTGTCGATTCAAGGACAATTTACGGTTTGTTTAGGTCGTATAAGTCATCCACGAAGCTCGAAATAAATATTATGATGAACTTACTGGTCTTTTTGGACAATTCACATCTTCATTTGCAACATTCTCTTTGCCCATGTCCCTGAAAAAAATTAAGAAATATTTAGTAATAAGATTTAAAACAATATTTGTCAACAGAATTTGTTTTTCAATTCAAGGCATTCTGATCTGATCATAAGAAATTTTTTCAAGAAATCAATAGATGCATATTTTTCAAACTGTAAGAAATATTGTAAGTCAATAACTTGTAATAAAGTACAACAGCTGAAATAGGTGAGTAAAAGTCAGAAACAAAATCATTTTGCCAAGATTTGAAATGCAGAGTGGCCACGTGCAGGCTTCTGTCAGCACTCCGGGATAGGAAAGGAATGGTAAGTAAGGAAACGAAAATATGGGAAGTCTTAGATGCATAAAGATTGAGTGTTTGGGGAAAAAAAGGATAAAATAGTAAAGGTCTTAGTCACGGTCCTGATTTCCGCAATCATTGCAGACAACAGACGTAGTCGAGTGTCGACCACAAACCTGTCGTTTACAGACCGAGCAGTTCTGTCGAGCACAAGTTTTCGGTCCAACGCAAAGAGAGCATTTCTTAAGTGTTGGTTCAGGACGGGCGGGATTGAGAGGAGGATCGTTGTTGTTGAATGGAGAAGGAATCTGACGCCCCTTGCAAAAATCTTCGATAGCCACACGAGTTACCGGATGAAGCTGTCGAGATCTGGCTCTTTTGGTCATTTGAGCAGTTAAAAGTGAGCAAGCCAAGTCAGTCAAAAACTCAGCCCGCCATAATCGAGAATTAGGATTCTGGCTTTTCCAAAGAACATAAGAGTTCAGTGCAGCAATATCAATCAGGCGCTAAAAAATCTACAATAAAAATTAGAGTCAACTTGTAGCAACATATTGTAGCGAGTACAGTAAAATATATGGGTTTACAGGATTTTAAAATATATAATACTTTCAGAGGCCAGCGTTTCGCTGGACGGACAGACGTAAATTCTGCGACCTGTTGATCCACGCAGTCTACACCACCTTTCGTACGATTGTATTCCAAAATGATCTCTGGCTTTCGGTCTTGTCTATCATTATGAATTAACCCTTCATGGTGCTGTGTTGAAAGGAGCAATACGCAACGATTAGGGTGAGATTTATCAGAGACTAATGTGGTGTCCCTTTGGTAAACGAATTCAGAAGAATATCTCTCTCAGCTGGCAAGAGTAGTCAATTCTCGTGGAACTTCCAAACGATTTGCTCTTAAGGCACCTACGATAACAGTGTAAAACAAACAATAAAGTCACAAGTACTTTCTACACGGCTAAAAAGTGACAAAAAAACGAACTAGCAGAAGCAATTTCTCGAAGTACATAAATTCATACCAATATACGTCAAACTGTTTCGCAAGAGTTCCTTAACCAGCTCCAAGCTGGTGAAAAAATTTTCACCAGTTATTCCTCGATGAGAATTGAAATATGGGGCCGCAAGATCTAACACCACTCGCCGATCTTGATAACGCTCAGGTGGAGCATCAGGATCTCTTCCTGTTTAAAAATATCGTTTAGAACAAGAACGAATTATCGAGAATTAACTTTTTTACTTATTCGTTATTGAAGTTTATGATGTATATAACAAACTGACCAGTGTAAATTTGGAAGCCTAGAACGTAGGATGATCTTACATCCACTATTGCCCAAAGCTTGATTCCGTACCTCTCCGGCTTAGATTTCATATAAATTCTATAAGGGCAGCGCCCTCGGAATCCTACTATCATCTCATCTATGGTGAGATATTACCCTGGCTTAAATAATCTGCGTAAGTTTTCATTGAAAATTTGGACCATATGTTGCACAGGAGCATCTTTGGGCAGTCGATCACCACGTGCCCTGGCGGTGTGTCTAGCAGACCGGTCATCAAATCGCAAATAGCGGAGTGTGGATCTAAAGCGATTCCTTCCCATGGATGCGGAATAAAAGGGTTGCTTGAATAAGCAGTTAGAAGTCCATAGCTTTGACACTGGCTGTTTCTTACTTCGTGTGCTACCAGCATATGTCAGAATTCCTAACAGGGATTCTAGCTCAATCTTAACAATGGCTTGCCATACCAATTCAGTGCCATGCAAGATGTTATATGCCTCATAGCATTCCAGAGCATATTTGTTGGTAAAGCGGATTACAATATCAATAATCTGGTCAGGGAACAAAAGACCGAAAATTGTCTTTGGATCTGAACCAACAGGCACCTCGCCAGTAGGACCAGGAGCAACTCTCACGATGTTGTTTGCTCTTCTCCGCGCCGCATTGTGTGGTATAAAGCTCCATTCAGTATGATTCCGAGATATAAGTGGAGCACGGATGTCAGCATTATTCATAGGCAAAAGGACTGGCATGCCCGCGTAGTCATCCTAAATTTATAATGAATATTCGTAAGTGATATGTTTTAATTCATAAATTACTTAAATATTATGATAACAACCTCGTCTTCGGACTCATCAACAACTTCCAAATTGTCTTCTTCATCGGACATGTTTCCCAGTAAATCTATCATCGGCATGGGATCGTCCAAGTCAGGCAGTGAATCTTCATCCCCACTCCAATCACTGTTTTCTGGATTGTTACGATCGTATGCATCCATTTCAAACCTATTTAACAACTGTAGTGATGAGACTATCGAATCCTTGTCTGTGGAACTGTACTAGGATTTGCCTATACATTTTTTTACAATAATAAAACTAAAGCCCCGCTCCTCTTATCTAATACATGTAGAATCTGTGTAGCCACTATGTGTTGTGTGGTGAGTAAATCTACTTCTATGGGATGAGAAAATTCCGTAAATTTTTTGCATGAGTGGCACGCCATGTATGCCGGGTTTTTGCCGGATGCGAATACGAACGAACATTGCAGATCGAAATGAACATTTGATTGGACTTGAACATATGAGGATCATAGACAGACACACAGCGGCTACAAGAATTGAAGTAAGCGAGTATTGTAGTGCTATATGGTAATCTACTTCTATGAATACAACAGACAGATGTGTCACTACGTCAGCCATATAATGGTTACCCTATTTGGGGTGGGACAGCTTTACCACCAAAAAAAAATTTGCGATGACCCGCGTACGTGGGAATAAAAAAATTCACATCCTATCAAGAAACTTAAGAGTCGATCTCGATTCAGTTCTTTAGATTTGTTATAAATAAATAAAACACTACATTATCAGAAAAAGAAGTAAAACTAGATTACTATAGGGATAGAAGAAAGTGCAAACTAACTACTAACTTACGTCGTTGTTCCTCGAACTTTCCCTGGGAATCCTCGTGTGGTGGTAGGTTTCGTTGTAGGTGACAGGTAAGTCTTGTTTGAGGTAATGTAATTACCGAAATAAACTAAATATAATTATAATGAAAGCAAGAAAAGTTTGATAAATGTATACACTTTATTCATAAAGCACATGCAGATGGGGGGTTTAGCTGTTTGTCAGTACAAACTTCGAGCGCTTTTTTTCTATGCTTCTAGCACATTACCTGAGTTCCTCTATTTGATTCCTGAAATTTTTAAACTCTTTCAATTTTTTACCTAACAATTTGACTGATTTGTGTACAACTGACTTGTTTACTGTACGTTAAATTGTTTAAAGATAGATATCAAAAATTCCCTACGCAATTTGATGAATGTAAAGGAATTTTTTGTATGTCGCAATGAAAAGTGGTCACATTTGTGACCCGGTTGGTACTCATAGGGTTAAAAAATCGTCAACTCGGAAGTCATATTAGCAGGCCAACAGCTAACGTCAGAATCATTTAGTTGTAATTTTTGACATCAACTTTGATAACATAATAAACCCGGTATACGAGTTTTTCATATTAAAAAACTGTTAAACTACGAAGTTACCCGGTATTAGTAGGTCAGCAACCTCAGAACTATTTAGTTTTCATTTTTGACATCAACACGCTTGATAGCATAATAAACTGAGTATACCAATTTTTCATGTTTAAAAACCGTTAAACCCCGAAGTTTACGGGTATTAAGAGGTCAACAGGTGACCTCGGAATTATTTCGTTTTCATTTTCGACATCAGCAAGTTCGATAACATACCAAATTCGGTATACAAATTTGTCATATTAAAAAACTGTTAAACTTCGAATTCACCCGGTATAAGTAGGTCAACAGGTGACCTCGGAATTATTTAGCTTTCATTTTTGACATCAACACGTTTGATAACATAATAAACCCGGTGTACGAGTTTTTCATATTAAAAAACTGTCAGACTCCGAAGGTACCTGGTATTTGTAGGTCAACAGGTGACCTCGGAATTATTTAGCTTTCATTTTTTACATCAACCCGTTCGATAACATAAGAAACTTAGTATACCAATTTTTCATGTTAAAAAACCGTTAAACTCCGAAATGACCCGGTATTAGTAGGTCTACAGGTGACCTTGGAATTATTTAGTTTTCATTTTTGACATCAGCACGTTTGATAACATGATAAACCTGGTATACGAGTTTTTCATATCAAAAAACCGTTAAAATCTGAAGTTACCTAGTATTAGTAGGTCAGCAAGTGACCTCAGAATCATTTAATTATAATATTTGAAATCAACACGTGCGAAAACACATTTGGGCTGATAAACGGTTTTTTCATAAATAAAAACATTCAAACCCCGAAGTTACCCGGTATTACCAGGTCAACAGCTGACCTGAAAAATATATGGTTGCCATTTCTGAAGTCAGCATCGTTGAAACCATAATTTAGTTGATAACTCCAATTTTAGCACACTGAAAAAGTTGTTTTGGATAATATGACTTGCAGTTTTATTAATATGGCCTAGGATACGTTAAATGAAACCATTTGCATGCCCTCCAAACAAATCAGAAGAAATGCTGTCCAAGTATTATATCATTTCATTATTTTAGTGGCATTAAGCTCTTAGTTACTAAATGATTTCACTGTATTACCGGACTTTGCATTGCTAAAAATACACGATAAAGAGCATTTTGGGATGATTCGACGGAGAGTTCCATTATGAGTGCACAAGATTTTCAAAGATCATCAGTTTAAGTCGGAAGTTTCAAAGTATGCGTTTAAAAAAATTATTACCTATAAGTGGCAGGTCCATATCTAAAAAACGGGCTCGGTGAGCCTGAGATAATATGTTTTTTGTATGACTTAAGGTACACTGGGGATAATGTAAAAAAAATCCAGATTTGAAAAGCAGGAAGGCCTGCAAATTAGAGATTTTATGAAAACTGATGTATAAAATCGTTAAAAATTACCAATTGTAGTTGAAAAATTAAACGGAGTCAAAAACCATGTCGTGAATCTTTTTTTACAAAAAAATTCACGATGATTGGTTATCATTGACAGAAATGACAACGAGTTTAGTATTCCAAAAATGGAATTAAAAAATCTGTTAGCAACGAGGTCAAAAATGTCATTCTTGACCACTTTATAACTCCTAGCAAGGACACAGTAGTAATGAATGTAATGTTGATCAAACAAACACGTGCTCAAGAAAGTAAGGAATCCTAAATAGCTTAAATTTTGATGATCAGTTACTTTCTCCAAAAGTTATAGCGGAAAAACCAAGTCATTAATTCCTAATTTGAAACTAAATCGAATCCTTTCTCGACTTTTACATAATCTTCGACGGAAAAAGGAGGCATTCCTGTGAGACGCGATCGAAAGAAAGGTCAACTACAAATTCAGTCCCTTGAGACAGAATTGGTAGCCTTATGGAATACATAGGAAAAAGGAATAATTGTATTATCAGGTATGAAACCTTTCTATAATAGGTAACTAGCAAATATGCCGGGCTTCGCCCGGCAATTTGCTAACGTACGGTGCACGCAGGATTGAGTAATGTCCGTGAAAAAATTTAAAATACTACTACAAAATAGTCTCTCTATAAATTTCATAAAAAATCAGGTTTTTTGTTACATTTTGAGAAAAAATGATACGTTTAAACATAACTTTTGCAAGCAAACGATGTACGCAAGATCATATTAATTTGCCGTGCAAAACTTTGCAGCAATCGACGGAAAACCTTCATGACATACTGCCAGTAGACCACAAAAAAATTTAAATTTAGAAAAAAAAACTCAAAACTATTAAAAGCATTTTTATCTTTTCCTGCAAGCCTAACAATTATTGTTTAAAGGAAAATCAGAATAAGTCATTTGTGTTAAAACACTTATCATACCGGCATAGAAGTGGAAAGCCGTAGCCAGTCTTTGGTTCATAGCTACCAAGGCATTTTAACAGCCTTCTTTCATGCCTCCTTCTGTTTTCAGAGAAGTGTGAAATGTGCTTTATTCTCTGTCAAAAGTCTATGTTTATTCCCATTGGGCTGCTTTCCTGTCAAAATACTATGATAAATTCCTATGGATTGTTTCCCAGTCAAAATCCCATGTCAAATTCCTATGGATTGCCTCCCTTTCAAAATCTCATGTTAAATTCTTATGGGTTTCACATCAAATCCCTCTAGGTTGCTTCCCCGTCAAAATAAACACGTTTAATCCCTCTACGTTGCTTTCCTGTCAAAATCTCACGTTAAATCCCTCTAGGTTGCTTTCCTGTCAAAATCTCACGTTAAATCTTTCTACGTTGCTTCCTTGTCAAATCCCACGTTAAATCCCTCTAGGTTGCTTCCCTGTCAAAACCCATATCACATATATATAAGTTTCTTCTTTGTCGAAATCCTGTTTTAAATTTCTATAAGTTGCTTCTCTGTCAAACTCTCATGATAAATACTTCTAGGATACAGGAAAATATACACTTTTAATTTTATTATCATTGGAAAAATCTTGTTTTTCTCTGTTTTATAGGGTGCGATAACAAGTCATGCGCTGTTTACGTCTACGACTGTCATTTTGGCATAACCGAAGAGGGGTAGATTTTGTGCTCAGGAACCAGAGAGAAATTTGTGCGTAAGCATCTCATTTTTCTGGTAGACGTTGGTGAGTTTTTTTCATGATAATATAGTACTTATATTTTGTCTTCAGGTTATGCTACAGCTAGAGTACAGATATTGTTTTTCTTCGTAACTATGGCAACCAAAGATTTTGGGAGCTCTGTTGGTCAACACAGTCTACTCCACTGTTCCCTAATGAATTCAGTTTATTGGAAAACGGACAATGAAAACGATACAATAAGAATATTAAATGCAGTTTAGATTTTGCAACTTCTAGGTACAGCTTTTTGAGGATAATAAAAAACATCTTGTGAATGACAATATATACTAAGAGCGGAATAAGCATTATAGTAAACCTGTCTTAAGTAGAGTAAAGTATAGGGGAAAAGGACAAATACATTCTTAGCAACAGCTGTAGAGGTTGTATTCCATGTTGACAGTTTGCATAACTATGGATTAAATGTAGCCTATTGTTGTGCAATGAGTTGATGATTCTATATTTGCTCTCTCAGAGCTTCAAAATTTACTTTCTAACTATGTTCTGAACTATATGGACTAGAAAATGTAATCTTTATCAGGAAATTTATTGATATTTTTAGGGGATCCGGAAGTTTGCTAAAACAATCCGCCGATTCCCTTGCTCACACAAATCCACTTCATTCAAAGTGGCTCCTCGCTCCTTGCTTCAGGGGAAGATCACTTTTGCTAATGAAATTATGATTTGATTTTTTTAGGAGCAGGAGTTGCATTCTTTGGTTTTTGGTGGCCACAGCAGTAATTTTTCTCCGATTTGCTCCCTCGCTGCGCCTTACGGATCAGTCTTCCGGGAGATTGGAGCAAGGTCTCGTTGCCTTGGACAACGAGTACGGTCCACCCCCAGGAGTCGACCCTAATGAGTACGACCCTGCTCCAACATTCCAGTTCGCATACTTTGAAATAGTAGACGACACTGTTCCCCCTACCCTTCATGAACACATGCCTCACTCTTTCAATGAGGAGCCGCGCCGATCAGCACGGATTGCATTCCGCAAAGTCAGTAATTAAATATTTTAAAATAAACGTTTATTGCAAGTGTTTGATTTTTAATAATATATTGTCTTTAACTCTATTACAGAAACGGAAGAAAAAATATTAGGATGATCGGCAATACCTGGACACTTGATTTTTTTTAATTATCTTTTATTTATGTTTATCTTTTTTTGATTATTGTTTATGAAATTTTTATGTATGTTTCAATTGTATTTGTTTCGTTTTAGTATTAAATGGATGAGATAATTGCCATGAATGAATAGCTTAGTTAGGGCTTAATGATGGCTTAATGGTGGCTTAGTGATGGCTTATATATATGTATGAAATAGCTTCCATGCTGACTTATAGCTAATTAAAATATTAAAAATAGCCAAAGCTTTCTGAATTTAATTAATATTTTGCTTATTAAAAAAACAAATTCAAAAGAAACGGATTTTTAAAAAGCAAATATTTCCAAACATATTTCAAACAAAGTGATCCTTGTATGGTTTGTGGTGGAAAAGAAATTCGTGCAATTCGGCGATACCATAAAGCTGAACGACAAGCTGAACAGATTCCTCTTGAAGAGAGCCCTGCAAATTAAAAAATTAATTGATGATTTTGCAGAATTAAAAATATGGAATACGGCTTTTCTGTTATACATACTTTGATAAATGGACGTAGTCTCAATGTCTTTCAGTTTAGGAAGTTCCAACTGGGGTTTTTCTGTTTCATCTTCGTTATCTGGAAAAAATTGAACGACGATTTGTGTACAGCATTACTTGATGCTAATTTTAAGCAATATATTACGTTACCATCTTTCTATGCTCTCTTGTTACAGAAATTGTTTTTGTCAACTCTAGCTCGTCAAAAAGAGATTTACACCCTAGCAAACAGTCATTAAAAAAATCCAAATTAAGAAATACATAATGCCCTGTTTACGGTAACTTTTATTGGAGACAACACTGTCAGGCAGCTTAGAACTTGCAAAAATGTTTTCGCGAACAATATTTCGAGGTCCTTTCGCTATTGCAAAAGATTTTATTTCATTTTTGGGAAAAGGATAAGCAACTGAATGATGAATGCAGTACAACGTTTTACAAAATACATAACTTCTTAAAACTTTATTGTATAAGTACTACCACTATCAGGTGTATTTAAAGAAAAAAACACAGGTGCTCGTCTATTTTAATTTTTGAATCAATGTTTGGGAGCAAAAATCGATCTTGCAAGAAAATATCTGAATGTTACAAATTAATTCTGTACTTGTATTTCACGCTGTACTGAATGTTTTTTTGTTTCCCGCACTACAAAAGAGCTACAAGATTTGTCTATCCTCCACAATAAATGCCGGGCGAGAGAATGCCCCTCGCCAGCAGCAAATAGTTCACGTGCAAAAATTGCGGCGGATTGACCCTAAAAGTAAGTCATTATCTGCATAACAGTAATCTACCTACTTTTACCTTCATACAACTATCTCTTTTTAGGCACAGTTTGTGGACTACGATTAGAGACTTTTACAGTGAAAATTGAAGGGCATCACAATCATAGGATGATGCGTATGCATGCACCGTGAAGATAAAAGACTCTGATCCCATGTTTGCCAAAGTGGAGGACACGAGGCTGATTAGGTCGCAGAAGACCAAAACCGAAATTTTAACGGAAAGAACGGAACTGAATAAAATACTATAGTTTGTAGCTTATAAATGCATGTTTCTTTTTTAATTTCGAATAATACTCTTTATAAGGAATTTTAAATTTCAAAATTATTTGAATCACTTTCAACATAAATCGGAATCAATGAAAATGAATGATTACCCTAGATGAGATAAATGAATTAATAATCTACTCTATTCGCAGATTAAATGCTACAAACTTAAACTTGAATCGACTCGAACCAACTTTTCTCACCGGGTCACTAATTATAGCAATTCCGTTTTTCCCTCTGATGTGGAAAAACTTTCATATTAGATGAATTAAATTCATATTACTTATGTTCACAAAGCTTAAAAACAGAACCATACTCGTTCAACAACCCTATTCATATTTTTTTTAAAACGAAAAATATTATCTAGCATGCCATACCCCACACAATCCATAAGTTTAAATTATAAATTCACATTCACTGATGCATACAAAGCTCAAATCTGCTCAATCAAACTAAGCAGTTTTTTTTAATGTAGAAGGCTAACCTAACCTAACCTAACCCTATTTTTAAACACAAAATTACAGCCAGGCTGCGCCAAGTCCATGAATGACTTGGCGCCGCTTGGAGAATTTTTTGGATTATGGTAGAACATAAGAGGTGTCACTTTAAATTAGCAAGTGACAACCTCATTTATTTGTAAGAGGCTAGTTGTGGGTACGTGCATATTACAACTGCATGCATGTACCAATTTAGGAAACAACGCGTCTCTGCAGGACAAAAATGACTATGCAGAGAAGCGAAGAGGACATTTGTGACTTATTTGTCTTCCTCTCCAGCAAGACTTGTGTTCATTAACCTACTTTCTTTCATTTTTGGCTTCATTTTCCGAATCCTAAATTGCCCCAGTCTCGTCTTCCGAGTTTCTTCGCAGTAGGTGTCATGGGGTAGCTGTAACGGGATAGGTGTTGTAGGATAACTAGAACCAGTTTTGCTAGAGCGCGATGCAATCAGGCACCGTTTTTTCTAAACCGCAATGCTAACACGCGCTATTTTATGAAAATTTTGCGATTTATCATTATTAATAAATGAGACGTTGAGGGCAAGAAGGGCACTTTCGATTTTTTCCCGCCACTAAGCAACTTGTAAATATTGTGATTTTGATTCAAAATTCATAAAACAAAGGTAGTCAACCCAAAATAGCCCGATATTGAAATTGTGCAAAGTGATAATACAAAAATTTAATGATTGTGTTTAATCATGTCGTTGAACATATTTAAATGAAAAAAACTTATTTCAAAAAATTGTTTATTCAAATTATCTTTTAATTTATTTGAAATTTAATTTTTCAAGTCATTTAATTCAAATTTATTTTAAATCTATAGGTTTTCAAAATTTATTTTCAATTTTGTTTGAAATTTTTAATTTTAACTTTTTTTTTAATTTTGATCAAACTTTTTCAAACTTCTTATTCTACTTAAATTTTTATTCAATTCAAATTATTTTTTTTACTTTGAAAAAAACTAAATTTAAATTCAGAACTCGTTTTTCATTAAAATTAAAAGTAAAATTTAATTTACTTGTAAATTTAATAAACTTGATTGAATTAAATTTAAAAATCTGTTTTATAATCATGATTTTTCAATAATTTTTTTTCAATCGACCACAGTAGCCGCTTGATTTTAAAAAAGTTTAAAAATAAAATTTGAATAATTTTTTAAAATTAAAATTCAATTTTTTGGTTTTTTAAAAATTTGAATTTATTTTCTTTCAATATAAAAATTCAAGCTAATTTTTAAATATTAATTGAAATGAATTTTAATGAATCAATTTTTTGAAGTAAAAATTCAAATCAGTTGTTAAAAAATAAAAACTTTTAAATTAAAATTTGGGGGATTTTTTTGGGTGTCCTACTTGGACTAATATTTTTTTTCAAATACATACAATAAAAAATGAGAAACTATTTTTGTTGAACACCCTATTTTGGGCCGAAAATCCTTCACAAATTCCAGCAGAGGTCATTAACTTTATGTCTTCATTGTTGTCATTTCAAAAATATGTTCGTTTCATTTACCCTAATATAAGTATAGAAAAAAAATTAATTTTAAATCCAATAAACTAAAGTTTGCATCTCGTTTAGAAAAAATTCCGCAGATTTCAACTCTAATGTGAAAATTTTAATGACTGTTCAAATAATCAATAGTTAGTTGCCCAGTGGCCAAAAAATTTCAAAAGTGCCCTTCTTGCCCGCAGCTTCTCAATTGATTAAAGCACACGCCAAAAGAAAAAAACCAAAGCGTTTTGTTCGCAGAAATAAAGCAGTAGTAGTGTCCAGTGCGAAACTGCCTAGCTCGGATTCCGATGAGCCCGTGGTTGCTATGTCTGGAGCACAGTCATCGAGATCATCTTACCATTCAGCAGAAACTAATGGTACAAGTTAGAGCAGACAAAGTGGGAAATCAGTGACTATTGTTGATCCTACTGTGGATGAGGATTCTGTGAGTGAGTCGGTGGTGGAACCTGTCAGTTCAAACCCTGTAGCTAGTAG
>Ga0210040_10007571_pt1 | contig 13112 bp, 13 predicted proteins | sample CryGeyCG12114_NA_FD_185462 | JGI IMG/M metagenome (GOLD analysis project Ga0210040, IMG submission 185462) | Groundwater microbial communities from aquifer - Crystal Geyser CG19_WC_8/21/14_NA (SPAdes) (version 2) | ecosystem: Environmental > Aquatic > Deep subsurface > Groundwater | place: USA... | reverse complement strand
CCCGCCAGGGGTGCCCGGGCACTCGCGGCCGGACCACCGACGACACATCGGCGGGTTTCGCACAGGTGTTCGAAACCCTGTGGAGAACTCAGGCGGAGAGGGCCAGCACGAACGGCAGCACCGAGCCTGCCCCGGCCAGCCGGAGCTCACGGCCGGCCACGGTCATCGTCCACCGCGAGTCGGCCAGGTCGTCGACCAGCAGCACCGGGGCGTCGCCCAGCTCGGCCAGCCGCGCCCGGAGCTCCGGCCCGACGCCGATCCGCTGCCACACCCCGGCCAGCCGGAAGGCGCTGTTGCCGCCCGGGCCTCCGGTGGGCCCGCCGGAGACCAGGTCCATGCTGCCCAGGTACGGCAGCCGGCCCAGTGCGGCCAGCCCCTGGGCGACCCCGGTGACCAGGGCCGGCCGCCGGCGCGAGGGCATCGCCACGACCGCACCCGGACGCTGCGCCCAGTCCCACGCCCCGAGCACCCGCGCGCAGGCCTTCATCAGCTCGTCGTCCGGCGGGGCATCGGAGGCCAGCCCCGGCTTGATCACCCGGTGCGACACCTCGAGTGCGGCGTCCGGGTCCTCCTCCAGCGGCGGCGCCTCGAGGTCCTCCGCCAGGGTGGCCACCCCGCCCACACCGTCGTCCCCGAGCAGCGTGCGCAGCCGCTGGCCCCAGCCGAGGTCGGTGAGCCGAGCCACCGCCCGACCGGTCTCCACCTGCTCGGTGGGAGCGATCTTGCCCTTGACCTGCACCCCCAGCCGGTCGGCGCCGGTGGGCCACTGCGCCCGCGGCGCCAGCTCGACGCCCGGGCGGTCCAGCCGGGCGGAGGCGGCCTGGCTGGCGCCGGCCGGGATGTCGGTGGGGTACCAGGGACCGGCGCAGACGTCGCAGCGCCCGCACGGTGCCGCCGTCGGGTCGTCCAGCGCCTCCTGCAGGAAGGCCATCCGGCACTCGGCGGACTCCACCGGCCGGGCGTAGGCGATCATCGCCCGCTGCTCGGACTCCCGCGTCGCGGTGACCCGGGCGTACCGCTCGGCGTCGTAGACCCACGGGACGCCGGTCGAGCGCCAGCCGCCCTGCACGCGCTCCACCGCGCCGTCGACGGCCAGCACCTTGAGCAGCAGCTCCAGCCGCGACCGGCGGACGTCGGCGACGGTCTCCAGCCGGGCCACCGACCAGGCCTTGCCGTCGGCCATGGCCGTCAGCACCGCAGCGGCGTGGTCCTCCCGCGGCATCGAGGAGGTGGCGAACCACTGCCAGATCGCCAGGTCCTCCGGGCCAGGGAGCAGCAGCACGTCGGCGTGGGCCACGGCGCGGCCCGCGCGGCCGACCTGCTGGTAGTAGCTGACCGGGGAGGACGGTGCCCCCAGGTGGACGACGAACCCCAGGTCGGGCTTGTCGAAGCCCATCCCCAGCGCCGAGGTCGCCACCAGGGCCTTCACCCGGTTCTCCCGCAGCGCCTCCTCGGCGTCCTTGCGGTCGGCGTCGTCGAGCCGCCCGGTGTAGGCCCGGACCTCGTGCCCGGCGTCGCGCAGCAGCGCCGCCGTCTCCTCGGCCGCGGCGACGGTGAGCGTGTAGACGATGCCGCTGCCCGGCAGGTCGTCGACGTGCGCGGCCAGCCAGGCCAGCCGGGCCCGGTCGGTGTCCAGCCGGAGCACGCCCAGGCGCAGCGAGTCACGGGCCAGCGGGCCCCGGACGGTCGTCACCTCGACGCCGCCGGCGCCGAGCTGCTCGGCGACGTCGGCGACCACCCGCTCGTTCGCGGTCGCCGTCGTCGCGAGCACCGGGGTGCCGGCCGGCAACTGGCCCAGCAGGTCGCGGATGCGCCGGTAGTCGGGGCGGAAGTCATGGCCCCAGTCGGAGACGCAGTGCGCCTCGTCGACCACCAGCAGGCCGCAGCGCGCGACCAGGTCGGGCAGCTGTTCCTCGCGGAACCGCGGGTTGGTCAGCCGTTCCGGCGAGACCAGCAGGACGTCGACGTCGTCGGCAGCGAGCCGGGCGTTGATGTCGTCCCACTCGGTGACGTTGGAGCTGGAGATCTCCACCGCCTTGATGCCGGCGCGGGCTGCGGCCGCGACCTGGTCACGCATCAGCGCGAGCAGCGGGCTGACCAGCAGGGTGGGCCCCCGGCCGCGGCGGCGGAGCAGCGCGGTGGAGACGAAGTAGACCGCGGACTTGCCCCAACCGGTGCGCTGCACGACCAGCGCCCGCTGGGAACGCTCGACCAGCGCGATGACCGCGGCGTCCTGCCCCTCGCGGAAGACGGCGTCGGCGCGGCCGGTGAGCTCGCGCAGGACGCCGAGCGCCTCGTCAGCCAGATCGGTCTCGACAGCGGTGCTCATGCCTCGGCTCCGGGTCGTTCCGCTCCTCGGTCGCCGGCGCTCCCTGCGATGCCCGCTCCGCCGTCGCCTTGGGTGCTCATGCCCCTGACCGTAGGCGGCGGCACCGACATCGGGGGCCGGACGTGCGGTCGCTGTGGACGACCGGTTGGATGGGTGACGATGCTGCCGCCGGACAACCACGTGCACTCGGAGTTCTCGTGGGACACCGGGCCACGGGCCTCGCTGATGCGCGCGTGCGCCCACGCCGTGGAGATCGGCCTGCCGGCCATCGCCTTCACCGAGCACCTGGACTTCACCGTCTGGGACGCCGCCGACCGGGCCACCGCCCGCGGGCTCACCGACCGGCACCCGGCCAACCAGCTGCCGATCGACGTCGACCTGTACGCCGAGACGATCTGGGAGGCCCGGCAGCGGTATCCACAGCTGCGGGTCTGGTCCGGCGTCGAGGCCGGCGAGCCGCACCTGTTCGGCGCCAGCGTCGCGGCCCACCTGAGCAACTCCCCGGTCGACCGGATCCTGGGCTCGCTGCACTCCCTGCCGGTCGACGGCCGGTTGATGGGGGTGAACCGGCTGCTGCACGCACCGGGCACCGACGCCGTGGCGATGATGCGGCAGTACCTCACCGAGATGGTGGTGATGATCGAGGGCAGTGACGTCTTCCAGGTGCTGGCGCACTGCGACTACCCGCGGCGCTACTGGCCCGGCGGCCGGGACGCCTACCCCCAGGCGGAGTTCGAGGAGGAGTACCGGGCGGTGTTCCGCGCGCTCGCCGCCGGCGGCCGGGCACTCGAGGTGAACACCACCAGCCCGCTGTGGTCGGTCGAGCTGCTCCGCTGGTACCGCGAGGAGGGTGGGGACGCGGTGAGCTTCGGCAGCGACGGGCACCAGCCGCACCTGGTCGGTCAGCGGTTCGAGCTGGCCGTCGACGTGGTGGAGCAGGCCGGGTTCCGGCCGGGGCGCGACCGCTTCGACTTCTGGCGGCGCTGAGGTCCCGCGCCGCTGAGATCTGGCGCCACGCCCGGGTCCGGCGCCACGCCCGGGTCCGGAACCGGTCCGTCACTGTCGGGCCCTGGACTGCCGATGACCAGGACGTGACAGCGCAGCCCTACTTCGACGGCACCTTCTCCAGCGAGGCCGTGGCCTCCGCGGCGCACGCCCTCGTGGCGCAGCTCCACGACGAGGCCATGGCGACCATCGCGGCCATCGCGGAGAACTGGGACCGCCCGGTCGAGGACGCCCCGCTCGTCGCGGAGCCACCCCTCACCTTCCGCGACCCCGCCACCTGGTCCGCCCAGGACGACGAGGACGAGTACCCGGCCGAGGACGACGACGAGGACCAGGACGCGGTCCGGGTGCTGCCGCTGATGGACCTGCCCGTCCTCCTGCCGCGTCCGCGCCCGGCGGTGAACGTGACGGCCCGGGTGGAGCCGCCGACCGCGGACCTCGCCAGCGCCGCCACCGACGAGTTCGCCGTTCCGCAGGACCGGGAGCTGGCCACGCACTGAGCCCGCTGGTCCGGGCCTGCGTGACCGGTGGGTGTCGACTCGGTGGTGCACTGCCGATGACTGCGGTGTGATCACTCCGGCAACGCCCGACGCCCGCCCCGCCGCCGACGAGGGGGCGCCGATCGACGCCGCCTACGCAGCCGGGATCGACGCCGTCGGCCGCCTGCACGACGACGCCCTCCAGCTGATCGCCCACCTCGCCGACGCCTGGGCCGCCCCGGCGGACGACGCCCGCGTGCTCCGGATGGCCGAGCGGCCGACGGTCGCCCAGCGCGCCGACGCCGCCGCCTGAAGCAGGACCCCGCTGCCCCCACCGCCGGCGAGCTCGGGGCGGGCCTCCGCAGCGGGGCCGAACGGGTACTTCACCACTAAGGGATCCACCGCTAGGGTTCCGCCATGACCCGACCCCGGCGCGTCGTCATCGCGCTCGGGGGCAACGCCATGACCGGTCCGGACGGGTCGGCGACCCCCGGCGCCCAGCGCGACGCGATCGCCGCGGCCGCCGTCTCCATCGCCGCCGTCGTCGGCACCGGCGCGCAGGTGGTGCTCACGCACGGCAACGGCCCCCAGGTCGGCAATCTGCTGGTCAAGAACGAGCTGGCCGCTGCCGTCGTCCCGCCGGTGCCGCTGGACTGGAACGTGGCTCAGACCCAGGCCACCATCGGCTTCACCATCGCCGACGAGCTGGACGCCGCGCTCGCCGCGCGAGGACTGCCGCAGCGCACCGCCGCCCTGGTCACCCGCACCCTGGTCGACCCGGCCGACCCGGGCTTCGCGACCCCCTCCAAGCCGGTCGGCCGGTACCTGCCCCGCAGCGAGGCCCAGCGGTTCGTCGACCTCGGCCAGATCTGGGAGGACCGCGGCGAGCGCGGCTGGCGACGGGTCGTGGCCTCCCCCGAGCCCCGGTCCGTGGTCGACGCCCCGGCGATCGCCGCGCTGGCCGCTGCCGGCTTCGTCGTGGTCTGCGCGGGCGGCGGCGGCATCCCGGTGGTGGACAACGGTGCGGGTCACGGCGGCGCCGGCACCGCGCTGCGCGGCATCGAGGCCGTCATCGACAAGGACCTCACCGCCGCGCTGCTCGGCCGCGAGCTGGACGCGGACACCCTGGTCATCGCCACCGACGTCCCGCACGTCATGGTCGGCTTCGGCACCGCCGCCGCCCGCCCGCTGCACCGGGTGACCGCCGACGAGCTGCGCGCGCACGCCGCGGCCGGCGAGTTCGCCCGCGGCAGCATGGGCCCGAAGGTCGACGCCGCGCTGCGCTTCGTCACCGCGGGTGGCTCGCGCGCCGTCATCACCTCGCTGGAACACATCTCCGACGTCGTCAGCGGCGACGACGTCGGCACCGTCCTCGCATCCTGACCCCACCCGACCCCGCCCTGAGGAGAACCCGTGCCCGCACCGATCGAGGTCCGCAAGGTCCCGCTGCACAACGTCAGTGACGCCTCCGAGCTGGCCAAGCTCATCGACGACGGCGTGATGGACGCCGACCGGATCGTCGCCGTGATCGGCAAGACCGAGGGCAACGGTGGGGTCAACGACTACACCCGGATCATCGCCGACCGGGCTTTCCGCGAGGTGCTGCTGGCGAAGGGGTCGCGCAGCAAGGAGGAGGTCGGGGAGGTTCCGATCGTCTGGTCCGGCGGCACGGACGGCGTCATCAGCCCGCACGCGACGATCTTCGCCACCCTCCCCGAGGACGCGGTGGAGAAGACCGACGAGCCGCGGCTGACCGTGGGCTTCGCGATGAGCGAGGTCCTGCTGCCCGAGGACATCGGCCGGCTGACCATGGTCGAGAAGGTCGCCGAGGGCGTGCGCCGGGCGATGGCCGAGGCCGGGATCACCGACCCCGCCGACGTCCACTACGTGCAGACCAAGACGCCGCTGCTGACCATCGAGACGATCCGCGAGGCCAAGTCGCGCGGGCAGGAGACCTACTACGACGAGCCGCACGGCTCGATGGACCTGTCCAACGGGACGACGGCGCTGGGGATCGCGCTGGCCCTGGGCGAGATCGAGATGCCCGAGCAGAAGCAGGTCATGCGGGACTTCTCGCTGTTCAGCGCAGTCGCCTCGTGCTCCTCGGGCGTCGAGCTTGACCGGGCGCAGATCGTCGTCGTGGGCAACGCCCGCGGCCACGGCGGCGCCTACCGGATCGGGCACTCGGTCATGACCGACGCCCTGGACTCCGACGGCATCTGGAACGCCATCCGGAACGCCGGCCTCGAGCTGCCCGAGCGGCCGCACACCAGCGACCTGGGCGACGACCTGGTCAACGTCTTCCTCAAGTGCGAGGCCGACCCGACCGGCTACGTCCGCGGCCGGCGCAACGCGATGCTCGACGACTCCGACGTCTTCTGGCACCGCCAGATCAAGGCGACCGTCGGCGGGGTCGCCGCCTCGGTGACCGGTGACCCGGCGGTGTTCGTGTCGGTGGCCGCAGTGCACCAGGGCCCGTCCGGCGGCGGCCCGGTGGCCGCCATCGTCAAGGCCTGAGCTCGCTCAGCCTCGGGTTGATCATGGGGTTGTTGCCCGGGGACACGCCGTTGCCCGGCGGGTCCCCGGCACCATCCCCATGATCAACGGGTCGGAGCGGTCAACGGGTCGGAGCGGCGCGCCTGCCCGTCAGGCCAGGCCGCCGACGTAGACGCCGGAGGCCCGCAGCTCCTCGATGCCGGCGATCCCCGACGCGTCCGTCTCGGAGAGGTCGACACCCGTGAGTGAGGGCATCCCCACCAGCGGCGTCAGGTCGGTGACCGGATTGCGGCCGAGCCACAGCTCGCTCAGCGCCGGCGCCGTCGCCAGCGGGGTGAGGTCGGCGACCTGGTTGCCCTCCACGTAGAGCACCCGCAGCGCCGGGTTCGCACCCAGCGGGGCGAGGTCGCCGACCAGGTTGTCGGTGAGCCGCAGCTCGTCCAGCTGGGCCAGCCCGGCGAGGGCGGTGACGTCGCGGACCTGGTTGCCGCTGAGGTCGAGCTCGGTCAGGCCGGTGAGCGCGGCCAGCGGGGTGACGTCGGTGACCCGGTCGCCGGCCAGGCCGAGCAGCCGCAGGGTCGGGACCTCGGCCAGCGGCGAGAGGTCCGCGACGACGGTGCCCGACAGCCCCAGGTCGGTGAGCACCGGCAGCCCGGCCAGCGGTGAGAGGTCGGCCACCGGGGCGTCGGTCAGGGTGAGCTGCCCCAGCTTGGGCCGCCCGGCCAGGGCGCCCAGGTCGCTGACCGCGGTCCCGGACAGGTCGAGGCCGGCCAGCAGCTCCTGGTCCGCCAGGCCGGTCAGGTCGGCGACCGGGTTGCCGGACACGTCGAGGACCAGCAGCGGCAGCCCGGCGAGCGGTGCCAGGTCGGTGACCTGGTTGTCGGCGAGGACCAGGTCGGCGAGCTCGGGGAGCCCGGCCAGCGGGCCGAGGTCACTGATCGCGTTGCCGGACAGGTCCAGCGTGGTCAGCCGGGATACCTGGTCGAGGCCGGTGAGGTCGGCGATCGGCCCGAAGCTCGAGCAGGTCAGGCCGCGCACCCCGCGCAGCGCATCGGCGGAGACCACGGCGGAGGGACCGGGCACCGCCAGCGCCGCCGCCATGCACTGCCGGAGGGCGGTGTCCGGGAACACCTCGGCCAGCGCGCGCGGCGGCGGCGGGTCCTCCCGCCCGAGCACGACGAGCGCGACCACCGCCACGACGGCCACCGCCGCCACTGCGAGCCAGGCCCGCTTTCCCGTCCGCATCCCGCCCCCCGTCCGGCCGCGACCTCGCCGGGGAGCGACTCTACGGCCGGGTCCGGCCGGCACCTCGGCTCAGGGCAGGATCGCGTCGACGTACCCGCCGTCGACCCGCAGGGCCCCACCGGTGGTCGCCGAGGCCAGCGGCGAGGCCAGGTAGACGCACATGTTGGCGATCTCCTCGGGCTCGATCAGCCGCTGCAGCAGCGACTGCGGCCGGTGCCGGAGCATGAACGCCCGCTGCGCCTCCTCCCACGGCAGGTCCTCCCCCACCAGGGAGTGCATGAAGTCCTCCACGCCCGCGGTGTGCGTCGGCCCGGCGATCACCGAGTTGACGGTCACGCCGGAGCCGGCGGCCTCCGCAGGCGTTGCCGCGGGAGACCGCGAGCAGCGCCGTCTTCGACATCCCGTAGTGGATCATCTCGGCCGGGACGGCGACCGCCGAGTCGCTGGCGATGTACTGGACCCGCCCCAGCCGCGGTCCCGCATGCCGGGCAGATACGCGCGGGTCAGCCGGACGCCGGTGAGCACGTTGGTCTCGAAGTACCGGCGCCACGCGTCGTCGGTGATCTCCAGTGCCGGCGTGGCGCCGAAGATGCCCAGGTTGTTGACGAGCGCGTCGACGTCCGGGACCGCCTCGAGCAGGGTCGTCGTCCCCTCGTCGGTGACGACGTCGGCGGCCACCGTGCTGACCTCGGCCCCGTCGACGTCGGCGCGCAGCCGGTCGGCTGCCGCGGCGAGCTTGCCGGGGTCCCGGGCGGTGAGGACGGCGGCCGCACCGGCCCGGGCCAGGCCGGTGGCGATCGCCAGGCCGATGCCCTGCGAGGAGCCGGTGACCAGGGCCTGCCTGCCGGTGAGGTCGATGCGCATGATCTCTGGCAAGGCGGGGCCCGGGCGCCGTGTTCCCGTCAGGCGACGGTCGTCTCCAGGGTGACCGGCACGTTCCCCCGGGTGGCGTTGGAGTACGGGCAGACCTGGTGCGCCGCCTCGACGAGCTGCTCGGCCTCGGCCTGACCGATGCCACCGAGCTCGACGTGCAGGGTGACCTCCAGGCCGAAGCCGCCGGCGCCGTCGGGGCCGATGCCGACCTCGGCGGTGACCGACGAGTCGCTGATCGGCAGCTTGCGCTTGCCGGCGACCAGCTTCAGCGCGCTGTGGAAGCAGGCGGAGTAGCCGGCGGCGAACAGCTGCTCGGGGTTCGTGGCCCCGCCGGCGCCGCCCATCTCCACGGGGACGGCCAGGTCCAGGTCGATGGCGCCGTCCGAGGAGCGGGTGTGGCCGTTGCGGCCGTCACCGGTGGAGGTGGCGACGGCGGTGTAGACGATGGACATGGGGTGCCTCCAGGTGCTCGGGGGATCAGCCGGCGCTGCGGTACAGCAGCAGGGCGACGTCGTCGTCCGGGGAGTCGTCCAGCAACTGGTCGGTGAGCACGGCGGCCAGCTCGACCGGGTGCAGGTGCCGGCCCTCGCGGACGGCCGTCAGCGCGCGGTCCATCCCCTCGTCGAGATCCCGGTCGCGCCGCTCGACGAGCCCGTCGGTGTAGAGCAGCAGCGTGGAGCCGGGCCGCAGCTCGACGTCGCGCTCCGGGCGGACCAGGCCGTCGACGACCGCCAGGGGCAGCGACCCCGCCGCGGTGAGGAACCGGGACTCGCCGTCCTCGTCGACCACGATGGCCGGCACGTGGCCGGCGCTGCTGTAGCGCAGCGAGCCGACCGCCGGGTCGATGACCGCGCAGAACACCGTGCTGCAGACGGCCCCGGGCACCAGGGCGGCGAACCGGTCGAGCGCGCGCAGCACGTGGGCCGGCGAGCGGCTCTCCAGCAGCAGGGCCCGGATGGCGCTGCGCAGCTGGCCCATCACCGCCGCGGCGGGCAGGCCGCGGCCCACGACGTCCCCGACCACGACGCCGTACCGGCCGCCGGGCAGGTCGACGACGTCGTACCAGTCGCCGCCGACCTCCAGGGTCCCGCTGGCCGGCTCGTAGTGGACGGCGAAGCCCTCGGGCAGCACGGTCGGCCCCAGGACGGCGCGCTGCAGGGTGACGGCGACCTCGGTGAAGAACTGGGCGCGCGCGTTGTCCAGCTCGGCCCGCTCCTCGGCGCGTTGCCGCTCGGAGTGCACGGCCTGCGCGTCGGTGACCGCGGCGGCGACGTGCCCGGCCGCCAGCGCCAGGAACCCCTGGTAGTCCGCGTCCATCCGCAGGTGCGGGCTGACTCCCAGCACGATCGCCCCGATGGGTGTGCTCTGCCCTGCCATGGTGAGCGGGAGCACGCGCGCCGTGTCCACCTCCGCCTCGCCGACGGGGCTGGCCCCCGCCATGGACACCCCCGGCAGCGCGGCGGTCAGGCCGGCGGCCGTGACCATCGAGCGGGTGGCCATCGCCTCGTGCACCTGCGCCAGGAACACCCGACGGGCCGCGCCGGCGTCTCCACCGATGCCGTAGCTGGCGACCAGGTCGGGGGTGCGCGCGTCGGCGCTCAGCAGGTAGACCAGCCCGAACGGGCAGTCGGCGCGGGCCTCGGCCAGCACCTCGAGGGCGGCCGCGCAGGCCTCGGCAGTGCTGCCGTGCACCGAGCGCGGCAGGCTCCCCAGCCGCTGAAGCACGGCCATCCGGCGGGCAGCGAGCACGCGCGCCGTCGTCTCGACCACCGTGTTGAGCAGCCCGCCCACCTGGCCGCCGGGCGCGACGACCGGCGAGTACGAGAAGGTGAAGTAGCACTCCTCGACGAAGCCGTACCGGCCCATCACCAGCAGCATGTCCTCGGCGTAGGTCGACCCTCCGGCGAAGACGGTGTCGACCAGCTCCCCGATGGCCGGCCAGACGTCGGCCCAGACCTCGCGGACCCGCTGACCCAGCGCCGCGGGGTGCCGCGCGCCGAGCAGCTCGGCGTAACGGTCGTTGTAGACCATGGCCAGCTCCGGGCCCCACATGAGGAGCATCCCGAACGGCGAGTTGACGACGGTGCTCACCGAGGTCAGCAGGGTCGGCGACCAGCCGTGCACCGGCCCCAGCGGCGTGGTGGACCAGTCGTGCTCCAACACCGACCGCTGCAGCTCGGTGAGCGGGCGGACCGGGACGAGCTCCGCCAACGGCGCGTCCAGCGGGCACCCCCAGTCAGCACGTCGGACGAGACCGGGCGGCTCCGCGCGTTCCGTGCCGGAACATGGTCGCATCCTCAGCTGACGGGACCCTGGAAGCTCAGCCGAGTCCCGCCGGCACCTCGGCCACGTGCCGGTCGACGTACTCGGCGCCCCGCGCATCGCCGCTGCCCGGCGCTCCGGGCGAGGGAGGTCGTCGAGGGCCAGTACGCCTGGGGCTCAGCGCTCGCCCGGCGCCCGGCCCGCGTGGTCGACCAGCTCCGCGGCGCTGTCCGGGCCGCCGTGCATCCGGGCACACGAGGCGCAGCAGAAGAAGACGCCGTCGGCCTCGACGCCGTGCCCGACCACCTTCACCCCGCAGTGCTCGCAGACCGGCGCCATCGCGTGGATGGCGCACTCGAAGCTGTCGAAGGTGTGCACCGCGCCGGCGGCGTGCACCTCGAAGCTGAGCCGGTAGTCGTTGCCGCAGACCTCGCAGCTGGCCATGGGTCCCCCTCGGTCGCGATCGGTCGACGGCGGACTACCCGGCCGGCACCCGGCTCAGACGGACGCGCGGGACTCCTCGGCGAGGGCGGCGAGCGCCTGCTCGAAGCAGGCCTGCGGCGGCTGCACCAGCCCGGCGCCCACCTGGCCGGTGCCGGCGACCCGGCCGGCCATGCCGGTGTTGATCTGCGGCAGCCAGCCGGTGCGGGCGACCGAGACGACGTCGATGCCGGTGGGCGACCCGCGGAACCCCATGATCGGGATCTGCATCGCCGGGTTCTCGGCCAGCGTCACCTGGTACATCCGCTCGGTCGTGGCCAGCGCGTCGGGCACGGTGCCGCCGACGAACCGGACGATCGCGGGTGCCGCGGCCATGGAGAACCCGCCGACGCCGTAGGTCTCCATGATCGCCGAGTCACCGATGTCGGGGTTGGCGTCCTCCGGGCCGTAGCTGCCCAGGAACAGACCCACCGGGGTGTTCGCCGGGGCGGTGAACCAGCGGTCGCCGGTGCCGGCGGTCTGCACGCCGAACTCGGTGCCGTTGCGGGACAGCACCGTGACCATCGTCGAGCCGGGGACGTCGCGGGCGGCGTCCATCGCCAGCTTCGCCGTGGGCATGCCGAGGTTGAGGTAGAAGTGCTCGTTGCCGCCGATGAAGCGCAGCACCTCGGCGATGTCGGAGGACGACCACCCCGACGACGCGGCGTCCACGGCGACGATCGAGGGCGACAGCTCGCGCAGCGCCATCAGCGACCCGGCGCGGTTGCGGTTGTGCCCCTCGTCGCCCATCTGGAGCATCTGGGCGAGGATCGCCTTCACGTCCATCGGCTCCGGGCGGGACCGGACGGCGGCCTGCAGCACCGGCCCCAGGACGTCGCGCATCCAGGCCAGCCGGGTCAGCACCTCCTCGTTGAAGGCGCCCATCCGCAGCACCTTGCCCAGGCCCTCGTTGAGGTTGCACCAGGCCTCCCCGCCGCCGACCGGGTCCTGCAGGCACCACATCCACATCGACGGGCTGGTCACCCCGGCCATCGGGCCGACCGTGCGGTGGTGGTGGCACGGGTCGAGCGCGATCTCCCCGGCGGCCAACGCCTTCTCCGCCTCCTCGACCGTCGACGCCCAGCCCTCGAACAGGCAGGCGCCGATCAGCGCGCCCCGCATCGGGCCGGACGCCGTCTCCCAGGTCAGCGGCGGCCCGGAATGCAGCAGCATCCGGTCGGGCAGGTCGAGCACCTCCCGGGCGGGCCGGACGTCGACCAGCACCGACCCGGCGGCCAGCACCCGCTCGACGGCGACCCGGTTGGCCGCCGCGCGGCGCGGGTCCAGCGCCAGCTGGGCCAGATCCGCAGCCCTGCCGAAGCCCGGCGGCCGCCAGTCGACGTCGGTGACCGACGCCCCCTGCGCGCGCAACGCGGCGGAGAACACCTCGACCCCGGCCGCGACGATCGCCGGCGGAGCGGTGAGCAGCTCGTTCACGCCTGTCCTCCCATCAGTGCCAGGGCGTACCGCACGGCCTGCGCGTTCGAGGCGAACACCGCGGCGCCGGCCTCGGCCAGCGCGTCGGCCTGCCGGGACCAGCCCTGCGGATCGGCCTCGGTGCCCACCAGCGCGACGACGGCGGGCAGCGCCGCCGCCTGCAGCGCGGGCACCAGGCTCGCCGCCGGGTCGGGGTCGGCGCCGTACCCGAGGACGACGTCCAGCAGCAGGACCGCGGGCTCGCCGCTCTGCGCCAGCGCCGCGATCGCCTCCAGCCGCAGGGTCGGGTCGATCATCGGGTGCGCGCGGCCCACGGTGAGGGCGTCGTCCCCGAAGTCGACGACCACGTGCCCCCGGGCGCGCAGGTCGGTGCCCAGGTCGAGCTCGGGCCGCAGCGGGGTGTTGGAGCGGATGTCGCCGAGCGCCGGGGCGGCGATCAGCATCGCCTCGTCGGCGAGGGTGCCGCCGGAGTAGAGGCCCTTGAGCACGGCGCCGGCCGGGACGGC
>Ga0210040_10007570_pt1 | contig 13112 bp, 11 predicted proteins | sample CryGeyCG12114_NA_FD_185462 | JGI IMG/M metagenome (GOLD analysis project Ga0210040, IMG submission 185462) | Groundwater microbial communities from aquifer - Crystal Geyser CG19_WC_8/21/14_NA (SPAdes) (version 2) | ecosystem: Environmental > Aquatic > Deep subsurface > Groundwater | place: USA... | reverse complement strand
CATCGGAGTTGTTATGCGATACGTGCACGATAGTATTGAGCTGCCACTAGCACCATAGAAGAAGAATGGGGGGGGAGGGACGTGGTTTCATGTATGCTACGAATTTGCGCGGCGTTCGCAGTATCTGAGCGCACATGTATACATAGCAAAAACAGTTACCATCTTGACACATTGCTTACTGGATCTTTTGCACACCCGCCATGGGCACAGATGCCTTCCTCACACACTTTTAGAGCTGGATCTGCAGTAGAGCGTCATTCTGATCGCCACATGTTTACCAATTCAGCACGCTAAGTGGGACCCCGGTTTTGACTACATATTCAAGCCCCCCTGAAAATTGCTCGAAAATTATGCCACAGATTCGGGAGGATGGGTTAGTCTATACCAACTCCTATAGTTGTCGTCACCCAGCTAACAGATCATACAGCCGAGTGGTTAAGGCGCTGTGTTTAGGTCTAATTACCTGGACGTCTTGTTCTTGTGACTTGCTTTCTTGAACCGCAGTGGGAAACCTCGTGGGTTCGAATCCCACTCCTCTCATTTTCTTTTTGTTTTTCCCTTGACACTGCACTGGGGCGTGGTGTAGAACATAGGATTTTTTTTGGTAGAGGGGTAGAGAGGGGCGGACTCGGACAAGGCTGAGTGGAGGGGAGAATAGAATGCTTGGCGCGGCCGCCCATGCACGTGTTAATGTACTGGTAGACCAAACAACACTCCAGATCATGTATCAGGCATGTTTTAGTCCATGTCAAAACCCTCATTGCCATAGCCAGCTGTGGAGAGCTCTTTTATACGGATAAGGGAAACTGAGAAACAGTCTCTAGCCGGCTCGGTTACGATGACCACATCCAACGCGGCCCCCGACGCGTCGCATCAACCAAGCGAATTCGAGATGCGACGCGCTGGGCTCGTTGCAGAGATTGGTGATGTATGCCACCACTCCCCTACTTACGCTTTGCCTCTTTTTCCCCTCCGCCCCCCATACTACGAAACTACATCTTTTAGGTTCATGATATTAACCCCCAGAATCAAAGTCTTTAGAGCAAGTCCTCGCCCAGATGAACGCGTTGAATCGAAGTCTTGAAGGCATCATTGAGGTAACGGCACCCTTCTTGTCAGATACGACGTCATCTTCTGCCGTCGGGCGTATGTGTACGGGATGGTGTAGCTGACGCTGTGGTTGGTAGATTGGAAACGAATTTGCATCGGTAGAAGCGCTGTGGAGCCAGTTCGAGAACGTCATGGGCCGGGAAGAGGAGAACGACGTCAAGGACGAAGAATCTCACGAGGCTGAGGCCGAGGATGGCGCCGGAGTGACATGACAATCCTCGATCACCAACAAGTCACCCAGGCCTGAACAACCGGCACTAGTGATGCAGCACATGGTGGACCCAGACACCAGACTTCTTATGGCTTTATGAGACGACGCAGAACGACGTGGAGCAGCATGAACAAGATCTTAAGAACATTCTATTCGTAGCGGACATATCATGCTGTCTGCTGATGTCAAGCACATCATGTCCAATGTAGCACAACCAGAAGGATGTATCTTCAGCCCCAACCACTCAAACGCCACCTAATATGCACAGCTCATAGCTCAAAGAAGTATCGGTACATGGAAAGCGAAGGGTCCAGCCCACAATATGATCTCTATCATAGGATGACGCACTTTGCTTTCTTCGGCTTTTTGGTTTTCACCGTACCTTTCGGACCTGGCTTGACCTCAAACTTCTCATCCTCAGTCTTGACAGCGGTGTTTATGGCAAGTTCGAAGACTTCCTGGATACCTTTTCCTTCCTTTGCACTACATTCTATGTAGGCTGCTCCCATCTGCTTGGCGACGGCTTGACCTTGCTCTGGGGTAACGGGTGTTAAACCTTGGGTTCTGAGGAGTTCAATACATGTACGCTTAGTACGGAGATCTGACTTCAAGCCGACAAGGACAAGAGGTGTGGTTGGGCAGAAGTGAAGAACTTCAGGATACCACTATTATTGTCAGCAAGCACAACAGAGCAGGATGGTTTCAACAAACCTTGTCCATGACATTTTCAAGGGAGTTGGGACAGTCGATAGCGAAGCAAACGAAAAGTAGATCTGTCTCTGGGTATGACAACGGTCTAAGTCGATCGTACTCTTCCTGTCCTGCCGTATCCCAAAGAGCCAGCTCTATGGTCTTGCCAGAAGGCTGGTGTGTCGTCTGTGTGATATAGTTTTCGAAGACTGTGGGAACGTATTTCTGCAGCTTGTCAGCCTTTCCCTCTCTTACAATGTTGATATCCTTACCTCCGGGAAGTATCCTTGTGAATAACTGATCAGCAGACAAGTCTTTCCACATCCACCATCTCCAACGACCACGAATTTCTTCGAGTATGCGGGTGGCTGTGTGATGTTTGTTGCTTCTGACATCCTGCCCAGACTGCTGTTGTGACTCATCTTCGTGCTCACAGTGCCGTTGCTCGTCCTAGTGCTCTGTGCTCTTACTGGCTTCTTCGTTGGGGACGGAGGTGAAGTGTAAATGTTCGACGTCGCAGCCTTCTCTGACATGACCGAGTGTCTATGTGAAGAGAAATCGTAGGTATCTGTTTGAGCGGACATCGTGGTAGTGAAGGCCGCAGTCTTGCGGCAGAAAATGTGTTTGCTACTGGTTCGGTCTTTGTTGATGAGTCAAGTTATCACTTTACTTTGTGCCGTTCAATCAGGTGTTGGAAACAAAGATGCACTTGATCCGGATGCGCAGGTCTTATTTCATTTTCCGAGTTTCAAAGCACGCTGAGCACATCACCTCTTACCGGTCTATCCTTGTTGACCGAAACCGTTGCGAGGGCAACCAACTCAGAAGTGCGCAAGAGCGACTGAAACACGACAAGCTGCGCGGGTGCATACATCATTGTGGACTTTGATGCACTCGATTCTGCATGTGTCAAGAGCTTGTTGATGCAGTCGATAGCTATGTTTGCTTACACGCATCACGCCATGCTCCGTGTGCACCTGCGATCTTGACTCTTGAAGATACGAGCCTGGGTTGCGCTAACCACCGGCGCGGACACAGTAATGGCCGTTGAAGAGATTCCCGTACCGCGCGTACTGTAACTCAGCGACAACCGACCAGATTGACCCTGCATTGAGACAACCTCTGCCGTGCTGATGTGGTAGGAATCTAAATTGCGCACACTGTCGCTGCCTCAGAACGAATCCCTCCGCGACTCGATGGACCTCGACGCAGAGTGTGTACTTAAAAAATGGACAAGGAGAAAATCAAGCCAGATGCTGGATTGAGGAGTCTCGATCACTGTATGCCTGATCAAACATACGGATGCTCCTGACTGATCGGTTTGCAGACAAGATCAGACTCCCGAGATGGCGCTACCAATTACGAGAAATGGTCTTGCCCTTGGTCAGATGGGAGACACCATACGTCGCATGGCTGCAACAAAACATGCGCACACCTGCGCTTGATACCTACTTCGCCGTAACCGCGAATCTAGGAACACACACGTTCTTCATGATATTTCTGCCTATCTTATTCTGGTGTGGATATACAAGTCTTGGTAGAGGGTAAGATAAAGTGTGCTCCTGAAGAAAGTGCGATTGACACTTATCAGGATGGCTTTCACCCTCGCATGTGGTGTCTGCTTCAGTGGATTTATCAAAGATTTGCTGTGTCTCCCTCGACCGCTATCACCGCCCCTCCAAAGAATCACCATGTCTGGTTCAGCTGCGCTGGAGTATGGCTTTCCATCCACACACTCCACAAACGCAGTATCAGTCGCTATATACTCTATCTTTCTACTCACCTATCAGGAACCCGACATCAGTCCTCGGACGAACCTCATCCTCCAGGTTGCAGCGTACTGTTACGCTTTCTCCATAGTCCTCGGACGCCTCTATTGTGGCATGCACGGCTTCCTGGACGTTCTGATCGGCAGCCTGCTTGGAGCCTGCATAGCTATCGTGCAATGTGTGTGGGGAGATGCTTTCGACCATTGGCTTCTCTCAGGCGACCTCAAAGACGTTAGTCTAGTCGTTCTGGTTATTTGCGTTTTCGTTCGCATACATCCAGAACCAGCAGACGACTGTCCATGCTTTGACGACAGTGTTGCGTTCTCTGGCGTCATGATAGGTATCTCAATTGGTCTGTGGCACTTTGCAGGGACGTCATATTCCTTGTCCGTGCCTATGCCAGCAACAACACCATTTGATCTAGAAAAGTTGGGATGGTCGAAGGTAGCGGCACGCACGGTCCTCGGTGTCCTGGTCATTTTCATCTGGAGGGGGACCATGAAGCAGCTGCTGTTACGCGTATTGCCGCCTATCTTTCGTATTGTCGAGACTTTGGGTCTCACTCTCCCCCGAAGATTTTTTAAGCCTGCGTCACAGTATACAAGCATTCCCGAACAGCCTCATGACGACAATGTCATCCCCTCAGCTCGAGAGATCCCACAATTCTTGACATCTTTCAGAAGACGGCGTGCTGTTTCCGTGGGCCCACAGTCCGAAGCAGACGCATACGAAGCGCTTGCGTATCGTGAACACCAACGGAAGAGCAGCTTGACTGGCCCCAGATCACTGAGCCCTGTTGGAGAAGTTCCTCGAGGCTACTTTAACACCGAGTCATCAAGCGAAGGCGTCGCTGGCAAGCGGCGACGTTCATCTAGTCTGCAGGAATTCCGCAACCAGATGGGCGCTGGCGCAGACGCCTTGACAGGCACTGCGATCATGACGCCATCATCACCAGCCATTGCGGGCCCTGCTGGCCCAGGGGATGCAAGGCGAATGGATGATCTACAGGAGAAGGAGCTGTTTTCACGTCTCGAGAAGCCGAGAGTACGATACGATGTGGAAGTCATAACGAAAATCATTGTTTATACTGGAATTGCATGGTGGGCTGTGGAAGGCAACCCGATACTCTTCCAGCTTGTAGGGCTTGGAGCCTAAATACTGACGATAGGAAGTATACGACTGATTGAGCATGGTCTCCTTGCATGAGATCTAATCATAATGTGATTCCACACCAATCGGGTTCTACCTTGTCTGTTGCCGTTGTAAATCTGGTTCGAGTACGTACCCTGGTTTGGGGGACAGCCACCTACTTTCGTGCTCGTTGACCGTGGTTCAACATGCTGTGTAGGTAGGTACCTATGTTTAACATGCTTGCCAACACCACAGTGGTAAGCGCCGAAGAACGAGGACGCTGAGTGGAGATGTGATCCACAATTTCACCATAGATTAAGCTAAGATCTGCTCACCCCTACCTAGAACTTGCATGCTGTACCACTCGCTTGGGCCAAGGCCACAGCCACGTGATCCCAACTACCTAGGTAGTCTGCACTTCATGCGGCAGGTACAGCGATGAGCCGCGGGCTTGGCATACGCATGTACTTCTGAGGCGCGTCGCAGCTTTCTCGCGCTGTAGCCTCTTTCTCAATGCATCACTGACAACCTTTGTCGCATTCAACACAACAGCAGCAACCGCAGTTTCCAACCTTGATCGATGAATTCATGCATCCAAGGCGTGCCTCCGTTTGTATGAGCGACTTTGAAACATTCTACCTTCCACTGACAGCTGTCAAGCTGGCCTCTCCTGCTTCACCAAGAATTTCCAACCACCCGCGCAATCATGGCTGATTTCATGGACTGGTCGCCTGCGACTCCAAAACACTGCCCATCCTACGATCCGTACTCAACTAACTACATGCCGGGCGGTTGGCCTATTCCTCCTCCAACGCCAAAGTTCGCTCGTCCAGCACCACCTTCAGCTCTTCTCCCTGCGTCCAAGCGCATCTGCGTCGGTTTGTCCTCCATATTCGGAGCAACAGCCAGATTCACTGGTAGTGCCACGCAAGTCATCACTCTAACGCCCATCAACGCTATCGTTCGCCGAGTGCGAGCCACGCAACTGAGACCACAGAGACGCGCGAGACGCCTACCACCACCAATGCCAGAGAGCCCCTGGGCGCGAGCCATGACTTACAACGCCAGCGTAAATCAGGTGCTAGCGACTCAAGAAGCAGAAGTAGAGAACGATGTTCACATGAAAAGATCCACACCTAGATTTCCAAGACAAGTCGACCTGTTTCAGGGTATGCCAGTACTCGAGCCTCTAAGAGCGAAATCGCCAGCTCCGTTTGAGGCACCAGCAGACATCTACACCTCAACTCCTCCAACGTACAAATCCTTGACAACTCCATTTCCTGGACTCTATCCTTCACATGGGATAAGAAGCCTACCTACTCCGGAGCTTAGTCCGGCCTCAACAGCATCCCCTTCCGAACAGCTACAAGTAGAGCTGGACACCGCTTCCTCAGGTAGCGATTCAGAAGCCTCGTCTACAATCCCGGATACATGGCAAACAAGACGATCACGCACCCGTCAGCAAGAGAGAAGGAGGCAGCGTGACACGTTGAAGACTAATGCTCGAGGGCTTTCGGCCGAGAACAATCGTTATATCTCAACTACTCCTTCTGCACCAAGTATACCAAGGATCCCGGCTACACCTACACCAGCCATCATCGTCGAAGGTGCTACTGCTCACAATTCGCCAGAAATGAAGGAGTTATCGAATGCAGTCAGTAACCAAGTGCTGCTCACACCTCCGTTAGTGCGTACTAGACGGCCACCGTCTACCAAATCAAGTACGCCAACATCGGACAAGAAAATGTCACGACAATCTCCAGCGGAGTCAGACATTTCGTCTACTTGCAATGTCTCGCCAGGAGAGTTTACTGCGGCAGAGCTAGCAACGACACAATCACAAACCACCCTTGTCAGCGCCAACGAGGCTGAACGACATTGGAGTCCTGAAGCTGATACGTCTGAAAGCACTGTGGCTACGCCCACACAACCATTACAAGAGACCAGTTGGAAGTCACCACAAGAAATGCTAGAGGAAACTACCGCACAACAACAAGCAGTAACCCCAGCTCAACAACTAGCAAAATTGAGCCTGGCCGACGATGAAGGGTTTGCGCCTGATACTCCCACGCCCAAAGCAGGCCGTCATTCTAGTGAAAAGACAACTCGGATAACACGAGCTGAGCAGAAAAGGCTTGATGCACAGAAAGAATCTCTTCAATACGAGATTGCACCTCTACCGGCAGAATGGGAGACAAAGGTCCGACAGGCTGTACGTTCCGGCCATGGTCGCTATGCTGCATCCGATCTTACACGCGTTGTGCCTCTCTCGTCTGGCTATGGCACCGACAATTGGCTCAACGATGAGGTAATTAATGGTTACCTAAACTTGATTGTTACACACGGCAAAAAGAACGACCGCAAAGAACAGGTTCCCTCTCATCACGCCTTCAACTCCTTCTTCTACACCAATCTATCTACCAAAGGACCGGATAGCGTCAAGAAATGGGCTACCCGCGCTAAGATCGGGGGCAAAAAGCTTCTCGAGGTGGAGAAAGTGTTCGTTCCTATCAACAGTGGGATGCATTGGACGTTGTGCGTTGTCCAACCAAAAGCGAAGAAGATCACACACTACAACAGTCTGTCCGGCAATGGCAGCAACTATGTACAAAACGTTAAGAGATGGGTCGAAACCGAGTTGGGGTCGTCTTTTAATGAGCAAGAATGGACATTGGAAGACCGCGGACCCAGTCCACAGCAAACCAACATGGACGACTGTGGCGTTTTTACAATCACAAGCGCTCGACAGATCATGCTGGGGTTCACACCAATGAGCTACAAATCCAGCCAAATTCAGACGCAGAGGAAGAGGATTGTGGCCGAATTGATCAATGGTGAACTCTTGAAGTCCGAAAACTGAAGAATGAGAGAAAGGACGAGGGGGACACGGAGGAGACCGAGAGGATATGCGACGAAGCTGCACAGGCAGCAAATTTGGGCTGGCGACAACGCCCGTACGACTTTTACCGACCTATATGAAACGATTATTGATACCCCCTATGTTTTGATTTTGGGCGTGCCTGGAGGGTCAGGGCACTGAGGCCAGCGTTTTTCGGTCTTGTGTTTTCGCGGCCTGGGTGCTATCCCTTTGTCCTGTCCAACTCCTCTGCCTTTCCCTAGGATTCTTGTGGCGGCCCTCATCGGCTGCCTGCCTAGGATGTGGCGGAGGAGTCTGATGGACTTGAGCCGGAGAGAATTATTTGCTAGATTAGAGAAACCCTACGGATGGCTGACGTAATTACATCCCCCTCTCTTCGCTCGTTTCGAGCTGGAGTTGAAGTCTTCAAGATTGTTCCTATAAGAATTTCGACTGGGGTTTTTCCGTCTTCTTCCTCGTTTTGTGATGTTTTTCCCGGCTTGGAGGCCGGTGTCGGATATGCCTGCCTACCTACGCTTACGGGCATGGATGACGGACTAGCCTCAAGCGCGCTCGTAATGTGTGAAAGTGTACACGGCGAGTCCGCCTGAGCACGAAAAGTCCCAATTCCAAGGGAGCAAGGCGTGGCTTGACGTCGTACTCCTCGTCGTTGTTTACGTGGTAGCGAAAGTGGACGAAGAGTCCACCTGACAATGTGGACGATGTGGACGAAAGTGGACCACCGAGAGGGCGCAAGTTCCCATTCATGTACAGGCGGTAGGCATACAATAAACGACACGGGACAAACCCTATTTCTGGTGACTCGTGCAAATGTTCAATCGCTAAAAGGCTGCAAATAAAATGTACCAAGGAGTTTCCCAGCTAATTGCGGCCCGTAGCTGTTCTGCCCAGTCCGCCATAGCTGGTTCCCTGTGCCCCATCGTAACTGGTATCGTATTGCATTCCGAGACCACCGTGATTAAGCGGACTCATCGTCTCCTCGGCCCTCATTTGGGCCATCTCATCGTGGTCGCTCTGGCCTACCGGCCTGTAAGGGCCATCGAAGCTCGGCTGACTATTCTGGTATTGATAACCTTCGGTCCTGCCGCCTGGCCCGCCCTCCTCGTCGAAGTCATCGTTGCGCATATTGCTCGAGAACGCATCCTGTGTCTGTGCTGAGAAATCTTGCTTCGTATCGGCGGCAGGCAACATGCCAGTTTGTTTGTAATGCATCACAGCACGGAAGGAGATGAAGGATGTGCAGAGGAATAGCAGCATGATTAGCACACCGAAAATAACGGTCGCGATAGACAGCTTGCATTTGCCAGGACTGCCGTGGGAGAAATTGTCACAGCCGCTTTGGGTGGTGTTGGATCCCCTTCCCCTGCCGCTGGAAACGTAGGAAGCGACGCTGGCCCAGGCGGACAACCACAGGAACGCGGACAAGGAGTCAAGCGTTGCGAACGCATAGACATTGCTGAATCTCTGGGCTCGAGACCACATGGGCACCATGACAAGGTAGATCAAGATCGGAATTGTGAAGAAGCACTACAGACGTTAGACGGGGCTCCGGAGTTCTAGATTTTGTTGAGCCTACCAAGGCGAAGTACCAGCTTGTCCGTCCATCCGTAGATCCATCACGGGTGTAGACTGCTATGGTAAGGATGGCAGCAAGAAAGAGGATACAGCCTTGCGCTGCATGGATGTAGTTCTTGGTCGTTGCTAAGCGGTCTTGGGCTAGACGCATTTTCGGCAGGAGATGTGCGAAAGATGGTGGACGGTTCCAAAGAGGGATTATAAGAAGGCAGCCGACTGGGGACGGGTGAGTCTATATCGGATTCCGGATGCGCAGTTTGGGATCAGGCTGAAGAGTTCGAGGAACTTGTAAAACCCAAGACTAGAAGAGAAATACGCGTTCAAGGCTGGCCAAGGACGTAGCGAGGAGGCTGAATTAACGAGTGACAGGAGATTGATGGTGCGCTAAAAATATACAGGAACAAGATGAAGGTGGGCAAGGAGGAAGCTGAGCTGCAATGTCCGAGTAGTGAGACGCAGCCAAAGAAGCGAGCGATCTTGGATCGTGCACGACTCCGCCACGGTGGCTTGCGCGCCTCGTCGCGCATTGTTTTTCCAGGGACTGCGAAACGGTGGTAGGGCTGAGCGAAGTCTTTGACAAGTTGGGGGAATACGCACTGACGAACCTATCAGCTAACCTCCATCACCCGAATCATCGAGTCACTAGGGCGTATATATGTTGCAAGCAGGATGATCCATAGGGGTCGCATAGGCTAAACCGAGGGTTGACCACAAGGTGGTGAGGAACGAGGTGCATAACACGCCCTTGTCACGGGCACGTACCTACCTACCAGTAGGTAAGTAATTGAGGAACAGTAGCTTTCTGCAGCATTCATCATTCATGGAGCGATCGTTCATTACTTTAGGCGCTGCTCGCACATGAAGACAGGAGGCAACGAACATCAACGCATTTTACGAGTCACGAGGATAGTTGCGGCCACGGTTGCACCATGTCAACGCCGGGGATCAGGGACGGCAGGTGCAGGGAAGCAGCAAGCATGTTTGCTGTCAAGCCTGATAGTGCACGCGGTGGCACCGAGTCTCCTGTCGCCCAGGCAGGTCCTTGATCGCACAGTGACTGCATCAATAAACATACTTGTATGTATATTAAAGTGAGGGCGTAGAAGACTTGGACATTTGGGTAGTCAATATGGAGCATCGAGTGCCGAAGCGGGTCAGTCAGTCCTGGTGCCAAAAGGCTGGAACCCGTGACCCGTGACCCGTGACCAGCAGCCTGCACCACACTTGCCACTGCTGTGCTGGAACTGAAACTGGAATGGCAAGAACGCGGAGTGAAGCTTGCCACTATACTTCATCCAGCCTAGTTGTCGATCAGCGCGCAAACGGACCTGAACCTGCTTGCCGCCAACGCCATTTTATTTTCTCAGCCTGCGCATCACTTAATTTGAAAGCCCCTTCTTCCTCCTTCCCTTTCCTCTTCCTTCTTTCCATCAACCATCTCTTCTTCTGACCACAAGCTCAGAGCTCAATCTCCATCAATTTGAATCTAGGGCACTAAGCTACCCTTACAACCCCTCTTCAACCAAATTCCCAAGGCAGCCTACCGCTACCTGAGTTTCTTCGTCACAAGTCATCTTGGAACTTGTCCTCAGCCACAATGTCTACTGCCGTCGACAACCTCGCTGATAACCTCAAGAACGCCAGCATGGAGGACAACTCTGCTGCAAACCAGGACGCCGTTCTTGCCAGCGCCTCTGAAGGTCGTCGATTGTACATTGGGAATCTCGCTTACGCGACCACTGAGGCGGAACTCACCCAGTTCTTCTCTGGTTACGACGTGTAAGTTCGACTTCAATTGCAATCTTTCTAGACACAACAGGCTGACTTTTGTTTGAACTTTAGTGAATCAACCTCTATCCCCGTCAACCCACGCACAAACCGTCCAGTTGGCTACGCCTTTGTCGATCTGAAGTCGGCCGACGAGGCAGAAAAGGCCATTGAGAACCTCTCTGGCAAAGACATCCTTGAGCGCAAGGTCTCTGTCCAACTTGCTCGCAAGCCAGAGCCAGCCGGTACAAAGGCCGAAGGCGAGACTGCCGAGGGTGCTGGCGCTGAGCGCAAGCGCTCCTCCGGACGTGGCCGTGGAGGTCGTGGTCGCGGTCGTGGCGGCTTCCGTGGACGTGGCGGCAAAGCTGGCGCCGAGGGTGGCGCAGACACCGCCACCACTGGTGATGAGCCACTACCTCTTACCGATGTCACCAACGACGCAAATGCTGAAACTACTCAAGCTGCCATGGTTCCAACCGAAGACGACAAGCCACGCGCACCACGTCAACCTAAGCAGCGTGGTCCACCAGAGGATGGTATCCCATCGACCACCAAGGTCATGGTAGCTAACCTGCCATACGATCTTAGCGAGGAGAAGGTACGTGAAATATGCTTTGAACATTTGTCACATTTACTAATTGTCATGATAGCTCAAGGAGCTCTTCGCCGCCTACGAGCCTACCTCTGCCAAGATCGCCCTTCGCCCAATCCCTCGCTTCATGGTCAAGAAGCTTCAAGCTCGCAACGAGCCTCGCAAGGGCCGTGGTTTCGGATTCGTCACCCTTTCATCCGAGGAGCAGCAACAGAAGGCTGTCAACGAGATGAACGGCAAGGAAATCGAGGGCCGTGAGATCGCCGTCAAGGTTGCCATCGACAGCCCAGGCAAAGAAGACGGTGCTGAAGGTACCACTGAATCAGGGGCCAACGGTGCCAGCACCGAGGAGGTTGCTGCTGCATAGATGGAAGTCAGACATTGCAGATGAAAGAGTCGATATTCTTCTTAGCAAGCATATCGCAAAATCCATGAACATGGAGAGCTTAACTGCTTCTCCGGTTTTTGGAATGCTGGAGCTAAAGTATCGAAAGGGACAAGGAGGTTGAGAGATCAGCCCGACAAAATATGCTTCTTGCCAGTACTGGCTGTATCTTCAAATACCACATTACATCTCTCCTACTTGCTTTCATGGTTCATGGTTCATGGTTGCCCTCTGTAGTTGTGCCTTCGTCCCACGACGCGACTCGTTGCTCTCAAGCTCTGCAACGCATAGATGAGCGAATATGAAGCCCAGAGGTATTGGCTGAACGCCTACGTAAACAACGAATCGTGAATGGCACCTCACATCGGCGAGCATATTATCAACCACAACATCTCCACCGCACCTACTTGACCATCTGAACACACATGCAGAGTACGAGCAGACTGCACGGATGGCACTGAGCACTCTTGCGGATTGTGCTAAACCACGGAAAGGAAGTGAGAATCGATTAGATGTCAAGCGGGGGTTTTGACTTCGTACTCTTCATTAATCGTGCATCTCTCATGGAAGGAGACGCCATCGCTATGCTATGCCGCGCTATGCTATTCTATTCGAGCCCCTCGCCGCCTGGCTCGATGTCTATCTGACCAAACGGATCTTGGGGCATTTCCCTGATCCGGGGTCCCCTGGATCGCGATCGACTCAGTCAGAATCGCAAGATCCGTGATCAGAAGCCAGGGGCGGGAGGTCGCAGCACCCCTCCTCCGCTTGCAACTTTCTGGCGTATTTCCGGTCGGCGAATTCTCGCCGACGAGCAAGCGCCAGATGTCGGTTAGCACCAGGCACGAAGATCGCGATTTCGATAAGGTCTTGCGAATGGGCGAGCGTGAGATGCTCACGAGCGCGAGGCACAAAGACTGGCGCTTCAGGATTGGGTGTTTTGGAAGACACTGTCGTAGGATCTTTTAGGGGATGCACTGTCCGCGGCCAGAGTTTTCTTTCCC
>Ga0210040_10007569_pt1 | contig 13113 bp, 8 predicted proteins | sample CryGeyCG12114_NA_FD_185462 | JGI IMG/M metagenome (GOLD analysis project Ga0210040, IMG submission 185462) | Groundwater microbial communities from aquifer - Crystal Geyser CG19_WC_8/21/14_NA (SPAdes) (version 2) | ecosystem: Environmental > Aquatic > Deep subsurface > Groundwater | place: USA... | reverse complement strand
CATTGAAGATCTGACTGAACCATTGAATTGGGCACAAGTTTGTTGTCATGTAGCTATTTAGCCAGCCTTTATGTAGTACATTTGATGTGCGTGAATATTCATAACAAAGAAAATTCTACAAATACTATTCTATATACCTTGCATTTAAGCAACAAAACATATTTTATTTGTATTAGGTCTCTTAAAAACACAACTGTTTGACAATTTTATACAACACGTGTGAGACAGTGTTTAGAAATGGGTAAAAGTTAAAGTTTCTCACTTTTTCTGTAGAAAAATCTAAATCACAATGTTAATCTTTTATGCTGATTGTAAAAGCGATCCGTGATGACGTCATCACGGATCGTTTTGAGCTTGTTTACTGTTTCTGAAAAAATTGCTAGGCAAATGCCACCCCCTGCTTTTTGCTCTGAAAAAACAGTTTTGTAACTTGGTATTTAGTATAAAGAATATGAAAATGTGGTCTAACTTCCCGTCCAATCACTTACCTAAATAAATAAATGAAGCTTGTTGTTAAGTTGGTATCCTTTACATTTTGAGCTAGTGATGATAGCCTGACTTAGTAGCTCATGTTAGTCATTAGTTATGGTCAGCTTTTGCACATGATATTGTCTATGCATCTTCACCCGCTAAGCTACAACTAGTAGGCTAAAAATATGTTGGCATCTTGGCATCTCCAGCCAATCTCATGCTTGCACGAATTGGGGTGTTATAGTCCTTCCTTGTTTACGTTGTTTCTTGAACCTTATGGATCAATTTATCCTCATGAGAAATTAATTCCATGCGAAATGCGAAGCGAATAATCAAGATGTAGCATGCAACAATACATAAATATGAAAAGGACCGCACCCAAATACTTTCGTTTTAAAACCATAGCAAGTAACACTGACAACTGACACAAATTTCTTTATTAAAGCAAACGACCAGATACAAATTTAGTATAGTCGAGATTATCTGAAGTACGCAGTACGAAACACATATTTTCCATTATAATTAGCAAACCCAGCCAATTCAAGTCCCAAATTTTTAATTAAATTTTGATGAAAAAAATACTAACTAACTAGTAGAATTAAACAGAACATCAGTATTGTTTTACAATTTTTCATACGTCGCAATACATATTTATTTGCATATGTGCAACCAAAAAGCATAACATTGTCGCAGTTCCTACATTTAAAACAAATGAATGCAAAATGCTTGCAACGATTTTCGTCAAGTCACAATAATGAAAGAAAATTACCTCTCGTCTAAAGATAACAACAATCCTGTTCTATTTTTTTGTATCCGGACATTACCATTTTATCACATCCCCTTAAAAGTGGAAGTAAAATACATAATGTCTCCCCTTACAAAATCCGCGTCTCTATATAAAACGGGCATGCCAACAAATAAACAAACCAATCCACTGTTCACATTAATTTTTTTCCATAAACTAGAAATATCACAAGAGTATAAGTAGAAGTATTAGAACACATTCATGTACAACGAAATTAATATATTATATATATATCGATACGAACATTAACAGATTAGAAACCTTAAAACTCAGTCATTTGCAATGGATTAGTAATAATATATATTCATTATGCAAAAAAAAACATAAACGATATTATCTTGATAAGGAAAACAATTAACTTTAGGGTCAAGCGTTTTAGTCAATGTTATAGGCAATAGCTTCAATCCATATATTCAAATTAGCAGTAAAAATGTACCACTACATTCGAAATTACACGGCGTACGTGTACTGTAACAACAACATTAACGAAAAAACAAAAACATAAAACTAAAATCAAACGCCAATATATGAATCACAATAATATGAATCTATATATAGTTTTTTTAACCACTACTAAACTTGCAATAGCAAGTTAATATCATATGTTTAGACAGAGAGATACATAGTAATTGAGTACATTAGCAAAATTTATGGACTTAACTTTAAGCTGCAAACAGAGCATTACGATTCCAATGGCCTGTTATCGAAGGTCAGATGTATTTACACTTCCACTGCCTCCATTGCCCCCATAATTTGCGAATGCAGGGTATTTCAAGCATGTTTGTAGTTGCTCATTGAACTCCGCCAGTGAATGCGCCGAATAGTACAAAATGAGTGATTTTGGGGAAGGGAAATATGTAGTCTGTCGTGTGAATCCAAATGCCTCATCCCATTCATAAATTATGCAATGGCCAACAACACCACCGGCAACTGTTAGGCTAAGAGCCAACTCTCCTGTGCTTGATTTTCTAAAGAAGATAAAACAAATTACAATTTGTCTATTGATCATTAAGATATTACATGATTCCTCGCAAAGCCCGTGTGAGCTATAAAAATAAAACGAACAAACGATACCTGACTAGGAAAGTTCCCTCAGGACGATCTCTTAGGTACAACTGGGCGTCGGTGCGACCTGCGTCGGGTTTATACCAGCAACTGTCATCCCAAATATCAATGATTCGAGGAGCCAAAGCTGCGTCCAAATCTAAATTCAACGTTTCAAGTCTCCTACAGAAACATAAAAAAAATGTTTTATGGCTGATTACTGAAAGTACGGTTAATGGTTCCTGTTTGCAAACATCGGCAATGTTACTTACTTAACTAATCTGGATCGTTGTTTCTTTAGGTTTGTTAATTGCGGTTTCAACGTAATTATCTCAGTCTCAACAAGCCGACCGTACTCAGATTGCAGATGCAAGTTTTTGACCAGTTGATCACGACTCTCTTCCATTCCTTGCAACTGTTTTCTCAGGTACAAAAAATTGTTCTCCAGCCTAACAGTACAATTTCAATTAATTATTAAACAAGAACAATTTTTCAAATAAGAACCTGTAATCCAAACTCACTCTCTTGCAGTTTCTCTGTCTGAACTAGACTGAAGCTGCTTGTGCAGGTTAACTTGTTGATGAAAAAATCCTAGTGCGTGTTCAAACGCATCTAACGCTTGTTTCTGAATACGATATAATTAAATTAACATTCCGGAGTTTTCGAATTTCATCATTTCATGTAATAGTTAAAGAGTTACCTTCATTTGAATTTCATCCAATGTTTGGCTCAGAATTCGCTTATGGAGCTCAAAATAATTTGATTTTACAAGGAAATCTTTACTGACTGTCATCAGCATTGTAAGCAGCTTATCTTTGTCTCCATCCCCATCTCCCTGTTTTGAAAAATCGAAATTTTATAGATGACAGGACCCCCCAAGATCAACATTTCAAAAATACATAACACATGAATTGTTTTTGTGACCTACCTTTTCATATTTGGACACAGGATACATAAGTTTCACATCCAAAGAATTGTTGTATTCCGCAAGAGAATTTTGGCTGTAATGCTTTATAAGCGCAACAACGGATGGGAATACCAAAGGTTCAGTCAAACCGTACCTATGAGAGGCAGTCAAACTCAAAATTAGTATCATGTCATTTGAATTCATAAATCAAGATTATTCAGCATAGATCGAATAGGGAAATCACATACTTTCCATTACGATGGTATATTCGCAACAGTTTGGAATTCGTTCCTTGACGAACAGTCAATGTATACTCTCCATTTTTAGTCGAAGCATCCCTTACAAGGAAAGCTCCATCCCCAGAATCCCATAGCTTTTCCATAACTTCCTCTCTAGCAAGAAAAACCAAAATCCACAATCACATTATTTTTTAAGGACAATAATTGTAATCAACTTGAGTTAGCTCTATTGATATTTTTTCGCTTACTTGGAAATCTCGCCCCAATACCATTCTGCATCTTGGAGCTCTCTCTCACTATCATTAAATTTGTAGTTTTCATGATTTATAGATTCACTAGTACCGGTTCCAAATGCATCCATATAGATAGCAGTACTTCGGCTAAAATCAGACGCCAAATTGGTTTTCCCTTTCAGCCTTCGGTTGCCGCCTTCTTCGCGGCCTCCATACAGCTCAATCAAAAGTGAAACCAGTTTAACATGAATGCTGGCATTGTCCAGAATTTTTCTGAGGATACAAAAATATCAAAAAATAAAACTAAATCTACCCAAACAACAGAATCATCAATCAATGACAGCAAAAACGTACATAATGTTTTCCCATGGTGGACGTAATAGAACAGTGGAATAAAAGGTACTGAGTATTTTTTCAGCATTCACAATATGGCCATTAGCAACACTCCATTTATCGGCCAAGGAGCATAAACGACCCAAATGGGAGCCAAAGAATTGCACGCACATTGAATGATGTAGATTCAATGAGTTTACAATAAGTTTTTCCATTGTGAGCAAAGCCTCGGAGTCAATCTGAAGTTTTCCTGCATGAACATAGTCATCATAAAGATTCGTGGGGATCAATGGCTCAGGTAGTTCCCGCAAATATCTTCGAATGAACATAGCTATATCAGGTGTCTTCCAACTCTTAATGATCTCTGGGTACAGAGATGGAGCAATAGTCGACACATCAGTAGAAAGCTCATTCCATAATTTGGTATCCGCTAACGAAATGGAGAAAATGGAAGAAAAAGACGGAATGATCGAGTCAGGTTCAGTTTCTAATCGCCTTTCAAACTCATTACAGAGGGCAACTAAAATTTCAGGAGCTGGGCTTGTAGATGGATCGTATGAAATATTTAGTGACTTTCCAGCAACTGTGACAGCAACATAAATATAAATTGAGTTAAGCAACCTTCAATACCGCAACATAACAACTCAAAACACGATTTTTTTAAATAATCTGATGCATACTTTTGCTGTTTAGAAGTTGCAAGCGCGGAACAGCATCAGAACGACTTGAGTCACAGGAAGGAAGACCCAGCACCACACATTTCCGATGGACTATGTACCCGCATTCTAAAAAAAGCCACAAATTAACACATTGCCAAAACACATTTTTTACCCATGTAAAAAATAGGTTGAGGTTGAGTAACTCAAAGCATACTCTGGCAAATCAATCCTTGATGGAATAAGCCCCTCAAGACATTCTGGCATGAGTCGCATAGAGTGATGGAGGAGAAAGTCATCTGGATGAAACTATGGTCATCTGCTGTGTAACGTGGAGTATCGCCACACACTGTAGCTTTCTCATTCACTTGGAATCCTTTCTCTTCGGCCGTTTTTAGCTCCTTAATGCAAGACAACAATGCTTCCTGCTGGAATTCATCCTCAATGCCCAGTTCCTAGTAACAGACAACATTCAATCAATTAATTTGCATTTTGATTCACTACCATGTTGTTCATAAAATACATTAATTGACGGTATCAGCTACCTAACAAACTTGCAATGGAGTAATTAGCGATGCACAATGTATACCATCATTAAAAAACACTAACACTTCCATTCACATTAAACTAAACATATAAGTGGCATTACTGTAACATGTTAAACTCCAAGTAAACACTATATTTACAGCAAAGTGTCAATGAACTATAAATTGTAGTTTGGCAGCCAAGTTTTGGCATTTCCATCCCATATAGTCAAACTGCGACTGACTTCACTAACTAAGCCAGATACTGATTACTATTTAATTTCACCGGGTATTAATTGTGAGAAAACGACAGAAATTCAAATAATAATCAATGAAAACCCGGAATCAAATAAGCCTTATTATTTAAAAAAAAAACAATTATAAGTTTTCTAATTCTGGCATGGCACACATTTAATTGATAACATGCAAAACATGCAACAGACAGCATGTCATGTCATTGAACTGCCCGCGATTTCCATCCAATCTTTTCTTAGTTCACGTAATGAGTTCAACAAGCCAACAACAATATTTAATAAAGTACTTATGTGGATTTAAAAACGATACAACAGATAAACAAAACATTTTAATTACCCACGAAGAACAATCTATTATTTGTGAACGAAATTGGCGACACATAAAAGTAATTAGTGCACTATGATTCATTAATGAGAGTATCACCATTTCAATCACTACATGCAATAATTATCGTACATGAAACTTGGTTTGACCTTTAATAAACTTTCAACTTCGCGCTCTATTTACAATCTTTGCATATGAAATCGGAATTCCATGAACAGAAGTTGCAAATTAAAAGCGTTTTTGGTTCCATTGAACCGTATAGCATACAGAGAAAAGAAAATCTTTCACAGCTTCTAGTATTTAGAGCTCCGCTTTTAACGTGCTTTCTCTCTGATATGTAGCATCCCCACTCTTGAATACAGTTCATATGTTTTGTAATAATAATTGAGCAAAACGTAAAGTAAAATTGTCATAACTTTCATGGGCCCGCGTACAGATATATAATTCATGTCCTTGCAACTTGAGCTTCCAAAATGATTCATATTCATAAACATCGTAAATTTTAGCAACAGTAGCTGGCACTGCTTGCCTACTAGCTTGCTACCCATACTATATGTTCAGTTCATGTTCTAAATAAATACAAATTTCAAAACAAAGACTTTTACAATCAATCATGATTGATACACTCATAAGCACTCCAAAATATAAACACTGAACTGCCATACATTGCTACGCTATATGCCTAGTTCACATGCATGATTCATTTTACAAAACTACAAATTACCGGAGCAATACAATAACACTGAAAACGGCCATGAACCAAAGCAAATAAATAAGTCCTTTCCTAACGGGGCAAAACGCCAATAATTTTGGAAATCCAAACACAGGTTACCCTAATACGAGAAAGATGCAGAAGGTTCAAAAGCCCTACCTGCTTCTTTAAATTACCGACCAAGAAGAAAAGTATTTTTTGCAGTAGTTCTCGTACATGCATGGATGCCAAAAATAGCATTTATTTGCAAGCGAACTAACTACACCATGTTGCATACGGCAAATACTGCTACTCGTACGTAACAAATGCCAGCTCATTAACCATTCATAGAGAACAATTCAAGCACATTAGGAATTAGTTCCTCAATAATTTCACATTCATTTTCTATTCCAAGAACAACTTGTACAAACTAACTGAACCACTTTGAACTACTTACCGATTTAGAATGATAACAGTGACAACTGAAACGTTCCTTAGCTGAAAAACAGCACTGAGTTTTATGCGCTAAATCCCTGTTATTCTTAGCTGGGCTGATAAAATCAGAGCATACAAAGATCTCCTTTTCCCTCGAATTCTTTTCAATCAACTCACATGACTTAGTTGCCAACTTGGGTGAAGAAAGAGCACATGGATTCTCCGTGTACTCATTTGATACACTTTCTAAACCATTATCCACTAGTGAAGTATAACTAGCACATTTTCTGGAGGCTTTGAAACCTGATGGACGAAGCCCCACCAGATTTTCTAACTTCTCACGTAGCTTCATTTTTTTTCTCAATAACAATACGATGTGAGATACAAACCGCTTCTCATTGTGCTTGAGTTCGTAGTACAAAGAAGATGATCCATTGAAGAAGGTATCACAACGAACAATAGTCAAGTAAGTAGGTATAATAATGGCGAGATGTTTACACAATCACAATACATACACAAATGAAACTGAAACAACGTTGACATGCCGTAAACTTCAAGAAGCATGCATGTGAACAGGCAATGAGTACAGCTCCAGTAGCGAAAGACCAACAAATAAATAATTCTTAGACTTCGCTTACTAACTATAACCAGCATGGCACAAAAGCCAACGCTCATAGTCCAGAGCACACCATACGGAAGGTATAGAAATTTAGGACCTCTTAAAAATTACGGTTCTACATGCACGGCATCTATGCATTACTGCTTTTCATATGATAGTGACCTTAGGTTGATTGAATTATGTAGGAATGATTCTCCCCATCGTATAACACAGTTCAACTCGTTATACGATCTTATTGAATAAAACAGAGTTTTTAACTCACTTTAATCATTTTCACGAGCCAGGAGGAAATTATTCTACTAAATGATGCACTGCATGCATTCCCCTTTTCCAACACTATATATAGCCCAGCTACCTAGCGAATCACAGTGGTCAGAAGTCAGAACGATTATTACACTGAGACAATCGAATGGACAGAAATGCAATAATTTACATTCATGTTGGCTGTTGGCATTATATAAATGCAGCAGACAACAGTTCTTATCGCAAGTTTATGTATTCCCATCATTTTTAAATAAAGTTAAGCTGACTTAACCAATAATGGCTTAAGCAATAGCAACCTATTTTAATGAACGTGTAATAAAATCCTTTGTAGCATATTATACATTTTTCTATGCCATTTTTTGAGAACGAGCTATTAAAGTGCTGTCCCCAGTTTGTCAATTTACTAAAACCAATGTATCTCAATTATAATGCAAAACATTTTATGGTTGACAAAGATGATTCTATCACTCAAAACGATAAATTGATTACAGGTTGCATACAAGTAAACAGAAAAAGTAAACTTGACAGCATCATGCAGCAAAATTAGCACATCGATGCATGCATTAAAAATCCTCCTGAGGGATGTAAGTTTAAATTAAGCATATCAGAAAGATAGTGGGAACTGACATCGGTGTTCAACCATGACATTTCATCAACATTAAAGATAAATGAAGTCAATTACACGGACCGGACCAGAACTCAAATCATGATTGCATTTTATATTCATTTCGTTGTTTTCACTTAATGACTATTTGGTCTGCCCATTTCGGACTAAATGAACTTTTCGTTTCCTAGTTCCCTCCCATGCACATGTCCGACTAGACTAGACTAAATAAAGACCAGAAATCACACTACACTACAATACTCCAGGAATGAACTATTTTAAAATTGATTCAGATTGCATCTATTTCATACATATATATTTCGGAATTAGAGAAGCACAAAAAGCAATCAAAAGGTTTTAGTAACTTGGTCAAATTCCAGCCATTCTTTTACATGTTGGTTTGAATAAGTATGGCTGAAGGTTCAAATTACATTAATTACATGTACGGTTGAGAAAGTGTCCATGTTTTGATAGTAAATGAAATTAGAAGCCAAGTCATTGACTCGAGTTCTTTAGTTCGTGTAATACAAGACAATAATTATATGGAATAGCAGCGTGAACAATAGTAAAATACAAACTACAAATAGCGTTGATGCCTGAAAATATTTTCATAAGCATGCATACGACTGTTTCTTTCCGTCAAAGGTTATTCACTCAATTAGTTGAATCACCTGTCTTGTCTGAGTCTGGCACAGTATTAATTAACATTTATTTTAACGACAGGCATTTAATAAATACCGGACAGTGCTTTCATTATTATTTGTTATTTTTTCTCCAAATATTTCCGATCTATAATCATAATGGCGTGGGGGTTGTAAAATGAGATGTACGAGTAAATACAGGTATAAGCTTACATGCTTATGGTTCACAAAGGTCCTTCATTACAGTTCAAAGTGAAAGATCATGAGAAAAAATGCGTAAAGGTAACGAGAAGAATTAAGAACCTTGAAAAATTTAAGGATCAATAAACCACGAAAGCACACAAAAAAGTACGTCAAACATCCTTGAAACCACTAATCAGCACAAATTCAAAATATTTTTACGTCCTATCACAGTTTACAAACGTAACCACAATCCTCAGATCCTAATTCAAATAATTTAAGTGTGTAAGTGTAGACCGTGTAAACTGGCTTACTCTAGCTCTTAACCTTGAACCCATGGTTGTTCTTAACTTAGGAAACTTAACGAGGAAAAACTAGGTCTGATAACACAAAACCAAACATATAAATTAAACTCCTGTCCCTCTCAAATGTCTCAATAATCTTGAGACCTTTATACTACAACTTACAATGACTCAAATTAAAGATACTATACTCTATACTGCTCGAATAGTTTTTGGCAATTAATTAGCGACTAGAATCTCAGGATCTCTGCAAATCCGTAGGTTTCACAACTTAAATTATAAAATACGAAAGGTAACTAACCTTCAGACGACTTTCCTGAAGTTCCAGCAACTGTTCGCCGCTAATTTCTTTCTCCAGGAAAATATTAGCCAAATGCCAAAAATTCGTAGCAGCTAACCATTCAGAAACAATTCGTGGGGTCCAATCTTTCACTTTCTGAAATAGCAAAAAATTCCAATAAAAGGATAAAGTCATTCTCATTTTTAAAACTCAAGAATAGGCTTGCAAAAGACTTAAATCCTGCGACATAACTTACAATGTTTATACTACAAGTGCTGGAACTCTCAGAGGAGTAAAAGCTACAGTTTTCAATTGAGCTTATGTCGGGAGCCTTGAACTCATCGGTAGAAGAATCTCCTGACAATCGGTGAAATCTCTGTTGCATTCGATATTTTACACCACTACCAGATAATGATGACGAGGAAGGTGAAACTGGCTGAAAAAGAGTTTTATACACGGAAATGCAATCCGTGTGAAAGCATTTTTGACAATCTAGAATAAAATAAAAAAAGAAAGCAATAAAATACATAAAATGCAAATGCAACTACTTAACTATTTGCATACTTAATCCGAAATTCCTATAAAATAGATTCTCACCATCGCATTTTAATCCAACTTTTCCACTACCCCAAATGAAATCACAACCTGAGAAGAGATTAAAATTATAAGGACTCTAGTGGAAAAATAACGAAGAGTAAACACATTAACTATATAAAAAAAGTATAATTACAGAAATGGCATATAATCGGAGTGCAAAAGAAGGCATCAGAAAGGTGATGGGGCTTAGAGGAGTCATCCTCCCCTCCGCGATGCTGGTCGAACCTTTTGAGACCCCCAGACTGGGTATTAGTACCAGGTGTGATCGGAGAGCCAATATATCCAGAATCATTAATAGTTGTCAACTTCTCCGACCTTGAAGACGACATATTTTTGTTTGAGTTCTAAGAAAATAGATGATTCCACTTCAATTCCTCATTCTGTGGATGAACTTTGTGAGACTTAACAGTCGCCAACACAAAGTTTACAATGACATCCTGAATGAAGGCACGCGCTTTTCACAGAACTTGACCACCCTTCCAGTTCTAATGATAAAGGACCCATCCAAAAATTAATAGATGAAATAAGTGTTGTACGAAATTATAAATGTACATTGATCTACTTCTATGGTGCTGTACTAAACACTAAACATTAGATACAATTGATAAGCGGCCTCAACGGCTTCTCTGTGACCAGATGGATGTGCCAGTATTATATATATCTAGTTCTATGGTGCCAGCATTAATAAACCGAATTACATGTACTACTCCAATACTATAACTAACTAACTACTGTAGCCATGTATAGTTTTACCTCTTAACGTATTGACTGTAGTTTGCGTATCTTGTCCAGCTAAGGGCCCAAAGAAAATCCTGATAGATGACCGCAAGATTTAGCGTCAGATCTCTCGTTCGCAGCAATGAGCAAATAACAATAACAATTTAACAATTACATAGCCACCACACGACCCAATAAAGGATCTGTTTTAATTAGGAGCACTTCAGCCTCTTGTAATCATGATTGTTTACTGTCTGACACCTATATATAGGTAACAGCGAGTAGATAGATAAGATGTAATTCCAATCTAATGTTTTCTTCGATTTGGATAACACAATCAGTTAGTGAAGTAGTATTTATTCCGGAAGCCCAATATAATTAATGATCTTGATCAGATATGTTTGATTATGTAGTAGTCTCAGTAGTCTGTTGCCAGCATTTTCTGTACACAGTAATCCGATACTCCAAGCTACACTGCACCGCGTGAGTGAGTCGAAAAGAGAAAATAGTCAATTTTTTGGTATAATTAAACCTTGACATTTGCCAGTACATTTTTAATGTGATTAAAGACCAAATTAATATTATATAACTTATAGTGTTTACAAAATTTAAAAACTTGGTAAATTATAATTAATGAGCATCCGACATAAGTTATGATGTGTATCTGCAAAGTTCATTTCATATGCGTTAATTCGTCATATTTCAATATAATCATTCTATTCATTTAATTTTATAAATTTTAGCCTTGTGGTTGGTTCTAACTATAGAAATAGATGTACTATATTCTAACATAGTTCGAAGATACATCCAACATCCAACAACACAAATGTAACTACAGGTTTCGCCACCATAGAAGAGAAATAAAATTATAGGCAAATCCTAGAGTGAAAGAAAATATATACCGTCAGAGGTTAAATTTTAGAAGGGAGCCCGCACCGTGAACATAGAAAGCTGAAATTGAGATATTTTTTTTAATTTGTCTTTTTTGTGCTGAATGTGCAATCAGATTTCCCGAATTTACGTGTGTACAAGATTACTTGTGTAGAAATACATTCGATAAAAAAATGAAGCTAACATAACTTTCAAGGTTTTAAGCAGCAAGGAAAACGATTATGAATGTCACGCCGGTCTGCCTGTTCGATGGATATCTGGCGAGCAGCTTGACGTGTCAAGTTTAAAATTTGGAAACCAATAACCAGCGCTTGAGATTATTTGTGGGCATGTAATTCAATAAAAGCAAAATCGGTAAACTATTTCCACAAAATTTGGTGGATCAAAATCTTGAATGCTTAATAAAAAGAAATAGATAAGTTGTGAGGAATGTCATGAAATTAAATGCTAATCACAAATGCGAGTCCGTTCAAAAATATGCTAAATTGGAAGAACCAGATTCGGGTGATTCGATTTATTTATCTGAAAAATTATACACTTTTTACTTGTTAATTTTATAAATGATGCTTATTGCAAATAAGATAACAAAAGTTCAAGCTTATCAATATTGCATCCTTAAATTTCTGGTAAATACGTTTTTCCAGTACATACTTTACATCTATTTTACAAGCAGTTTATTCTCATATCAGCTCTGATTCACAAGAGGAGGAGCAGAGAGTAAATTACAGACTCACGAAACAAACTATTACTTACACTGTACACTCGAGCGGAGCAACTTACAAGAGTACAAGACTTATGCATGATAAAAATTTAGCAGTATTCAAGAATTGCGCGTAAATTTCCGGCACTGTTGTCTTCTATGCTGTACTATAATATGACCATCTTTGTTCGTATGTAGTTTAGTTTAGTTCTATAATACTATGCACCATGAATGGATCAATTAACTGCATAAATGGTGACTAGCCAAGTCCATATTTATTACGGAGCCGAAGGCGGAGTCTTAGAATTACTAGAAACGGGAGCGCCCTATGCTCCACATGTTAAAGCTAAAATCACCTGAAAACGCAAGTTGGAATTTCTGTTAACACACTCTGTTTGGAA
>Ga0210040_10007568_pt1 | contig 13117 bp, 11 predicted proteins | sample CryGeyCG12114_NA_FD_185462 | JGI IMG/M metagenome (GOLD analysis project Ga0210040, IMG submission 185462) | Groundwater microbial communities from aquifer - Crystal Geyser CG19_WC_8/21/14_NA (SPAdes) (version 2) | ecosystem: Environmental > Aquatic > Deep subsurface > Groundwater | place: USA... | reverse complement strand
GATGTGGAGCGGCCGGCCCTGGCTAGTTACGCCGATGCTGTGGGTGATCGGGTTTATTGCGACCTTCGTGATCGGCGGATTGTCGGGCATCATGACGGCGTCCGCCGCCCTCGACCTGCAGCTAACGGACACGTACTTCATCGTCGCCCACTTCCACTACGTGCTGATCGGCGGAGCGATCTTTCCGCTGTTTGGCGCCTTTTGCTATTGGTATCCCAAGGCGACCGGGCGGATGATGTCGGAGCGCTGGGGCCGCTGGGCGTTCGTGTTGATCGTCGGCGGGTTCAATCTTGGCTTCTTCCCCATGCATTTCCTTGGCCTGATGGGCATGCCGCGCCGGGTCTACACCTATCCACCCGGCATGGGCTGGGATCTGCTGAACCAGATCGCGACAGTCGGCAGCGCCATTTCCGTATTGGGTGGCCTGCTGTTCGTCGGCAACGCGCTATGGAGCTTCTGGAAGGGTGAGCATGCCGGCCCCGACCCGTGGCGCGGGTCGACGCTGGAATGGGCGGGTCTGTCGCCGACGCCGGCCTACAATCTTGCCTATACGCCTGTGGTGACCAGCCTGACACCGATGTGGAACGGGGGCGAGGCGTTGCGCGCCTATGACGGCATCGCGCTGGACCGTCGCGAGATATTGGTTACGTCCGTCGCAGATGCGACGCCGTTGTACCGGCACAAGAGCCCGGCTCCCTCCTTCTGGCCGCTCCTCTCCGGCCTTGCGGTCACGGCCATGTTCCTTGGCAGCATCTTCACGCCCTGGGCGGTCGCGATCGGATCGGTGCCGATCGCGGCGGCGCTGATCGGCTGGTTCTGGCCGCAGCGCGAACGCGCGACAACCGGCCTGTTAAGGAAGCGCGGATGATCCCGATCCAGCCTGCCGACCCAAGGCCGGTGGAGATCGTCGGCGACCTGTCCGGCCTGCCCGCCAGCGCGAATGGCGCGCGCAATGTGGTATGGTGGGGCAATATCGGCTTCATGCTGATCGAGGGCACCGGCTTCGCCCTCGCGATCGCGGCCTATCTGTATCTCGCCACGCAGGCGCCGCACTGGCCGCCGCCGGGCGATGCAATGCCGGGCCTGTTGTGGAGTTCGATCTTTACCGTCGGGCTGCTGCTGAGCGCGATCCCGAACCTGTGGGTGCGCCGGCGGGCGCTGGCCAAGGACTCCCGTGGGGTCCGGGCAGGCGTGCTCGCCATGTCGATCATCGGTGCGCTGCTGTTGATCCCGCGCGCGATCGAGTTTTCTCACCTGGGCGTCAAATGGTACACCGACGGCTACGGGTCGGTGTTGTGGCTGTTGCTGGTACTGCACACCTCGCACGTCATCACCGACCTCGGCGACACGGTTGTTCAGGCCGTGTGGTTGTTCACGCACGAGATCGGCGACGACCAGTTCGCCGACGTGGAGGACAACGCCAACTACTGGACGTTCGTGGTCGTGACCTGGCTGCCGGTATTTGCCGTGATTCATGGCGTGCCGAGGCTGAGATGAGCGTCCGTGCCCGCACCTGGACCGCCCTGATCGTCCCACCGATCGCGTGGTTCCTGTTCGAACAAGGTTTGTCCGCCCTCCTCCACATCGCGTGCGGGCAGGTGATGGTCGGGCTGATCTGGGGCGCAGCTAGCCTGATTGCGTGCGCCGTCGCGTTCCGCCTTGCCTGGCCGCTTCGTACCCACGCCGATACGCTTGCCGACCCTTGGCTGGCGCGCCTGGCCCTGATCGGTGCGGGGCTCTTCTCGCTCGCCATCCTGTTCCAGTCGCTCGCGATCCTGATGGTGCCGCCATGCGTGCGGTAAGGGCCGCCGCTGTTGCGATGGTGCTGCTCGCCGCGCCGGCGCTGGCCCACAACACGGGCACGCCGCATAGCGAGCCGCCGGGCTGGACCTGGGACCCGACGATCACCGCGCCGCTTCTGCTCAGCGCGCTCGTATTCTGGGGCGGCTGGCGACGGCTGTCTGCCCGATCGGCTCGCGGGCAACAGGGATTGCGGCGGCGTGCCTTGTTGTTCGCGGCCGGGTGGCTGGTGACCGCCGTCGCTTTGATGTCGCCGCTGCATGAGGCGGGTGAGCGATCCTTTGCCGCGCACATGCTGGAACATGAAATGCTGATGCTCGCGGCCGCACCACTGCTGGTGCTGTCGGAGCCGCTTGCGATAATGCTCTGGGCCTTCCCGCCGGGCGGTCGGCAGGCTCTGGGCGGCCTGGCACCGGGTGCGGTCAGGGACGCATGGCGGATGCTGACCTCTCCCGTCTCGGCCACGCTGCTACAGGCGGCGGCTCTGTGGTTGTGGCATGCGCCCGCGCTGTTCGACCGGGCGCTGGCGAGCGATGGCTGGCACGTGGCGCAGCACCTGTCCTTCCTCATCGCTTCCCTGGTGTTCTGGAGCGCGATGCTGGCCCGTCGCACGCCTGACGGCATCGCCGCCCTCTGCCTTGTCGTGACATCGATCGTGTCGGGAACGCTGGGTGCCTTGATGGCCTTTGCCACCAGTCCCTGGTACGCGGGCTATGCCCGGCTCGGCATGGCCCCGTTCGGGCTCACCCCGGCCGAGGACCAACAACTCGCGGGATTGCTGATGTGGGTTCCCGGGGGGCTGGTCCATGCAGCGGCCGCGCTTGTGATCATGCGCCGCTTGCTGCGTGACGAACCAGAGGAGGTGGCCCGTGCCGTCTAGCCTGCGCTGGCTTGCCGCCCTGGTTGTGCTCGCGGTGGCGGGCGCCATCGCCTCGGGCGCGGTGCTCTATCTGGAAACGCGTCACGGCAACCAGATTCGGGCGGAGGCGATCACCGGCGGAGATAGCGACGCGGGCCGTCGCGTCATCGCACGGGTCGGATGCGGAAGCTGCCACGTCATACCCGGCATTTCTGGCGCAACCGGGCGGGTCGGTCCCTCCCTGCAAGGGATCGCGACGCGCGCGACGATTGCAGGCGTGCTGTCCAACGACCCTGCCCAGATGCGCCGCTGGCTCCAGCATCCCCAGGCAGTGCTTCCCGGCAACGGCATGCCCGATCAGCCGATCACCGACCGCGAAGCGAGGGACGTTGCAGCGTACCTATATACGCTAAAGCATTGACACTGGCGCGGGCAGATCAGCCAATCTGAGCCGAGGTGACCGGCGTGTACCGCGGCACCAGCAGGTGGATGACCAGCAGCGCCACCAGATAGGCGCCAGCCGCGACCGCGAAGATCGGGCCGTAGCTGCCGAGCGTGCCGAGGATAGAACCCGCGAACTTGGCCATCAACATGCCGCCGATCGCCCCCGACAGTCCGCCAAGCCCGACAACGGAGCCGGACCGTCCGCGCGGAAACAGATCACCCGGGATGGCGTAGACGTTGGCCGAGAAACCCTGGTGACACGCGCAGGCGAGGCCGATCGCCAGAACCGCCCACCACATCGACGGCGCGTGCGCAGCGAAGGCAACCGGCAGCGCGAACAGCGCACAGACGAACATGGCGGTCTTGCGCGCCCGGTTGGGCGTCCGCCCGCGTGCTAGCAGCCGTGACGAGAACCAGCCGCCACCGACTGATCCGACATCCGCCAACAGGTACACCGCGATCAGCGGCGGCCCGTAATCGAGCATCTTCACCTGGTACTGCCGATTGAAGAAGTCCGGCAGCCAGAACAGGAAGGTCCACCAAACCGGATCGATCAGGAAACGGCCGAGGACGTATGCCCAGGTCTGACGCAGGCGCAGCAGCGTGCGCCACGGGATTGGCCGTTGCGCTTCCAACGGCTCGGCCTCGATCCACTCGCGCTCCTCGGCCGATAGCGTGGGATGCTGCGCCGGGGTGCGGTAAAGGAGCAGCCACGCCGCCAGCCACACCACCGTCAGCAGCCCGGTGGCCACAAAGGCCATGCGCCAGCCAAAGCTGACGGCGATGATCGGCACGATCAGCGGGGTGATGATCGCGCCGACATTGGATCCGGCATTGAAGATACCGATCGCCAGCGCCCGATCGCGCTTGGGGAACCATTCGTTGGCCGCGGCCAGCGCGGATGGGAACGTGCCCGCCTCCCCGATCGCCAGCGGCACGCGCGCGATCAGCATCCCGGCGGTGGAGGTGAAGGCGGCATGGAGCACATGCCCGATCGTCCACAGCGTCACCGCCACCGTGTAGCCGGCGCGCGCGCCGAACCTGTCCACGAAACGCCCGAACAGCAGGTAAGCGACACCATAAGCGCCTTGGAACCAGATCGCGAGATCTGCATAACCCGCCTCGCTCCAGCCATAGCGCGCCTGAAGGTCGGGCTTCAGCGTCGGCAGCACCAGCCGATCGATGTAGCTCAACACCACCGCCGAAAATAGCAGCGCGCAGATGATCCAGCGCACCCGCCCCGCGGGCTTGCGGACTGCGGCTTCGGGCTCGATCACCAATCGAACATCGTGCCGTCTTCCAGCCGGTTCACGGGCAGGAAGGCACGCTTATATTCATACTTCGCTGCAAGCTCCTCGTCGATATCGACGCCCAGCCCCGGCGCGTCGCCTGGATGCATCATGCCCTGGTCGAAGGTATAGGCGTGCGGGAAGACGGCGTCCGTCTCCGCCGTATGCGGCATATGCTCCTGGATGCCGAAATTGGGCACTGACAGGTCGAAATGCAGCGCCGCCGCCATGCACACGGGGGACAGGTCGGTGGCGCCGTGGCAGCCGGTGCGGACATTATGCATGGCCGCAAAGCTTGCCAGCCGGCGCAGATGGGTGATGCCGCCGGCATGCACCACGGTTGCACGGATATAATCGATCAGCTGTTCCTCGATCAGCTGCTTGGCATCCCATACCGAGTTGAAGATCTCACCCACCGCCAGCGGCGTGGTGGTGTGCTGACGGATCAGGCGGAAATTGGCCTGATTTTCGGCCGGGGTCGCATCCTCGATCCAGAAGGGGCGAAACGGCTCCAGGTCCTTGCCCAGCCGAGCCGCCTCGATCGGGGTCAGGCGATGGTGAACGTCATGGAGCAGGTGCACGTCCCAGCCCAGCACCTCCCTGGCGCGCTCGAACACCGGAACGACCGAGCGCAGATATTTGGATGTCGACCAGACATTCTCCGTGGGCAAGTCCGCATCGGCCGGCTCGTAGAAGTCACGGTGCTTCGACACGCCATAGGTGCTGGCAAGACCCGGCACTCCGGATTGTAGGCGGATCGCCTTGTACCCCTTTTCGGCACTACGCACGGCACTTTCGATCGTCTGCTCCAGCGTTGCGCCATTTGCATGGCTATAGACCAGCACACCCTCTCGGCTGGCGCCGCCAAGCAGCTGGTAAACGGGCAGCCCCGCGACCTTGCCCTTGATGTCCCACAAGGCCGTGTCGACCGCGGCAATGGCGCTCATCGTCACCGGCCCGCGGCGCCAATACGCACCCTTGTACAGGAACTGCCAGATATCCTCGATCCGGTGAGCGTCCCGCCCGATCAGGCACGGCACGACATGGTCGGTGAGATAGGAAGCAACGGCGAGCTCACGCCCGTTGAGCGTCGCATCACCAAGCCCATAGATCCCTTCGTCCGTTTCGATCTTGAGTGTGACGAAGTTTCGGCCCGGAGAGGTGAGAATGACGCGGGCGCCAGTGATCTTTGGCATTCAAAAACCTTATCTGGTGAGCGGAAGGGCAGCCGCATGGCCTCCCTTCCGGCTCGCATGGTTGCAGGAGGGGCGCGAGGCGGCAAGCGGCACCTGCAGCGCCACTCGTCGCGAACAGCGGGAGGTGATCGTGAAATAGCCCGCGGCCATGCCGATCACTTCGGGTTTCCGGGCGCGAACGGCACCTGCCGCGCCTTGTACCAGGCAAGGTCATGTTCGGGCGGCACTGCGCCGGGCGGCAGCGGCAGGCCGTTGATCGAGCTCCAATATGCGACGCTCGCATCTCTCCACCAGCGCGCGTCGGCTTCCTGGATCTGCAGCAGCGCCGCGGTTTGCGCGTGGCGGTCCGCGTCGACCAGCGGCGCCAGCGCGGCCCATTGCCGGCGCATGTCCACCACATAAGCGACGCCCCGATCATAGTGCGCCACCATCTCCGCCCACAGCGTTCGGCCCGACTGCATGCGATAGTCCCAGGGCAGGTGATGGAACCAGAGCAGCAGCGGTTCCGGTGTGGTCGCCGGGTTCGCAAGGCGACGCGCGATTTCCGGCGCGTATTGTGCGACCGCGTTGCTGCCCGTTCGGGTCCGGTCAAAGCCGATGCCAGCCCGGTCCGCGCGATGGTAGTAAACCGGGTTCCATTCGGGCCGCGCCAGATCCGCAATCCAGGGCGCAGGGCCATAATGATGCCCGGTGCCCATCAGGTGCGCGAGGCCTAGCGGCGTCATGTAGTCCACTGCCGCCTCACGGGAGCCCGCCATCATCGCCGTGACCGGCCCGACCAGCCGCGGGTCCTTGCCGAAGGTATCCCCGACCCAATCGCGCGCGATGGCATCCGGGTCGGCGGCCGGGTCCCAAGCAAGCCGGCCAAAGGCGTACCAGTTCGCCTGGTCAAAGATCGAACCAGTCCAGGTGCGGCTTTGGCCGATATTGGCGACCCCCGCGAGCCCGCTCAGCCGCTCGCTCGCGACCACCTGCCCGACCGTACGCCCGCGGCCGGTATCTGCCCGCAGCGCTTCGGCAAACAAGGGCCCGAGGTAAACAAGGTGCGTGTTGAAACCGAGATACTCTTTGGTGATCTGCAACTCGGGCATCAGCGCGGTCTTGGGCATCGCCCCGAACAGCGGGTGGAACGGCTCGCGCGGCTGGAAATCGACGGGTCCGTTCTTGACCTGAACGATGACATTGTCGGCGAAGCGACCGTCGAGCGGCTTGAACTCGGTATAAGCCTGCTTGGCGCGGTCCTCCGGGTCAGTCTCGGCGTATACGAACGCGCGCCACATCACGATGCCGCCATGCGGACGGACAGCGGCGGCCAGCATGTTCGCGCCATCGGCATGGGTGCGCTTGTAATCGCGCGGGCCAGGCTGTCCTTCGCTGTTTGCCTTCACCAGGAAGCCGCCGAAATCGGGGATCGCGCGCCAGATCTCGTCAGCCTTGGCGCGCCACCATGCCGCGACCTGCGGGTCGAGCGGATCGGCCGTCTTCAGCCCGCCCAGTTCCATCGGAGCGGTGAACCGGGCGGACAGGTAGACGCGAATGCCATAAGGGCGGAACACGTCGGCCAACGCCGCCGCCTTTGCGATGTACGGCGCGGTCAGGCTGTCCGCTTTTGCGTTCACATTGTTGAGAACCGTGCCGTTGATGCCGAGCGAGGCGTTGGCGCGGGCATAGTCGGTGTAGCGCGGGTCCTTGTAGGCCGGCAGCGTCCACCAATCCCACAGCGACTGGCCCGCATACCCGCGCTCTACCACGCCATCCAGATTGTCCCAATGGTTCAGGACGCGCAGCTGGAGCTTCGGCGCAGACCTGATCGTGACGCCGGTAAGCGGTCGGCCGAGCTGGAGCTGCTGTATCAGGGCGAACGTGCCATACAGCACGCCCGCGCCGGTGTTGCCGGCGACGACGGTGACCGGCTGTCCGTCAATCGTGGTCGAGCGAATCAGATAACCCTCGTCGCCCAACCCGCGAAGGTTCAGCCGCAGCCGCGCAACGGCGGGCGACCCGCTTGGTGTTCCCAGCACTATGCTGTGGGAGATCGGCGTCGTCGAACGTGCCGTCGCGCCCAGGATCTGGCCGGTCGCCCGGTTCAGTTCTGCGGCGGCGGTCTGGACACGGACATCGTCGGAATCGGACCAGTGAATACCGGCGACGGTGGGGCGCACCTGATCCAATGCAGCCTGTGGCAGGGGGCGGTACCGCAGCCACAGGTCATAACCGTCCTCCGCAACGGCAGCCGTGGACGGCAGCAGCAGCGCAGCAACCACCAACCAGAACAGCATCGCGCAGCGACCAAACAACCTCAACATCCTCATCCTCTCCGGGTCGCGTCCTCAGGTGCGCTACCTTGAACCGGGGCAACAAGCACATGCAAATGTTTGGGCCGAGCAGAGCGCGCTGACCACAGCTTGGCAAGCCGGCCTTTGGTCGCGGCCGAAGGTCCTGTCGCCCTGCCCTGGCCCGCTGTTGCAGAGTTCGTCCCGATCCCGTTACTCTGACCCAACGACGGAGGGCACATGGAAACGATCGGCCGCGACCTGCGCGAGATGCAGCGCATCCCCTTGCAGCCCGCCCATGTTGCCGCGATCCGGGCGACAGGCACGCAGCGCCTTTACCGGCAGGGAGAGATGCTGGCGGAGATCGGCACCCCGGCCGACCGCTTCGTCTATGTCGAAGACGGCGAGGTCGAGGTCGTGAACCCGTTCACTGGCGACCGACTGGTTCCCTCCACGCTCGGTCCGACCCAGTTCATGAGCGAGATCGCGCTGCTGTCGGGCGGCAGTTGGTCCCTTCCCATGCGCGCGGCAGTCGACACGTCGGTGATCGAGGTGCCACGCCCTGACATGCTGCGGCTGATGTCCGCGATACCGGAGATGTCGGACATCATCATCACCGTGCTGGCGGCGCGTCGGCGCAGGCAGCTCGATACAGGCGACGGCATGCTCGTGCTGGTCGGCGAGGACGATAGCCGCGCGGTGAGAAGGGTGGCGGAGTTCGCCGCGCGCAATCGCGTGCCGTACCGCTCATACCCGATCGGCAGTCCGGAGGCCGCCGTGGTCGCGACGAGCTGTGGCACGGAGCCGGAGAGACCGGCCGTCGTGTTCGGCCGCGACCTGGTGGTGGCCGATCCGAACCCGGAGAAAGTGGCGCGGCTGCTCGGGCTTGACCAGGACCTGCCCGAGGAAGATGCGTTCGACGTGCTGATCGTCGGCGCTGGACCCGCAGGCGTGGCGGCGGGCGTCTATGCCGGGGCGGAGGGCCTGCGCGCGCTGGTCGTCGACGATACCGCCATTGGCGGGCAGGCCGGCACCTCCAGCCGGATCGAAAACTATATGGGCTTTCCGACCGGCATCTCCGGCGCGGACCTCGTCTGGCGCGGCGAGGTGCAGGCGATGAAGTTTGGCACGCGGTTCGTCATGCCCCGACGGGTCGCCTCGCTTGAGCAGCTTCAGGACGGTGGCTTTTGCGCGACGTTCGCGAACGAACAACGCGTGCGGGCGAGCGCCGTGGTGGTGGCGACCGGCGTCCAGTATCGCCGCCTGCCGCTCGATCGGCTTGCCGAGTTCGAGGGCGCAGGGATCTACTACGCCGCGACCGAGAACGAGGCGCGGTTCTGTCGCGACAGCGAGGTGCTGGTGATCGGTGGCGGCAATTCCGCCGGGCAGGCCGCGATGTTCCTAAGCCGGGCGGCGCGGCACGTCCGGCTGCTGGTCCGCGGCGACACGCTCGCGACATCCATGTCGGACTATCTGTCGAGCAGGCTGGAAGCCGATCCGGCCATCACCATCGAATATGGTGCCTACGCGGCCGAGCTGCATGGTGGTGAGGCGCTGGAGGGGGTGACAATCCGGACACGGAACGGCGACCGCCATGTGGAAACCTGCGCCATGTTCATCATGGCCGGCGCCGCGCCTAACACGGGCTGGCTGTCGGAACTGGTCGCGCTCGACGACAAGGGCTTCGTATTGACCGGGCGGGAGGCCGGCGGCTCATCCACCTTCGCGACCTCGCGGCCCGGCATCTATGCCGTTGGCGACGTTCGCGCGGGGTCGGTGAAGCGGGTCGCCTCATCGGTCGGTGAGGGATCGGTGGTCATCTCCAAGGTGTGGGAGCATGTGCGCCAATAGCCGTGCGCGGGGCAGTCCAGCTGCCCCGCGCACGGTGCCAAGCTTCAACCCTCGATAAAGGCGAGCAGGTCGGCGTTGATCTGTGCGCCATGGGTCACCGGCATGCCGTGGGGGTAACCCGGGTAGGAGATCAGCTTTGCCCCCTCCACGATCTGCGCGGAAAGCTTGCCGGTCGTCGCGAAGGGCACGACCTGGTCATCCTCACCATGCAGCACCAGCGTCGGTACCGAAATCGCCTTCAGGTCGTCGGTGAAGTCGGTTTCGGAGAAGGCCTTGATCCCCAGCGTATGGGCGAGCGCGCTGCCCATCATGCCCTGCCGCCACCAGTTCAACCGAACCGCTTCCTTCACGTCCGCGCCCTCCCGGTTGTACCCGAAAAACGGCAGGGTGAAGTCGTAGTAGAAGGCAGAGCGATTGGTCGCGGTCTGTTCGCGCACCATGTCGAACACGTCCATTGGCACGCCATCCGGATTGGTCGGCCCCGCTACCATGATCGGTGCCACCGCGCTCACCAGCACGGCCTTCGCGACGCGGCCGGGCTTCGCGCGGGCGACGTAGCGCACGACCTCACCGCCCCCGGTCGAATGGCCCACATGCACGGCACCCTGCAGGTCGAGAGTATCGGTCAGGGCAATCACGTCGGCGACATAGGTGTCCATGTCATGCCCCGTCGCGGACTGGGTCGAGCGGCCATGCCCGCGCCGGTCATGTGCGATCACGCGATAACCCTTCTGGACGAGGAACATCATCTGCCCATCCCAATCGTCGGAACTGAGCGGCCAGCCATGGTGGAACATGACAACGGGCGCGTCCTTCGCGCCCCAGTCCTTGTAGAAGATCTCGGTTCCGTCGGTGGTGGTGATCGTCGGCATGTGGTGTTCCTTAAGTTGCAGGGTGCTACGCGGTACAACAAAGGCAGATCAGGCAGCGTCGACGAGGACGATCTCAGCATCCTCGATGGCCGTGACGCGAAGCAAGGCTTCCTGGCTGATGGCGGCGCCGTCGCGGGCGTTCAGGCGGGTTCCGTTGACCTCGACCATGCCGCTGGCCGGAACGAGGTACCCATGCCGGTCTGCGCCGAGCGGGTATTCGGCCGTCTCGCCGGCTTTCAGCGTCGCGCCGATTATGCGGGCGTCGGTACGGATGGGCAGAGCGTCCGTGTCCTCGGCAAAACCGCTGGCCAGCGTGACGAACCGGCCCGAGCGCTCGCCCTTGGGAAAGGGCTTGGCACCCCATGACGGGGCCTGGCCGCGGGTCTTGGGTTCGATCCAGATCTGGAAGATGCGGGTGGTGCCCGGCTCGCGGTTGTATTCTGAATGGCGCACGCCCGAACCCGCGCTCATCACCTGCACGTCGCCCGCCTCGGTCCGGCCGGTGTTGCCCAGGCTGTCTTGATGGGTGATCGCCCCTTCACGGACATAGGTGATGATCTCCATGTCGCTATGCGGATGCGGCGGGAAGCCGGTGCCGGCTGCGATCGTGTCGTCGTTCCACACGCGCAGGGCACCCCAGTTCATACGGGCAGGATCATAGTAGCTGGCGAATGAGAAATGGTGCTTGGCATCCAGCCAGCCATGGTTGGCTCCGCCAAGCGTTTCAAAGGGGCGACGGTCGATCATGCTCTGTCTCCAGGGGAGCGTGTTGCTCCGATGACCTGAAGATGGGCCACGATCAGCCTTGACGAAATGGCAAGGTTGGCATTTCATCCTTTCCGAAAATGGTGAAGCGACTCCCCGATCTCGAAGCATGGGCGATCTTCGCCAAGGTTGCCGAGCAAGGCTCCTTCTCAGGCGCTGCGCGTGCGCTGGGCCTTTCGGATCCAACCGTGTCCAAGGCGATCGGGCGCCTGGAAGCGCGGCTCGGCTTTGCGCTCATCGCCCGCACGTCGCGCCGCCTTGCGTTGACGGAGGCCGGACGGAGCGCCCTCGATCGCGCCACCCGCATCCTGCAGGAAGGCGAAGCGGTCGAGGAGGAAGCGGGTGAACAGACCACCGCGCCGCGCGGTCGCGTCCGGGTAAGCGCACCCGTGTCGTTCGGCATCGCCTATCTCGGATCGACGTTGCCGGCATTTCTGCAGGCGTATCCGGACATTTCCGTCGACTTCGCGCTCAGCGATCGCAAGGTCGACCTGATCGCCGAAGGGTTCGACCTGGCGCTTCGCATCGCCAGCCTGGATGATTCGTCGCTGTTGTCGCGTCGTCTGTGCTCCGTCCGGCTTCTGCTGGTCGGCGCACCGGCTTACTTCGAGAAATATGGTCGGCCGACGCACCCGGCCGAGTTGGCCAGGCATTGCGCCCTTGCCTATACTGGCGGCACCGCGCGCGGCGTCTGGCGCTTCAGCCACCCCGGTTTCGGCGAGGAAAGCGTAGAGCCGCCTGTTCGCATCTGGACGGACAATGCCGACCTGCTCAACCCCGCCCTGCTTGCCGGACAAGGGCTGGCGATCCAGCCCGAGTTCTTGGTCTGGCGCGAGTTGCGGGACGGCAAGCTGGCCGTCGCCATGCCGGACTGGTCGGTCACGCCGCTCGGCCTGCACCTCGTCATGCCGCCCAGCCCCCTGCGACCCTTGCGAGTTCAGGTGCTGATCGACCACCTTGCGCGCGAACTCAGCCGAGCGCCCTGGGCAAGCTAGGCTGAGACGGCATACGCGCCCTGCTCTCGCTGAGACTGCGGGCGCGCGTCCACTAAATCAATTCGTCAGCACCGGCCGGGATGCCAACACTGGGCAGTGGCGGTTACCGGCGAGCCACAAGAACGCACTCGCCGGAATAGCCAAAAGCGTTCCGTGAGCCCCGAACGGGTACCGCCGCTGGTTGCTGATCCCTTCCACGAACGATCCTCTCCATTATGATTGTTATTTGGCTAATGTACCGATGCGGGACAGGTTGTCCAGCATACCGGAAATAGGAATTCTACGGTCGGTTGCGAAGTGTGGCAGTCTAGTCACGCCTGCGCCCCATGCCGCGTTCACGACCCCAGATTACGGCACCGCTCCGGCGGTTCGTACCGATCTTCGCATAAAGCCGGGCGACGTGATTACGCACGGTGTTGCGCGAAATCGCGAGCCGATCCGCAATGGTTGCGTCGTCTAGATCGTCGCAAATCAGCTCTAGTATCTCACGTTCGCGCGACGTGAGGTCTACGGGCACCGAATGGGACGGAGGCCTGCGGAGTGTCGCCAGCTTGTCCAGGATGGAGCGGCTGAGCCAGCTTGCGTCCCGCAAAACCTCGTCGATGGCCTCTCCGAGCTGTGCCTCGTTGCGGCGGCGATCCGTGACGTCCTGAAACACCCAGAGCACACAGGGCACGTCATGAACGTGGATCATTTCGGCGGAGATCAGGCACTCCACGGCCGAACCGGATTTGGACAACAGCTTCGTCGCCAACCCGCGGACGGAGCCTTGT
>Ga0210040_10007567_pt1 | contig 13119 bp, 14 predicted proteins | sample CryGeyCG12114_NA_FD_185462 | JGI IMG/M metagenome (GOLD analysis project Ga0210040, IMG submission 185462) | Groundwater microbial communities from aquifer - Crystal Geyser CG19_WC_8/21/14_NA (SPAdes) (version 2) | ecosystem: Environmental > Aquatic > Deep subsurface > Groundwater | place: USA... | reverse complement strand
GACGCTGCGCAAGTATGGGTCTGCCAGATGTTGCAGATCCAGTTCTCTTAACGCTGACCCAGCGCAGTCCCCACCAACCTAGTCATGAGACTACCATGATCCGAAGAAGCCTCTCTTTGACCTTCCAGCCATACCGGCGACCGGAGGACTCCGCGCCGATGAGGATTCAAATTCTCCGCTAACAGTATCCCATTCCTGTCCGTCCCTTCCCTCATCCCCTTGACTCAGCACCTTGCCCCCTTCATACGTCCCGTTCCCTTCCCACTCACCCAGCTGCGCCAAGGCACCCACAAGCAGATCCATTCCACTGCATTGCGGACTCGCCCCCGCAGGCTCAGCGAATGGTCCGCTCCACACCTCGCCAAATCGGTTGAATTCGTCTCGACCGTTCTGCCAGAGTGCCTCAGCGTTCTTCATCAGAAACTCCGCGTATCGGTCTTCTGGCGCGATGGAGTGGAGATTTGCTAGATTCCTGGCGAATATGCCCTTGAATTGTGCGCCATCGATGCCACAGTTTGGCTCGCAGGGATCGTGGAGGACGAGGTTGGGGTTTTCTACGTTGTTTATGGCGGTGAGGTTTGAGAGGGCGGCGTCGGCGATTGTCTGGGCGATTGTTATGTACAGGCTTTGGGAGGTTGCGTGGGAGAGTTCGGTTAAGGCTGAGAGGATGACGCCTTGGTTGTCTGGAAGAATTAGTAAGGCTCAGGCCGGAAAGATACGGCAGGTACTTACACGACCAGACTATGGGCATATTGATGCCAGTTGGGTCCGTTGCCATTACGCCGTCCTTGACGTTGTTGTAGTCATTTATCATGCCGCTACCATAGAACCAATTCCACGAGTCTTGGGCAATGGTGATGAAGTGTTGAGCATCCTGGGAGGCACACCGGTTGGCTAGATGAGCCGCAGTGGAGAAGTGGAGTTCGTTCGTGATGGCGTTGACGTAGGTTTTGTCCTTATTCCACCAAATGCCACCTACCGGGGTGGTGTTGTAGGCAGCGTGCATGTCGTTGAAAACCCGTATGGCCTCATCGAGGTATCTCTGTTCGTGAGTGAGGTCGTACACAGCAATCCATGCCAATGCCCACCACCCTTCGTCATCGTAGAAGCCGTTGAAAAAGCCGAACTTTGTGGCGTCCTCCTCGACCTCGTCTCTGAGGTAGAGCTTCGACGGTAGCTCACGTCGCCAATGAGCGCCAATGGTTTTGGTCATCTGTGCATTGAAGGCAGGAGCTTTGGTAAACACTTCCTGCCATAGATCCTTCGTTCGGTCTTTGACCGTGCCATCGATAGTGGCCAAATTGGCGAGCATTGTCAAACAGTTCGCACTGTTCCACCAACCAGCGGATGGCATCCAAAGACCTGTACTTGAGTTATACCATGCCTGAAGAGTATCGAAGGTTTTTTCAACGTTCTCGAACGTGATGGCTGTTGACATGCCGAGCCAGCAAAGGGCGACCGCTGTGTACCGAGCCAGAAGCATGGTTTTCGTGACTGGTGTCCTCCAAGTACGCCGGAAAGACCTGACCAGATTGAAAGCTTGCGTGTGCTTATATGTGTTGTAGCTGTGAACCGTCTTCGTGACTGGCGTCCCCCTGATTATCGATAATATGTAAGATGTGGTGAGATTGATAATTTCCAATCAGTATCTGTTTTGTGCTGTCTGTCCGCACCGTCCTTGTGATTGGCGTCGTCCGCAATTATGAGAAATGTGCTATAGATGATTATATTTCAATACCTCGAAGTTGTCTGTCGGTGCTGTATCTTTGATCGGTAGATAAGTACCCTTTTCGTGACATCCGTTGAGGCGTGCTTTGTAACAACGGATGAGGCATCAAGTTGTCACGAACGGGTCTACAGGGAATGCTTCGAGAGGCGTACTGTCGCATAAGCGCCAAAGCGGTGCATTGCCCTTGGTTTGCTGGTCGAGTCAGCTGTTCTCAGTATCAGGCAGTCCTGCGTTTGATACTGCGCCATTCACGCAGCACAGCATGACTGGAGGCAAAGACTTGACGACTCACACAGTTCTTAGGACGCTGAGATAGCAGGCACTCGCTGCGACGTTCCGAACCCTGTCGAAGCGCCTCTCAGGGCCTGAGTCCGTGCAACAACTGACACTGTCTGACCAAAATGTACGGTATACGATGCCTGCTCGGCTATGAAAGAGCACGGACTCGTTCCCGAGTATCCTGCGCACTGGATGGGCTTTGGGCCGGATGTTCTCGGTAGCCCATCGGCTCTGGTCAACAGCGCCACAGCATCCGCAGTCTCTGAGCGCCGCTCCTTAGACATATTCGCCTACCTAATTGTTCAAGGCCAGTCATAACATAGCTTGATTGCTTGAGGGCCTGCGGTAATCATGCTGTTTGACATGATGAGTAGGACAAAACCGTTGGCATAGCATAATTGACTGAACACGGAAGACGTCACTGAAACGCATAGTGCTAGAATCCTGGGGTCTATGGATATCCCAATGCTTAGGACAGAGGTTGGTATGCAAGTCGTTATTTCGACTGTCATCCCTGAGTAGAGATCGTATCGTGCATAGACACAGATGTGCTACAGATGGCCGATTGAGCACGGTGACAGCTGCCAATCAGCAGGCGGCGTTCCGGACTGAAGAACCAAGCCGTACCTCGTACAAGCAAGTGCTAGAGGGTCGGAAAGGGAAAACTGCTTGTTTTCGCAATCACGATCGTCTAGCACGTTGCGCGAGGCGGTCGAAGAAGGTTAATGTACATTACAGTGACATTCCTGGACGTGTTGTTGCCATGCGTTGAGATGCATGGCATAGCCCATGCTGTTTTGGACTTCTTGTGGTCAGTAGCAGACTGAGTGCATGGTGCTCCGAAGCTTGTGTTCGAGGTTTCGTTGAGACACACCACACGTGGTGCCGTAGAATATGCTGCTGATTCCGCGGTTATAGTGACCGCTAACACCGCATTGTCGAGCGCTTCGCAACGACATACAGGCTGTCGACAATGTCCCGCGTTGTTAGACGCGTTGTGGTGGGTGAAGAAGCTGAGGGAACAGCTGAAGGAAAGTAGTTAACGTTAAGCTTTTCGCCAGCACCTTCCCCAACGGCAAACGCGGCATGGACCTGGACGGACTCTACCTCACTATTATTATTACCAGAATTGTCATTTTCTTTGATGCACGTGGTTCGAGTCAATCGTCAGCTCACTGGTTTGGAGCAGTCGATACGGATGTATGTCGCGCATAGAGCGGCTTAAAGATGAGGTTCGTTATGTGGAGGCTGACCGCGGTTTATGTCTGACAGATACTCTAGGGCACTCGGACGCAAGTAGTAACCTCTGGTGCTGTCGCCGGCCTGATATCGAGGTTCTGTATCGCTCCTCTCGACGTGGTCAAAATCCGCCTGCAGCTACAGACACACTCCTTGAGCGATCCTCTGTCACACGATGGCATCAAAGGCCCAACCTACAAGGGTGTCTGGGGGACACTACGGAAGATATGGCAGCAGGAAGGCATAACAGCTCTATGGAAGGGCAACATCCCGGCTGAATTGCTATATGTGTGTTATGGAGGCAGCCAGTTCGTTGCTTATCGAACCATAAGCCAGCTGTTATCACAAATGCCGACTCGACTACCATCTTCAGCCGAGTCTTTCGTGAGCGGTGCGGCCGCGGGTGCTGCTGCGACCACCCTCACCTACCCCCTAGATTTGCTCAGAACGAGATTTGCTGCTCAAGGGACGGAGAAGGTCTATGAGGGAATTCTCGGCTCGCTGCGCGATATCTCGCATCATGAAGGCACAAGGGGCTTTTTCCGCGGATGCACTGCCGCGAATGCGCAGATCATACCATACATGGGTTTGTTTTTCTCTTCTTACGAGATGTTTCATCAGTTCTTCGGTGGTAAAACCCTTCCTTTCAGCAGTGGAGACGCATTATCGGGCGTCCTAGCATCGGTCTTGTCAAAGACTGTTGTCTTTCCCCTCGACCTTGTTAGGAAACGATTACAAGTTCAAGGTCCCACACGGTCGAGATACATACACACGAACATACCAGAGTACCGGGGCGTCATTAGAAGCCTGGTACAGATCAACCGGCGAGAAGGTTTTCGTGGTATGTATCGGGGCCTGACCGTCAGTCTGATGAAGAGTGCTCCGGCTAGCGCTATCACTATGTACGTCTATGAGCGTACGCTGCATCTGATGCTGCACAAGAACCAAGCTGCAGAGCTGTGGGTACATTACGACCCTTGTTGTGAAGACGAAGATGACTGAAAGATTACAGGCAAACTTAATTGGAGACATCAGATGTTGAAACCTCGATGCCGGTCATGTGTAGCTTCCTCCTGTCGATACAGAGCTCGTTTTCACTAGGCTCCCCCCTCTTGAAGCGAGAAAGTTCTCGACGCGATCAGATGGGCGAAAGCACTTGCTAGGCTTCCATCGACTTGGTATACCAGTCGACACGATCCCCTTGTTGTATCTCGGTGCACTAGTAAGTTTGTGCCCTTTCCCCTAGATCATGCCGTGCTTACTGGTATGTGCAAAGTAACAAGCCGGGCGTTGGCTACTGGAACCAATTCACCGGTTTCGATGGAAATTTGCTGACGACAACCTGTAGTCAACTTGCAGATTCATCACAATGAGTGGTTTGGCCAACCACTGTCTGCCGCAAAGGCTCTCCAGCCTGACCGCTTAGGCTGTGGTTGTTGTTTCGGTGTGAGACGTATATTGGCTATCTATCATACAGTGGAGACTGATGAAGTATTCGACAGAATCTGTGGAGGCTTCAGGCCGCAAGTGTTGGAGCGACTTGTCCGCAAAACGGCGCCACAGTCGCGACTGCCTGGGCGCCACCGATAAGCTTGGGCAAGGAGTACTCTGCGAAGAAGTCGATTCAAGACTTTGTTCGGATTGGTAAAGCGGATGCGGCCGAAGTAGCACTTGCGGACGTAGCAAACTTGCTTTCTTCGAGTTCCACCTTGACTATTTGATTTCCAGGCACCACGATGAGGCCGACGAACCTGGAGGTCATGTCTGCCTTTGCAGGTTTACCTGTAGCCTCTGCCTGGGCCATGGCCTTTTGCTCGGCGGACTTGGAGGGCATGCGGTACTCGAAAGAGTTGGCTAGAATGATATTGCTTTCATTGTCTGTACATTTGAAGATGCCAGTGAACAATCGGCCGTCGAGGACTGTGAGATGAAGAGTCTTTCCAAGTAGTGATTCCAAGAAGGAAAGTGCTTCTGCTTGCTCCATACTATGGGCTCGCAATTTGGTGATGGTACCTGCCACCGGAGCGCGATGAGAGCCTGCTAAGACTATGGCACTCGGTTACTAGTAGGCAAGGATGGCGAGTCTCTCGTTGCCTTTGTCATCCGTACACCTGCCAAAGTACGATGGAATGATAAGTAAGGCAAAGTACAAAATTGGGACTTGCAGATGGCGAAGAGCTGATCGGCCAATGAGCAGGCCGTATTTTCGGGGAGCATCGAGTGCGATCTAACAACTACTATCCACCCGAAGCGCCAGAGAGTCAAGGTTCTTTGCTGGATCATGGAACATCTCGCTTCAGGTGGAGAGTCAAGGATATCACGGCTGTGAGTAGCATGATGGCTGTGAGAGAAGTAAAAATCCTCATCCGAAAACGAGCACAACTGTCCCAATGAGCACAAGTCGACTCGCTGCTGTTTTCGCAGCAAGCTTGCGTCCAAGGCAGGTCCATCTTAACCGTACGAGCACCCGACACTTATGGCTTCTCCTTCTCGTCCTTTGGCTGACCATATGTAGCTAGAGCATTCCACATTGTGTCGAGATCTAGTCCAAGGAGCGCTTTTACCACCACAACCAAGCACCATGCTGTTGCGCAAGAGACACCCTCCGAGAACGACGTCCGAACGCCCTCAGAAGAGTCACCCGAACCAGGGGCGGGAAAGGAATCGGATGACCATGAAGAAAAGGATACACCTGCTATTGCAAGGAGCAATAAGTTCTCCGAGTCTGACAAGCAGCGCTTGGTTTTCAAACAGATCATGAGAACGGTGCCTCATCCCATTGCTGTCGTTACCACGCACTCCTCGACGGCCGAAAGCGACGAAACCGCCGTCATTGGCGCCACCGTATCATCATTCAATACCGTCAGCTTCTCTCCAGACTTGGTAGTCTCCTTCAACCTGTCCGCAGACTCAGCTACCTATCGTACCATCCTCGACTCTAAGCACTTTTGCCTTAACTTTCCCGTCAACAACCAGGCAGGCTCAATCCTTGCCGATAGGTTCATCCAAGGAAACGATCCGCCGCCCTTAATTCGCGCTCTACAGCCATCAATGCAGGCCCTGTATTGGGAAGGTCTCGCTGGTCCGACATCTACGGCCATAAAACAGTATCCCCCAGCAGTTCTTCTGCGGAACAAGTCTATTCCAACAGGGGATGCAGGCTTCGCTTTCGCCTTCCTGTGCGAATATCAGAACTCCCTGCCAGTAGGCGACAAGGTCATCGTAACTGGCCGCCTCATACCCCCCTATATAAGGTCAAGCAAGCACTATGGTTGGGGCTACAGTGATGATTATGGTAACAGCTATGCTGTGAGTCACACAACAATGGCTTATGTACATGGACATTATGGAACCACTGATAACGGCTGGGGTATCGACAGTGTATGGAAGCTTGGAGATCCATATAGAAAGACCCTTGCTACGGCAGACGAAAAGCATGTCGAGAGGGTGTTGACCGATTACAGACAACGGATCGGTTCCATACGACATGCCAGGTTGTTTCAGCAAGGCATAGAGCAGCCTTTTCCCCGCACTCCAAGTCACCACGAGCTGAGAGCTTCAGAACTGCCATTAACGCATTTGGACGATCTCGAGGCGTACTACGCAGAGCGAATCGCCCTGGCCGAAGCAAGGGAGGCCAGTTTAGGTCTAGGGGGCAAGACCAAGGCTCAAAGCGATCTCCCTGGGTGGCAGAATTCATTGATACGAAAGAAAATACTCCTCAATGAGAAGGAGCTCAAGAAAGAAGAGGCTCTCTATGCCCACCGACTGCGGAAGCTCTATCACCAAAGGAGCGTATTGGAGGGGTCTCAAGCCAGGACTGCGCGGGGGGATAACCAGGACGAGGACAAGCCATCAGCACAATCAGATGAGCTGACTAGGATGAATGACTTGGCAACTCACATTACAGAGCGTCTCGAGATTGTACGAGAAGCGCAGCGGCGCAAGAAAGATGGCACGCAATCGATTGAGATCAAGAAGATGAACAAATATCAAATAACTCGATTTCTAGAGTCAAAAAGACAACTGGGATACGAAGCACTCAAGAAAGATTACCGCAGAGACCTGTTTCAAATCCAAGAAGCGCGTCTGTCACTACTAGAACTGGAGAACCGCCCTGGCGCAAACGATGAGGAAGCTATCAAGAACCTGAAAGAACGCATTAGTTACTACACTGAAGCTGCTGAGTTAATTGGAAAACTTATAGTGGAGCGAGTCACGCAGGCTGATCCCATGGAACTGAACGCCATGATCAAACGCCCACTTCATGGTATGGAGGTGCCACCGCCACTACCAGAACCCCGTGTACGCAAGATCAATGGCAACGGCGGGGTCCACGGCGGGGTCGACGCCGGTGGTCCCGTCACGCTTGTCCATGGAATTAAGGATGATGAGGGTCACTTCAAATTCCCATTGGAGGAGGCCATGAAAAAGTCCCACACGAAGCAAACCACCCAAGCGACCGGGCTACGAAAAAGTAGGTTAGTCGCGGACCGGTCCATGGCACAAGCCTTGGAGGAAGCGCATGCATCGCAAGTCGCTGCACGACACACGCCTACAGGAGACGGGCGGTCGAGTGATGTGAAGGACAAGGAAGGACAAGACGACTTTGTCATGAAGCATGAGGACGGTGAGGAAATTCCGACGTGGCCTCACGCAGAAAAGACCGGATGAGCATCGTCTTCTGAGTGCTCTTGGAAGTGTATTAAATATTCATGTTTGAGCAGCTAGCGGGAGTTTACATCCAGTGTGGCAGACTTCGGCTACGGTGTATAACGTATCATCACCTGTCTTTACTTCCAGATCCTCTCAACAAGCTCTCGGGCGAGAATGCAATCATCCGGCCTCGCAACAGAATCTGTACCAGTCCGTCATCTTCTGAGTGGCACCTCAGCTCGTGCTTCAATGTGATGCCAGTGCCCTTTTATCACCCGCCTGTTCTTGGCAGCAGCACGACGCCGGGACACAATCTTACCCGCCGTACACGTTCTTCAGGTGGCGTCATTGGTAAATAGTTAAGCGTGTCTATTGTCCCACATGTAGCTACACAGGGTAGCCTCTGGTCCAGAGTAGGACGAACGTCAGCCGTGCCGCCCCAAACCACTCAACTGGCTCAGTAATCAGCCACCGCGGCAGCGTCTACATCGTCTGCCCTCGAGACCATTCTTAGCGAATCCCTCAGCCGAAGTGCGTGCCTGTCGACCCCATGGGACGCCACAAGAAGGACGTTCCATACCCTGATCCAGCACCGCTCGGTCTCGAACGTTGCATCAATACTTTCGAAACAGATCTTCTATCAAAGATATGCCCAAGCATCTCATTATCGATCAGAAGAATACCTCTGCTTCATACTTCGATACTTCTTCAGATAATACAAGGCCTCAATCTCCTTCTTCACGTACTCAGCCCGCTTGATACCTTCCTTGATCTTCTCCTCGTCTTGCAGATGTGCTTGGCTCATGAAAGCTTTGTGGAGACGCGGACGAAAGTAGTCGAAGCCTAGTGGATATGACTTGCCCATCTCGAGGAGCTCTTTATAGACGTGGATTACTTGATAGCGGAGAGGGGTCGACATGTTGAGATGGACAGAAAGATATGGTCTGGCGGATGTGAGACTGTTGCTGTTGTTACTGGCTCTAGTCGTGTGTTCCGCAAGCTTTCACATGGTTCTGCTGTCTCTTCCTAGAGCTCTAGCGGGTGTCGTGGTCATGAAGGAGGTACAGAGCGGTATGACGTCGTTTTGTTTTCTTCCTGACGGAAATGGGTCCGACCTCGGCAAACCAAAGCTCAATAATTTCTCAATTCCAGGTCGATTTTGTGGTCGGTATAGAACAGCTTGTTCTCGAGCATAGCCGGACACTGTACCATGCCATGATGATATCCACTGGCACACGCCGCCTCGGTGCGCCACGGACACTTCTCTCGCAAGATCCTGTCCTGCTTACCTCTCGACCCACGACCCGCCTCTTCTCCTCCGGTCCTATGTGCTATGAAGATTCCAGTACACCACCAACCAAAACTCTAAACCCTCGCTGGCTGTCCGACCTGAAAACGCGCCTCGGAAAATGTATTCAATTCGGTATGAACGACACACAGACCACGGCTGCTGGTCTCCTCCTAGCCGAGTACACCACCAACCAAAACTCTAAACCCTCGCTGGCTGTCCGACCTGAAAACGCGCCTCGGAAAATGTATTCAATTCGGTATGAACGACACACAGACCACGGCTGCTGGTCTCCTCCTAGCCGAAGTCACCCGCGACTGGCGCTCCCTGCTAGCTGGTTCAGACGGCTATCTCACCCATCCACTTCGCGCAGGTATCTCTAGCGTACCGATTGACTGGGGCGACCAAGATGCCATGGGCCACGTCAACAACGTTCAGTACGTTCGCTTCTGTGAGACATCCCGCACAAATTGGACGCGGAAGATCGGAGACCACTACGATAGGCCACATAAGAAGCAGTGGGATGAGATGTTGACGAACAAGAGCTACGGCCTGATTCTGAAGAGCATCAAAGTGGATTACAAGTTTCCCATGGAGTGGCCGGATAAGATATCGGCTTATCATAAGATCAGGGTCATGCCCAAGGAAACGGATAGCAGTATGTTGCTTGATGTTATGATTCTGTCTGAGGACAAACAGAGGATTGCAGCCAAGGCTGAGGAGGACGTCGTGGTGTACAATTACAAAGCCGGAAAGAAGAGCACGTTGCCAGACTATATGCTTACGCAGTTCAAGAGGCAGTTTGAGGAGCAAGAAGTTGCAAAGGAGCAGAATGCGCAGAGAGTGAGGGAGATTTTGGGCCAGGTTAGAGCGCTGGAGCAGGAGACGTGGGATAGGGAGGACGCGAAGGAGGATCTGGGAAGCGCGACTTGACGAGGTCAAGGCTTGCAGCACTACTTTTGCCAGAATTCCGAGTCGGGTTCAAAGAGCATGTCTCAACAATTACTTACCTACGGTGCGTCACAGGACACTGTTGGTCAAAAGCTTGTCCCTCACGAAGATCCGAGGCGGAGCTACGAACTCCAACTGCCACGAAATCGAGCAAGCTCATCTGTCACTCAGCGTCGGCTAACCCTACACCAGTCGCCATCGGGTTTTGTCGCTCCCATTTCTGGTACAGCCTTTCAAAGCTGCCGTATACACAGCAAGACCATTAGCCAGCTCACTTTTGTCTGCTATCGAGGGTCTTAGTCGAGATATTAAACAGACTAGGTCACTCCCGTCTACTTGTGCGCGGCTGAGGTCGACATGTCTCTTGTCCAACCGGAGACACATCCAGGCCTTCGTCAACATGATCACGGTTATACTCTTTCCAATGGTACCCGCATCTCTCATCAACCTGGCAGTGTAACCAAAACACCATTTACGGACCTTGGCTTTCCTGTCAACATGCGCGAGCTCTCCGCCAACTCTAACACGACGCTTGACCCCGAGACCCAGCGTCCTATAATCTTCGCAGGCCAATTCGGTCTGATCGACTTCGACACGTCTGTCCGCCTACCACGACATGTCCACATCGCACCACCTAATAGCTCGGATCCATCCAAGCAGAAATTCGTTGCTGAACGTATACTAGTGCTGAACGGCATGGCACTGGTCGAACTCAATGGTGAGGTGTACATCATTCCGCCGAGGACGCTAGTTACGATTGCGCCGGGAGTACCCCATACGTGGACTGCGTGCCCGCCTGGGGTGTCTCCGGCGACTGCCTTCCCGGAATACGATGCTGATATGCTCACTGACATGGACCAATGCGTGAGTGATGGAAAGTTCTTGATGGTGTATGAGTATGAGGAGGAAACGGGTTTCTTCCCAACGAAGCAGGCTAAGACGCTTGAGAGCGTTAGGGACTATGTGAGGGCAGATGATGACGAGCTGGAGAAGCTGAGATTTCCAGCACTGACTGCAGAACAGGTGTTGGAGAGGGGCTGGGTTGTCTGGGGCCAGGAATGCAGGAAGACGCGCAAGAATTGAGCAGTTATGCAGCGACTTCCCAGTAAGCCGCGTCTGCTCACTGCTTCATCCTGGATACAATTGGTGTATAGCCAGCTAAGCGAAGCGCGCTTTCTTGTGGCCGTACAATGCACGTTCTGACTGGTTGCCTTATTTTTGCCTTCAAACTTGTGGCCGCACCGCCAAGGTCTTGGTGATTTGGCACCTTCAGCTCGTATAATAACTGGAAATTTCTTTCGCAGCGTTAGAAAACCTTTTACAACTCTTCAATATTCTTCAGATTTGCTTGGTTGGCACCTTGAAATACAGTCAAGAGTCATCCTCAAGGCCCCCATAGGGGCCTTGAACCTTCAAGCAGAATCCACCTGCGTTCCCATACATTACTGAAACGAGCAGATTCTTGCTGCTTGTCACACCGAGGCAAGCACCTCAGCGTGATTACCAGAATATTATCCGTCTGTGGGGCGCGGTAAAGCTCCACCTCATCACCAATCGACGGTGATGACAACGCGACTTATCTAACTCAGTTGCCACCGATATCGACACCGACTTCATTAGATGAATCTTATGACTTCTTACAGCAACCTGATTTCAGTCTCCTCGACTACGGGTGGCCCTTGGCCAACTATGGTATCGCTGACCTCAGCTTTGACTCGCTTCCTGGGCCCGATATCAACAGCCGTCCAGCATACGACGTTCTTACAACGGCAACTTTGAGCCAGAGCGAGTTGGAAGACTATGATACTTCTGACTTGCTCAACATTCAGGCTCCCAAGCACATACAATCGGACCTAGGCCCATCATCAGCTAGAACTTCTCAGGCCGTACCATCCGGAGGTGCTGGACCAAGCAGCAAGAATCATCGATGCCAACGCCCCGGATGCTCGAAAGCATTCGCGTCGAGCCGTCAGCTCGCCAATCACGTCAGGCGTCATACTCTGCCACGCCTGTGCCCACACTTTCCAGCCTGTCCGGACACATTCGCAGACCGAAAAGACACCCTTCGTCACCTGTCCCGCACGCATCCTACTCGTGATGCAGAAAACACATGTCCGGCACCTGGGTGTTACAAGACCTTCCCAGGCCGCAAAGACGCCCTCCTGAGACACGTCAAGGCCGTCAGACATGTAGCGAGATATGGAAGAATTGTTCTTGACGCCCCACCTGATGATGTGTCTGACGAGGTCTAGCCACTAGAAGCCTGGTCCCGAACAACACAGTCCAGCCGCTAGAAGCACAAGAAATCCTCAGACATTTCTCCCAACAACGTGTTGGCACGTATCACAACAGGCGAAAACAGGCAGATAAGCCCTTCGGCGGTACCTACACTCTCTTCATTCGAAATCATTCTACCTCCAATCTTCATATCACAACAATCAACGATACCGATGGCAACGGACTACATGGCCCAAGTCGCGGCACAATCCTGGTGTTCTGAAGACCGCCTCCACGGTAATATCAGGATGACAAGCTAAAAGAAACGCCAGCGTAGTTTCTACCATGGGTAGTACATACGCAGCCACGGCAAAAGACGGACTAAAACCGCAACCGCACCCGTACCCAAATTATGGTAGGCGCGTACGATGCCATGCCATGCCCTTCACGTTTCGTACCGCCCAGCGATTGGGGCTATCTGACAAGATTACATCGGCATCATGGCCGCGCACCGAGCTTTCATACTGAATCACCTCCAAGCTCCTCGGACATCTAGCCCCGGCCCTTCTACAAATTCTAGACCCGGAGATGCCTCACTGACCCGTCCAAGACCGCCACCCGAAACCACCGCGTTGTCCTATGCTAAAGTGCCATAACGGCAGATGCCGCACAACGTGCTGCTTCACGGTACGTAGCTGGAGCAAGCAAGGTCTGCTCCGAAAACCGTGGACCCAACGTAACTCAAAAGGGTATAGACATC
>Ga0210040_10007566_pt1 | contig 13120 bp, 11 predicted proteins | sample CryGeyCG12114_NA_FD_185462 | JGI IMG/M metagenome (GOLD analysis project Ga0210040, IMG submission 185462) | Groundwater microbial communities from aquifer - Crystal Geyser CG19_WC_8/21/14_NA (SPAdes) (version 2) | ecosystem: Environmental > Aquatic > Deep subsurface > Groundwater | place: USA... | reverse complement strand
TCCCGCTCGCGCTCCGCCGCGCGGCTCGCCGCCGTCCAGGCCCTCTACCAGCTGGAGATGGAGCCCAAGCCGGTGCCGCAGTTGCTGCACGAATATCACCAGCACCGCCTCGGCGAGACCATCGACGACAACGAGCTGGTCGATGCCGAAGTCGACTTCTTCGACGACGTGGTCCGCGGCGCCGAAGCCCGCCGCGAGGAGATCGACCGGCTGATCACCGCGCGGCTGGCCGAAGGGTGGAAGCTGGAGCGGCTCGACCGCCCGATGCGCGCCATCCTGCGCGCCGGCACGTTCGAACTGCTCGCCCGCGCCGACGTGCCGGTCGGCAGCGTCATCAGCGAGTATCTCGACGTCGCCCACGCCTTTTACGACAAAAAGGAAGTGGCGTTCGTCAACGGCCTGCTCGACACCATTGCCAAGGATGCGCGCCGCTAAGCGGTGGACTCCCGGCATGCGGCAGGTGACCATCGGGCCGTGAACGAATCCGACCTTATCCACCAGCTCCGCGCCATCGCCACCGATCCGGCGGCGCGCGGACTGCTGGACGACGCGGCGGTGCTGGGCGAACTGGTCCTGACCCACGACACCATCGCCGAGGGCGTCCATTACCTGCCCGAAGACCCGCCGGCGTCCGTCGGCTGGAAACTCGCGGCGGTGAACCTGTCCGACCTGGCCGCCAAGGGAGCCACGCCCGCCGGCGCCCTGCTGTCGCTCACCATCCGTGACGAGGACGGGACCTGGGAGCGCGGCTTTCTGGACGGCATCGCGGCGGCGTGCGAAAGCTACGGCTTGCCGTTGATCGGCGGCGACACCGTCGCCCTTCCGGCCGGTGCGCCGCGGGTGCTCGGCCTTACCGCCCTCGGCCGCACGACGGCTTCGGTTCCGGCGCGCTCGGGCGGCCAGCCGGGCGACACCCTGTGGCTGGCGGGCACCGTCGGTGACAGTGCCGCCGGCCTGCAACTGCTTCAGGCCGACCCGCGCAGCACCGGTCCGCTGGTCGACATCTTTCGCCGGCCCGTTCCCCTGCTCGCTGCGGGACGCGCACTGGCTCCGGCCGCGTCGGCGATGATGGACGTGTCGGACGGCCTGCTGCTCGACTGCGCCCGGTTGGTCGAAGCGAGCGGCTGCGGCGCCGAGATCGACCTCGATGCCCTGCCCTTGTCCCGCGCCTTTGTCGCCGAACGCGGCGCCGGCCGCCCCGCCCGGCTGTTCGCCGCGACCGGCGGCGACGACTACGCCCTGCTCGCCGCCCTGCCGCCTGCGCTGGACCCGTTCACCCTTTCTTTACCGGCCGACGCCAGGCTGACGCGCATCGGCACGCTGGTCGATGGCGCCAGCCTTACGCTGCGCGACAGCCAGGGCGCCGTTCCACTTCCGGAGCGCCTCGGCCATGAACATCGTTCTTCCTGACTGGCGCCGCATCGCGGTGGCACTTGCCGGCCTCTGCTGCGGCGGCCTGACCGCACTGCTGCTCGCGGCCTAGACAGCCCCTTTTCAGCCGTTACACTTCGCCCCGTCTACGCGGGCGGTGTCCTGCCGCCCCATCGGAACGAGGGGGAAAGTGCAGCCCATGACCGTGACCTTGATCGCGATCGCCTGCGGGGTGATTGCCGTGCTCTACGGATTGTTGACCAGCCGGCAGGTGCTGGCCCAGCCGGCCGGCAACCAGCGAATGGTCGACATCGCCGAAGCCATCCAGGAAGGCGCCCGCGCCTACCTCGCGCGCCAGTACACCGCCATCGCGGTGGTCGGCGTGGTAATGGCGGTGCTGGTGGCCCTGTTCCTCGGCCTCACTCCGGCCATCGGGTTCGTGGTCGGCGCGGTGCTGTCGGGCGCCGCCGGGTTCATCGGCATGAACATCTCGGTCAAGGCCAACGTCCGCACGGCCGAAGCCGCGCGCACCTCGCTCCAGGGCGGCCTTACCACCGCCTTCCGCTCGGGCGCGATCACCGGCATGCTGGTGGCAGGCCTGGCGCTGCTCGCCATCGCGGGCTTGTTCTACGTCATGGTGGCCGTGCAGGGTCATGCGCCCAACGACCGCGCCGTGGTCGACGCGCTCGTCGCACTGGCGTTCGGCGCTTCCCTGATCTCCATCTTCGCCCGTCTCGGCGGCGGCATCTTCACCAAGGCGGCCGACGTCGGCGCCGACCTGGTCGGCAAGGTCGAGGCCGGCATTCCCGAGGACGACCCCCGCAACCCGGCGGTGATCGCCGACAACGTCGGCGACAATGTCGGCGACTGCGCCGGAATGGCCGCCGACCTGTTCGAAACCTATGTCGTGACCGTGGGCGCGACCATGGTGCTGACCGCCCTGCTCATCGGCAACGCCGCCGGCGACATCCTCGCGCTGATGAGCCTGCCGCTGATCGTCGGCGGCGTGTGCATCATCACGTCCATCATCGGTACCTACATGGTCCGCCTCGGCCGCGGCGAATCGATCATGGGCGCGCTCTACAAGGGCTTCTGGACCACGGCGCTGCTGTCGGTCCCGGCCCTGTGGATCGTCACCAGGCTGACGCTTGGCGACCTCGATGCGCAGATCGGCGGCCGTGAAGCGGCCGGCACGGATCTCGACGCCGGTTCGGCCGTCGCCGCCCAGACCGGCGGCTTCACCGGCTGGGACCTGTTCTGGTGCATGATGATCGGCTTGGCCGTCACCGCCCTGCTGGTGTGGATCACCGAATATTACACCGGCACCAAATATCGCCCGGTGAAGTCGATCGCCAAGGCGTCGGAGACCGGCCACGGCACCAACGTCATCCAGGGCCTGGCGATCAGCCTCGAATCGACCGCCCTGCCGACGCTGGTGATCTGCGTCGCGATTATCGCTTCCTACCTGCTCGCCGGCCTGATCGGCATCGCTTTCGCCGCTACCGCCATGCTGGCGCTCGCGGGCATGGTCGTGGCCTTGGACGCCTACGGTCCGGTCACCGACAATGCCGGCGGCATCGCCGAGATGAGCGGCATGGAGGATGAGGTCCGCCACCGCACCGACGCGCTGGACGCGGTCGGCAACACCACCAAGGCGGTGACCAAGGGCTATGCGATCGGCTCGGCCGCACTGGCCGCGCTGGTCCTGTTCGGCGCCTACACCACCGACCTGCGCGAGTTCTCGACCGAGCTCGGCATCGGCCGCAACGCGGTCGATTTCAGCCTGTCCAACCCGTACGTGGTGGTCGGCCTGCTCCTCGGCGCCCTGCTGCCATATCTGTTCGGCGCCATGGGCATGACCGCGGTCGGCCGGGCGGCGGGCAACGTGGTGATCGACGTCCGCGACCAGTTCGCCAACGACAAGGGCATCATGGCCGGTACCAGCCGCCCCAACTACGCCCGCACCGTCGATCTGGTCACCCGCGCCGCGATCAAGGAGATGATCGTGCCCTCCTTGCTGCCGGTGCTGACGCCCATCGTCGTCTACTTCGTGATCGCCGCCGTGGCCGGGCGCGAACAGGGCTTCGCCGCGCTGGGCGCGCTGCTGCTGGGCGTGATCGTCTCCGGTCTGTTCGTCGCCATCTCGATGACCTCGGGCGGCGGCGCGTGGGACAATGCCAAGAAGTACATCGAGGACGGCAACCACGGCGGCAAGGGCTCGGAGGCGCACAAGGCGGCGGTGACCGGTGACACGGTCGGCGACCCCTACAAGGACACCGCCGGCCCGGCCGTGAACCCGATGATCAAGATCACCAACATTGTCGCCCTGCTCCTGCTGGCGGCATTGGCGGGCCAGGGCGCAGGTTGATCGAACCGGTCCGCGCTCAAGCGTGGGCCATAAACAGCGAAGGGGCGGCAGGCCGATCCTGCCGCCCCCATCGTCGTTGGTGAAGCAACGGCCTCGCTCGGATGTCTGCTTTCGACCCATTGCGGACATTGGCAGCGCTGGTCATTGTGCAGACATGATCCAAGTGGTTCAGGCGAGAATGTTTGCGGCTGTAGAGGCAATCTACCGGTTGTTCGCCTCTACTACCCCTGAGAGCATCGAGGGTTGTCCCTGCTGCACCTCAGAAACGAAGGTTGACGTATTGCTGACCACACCTCTGCGCTCACTTAGTGGAAGTCAGCTTTACGATTACGCTGCTGACGTCTTCCTGACCGTTGGTAATAAGAGGGATTTCAGATACCTTCTGCCTCGGATTCTCGACATCTCCATCAATGATCCGGCAAGCGCCAATCATGTCGAAGTGGTTGTTGGTAAACTCGGGTTGGCTGGTTGGAGCGACTGGTCAGACCGAGAGAAGTTGGCGATCGATGAGTTCCTGCATGCTTGGTTCGAGCTAGCAATTTTGCGTGACCAAACCCCAGCGAGAGAATGGCTACGCTGCGAGACGGAAGCTCTTCTCTGCGGAGCGGCGCGCGCCGGTGTGCCTCTGCGCCCGTGGCTCGTGCGTTTGCACTCTCCCGATGCAGCACCGGTCCTCGCGGACATGAAGGCAAGGTATCCCGACGAAATGTCCCCATACTGGTCTTATGCGCCCGAAGCGTTTTTGGAGCTTTCAACCATACTTTACCAAGGTCGTGCTTAGGTCCGGTTTGCACCCGAAGCGGACATTCGCTTTCGCGTCAGCGTCGGTAGAATCCCCGCCAATCTCGTAGCTCAGGATGTTGCTCGCGAAGAGCTTCCTGCTCATTTGGGGCAAGCTAACCTTTCCACCCATCGCCGACACCTGCTTGAATTGCTCGTGTTTAGACCAACTGCAAAGATGGAAGCAGATGGCCGGGTAAAGGTGCGCTAAGCTTCGATCGCCACAAAAGCTTTTGGGCAGGGAGTTCGATCATGTGGCGCTTGACGGCATTATTCGCGACCCTTGTGCTGCTGGCTAGCTGTGGGCTGCTAGGCCGGGAAGCTAGCTATCGCTACCGTTTGACCATTGAAGCCGAGACATCGCGCGGCGGGATGCAGGGCTCGGGCGTGCTGGAAGAAGTCGCAACGCTGACGCCCATCCGTGTTGGCGACAGCACCGGCAAAGGTGGAGCGACGCGAGGCGAGGCGATTGTGATCGATCTGCCGTCCGGCCCGGTGTTCGCTTTGCTGGAACTCCCAAACGCTGGCGGACCACTTGGAAGCGCCGTGACAATGGCGTTGGCACCCGATGCTGCGGGCAGTGAGAGATCGGATTACATCGATGCGGTTCGACGTTTGGGCGGTTGGTTCAGTTCGGCAACGGCTGAGTTGCCGCGCGCTCAGTGGCCGTTGATGGTGCGCTTCCGCGACCTCAATGATCCCACCAGCGTTACGCAGGTCGAACCGGAAGCCTTGGGCATCAGCCATGTCCGTTTGGAGACCACGGGAGAAGAAGTGTCCACAGGCATCAGAAGCAAGCTGCCTTGGCTGATCGATGGCGGGCTGACCCTCGACCCACAAGGTGGTCCAACAAGCAATCCAACCTTTGCTCAAACGCTTCGGCAGCGCGTGTTCACAACAGAGATCAGACGTTGACCGAAGTCGTCTAGAATGATCTGATTTGCTACCGGGCTAGCGGTAGCTAACGTCCGTTTGCCACCCATAGCGGACATCACCAACATCCTTGAACAATAGGATTTCGCCTGCTCCACTCTGGCGATCTTGCTACGCCAAGGCTCTTTCAAATCGTTGCATCAGGGACCACATGGAGGTTCTCGAAACGCTCCAAAGTTGACCCGAAATCGCATTGCTGTGGCGGTGCCTTGGTCACCTTTGAGCGGCCGGCGCCGGTGGCTTACCGCCGTCTGCCTTCCCTTTTCGGCGCTCACCCGCTAAGGGGCCGCCACCTACTCACACCCTTGAAGGAATTGCATGGCCAAGGAAGAACTTCTCGAAATGCGCGGACGCGTGGCGGAACTGCTGCCCAACGCCATGTTCCGCGTCGAACTCGAGAACGGCCATGAGATCCTCGGCCACACCGCCGGTAAGATGCGCAAGAACCGCATTCGCGTCCTCACCGGCGACGAGGTGCTGGTTGAACTCACGCCCTACGACCTGACCAAGGGCCGCATCACCTACCGCTTCATGCCCGGCCGCGCAGGACCGCCCGGCTACACCGGCTAAGCGTCCGTGCGGCTGATCCTCGCCTCGGCGAGCCCGCGCCGCCTGGACCTGCTCGCGCGGATCGGCGTCACCCCCGATGCCGTGCTCCCCGCCGACATCGACGAAAGCGTGCACGGCCCCGAACGCCCGCGCGACCACGCCCTCCGCCTCGCCACCGAAAAAGCAGCCGCGGTCGCCGCGAGCGAGCCCGAAGCGCTGGTGCTCGCCGCCGACACCGTCGTCGCGGTCGGCCGCCGGATCCTGCCCAAGGTCGAGGACGAGAAGACGTTGCGCGAGTGCATGGCCCTCCTCAGCGGCCGCCGCCACCGCGTCACGACCGGCGTCGCCCTCGCCGCCCCCGGCGAGAAGCTGCGCACCCGTCTGGTCGAGACCACGATTGCCATGAAGCCCCTCTCCCCGCAAGAGATCGACTTTTACGCCGGCCACGGCGAGTGGCGCGGCAAGGCCGGCGGCTATGCGCTGCAGGGCTATGGCGAGGTCTACGTCCGCCACATCGGCGGCAGCTATTCCAATGTCGTCGGCCTGCCGCTGGCCGAAACTCGCCACCTGCTCAAGGCAGCCGGTTACCCGCTTGCCTGAGTGGGTCGTCGAGCGCGGCATCGGGGAGACCCGCTTGGCGCTGCTCCATGCAGCCTCGATCGTCGAAGCCCGCATCCTGCTCGACGGCGTCCTGCCCGTCGGCTCGGTCGTCGAGGCCCGCCTGCTCGCGGTCGGCGATGGCGGCCGAAACGCGGTTGCGGTCGCCCAAGACGGCACCGAGCTGCTGCTTCCCCAGCGCCCGGCCGATGTCACCCAGGGCGCCCGTTTGCGGCTGGAGATCGTCCGGGAGGCGATCCCTGGCCCCGAACCGTGGAAACGCCCGCTCGCCCGTGTTGCGGATCATCCACCCGGGCAGGCACCGGACGGCCGGCCGGCGGCTCGCGGAGAACTCGATCGCGCCGGCTGGTCCGACCTGCTCGACGAAGCCGCCACCGGCCTGATCGACTTTCTCGGCGGCCAGATCCGCTTGGCACTCACCCCGGCGATGAGCCTGTTCGACGTCGACGGCACGCTTCCGCCCGACCGGTTGGCGATCGCCGGGGCGCAGGCTGCCGCCGTCGCGATCCGTCGCCTCGGCATTGGCGGGTCGATCGGCATCGACCTGCCCACCACCCACGGCAAGGCCCCCCGCGCCGCCGCCGCCGCCGCCATTGATGCGGCACTTGCCGGCGTGCCGTTCGAGCGGACGGCGGTAAACGGCTTCGGCTTCGTCCAGATCGTCCGCCCGCGTCGTCACGCGTCCGTTGCCGAACTCTACGCCGGCGACCGCGCCGCCGCCGAGGCCCGCGCCCTGCTGCGCCGCGCAGGTGGCCACGTCGGCGGGCTGACGCTCGCCGCTCACCCAACGGTGATCGCCACTCTCGAACGCCGCGCCGAATGGATCGACCAACTAGCCCGCCAGGTCGGCGGCCCGATCGCCTTGCGGTCTGATCCCCGGCTTGCCATCTCCGCTGGCCATGCCGAACCTCGCTAAGACCTGCCCATTATGCGACCGCCCAGTCGCGCCCGACCACGCCCCGTTCTGCAGCCGCGGCTGCAAGGACCGCGACCTCCTGCAATGGCTCGGCGAGGGGTACAGGATTCCGGGTCCGCCCGCCGATGCCGGGCTGGACAGCGACGAGGGGCACGGTTAGGGAGCCGCTCGCCCCAGCGGTGCCGCTTGCGGTTGCGCTCGGGCAGGCTCAGCGGTCAGTCGGACCGCGCACGTGGGCCCAGGTAGCTCAGTTGGTAGAGCATGCGACTGAAAATCGCAGTGTCGGCGGTTCGATCCCGTCCCTGGGCACCATTTGCTTGTTTCCGCAGAGACCTACACGCGTTAGCTCCGCATTTTTGTCGTTTCGTCGCATCGGTGCAGTTTCTTGTTGCTCTCGGCGGCACCCAAGCCCGCTGTTTAGGCCCTGCTAAACCGGTGCTCTCCAACTGGCGGTATGTGGGATCGGACGCGATGAAGGGCTGCAAAAGCTGAAACGCATTATTCCGCGAGCTTGATCAGCTCGCATAAGGCTTCTAGCCGGAGCAACTGCATAACAGGCCTCGAGCCGGGAAACAGGGCGGCGGCCCTAACGAGCCCTCGTGACATCGCGCTCCAGTTTGAGCGCCATTGGTCGGAAGGCGTGTCATGCGACATCGGGCCGGGGTTTGATGGACCACGAGATTCGCCTGCCTTCGACCCTAGCCAAGGGCCTCTCAGCCAAGCCAAGCTCGCCCAATCGCCGGTGATGAACACTGGCCAGGTTCATCGTTGAAGCTACGCCCACCGAAACTTAGCTTCACGAGCGAAGAGAAGGTGCCTACCGGACACGTCCGAGGTTGCCGAGCGGCTCTCCCGCTGAACTGACCCGGGTTGCCCGCTATCCAAGTAGAACCTTTGCTTCACGTGTGCGAGGCAAACACGCAACATGCGTCTAAAACTGCTTAGATTGGAAGGATCGGCTACGTTCCATTGGCTCTCTTCGCGTGACAAGCCTCGGGATTGCCTGCGATACTGAAAATTAATAAAAAGCTTGTACACTTGCGATAAGTAAACAGGAGGCCTAAAATTCTCTTCAGTTCGAGCGGCTTCCTGCTCCGCTTCCTTCCTGTCGTTTTCGTCGGTTTCCTGATCCTATCTCGATGTGGATGGAGGCGGTTAGCCGCCGTTTGGCTCACGATTGCCTCGCTCGTGTTCTACGGCTGGTGGCGGCTCGACAACGTGCCTCTGATCGTCGGGAGCATCCTGTTCAACTATGCTCTGGGCGGCATGCTCATGAGAAAGCCTCACCGCGGTCTTTTGGCAGCGGGAATTGCAGCGAACGTCGCCGCATTGGCCTACTTCAAATATACTAATTTCCTTGTCGAGATTGCCGGTGAGGTGGCCGGCACGTCCTGGGCCGTTTCAAGCATCGTTCTTCCGCTCGCGATCTCGTTCTTCACATTCCAGCAAATCGCCTATCTGATCGATTCGTCGCAAGGTGCGGCCACGGAACATGACTTCATCCACTACTGCTTGTTCATTACCTTCTTTCCGCACCTGATAGCAGGTCCGATTACCCATCACCGCGAGATACTTCCGCAGTTTCAGGATCCAGATCGCTTCCACCCGCGGTGGGACATGGTCGCGACAGGCGGGACGTTGTTGGTAATCGGATTATTTAAGAAGGTCATAGTTGCCGACCCATTTGGCACGTACGCCACGCCGGTGTTTGAAGCAGCGCGCCATGCTCCCGTCCAGATGGTGGAAGCGTGGGGAGGCGCGCTTGCGTACGCGCTCCAGCTTTATTTCGATTTTTCCGCCTACTCCGACATGGCAATTGGGTTGGGCCTGCTCTTCGGCGTTTCGCTCCCGTTGAATTTCAACAGCCCGTACAAGGCGCGGAACATGATCGATTACTGGGGCCGGTGGCACATCACCTTGACCCGGTTCCTCACTGCATACATTTACAATCCGATCGTCACCGCGCTCACCCGCAGACGAATGGCGCAGGGCCTACCCGTGATGAGCCGCGGGCTCATGGGGCCCAGAGCATTTGCCACCCTCGTGGCAGTTCCCACGGTGTTCACGATGTTCGTTTCAGGTGTGTGGCACGGGGCCGGGTGGCAATTCATCATCTTCGGCCTGCTGCACGGCTTCTTTTTGGTCGTGGTCCATGCCTGGCGCCAGTACAAGAAAGCTCATGGCGTTCCGGTGGATAGCAGCAGTAAGTGGCAAGTGGCCCTTTCGGTGCTGCTGACCTTCTTATGTGCCACAGTTGCGCTGATATTCTTCCGATCTCCAAATGTGGGTACCGCTCTCGGCGTCTTGGCGGGTATGAGCGGGCTTAACGGGGTAACCCTGCCGGCCCCGCTAGCAGCGGTTCCTTTCGCCCAACAGGCTGGCAACGCGCTTGGCTTTCATTTTGGTAGCTTGGAACTGTTTGATCTGAATCTTGCCGCCCGACTGTTCATCTTTCTGGCTGTCGTTTGGACTTTGCCCAACGCCTATCAGTGGCTTTGTGATCACCCTACCGCACTTACGCCGAATGAGACTGTGGGCGCTCCGACCGCTCTCGTAGCCACCCGCTGGCGACCGACGCTAGTCACAGGACTGGCTGTGGGTGCGCTTTCTGCCGTTACGCTGCTAACCGCTTTTTCATCCGCGCCAACCGAATTCCTGTACTTCCAATTTTGAGGATCCGGCAATGACTGCGCTTAGGGTACCCAATGTAGAACAAGCGCAATGAGCAAGGCGACTGAACCTCGCGGGCCAGATGCAGGCGGCGGATCCATGCGGCAATATGTTGCAGCACTGTTTGGGGGCGCGCTGCTTTTCGTCACTCTGCTTTCCGGTCTGCTCCTACTGCTGGAACGATCAGGCGTCTTGCCCCCTCCACAGTTCGCAAACAGCCTCTGCTTGGACGAGAAACTGTCGTTCATGCGGGAAAACCAACCTCGCAATGTCAACCTCTTGGTCATAGGCTCGTCAGAAGCTTGGAGAAGCTTCAACAGTCCCGAGGCGGTCAGCTCAGATCCCAGCCTGAGGCCCTATAACGCCGGCTTGTGCGGCAAGAACATCGCGCAAAGTGCACAGGTGGTTTCATGGCTCATTTCCCGCGTGCCAAGCGTCCAAAGTGTCTTGGTCATTATCGCGCCCGGTGATCTGGAAGGTTGCTCTACCTCTTCCCATTCATCCTTCAACCTACAAGATGTTGATCAGTTTGTGTTTGGGAAACGCTCTAAGCTCATTTATTATTTTAAGTACTTCGACGCAAATACGTTAGTTAGAAATATCATTGGTCTTAGCCAGTACCGGCGTGTGACTACCTCCTTTAACTCTCTTTATATAAACAAGTTCGGCGATGGACCCTTGGATCCAACCGGCTCACGCGGTCTGCTTTATGGCGATCCTGACTTAGACGATCAATGCTTTGCCGAATTTGGACGGGTTGCGCATCTGCTGCGTCGTCGGAACATCAGGCTGGTTGTGGCGGAAGCTCCGACAAACCCGGCCTGGAAGATACGCTACGACCCAACCTCCTCGAAATCGACGATGATCAATCAGAGGATCAATGATGCCCTTCGCGGTTCCAAAGCTGTCTTCATCAAGGCCGGTGACCTGCCTGAAAAAGCATTCTTCGATGCTTATCACATCCGCTGGTCGTATACGCCGCAGTTTACTCGGGCGCTGCTGAAGAAGATGAATCAAGCAAGCTGACGCCTTTGTCGTATCAGCCGAGTACGAAATCAGATTCAAGCACAACCAGAAAAGCTAATTGCCCCGACGGGCGCGTGCCGCAAGCGCCGGGTAATCGACCTTCCCATTGGCGTTGAGAGGCATTTCGTCCAACTCGGTGATGTGCGATGGGACGCCATAATCCGGGAGCAGTTCCCGGCAGCGCTCCAGCGCTCCCGCCTTTGCCGAACCGACTACGAATGCGATACACCCCAGTGCCGATCCACTTGCGTCAATCGGCCACGGCAGTACCGCGGCCAAGTCGCATTGCGTCACTCTACGGACGGCGGCTTCAACTTCTTGCAGCTCGATGCGATAACCCCGTATCTTCACCTGTCTATCGACCCGCCCGAGGTAAGCGAAACCTTCTACAGGCAGATAGCGCCCGAGGTCGCCGGTTCGATACCAGCGCTTATCGTCAGCCTTGAAGAACTGCTTGGCAGTGAGCTGCGGAGCGTTCCAGTACCCACTCGCCACTTGGGAGCCGGAGAGACATATCTCGCCTGGGCCGTCCCCTGCGTACTTACCCTCATAGGTAAAAAGAGCCATCTGCTGCTCAGGAAAGGCATGCCCAAGCGGGACCACCGGCGGTGGGTTAGCCTGCCCTGCCTGGTAGAGAAATGCACTGAACGCGACCGTGGCTTCCGTCGGCCCGTAGAGATTTAAGACGACGGAGTTTGGTGCAGCAATGGACCATGCTTCGGCCACTGCACCGGTCAGCGCCTCGCCGCAGAAGTAAGTGTAGCGAAGGCTCGGCATGCTCTGGGGCTCAAGAAGGCCCGCGTTCTTTATCAGGGCCGCAGTGGAAGGAACTGAGAACCAGTGGCTTATGCTATGCTCTTCGACAAAGCGGGAAGCGAGCAAAGTGGCGTTCTCTGGAACGCAAAAAAGACAGGCTCCGGACGTCCAGGCAATGAACATGTCGTGAACCGAGATATCGAACGTGAGATCAACTAATTGTATGACGCGGGCGTCAGGCGAGATGCGTGATACACTGCGGATGCCGCGCAGGTACGCCAGAACATTGTCGTGCGTGATGGGCACGCCCTTGGGAACGCCGGTCGATCCAGAAGTGAAAAGTAAATAAGCGAGATCGCCTGCTCCGTTCTCGCACCCGAACGGGTGGTCAAGCGCGACCGGTTTGACTTGGTCCGCATTGATCTGCTTGCACGCCGCCGGACTTGGTTCGGCGCTCTCAGGCAGGAGAATAAGCTCAAGATCAGGCAAGCCGTCGCAGATTTCCTGGAGCGTGTTCTTCTGCCCCTCGCTGCAAATCAACGCCCGCGCACCTGATTGCTCAAGGATCGCACGATTGCGCTTTGCTGGAAACCTCGGGTTTAGAGGAACGTAGGCGGATCCGTTTAGAAGAGCCGCAAGAACCCCGGCGTAGGCGGTTTCGGTTCGCTCCGAGATGATGGCCACACGATCATCGACGCCAATCGAGTGCTGCTCAAGGAGCTGGGCGAGTGCTCCCGCACGCACGACCAGCTCGCCAAACGTCAGAGTTTCGCCTCGCACCCAAAGCGCTGGTTGATCGGGGCTCTGCCGCGCAGTCTCCAGGATCGATGCACCGATGTTACTCATTACAGGTCACCGATAGCGATCAGCATCAGGCGCGACTTTCCTTATCGACAGAGCGTCTCTGCACCAGATCGACGAGTGATCCTGTATTCTCCAATTGTGAGATTTCCGTCGAGTTCATCCTGATACCGAATGCTTGCTCAACACCAACGATGATCTGCACGTGCGTCAACGAGTCCCAGCCGGCGATCTCATTGGCGCGCGTACTTTCCGAAAGCACCAGGTCGGAAGATCCAAGCACATCCGCCGCTATGGCCTCGATCTTACGCAAGATGTCGCCTCGGATATTG
>Ga0210040_10007565_pt1 | contig 13120 bp, 6 predicted proteins | sample CryGeyCG12114_NA_FD_185462 | JGI IMG/M metagenome (GOLD analysis project Ga0210040, IMG submission 185462) | Groundwater microbial communities from aquifer - Crystal Geyser CG19_WC_8/21/14_NA (SPAdes) (version 2) | ecosystem: Environmental > Aquatic > Deep subsurface > Groundwater | place: USA... | reverse complement strand
TCCACGCTGTGCGATTCGCACGAATATTGAAACAAGGCACACCTCTTGTGTAGGTGCTGTTGGTAATAAAACACTTTTCGCAACCCACGCCGCCACCAATGCTCGCTGTTGTTGTAGAGTCTGAAGGAATTGCGTTCTTCATCATGCTGTTTTTTCTTTCTCCAAGAGGCTCGCGAGTTCTTTTCCCATTTCGGCGGTCTTCACTTTCAGCACCCATCTGCTCAGCTTTCCATTGTCGATTCTGGTGAACTTCACGGCTCCCGTCTTTCCCTGCTCCATGTTCTCGTAGGAAAATGATGCCTGCAGCCAATCGTTAATGATAACTTTGGCCCCAGGGTTACTCTTCATGAGGATGCGGGTCTTGCCGTTACCCTTGTCCTTCAAAATGCGTAGGTCACCAAGGCCCTCAGTGACCCATTCACCCGCTTTGTGACTTGTTCCCTTCGCAGCTTCCTCGGTATATAATCTTAGTGCTTTTGCCTTTGCCGAGAACAAGACGTCACAGTTCTCCTCGCCTTCACGAGATTCTGTGAGGGAGGTTTGGGGATCATTTGTTAGGTCTTCAGTGTTATCTGTCGCAACCGATTCGTTGTCGGTAGCTCCGGGAGATGTCGCCCTAGATGACACAGCAGAGCTTGCAGCTGAGCCGAAGCTTGGAAGATGAGATGTAGCACCTAAAAAGCCTGGAGCGGGAGTGGAGCTTCCAAAGCCGAACCCGAGGTTGGCAGAAGATTGGCCTGGCTTAGACACGGTACTCGAGTTCGAGCCAAACAAGCTCGCGAACGGTTTGGCATCATCCTTGGCAGCTGGTGAGGCTGAAGTGATGTTGACCGCTGGCGCGTCTTTTTTCTGTTCAGGCGTGCCAAACTTGATTTCGTTGCCCACCTTCCACGTGTTATCCGGTTTCGCGCCAAATCCACTGAATGGTTGCCCACCACTGCCGAAAACGGTATTTGCAGCTTTATCCGCGTTACTTGGGGTGCTTGGTCTGGACCCAAAGAGACCTTCGCCCCGAAATTCGCCTCCTTTCAGTGGACCACCCCCCAGTATTGACGTACCACCAAATGTAGACGAGCTGGAACTGGCGGGTGTAGGACTGAAGCTAAAGGTCTCAGCCTTTCGTGGTTCTTGCGGTACAGGTAAACCAGTCCCTGGTGCTGCCGGGGAGCTTGCAGGTTGTCCCAGGGTCGACTTTCCAGTGGCACTACCCCACATCGAAGGTGTGAAGCCAGAATTTCGGCCAGGCTCAAAGATTGAGGCACTGGTTGATTCTGAACGTTGCTCGACCGGCTCCTTAGTGCTAGTAGAGGACACGTTCTCAGAATTGGCACTAGGATCACGTGTGATACGCTCGAACAAGCTCTTGCCTGCATTCGGATTCGCCGAGGATTTGTTGCTCTTTTCTTCGGAAACTTCCTCGACAACTTCATCCTCCGGCAGGCTATCTTCTGACTCTGATTCAGAGCCCGAGCCGTGAGGCTCCTGCGCTTCCTCGCCGTCCTCGGTGGTATGCTCATTCCGTTCATCGTTGTCGTCCTCAATTTCATTTCCCTCCGATTCGCGTACTGGCTTCGGTGCAGAGATGGTACTCTCATTAGGAGGAGTAAAGCTAAATCCACCAAAAGCTGGCATAGGCTTCTTTGCAGATCCAGCACCAGCAACTGTCGCTGTTGTGGTGGTGCTGCTTCCGAAGCCGAACAGTGGCTTGTTCTTCGTAGAGCTAGGTGTACCAGAAGGAGGTACAAATCCTGAAGGAGGAACAAAACCAGCTGGTTTGATTTGCTCAAGCTTGGCTCGCTTCTTACGTTGCTCCTCTTCGTACTTGGCGTTCCACTCGTTCTCGTCATCTTCGTCGGAGTCGAAGTCTTCCGCTTTGCGCTTTTCTTTGTCCTTCTTCTCTTGTTGTTCTGCAGTCTTTGCAAACTGGCCCAAGAAACTCCCCACAGTAGCAGGAGCACTGAACGTCGGCATGCCAATAGCCTGCTTCTTCGGAGGTGAGTTCGGCGGTGTCGTGGAAGCTACTGGTGTTTCGAAAATGTTGCTTGTCTCCAACACTGGGTTCGAAGACTTTGCAGGAGCCAGCTTAGCGAAGGGATTAGTACTCATCGACGATTGTGGGGGGACATTCTCGCGTGGCATTGCGCCGACGTTGGATGATTGTGCTCCAGATATTTGCGGTTTATAAGCGGTTTTCGGGACAGACTCAGAGGTCGGGTTTTGCGAAAAAGGTGCAGACGTGGCATTGGTAGAGCCAGAAAGGGCAAGTGACGGTGCAGAGGTTAAATCGTCCGCTTTGGTGCGCTTGTACTGGGAAGGAACATTTTCGTCCTCTCCAGGCTCGTCATGCTTACGTTTCGAGCCAGCTACAGTGCGCTGGTATAGCCCTAACGACGCACTGATGCTTTCGCGGCAGGCAACATACTGGCGAATGACATTGTCAAAATCGTGCTTCCCAGGCTCGAGAGACGTGATTTTATTCTTCAGTTGTCGGTTCAAAGAATGGAGACGGTGACTGATATCATACTCCTTATATCCGTCGGCATTAAGGTAATATGGAATTCTGCTGGGAGGGTTTGTGAAGATAGGCCGTTGAGGGTCCTGCGTCGTCTGTGCGTGCGCAGAAGGAGCGGAATGCAAATCTGCCAAAGCGGAGGCTGCCGTGTCTGCATCTACACTCCTAGCCGATGGCTTGGGCAGGTCTGCCTTTCCTGCGGCAGGGCCATTTTGCCGTCCTTCCCCAGACATGTTAGACGCTGCTTGCTCTGTGTTACCGGCAGATTCTGTAGCGAGTGGAGGGTTGGCTGCATTCAATGAGCGTGGCTCTTCAGTTTGAGCGTCTGCCTGTTCTACATTGCCAAACAAATTCGAGGAGCGTGAACTGGGTGTGGACGCAGGGTTGAATGGAGAGAATGATCCGCCACTGGGTTTTTGCGATTGTGAGAAATTGAAGATTGGTTTGCTGCTCGAGTCCGCAGGCTTGGGAGTAAGACTACTTTCGTCGTCGTTTCGCAGTCGAGCCGAGGGATCTGTCATGGTGCTTCCCTCTATCGTGTCTTCCTCGCTGATGTAGCTCGGATTCATCTCATAAGAATACCGAGAAGATTTGACTTTCTTCGCATCTGGGTCGTAGAAAGGCGCAAATCTCTTCTGCTTTGATACCTCCGGCGAGTCGTTCCTCTCTTCAACCGCGCCTCCATGCTTTTCCAAGGTCGCAGTCTGAGAGTTGCCAAACATAGGTTTCGTTGCGGTGCCAGCGAACAAATCCGCGAAAGGAGGCTTGGTACCTGTACTCTGGTTCCCTATGGCTTGTGGAGCGTTGGATGACTCTGCGCTTGTAATAGTTGACGAAGTATCCGAACTCTGGGCTTGACCGAAGATGCTTGAGGTCGATTGCGATGTACCTGCTGACTGGCCGAAAGAGAAGGTAGCTTTGCCCGTTGCCGGTGGGGTTTCAGTAGGTTGCGCGTCCGTGGAAGGTTGCGTGAAGGAGAAAATGCTCTTGCTAGCTTCTTGTTGGGGTTGAGAAGCATTCGATGTGGTAGTTGGCTGACCAAAAGCGAAAGTAGGCTTGTTGAATTCTTCCGGCTTTTGTAGCCCAAAGCCTCCAAAAGGATTCGTTGTAGGTTGGGCTGCTTGGTTTTGGTCTTGCCCGAATTTAAATGGCGTACCGTTGTTCTGTGCTGCTGGAGCCTGACCAAAATTGAAAACAGAGGCCGCTGGTGCTTGTGGTGTTGGTAGCTGGCCAAATCCGAACCCTCCTACCTTGGGATTGTTGTTCGATTGTGACGTTCCAAAGTCGAGGGCAGGACTTGGGGCTTGTGGTGTGGAATTGCTCTGGCCGAAGTTGAAAGTAGACTTCTGCGGCTGCGTTGATTGAGCAAATGGATTTGATGGTTGCTCTTCCGGCTTCGAGATTCGTCCAAACAACCCATTATCTGACTTGTTATTGTCCGGCTCAACCTGACCGGTATTGAAACTGAAGATCCCGCCTGTTTGCGAAGACTGGGAAGGCTGGGTGCCGAAATTGAATCCTCCACCAGCGCCAGTGTTTTCTTCAGGACCACCAAAGCCACCAAATGCAGGCTTCTTCTGGGGCGACTCCATCATTGCGTCTCCATTCGAAGAATCGTTTTGCATACCGAAACCGCTGCCATTGGCATTTTGAAAAGGATTCGGGGTTGCGTTCGTCTGTCCGAAAGTAAATGATGATGATTGGGGTGGCTGGAAGCTAAAACCACTCTGTGAAGTGCTGTTGCTTGCGGGGAAAGAGTTGCTCTCGCCGAATGAAAAACCATTCGCGTTCGGTAAAGGCTGCTGTTGCTGAGGCTGTGCGACAGGTGTCGAGCCGAATGGGTTAGTGTTAGAAGAGATAGTAGAGAATGGTGTATTTGAGGCAGGGCGGTTCGAGCCCAGACGACCCTTTGGCTGAGCCATCCTAGGAGGTAGTCAGTAAAATCATCCTGTATAGCGATTCTTAAGCTCTGTATTGACGACTGTCTACGATATCCAAGCCATGCAACCATGCAAGATCCCGAAAGTTGCGGCAGCAGCGATGCGCACTCGCGAGGAGCTGAATCCGCAGTAGCGCAGAGCGACAGACTTTTACGCGACGATGAACAAACGGGGTGACTCACTTCCTCCTAGCCAGCTGTGCTGATGTAGCCATCTTGACCTGTGCTTCGTCTGCACCCGAGTTTGGTGTCGAGCCGTGATCCTTGGTGAGGTAATCGGAAGCACCACGCTTGGACATGATCAAGGTGAGTGCCTGGGAGACTGAGAGAAGGGAAAAGAACAGTCGCGGAAGGATTTGACGTGTACCATGGATGTGGTTCTCGGAGCGTGCGCGAATGTAGTGATTGTTCGATGAATTGTTAAAGCAGCTGCTGCGCAGTTAGTTGGTCGATGGAAAACATGGGCAGGCAGTAGATGCAGTCACGTGACCTGACACTGACTGTTTGCCAAGGCCAAATATTGTTCACGCAGGCAAGGCAGGCTGCGGCTCCAACTTCCGACCGTACTCGAAGCGTTTGGGCCCTTACCTACCTAGGTACCTAGATGTGAGGTGGCTTCACGCCTTGCCCCCGGTTCCATACCTCAGTTACTCAGAGCACACGGAAACATCCCCTGAGTCAGTGCTCCAATTCGGTAACAAATACTACATGTTGCCTCGACGAGCATGACCGCAGTTCGACGTGTCAAAGGTTACGCTTTCGATGGCAAGCGAAGTCCAGCACCAACCCTACGGAGCCAAAGGGATGTAAGGGATTGGTATCTTTCACTACACACTACAGCCCGTGACGGCATGTCCTCATCCCCTAATCCTCATCGTCCTCGTCCTCGTCCTCTTCGTCCTCACTCTCGCTTTCTGCGTTTTCGAGCCATTCTATGAATTGCGAGGATGCTTCCCTAACCTTCGCCATTCCCGTTTCATTGCTCGATCTTTCATCGTTCCACCATTGCGTAAACGACTCCTCCTCGAAGACATTCATATCGTAAAGATCCTTCGTGACGAAGAGGAGGATCTTCGCTCCTTCGCTTCTGTGAACTAGATCTTTCTGTATGTCCAACAGAAAAGCGACCTGCTCACCAGTGGTTTGTTGAGCTCCGGATCTTCGGATCAAGGTCTTGTAAGCGGCGAGTGTCTTCTGTGATGCCTCTGCTGCGGTTGCAGAACCTTTGTCAATCATGTTCTGGATGTGCTTCATCAGTGCCACTGCCACCGCGTTCCGTACTTGAGTTTCGTCAGCTCCACCACCGAAGCGCAGACCCATGAGCTCGCTAAGCATGTCGTCCGCATGCTTACCCTCTTGCAAGCGCTGCAAGAGGATGGCCACCGTGTCCTGTTGGAAGCGATCTGGAACGTCCTCGTCGTCCAGGCCGGCGCTGAAGCTCTGGCTTCTCGAGCCTGGAAGCGAAGAAGCAGGCTGTGATACATCTGAGTCAAGAGTGGATGTTGAGCCTGCGAAATTTGCACTCTCATATAACATTCCAGGTGTCTTGGTTTGGAAGTAATCCTCCTCTTCATCTTCATACTCGAAACCCTCACCACCAGAGCCACCCACTACGGCAGTACTTCTCTTGCCACCTAAATTAGCATTCTCGGCCTTGGTCAATCTGCACCCTGCCGGAACACGAGTACCGGCTGCCACACGAACACCATAAGAAATCAGTGCACCCTCGCCGATCTCGCAACCGTCTCCAATGAAGGCTTCGTCGCAGATAACAGCACGTGATATCTTAACGTTTGAGCCAATGGTTGCATCATCCCAAATATAGGCGCTGGTGATCGTGGTTTCCTTGCCAATCTGACATCTTTTGCCAATCACACTGTTCTTGATATGACTGCCGACACCAACACTTGTGCCCTCACCAGCAATAGTACCAGTTTCTAGTCTAGTGGGTCTTGCCACAATGACATCCCTATCTCGGATTACACCTTTTCTGCTCCGACCATAATGGCTTTTGGAGAAGACGTTGTTCTCGACAGACAAAGAGGTAGCGACGAGGTGCTGTTTCAAGTCCACCGAGATATCCTCGTACGATATCAAGTCTCCAACTCTTGAAGCATAATTCTCTTTGATTATATAAGTATGTATAGTCTTGCCGTTGAGCTCGTAGTCTTTCAAGACACCGAACAAGAAGTCCTTGCGGGGCGTTTGGTTGTCGAAATTGTCGGACCACAGACTCAGCACTTCAGGCGTGCATATATCTATCCTGCAATCTATCAAATCTTGACGGATGTCAAGCTCCGGGATTTTTAACATTTCAGGGTCAACATGAACGTTGAAACTGTCTTCGGCACGTCCTTCCTCGTAATGGAGACATCTGTCTTTGGTAGGGTCGATGATGAACGTGGGCACGACAGCATTGACGTGCTGATATCGATCTTGAGTAGACTCCCGTAGAAGCATCGTCATAATCGCATTCTTGTCCTTTTCTCTTCGTGCCTTGTGTTGCCTGAGCGCTCTCCCGATTGGGAAGTCCGATATCACATCCCCGCTGACTATGACGAAGTCACCATTCATTCGTTGCTTTTGGTCCAGATCGCGCATCAAATCGCCAACTGAGCTCGCGACACAACGCAGAATCTCGAATTTCTGGAAAGGTGATGTAGGCGATGTCCATACCGACGCGTTGATGTACGCTTCCACTTGTTCTGCATGCGCACCAGCATACAAGAAGACCTCCTGCACCCCAGAGCTGGCCAAATATTGCAAGGTGTATTCTATTAGAGGCGTGTTTGCTAAAGGCAGCAAGCATCGGGGTCTTTCCAAAGTCAAAGGTGCAAATTTGGTCTCAAAGGTATCCGCGACTATAACGGCTTGCAAGGGATCTTCCTTGGAGTCATCAGCGGTCTTGCTCCTGGTAGCGGAGGCTTTTGGCTGCTTGGGTGGCATCTTGCAAACGCCCTACCAGCAGGGGTCCAGAAAATGTTCGTTTCGATGTCACGCTCGATCTCAGCCAAGGCGCAATTTTTGTTTCTCCTGTAAGTCTTCGGCAACGCGTGCAGAAGATACAGTCTCTTAGTTTTCTTTGGAGAGGCTCGCAGGTTCTGGTTTAGAAAAGAAAGCAGCGTTTGATCTGAATGGAGACCTAAGTCGCCAGCGGTTGTTTGATCCTCAGAGCTGAGGCCGGAGTTCTGTCAAAGTCTTGGCGCATTCTGACTCACTATTGTAATACATGTTCAGGAGGTCAGAAAGTGAATATTGTTATTTAATCTATGTAATCTCCAGGCAACGAGACTCATCTCAAGCACACACCCTTCTTCTTCACCGTAGCAGCGTGACAAATATTGCCCCCCATCCCTGCTCCCTACGAGTTTCTGCTTCTCAAGCGGAAGGTTGCCATCCACCTCCGTTCGTCTGCCTGCCTTTCCAAAGCCTTTCGCATCGCTTGAGAATACTCTTCTTCCCTGTCCCGCTCGTTCTTCTCGTTGAGGTCCATCTTCTGCTCAAAGGCCTGTACGAGCTTATCATGATCTGTCAAGTCGGGCTTGTTGGTAATAATAGCAATCTTTTCGCCAGTCCAAACCAGCAAATCCCCATCCCCACGTGCGCCGCGATCAGAATCAGCGACTGGCAGCGGTAAAATCTTCCTTGCAACCTGCTCGCCTACAACAGAACCTCCTCTCTGGTTGATTTGGAATGCATTGATATTCCACCGACGTGCAAGCCCACGCCCGTCCCGTTCCACCCACTTTATACCACCTTCTGCATCCGAGAATACGATTCGTGTTCCCTGAGCAGCGACGGAAAGTAGTTTGGAGCTTGAAGCTTCTTGCCGATTCTTGTAACTGTAAAGATGGTCGGATTCCATGTCGGAGCGAAGGAGAGCATGCTCCCTGTCGGTGGCACCAAGATTGTGCGAATCATCAGGCAAGCCAAAATCTGTCGACGGGCATTTCCCGTTGAGCCTAGTATGAGGCAAAGAGTATAGCTCTAAGGACCCTCGACCTCCATACTCACCACATGCCAACAGTGTTCCTTGCGTATCCGGGTTGACATCCATAGCGCCATGGGGAGGGAAAGGTATGACTGCAAGAGACGACAGACGTGCACCGGAGTGTGCAACATACTGCAGCCTTGGGAAGTATCTGCGATCATATGAAAGAATGCTAGGGAAGCGACCCGCGATGAGTATATCGTTCTTGCTGTGATGTACGATGGACAGTGGTCCTGGCTCTATACGAGCGTAGTCTGATAGATCTGAGCGCCGGCCTGTTCTTGGTTGGCGGAGAGAATTAGCTAGCTGAGATATCGTTGGGGCGGGCGCTGTGGTGAGTGCTAAATTAGCTTTGGTATCTGGCATTCCGGCACCTTTCATGTAGTTGGGAAGAAACGCGATTGATTCCTCAGGATCCGCCGGTACTGCACGCAACAAATCCTCGGGCGAGCGAGACCTGTCTCTCAGTTGAACTCGGGGGTCGTAGAGGTGCAGACTCCAGGTAGTCCCCACGGTCAGAGGAACGTCAAGGGCATTCTCCTGAGACAAGGCAGTAAGAGGCCATGCAAAGCGGCTTTGCGACAAGACAGTCATCGTGGTCAAGTCGACTTCGTTGAGTAAATTTTCGACCGCTATGTATGCCCTGTCTCGCTTGGAATCCACAGTGACCACCTCCACTACGCCTCCGAATGAGAGGTTTGTTTTCCTGGTTGATGTTTCCGCAGTTTTGGACAGGTCTGTGAATAGACTGGATACGCTGCTCCGTCCCAACTCTTTGAAAGCACGCCTGTAATTACCACTTCTCTCTGAGATATCCCATATACACACTGAGCCATCCTCGAGTGGGCCAACCGCTTTCGTGCCGTCTGCATAGATGGCCAGACCGCGAATCTCAGAGAGCTCCGAGGTACCATTATCGAGCCATGCAGCCGAAATAGCAGCGTTACGTCCAATGTATTCGGAGTACCAGTCAATTCTTTCCCTCGGATCTGTGCAATCCCAGTCTGCCACTGCTTGTGCCCTTTTGCTCTTTATATGCCGTCCCTCTACTTCATGATGATCGTCTCTTTGCGTCGACTCCCCCTGCGCCGGGCTTGATATTGACAGGCTTCCCAGGGCTCCAGTCAGGCTTGCAAGCGCGTGCGGTTTATCTGCCCGGTTGGTAGATGCGCTGGGTGCCTTTTCGAAGCACTTGTATCTCCATAGGGAATTGTCGCGCGCGAGCTTTGACAACCTTGGCGATATCCTTTGCGAGGAAATAACATCGGTGGGATCCAGGTCTGCAGAGGTATTAATAAAATTCGTAAGAGTTGTGTCGTGATCTTGCTTACAGTCCAAGATGTCGACCAGGATCTCATTGGGTAGGCGATCCATAGTAGCAGATTGACATTGCGTTGTGACAGGGGTATAGGGTGAATGATCAAGATACTTTTAGTCTTCTACAAGAGTGCATGGAAAATGCTCCCGCACCGTGTATAGAATATCGAAAGGGCCTGATGGGCATGGATAGACCGTGTTATTTGAGATAGATACATGATACAAGGAAGCACGCTGGGTGATTCCCCACACTCCAGTCTGCAGGACTCGGACCTGGGCGTGACCGCGGCGTCCGAGTCAGAGACACCCTGATGCCGAGCCGTGCCAGATCGAGATTAGCTCAGCCTCGCGAACCGGCCACGGGATGACGAGTAGTGCCTGCCACTGCAGTGGTACCTACCTACCGCCGGTAGGCGCGGCCTTCGACTCGAGTTGCGCCGAAGCATTGCACCTCCAGCACGAAGCAGAAAGCCACAACTCCTTAAAAGACCACACACGCCTCAGGCTGCTGTTGCTATCGTCCCCTCTACATACCTGCACGCGCATCACCATTCCATCAGCCCTCATTTGATTGACTTTTCTCTCCCGGTTATCCAGACGCGAAGAATTATACAAGAGGCTATGGCGCCTTCAAGCGCAGCCGTTCTGAGGCGGGGACCAAGCGTATTGGTATGTTCGCGAAAGTATGCAACTGTTGCATGTTGCTTATACGCCTCGTGAACAGACAGCCGAACCTCGCGATTCTAGACCACAGATTTCCCGACGGCAACCATCCCGTTTCATTACTGTTGACAGTGTGCTTCAATATGCTTCCGACATTCCTTCGATGCAGCAAAGACAGCCTGCCAGACCAAGAGTCTTCCGAACCGGCTCAGGCAAACCCGTAGACCCTCGTCTTTCAGGACGTTTCGCTCCGCCTCATATGCCTTCTCGGTCCACAAAGACGTCAGAGAAGCTGGTGCTATTACCTGAGGCAGTGTTGGAAGAGGATGAAAAAGGCGAGTTCGAGCAGGATGACGATAGAGGCCCCCCAAAGGATGGGGAAGCGCATGTCAGACGTCCCGGCGGAGAAAATGCCAAAAGCTATGCCGAGAAGTTGCCAAAGGCCAAACGGACGGAGAAAGAACTGCCACGGGTAACAGCATACTGTACAGCGCAAGCCTATAAACTGCAAGCGGCTGCAACATTCGTTCGCAACAAGCACGGAGCCAGAGCGAAACTATACGACGATTGCCTCTACTGCGCATACAGCCTGCCTCTCTTACCTGGAACTGAGGGTTACCGCCTTCGAAGCAGCCCACTTGTCAAGAGCGCAAAAGGCGGTACCGTCCTCGATGAAGCGATAGAGCAGAGCGAGCAGCGCAGTTATAGGGAAGCGTATTTTGCCGAAGACGAAGAACAACACTCTGTTGTTGGAAATGAAGGGCCTGAGGACCAATCGATGGGAGAGAACGAAAACAGTTCGCAGCTCAATGGCAACAGAAGAGATAGTAACGCGTCACATCGTTCCAGTAGTCCCGTGCATGGGATCTCGTCTGATTGGTACCGGTTCGCAGAGATGTTCATATTCAGCTACGGAGTAGTGGTTTTCTGGAACTTTTCTGAAAGGCAGGAGAAGGACGTTCTTGCCGATCTCACTTTTTCTACGATCATGGACGCCAAAACAAACATCACGTCACCACTAACCCTTGCCACCTTTCCACTTGACGAGGAGGATTTCGAAACAGAGGAGTTCCACTTCGAGTACAATAACGAAATCTCACGACCACGATTATACAACGACATGATCACATTACGTAGCGGCGACCACATGATCAAGCTGGCCATCAGTCATGCCATAGCACAGAGCACCAAATTGAGCTTTTTTGAGGAGGCGATGGCAGCACAAATGGAAGCTGCGAAGGATGTACCAGGTCGGCTCGCCAAGACGGGTGAGCTAGGTATGAAGAGGGAAGACGTGATCAAACTCCTCGGCGGACTTTTCAAAAGTCGAGTAGACGTCAACTTGTGTAAGTGTCTCCGTGCAGGATGATTTTGTGGGATACACTAACCCTCTGTGTTAGCGTCCAACGTTCTCGACGTACCCAATCTGATCTGGGAGAGCGAGCCTACTCTTCACCCACTGTATAGTGCGGTGCGAGAATACCTCGAAATCAAGCCCCGTATTCAGGTGCTGAACGAGCGATGCCGAGTATTCCTTGACCTGGCCGAAGTGCTTTCCGACTTCATCTCTGACAACAAGATGTCACGCATTACATGGATTATCATCGTCCTTATTGGCATCTCCATTCTGGTTACTTGTTCGGAGGTATTCATCAGATTCGGCCTACTAAGCACAAGAGGCAGTGGCAAGGCGCCGAAAGCACTGCATGCGCTCCCTGCGTTGTCGGATCTGTTGTGACCGGCACACCGGAAACAAAGTGCTCGATGTTGCTGTATACTGTTGTATACTGTTGTTGTTGTTGTTGATATTACCTACTGACTAGCGAAGGCGTTGATTGGGTGAGAGTATGGCTCGTAACTTGGACAAATGATAACAACCAGGCGCGGAATTAATATGCGTCTGTGGCTGGGGACCTTATCCTGCGGTAGTACTAAACGGCTCGGCCGCAGGCCTTGTAGGCGATGTAACTATGATAATCAGTGATGGTGACTGCTCTGATTTGTCAGAGTCTTCTTTATCTACTCGTATTGGCTCTGCCGAGGTGGGATACTTATCATACTGGATGCCAGTGTGAGTATCAAGTGGACGATAAAATGCTTGTGTCAAAGGCAAGTTTGGCGGCGAACCTGCCACTGGCACTGTGATTTGGCATCCATAAGCCAAGACTGTGCAGCCGACGCTTCACTGCCAGTGGCATATCAGTGATCACAGTACGAGTATGCTACCTTAGTGGTTCGCCACACGCTGTCACTTTCACCTTTGTCGAAGGCAACGCGGGTCAGAGACTCAGAGACCACAGGAACACGGTCTTTATCAGCTTGGAAACGGTGGTGGAGGCATCTTGCGACAACCGCCAAGAGAGTAGTTTGCGATAAGAGAGCGGGAGGCCACTGCAGCCAACTTAACTCCTTCCCAATCCTTCGATCTTCGCCGAGAAGGCGGCTTCCTTGTCTCTGGCACTTCTGGACCCACGGGCATACTGTGGTAGGCTGGACATTCGGGCCTGCGTCCAGAAAGGAACTCGGTCACGTTGCGCGACGTTGCACCTGAAAAGCGGGTTTCAGGGTGTCAGCTTTCAAGAGAACGCTAGCGGTGGCGGCAGTCGGAGCTCTCCCGCCCCTCTGACCTTTCGTCCAATCGCAAGCTTGAGACTGGCGACGGCGAGCCCGCGATCGCCCTCCAAGTTCGACGCTGCTT